>JABAHR010004652.1_pt2 | contig 56775 bp, 52 predicted proteins | sample 7062101 | NCBI WGS metagenome assembly JABAHR01 (sample SAMN14534553, study PRJNA622989) | marine sediment metagenome | biome: marine biome [ENVO:00000428]; feature: marine pelagic biome [ENVO:01000023]; material: deep marine sediment [ENVO:00002113] | place: India: Gulf of Kutch | collected...
ACGCTGCCGTGTCCCAGCGACGTGGCAAGCTCCGCCGCGAGCGCGCGCGCGTCCACACCCATCTTCGCAGCCGTCTGTTGCTGTTCGGCGTTCATCCTCGCCTCGTTGGGCACGCACGGGTCCGCCCGGCATCGTCGCCCGCTTCGCGCCACTGAGCGAACGCGGTCACGATATGCTCACGGCATCCGTCAGCCAGCTCGCGGCGCGCAGCAACCGGGCATCGTCGCCGTAGGGCCCGACCAACTGTACGCCGATGGGCATGCCGTCGCCAGCGCGAAGCAGCGGCAGGGTCACCGCGGGCAGGCCCAGCAGCGTCCAGATGGTGCAAAACGCCGGATTCCCGGTGGACTCGAGCCCGACCGGCGCCGCCCCCGGCGCCGCCGGCGTCAGGATCGCGTCGTACTCGGCGAACAGTGGCTCGAGGCTCTTGTTGAGCGGCCCCACGGCCTCAGTCGCCACCAGGTAGTCGTGCGACGTGTACGCGCTGCGGCCGCGCTCGATCTGACTCCTGAGGGCGGCGCTGACCGCGTCCGGCGCGCGCTCGGCGATCGCCCCCAGATTGTAGGCGATGTCGGTCTCCATCATGACCCGGTGATGGTCAATCGCCGTGTCGAATGCCGCGGGCAGCGCCTGCTCCGACACGGCCCCGCCCAGCGATCGGCACAGCGCCGCAAAGCCCTCGTGCACCTCCGCGTCGGCCTGCGTCCATACCGGGGTCCTGACGAACGCGAGTCGTGGCGTCAGGCGCGTATCCGCCGCCGGCTGGGCGAGCCAGGGCCGCGCCACCGGCCGCGTCGAGGTGTCCGCAGGGTCCTGGCCCACGATCGCTTCGACGAGCATGATTGCGTCGGCCACGGAACGGGCGAACACACCGACCTGGTCAAGGCGCCGGCTGGTCAGCAGCACACCGGCGCGCGACAGGTAGCCGAAGCTGGGCTTGTAGCCGACGACGCCGCAGAAGGCCGCAGGCCGCACCACCGAGCCGTTGGTCTGGCTGCCGAGGGCAAGTGCCACCATGTCGGCGGCGACGGCGGCCGCCGAACCGCTCGACGATCCGCCGGGCGTGCGCGCCGGGTCGTGGGGATTGCACGTCTTGCCCGGATGGTAGGTGGCAAACTCCGTCGTCACGGTCTTGCCGAGAATGACCGCCCCCTGCTCGCGCAGACGGCTCACCACGATGGCGTCGTGCGTGGGCCGGCGCCCGGCGAGAGCGGGCGAGCCGCACTCGGTGGGCATATCGCAGGTGTCGATGATGTCCTTGACGCCGACGGGCAGGCCGTGAAGGCGACCCAGCGCACGCCCACTGCGCTGCCGCGCGTCCACAGCACGTGCCTGCTCGAGCGCCAGCTCCGGATCGAGGAAGGTCCACGCCCGCACACTCGGCTCGCACTGCTCGATGCGCTCGAGGCAGGCCGTGACCAGCTCTTCGGCCGTGATGTCGCCGGCACGGATGCGGCGGGCCGCCTCCGCGGCGTTGAGCGCGGCGAGCGTCATCGGGGCCGCCCCATGCCCATCATGTCGCCGCCCGGCGCGAGACTCACGGCGTGTCGTGGTTGCGCTCCATGAACAGCGCTGTCCGGCGACCGTCCGCCCGCCCTCGGGATCACCACGGCGCCTACGATAACCCCGTCGGGCTCGCGCATCGAGAAAGCGCCCACCGAGAACAGCGCGGCGCCAATCGGCGGGGCAGTGCCATCCGTCACCGTGTCCATCGTCAACACCTTACAGCACACCTTGCGGTCAGCGCACGCCGGCGAGCGTCCGCGTCAGCCAGCGGGCCGTACGCAGCAGGCGGCCGTCGTCGCCCCGGGGTCCCACCATCTGCACCCCCAGCGGCATGCCCTCGGCGCCTTCGAGCAGCGGCAGCGTCACGGCGGGCACGCCCGTCAGCGTCCACAGCACGCAGAACGCCTGGCTGCCGGTGTGGTCGAGACCCGTCGGCGCCTGCCCGGGCGCCGCCGGCGTGATCAGCGCATCGTAGCGAGCGAAAATGTTCTCGAGTTCCGCGTGCAGGGCGTCGCGCATGTCGAGCGCCGCGAGATAGTCCACCGCCCCGACCGCACGCCCTTCCTCGATTGCCTCCCGGGTCGGCTCGCCGAGACGCTCGCGGGCGCGGTCGTAATAGCGGCACAGATGACGCGCCATGCCGACCACCGCCAGGCGGCGCTGCGCCGTCACGCCCGCGCCGAAGATCGGCGGCAACTCGACCTCCTCGCACTGAGCGCCGAGCGCCGCGGCCAGCTCGACGAAAGCCTCGCCGCAGTCCGGTTCCACCTCGTTCCACGAGGGCGTCTTGACGAAACCCAGCATCGGCGTGACCGGAGGCTGCGTGCCGGCGATGCGGAGAATTTCGGGCGCCGCGGCACAACGGGTATCCGGGTCCGCGGGGTCATGCCCGGCCATGGCATCAGCCAGCAGCGCGGCGTCCTCGATCGTGCGGCCAAAAGTGCCCACCGTGTCGAGCCAGCGTGAGTGGCGCAGCACGCCGCTGCGCGGCAGCAGACCGAAGGTGGGCTTGAAGCCGACAACGCCGCAGAAGGCCGCCGGCCGGATCACGGAGCCGCCAGTCTGGGTGCCGACGGCGAAGGGCAGCATGGCGCTCGCCACCGCCGCCGCCGAGCCGGAGGAGGACCCGCCGGGGGTGCGGCCCGGATCGTGGGGATTGCGCGTCGCACCGGGGCGGCGGTAGGCGAGCTCGGTGGTGACCGTCTTGCCGAGAATGACTGCGCCGGCGGCCCGCAGCCGCGCCACGACGGTGGCGTCGCACCGCGGCCGGCGACCGGCGTCGAGCGCCACACCGTTCTCCGTGGGCATGTCGGCGGTGTCGATGATGTCCTTGATGCCGACCGGCAGGCCGTGCAGCGGCCCTAGGGTTCGACCCGACTCGCGCTGCGCATCCGCCTGCCTGGCCTGCGCCAGCGCGAGCTCCTCGTCGACGAAGGAGAAGGCGCCGATCTGCGGCTCGCGCTCGCCGACGCGGTGCAGGCAGGCCTCGGTGAGCTCTACCGCACGCAGCTCTCCGCGTGCCAGGCGCGCGCTGGCCTCCATGGCCGTCAGATCGGCGGGGCTCGGCGCCGGCGCCGCCACGATACTCAGCGCTCGTCCGCGCGGCGGGTCAGCCGCCGTGCGCTGTCCCTGCGGCGGCGCTGGACGATTCCGCCGATGAGCACGGTGATCACGAGACGGGGGCACCCGCGAGGCAGGGTATCGGCCGAAGGGCGGGCGGCGCGATACGCTTGCAGCGATAAGCGGGGATGACCGCGAGCGGCCTCGGGAAGCAAGTCTGCACGTTGCGCGCCACCGGAACGTTCAAGCCCAGAAGGTCGATTGCGAATCGGGGCGGCAGCAGGCTTACAATGACCTGCAACCACTGCGACGACGGGTCGATCCACCGCACGCCCGCTCTGCACAAGCCCCCGCAGCGTGCATCCCCGACGGCGCACGCACTGCGCGCTGAGCTTACCACGTTTACAGGAAGCAGCAGCCCCGAACCGGAGCAAGCGCCCGCGGCTTCGACCGCGCCGCCACCTGCGTCGGCACTTGTCCGGTCCGGTGACGGGCGATGCCGCGCCGAGAATGCGCCCGTGCGCCCCGTCGGCACGCAGCCCACCACGCAGTCCGCGCCGCAAGCGCTATCCGCCCCCGTGCCGACTCTGCTAAGGTTCCTGCGTGGCCGCGCGCACGTACACCGTTGTCGACAAGCTGATTCTCGGCGCCGACCGCGCATTGCGAACCGTCATCGGGCGAGCGCCCGCCACGGCCCGCGCCGACCCCGCGGCCGGCGTGCCGCTGCCGCGCCTCTCCCGCGTCGAACGTGACCTGTCGAGCCGCCTGATGCGCGTCAATCACGCCGGCGAGGTGAGCGCTCAGGCGCTCTATCAGGGCCAGGCCTGCACGGCGCGCAACGCCTCCGTGCGACGCACGCTCGAGACCGCTGCGGCCGAGGAGAACGATCATCTGCTGTGGTGCGCGCGGCGCCTGCGCTCGCTCGATGCGCGGCCCAGTCGACTCAATCCGCTGTGGTACGCCGGATCCTTTGTCATCGGCGCCCTGGCGGGTGCCGCCGGCGATCGCTGGAACCTCGGCTTCCTGGCCGAGACGGAGCGACGGGTCGTGCACCACCTCGATGGGCACCTGGCGCGACTGCCGCAAGCCGATGCCCCCAGCCGTGCCGTGCTCGAGCAAATGCGTTCGGACGAGGCGCGCCATGCGACAACGGCTACGCATGCCGGTGCGGCGCGGCTGCCCGCCCCTGTGCGCGCGCTCATGACAGCCGCCTCCCGGGTCATGACCGGGGTGGCCTACTGGGTCTAGTACCTGTAGCGCGGCCTGCGAACCTCGACCGTCTTCTTCGATTCGGCGACGAACCAGGTGAACACGAAGCCCGCGGTGATGTTGCTCTGACTCCGCACGAGGGGACTGTCCTCGAACACCGCGCCGCCGACGTGGTCGTAACGGCCGAAGAAACTGACCCACGTCTTGCGGGTTCGGCCCTGCAAGGTGAAGATGAAACGCGTCCCGGCGAACCCGTTCTCGGCCTCGTAGGCGGGGCGCAGGGGCGTTGCGAACTGCGGGTCGACGCCGTAGTAATAGCCGTGAAACTCGTCTGAGCCGAATTCCAGGCCCGCCGAAAGCCCCAGCCTCCAGGTGCGATCGTACAGCCGTATGTCCTGGTGATAGGTGAGGTGGGGCGACGAGGCATAGCCGATGTGCTGGGGCGAGGAGCTCAGGGCGAAAGCACCGCGCAGGTTGAGGTTGAGCTCCAGGTCACGGCCGAGGTCGGGCCGGTCCCAAAGCCTGAGCTTCAAGGAAGGCCCAATCTGAAAACTCGGATCGAGGTCCGGCATGCCGACGCGTGCCTCGATGTCGTCGCTGCTGCGCGAGAGCGTGCCGTCCACGCTGAAATCGAACTCGACGCGGTCGGTCTCGTAGAAAAGCCCGCGCACCCCTTCGTCGTCGACCCGCAGGAAGGAGCCGCGGTAGACGGGGTACACGAGCGGAAAAGGAAATGTCTGGTTGTCCTCGGCGCCGCGGTAGTCGGGCACGGTCAGCGCCCCGCCGCCGAGGGCGAGCTCCCACAACGGCCTTTCCACGGCCTGCGCCGGCGCGGCGCACCATAACCAGCATCCGGCCCCCAGGGCGATGGCGCGACGAGACGGCTTCTTCGATACGTTCACGGTGCTTGCGCGTGTCGCGACGGATTCGACGTCGCGGGCCGAGGCGAAGCAGTGTAAGCAACGCCTCCGTGAAAATGTAGCCGCACCCGCGCGGCGCCGTGCGTCGGCCCGCTCCCCCTAAGCGCGCCTCGGTCAGCAAGGTTTAGACAAACAAAGACCGCGGCGGATCGTCGCCGCCGACGCCGTTCGCCGGCTCGAGGGGACAGTGCTCAATGGGCGCGGCGCCGGGCCGCGCGGCACTCATTGGCCCGCAGCCAGCCCGACCTCGATATCGGCCACGGACGTTATGACGCGATCGTGCTCGAAATAGACGGTATGGTCGGCGTAGCGCCAGCGCGTGATGGGCGGCTCACCCACCGCCGGTTGCTCGGCGATCGGTTCGCCGAAGCGATCCCGCACCTCTGTCATTTGCATGCCGTTGGTCGGCATGGATGGCAGGCCGGCGGCAGTGCTTGCCAGCGGCGCCTGCTGCGACCAGGCCGATGCGGCGCACCACATCGATGCAATCGTCAACACCGTTACGATGGTCTTCGACATCTGTCTCCCTCCGCGGCTCATGCGACGCAGCGGACTTGGCCTGTCTTTGATAATAGACGCACAGCAGGGCGTCGAGCCGCCGCACATCGCCCCGGGGGCTCCGGATAACGGCCCGGGACCGCCGGGCGGCGCGGCCCGCAGCCGTCACGCGCGCGCGCGCAGCCGGTGCGCGGTGAACAGCACCGCCGTGAGCAGCACCAGGGCGCCGGCCTGATGGGTGGCACCCAGAGCGACGGGCACCGCGTGTAGCAGCGTCGCGATACCGAGCACGACCTGGCCCACCGCCGCCGCCAGCACCAGGTGGACCGCGACCCGCTCACCCCGGCGCGACGACTTTCGCGTCACCGTCAGCCACAAGAGGATCACGCTGATGGCCGTCACCAGGGCTCCTGCACGGTGCCAGAACTGGATGCTGACGGCATTTTCGAAGAGGTTGCGCCACACGGGTTCGAGCGCGAACAGTCCGGGCGGCAGGAGGTACCCCTCCATGAGCGGGAACGTGTTGAAGATGTGACCGGCCCTCGTGCCGGCGACGAAACCGCCGCTCATCACCATGATCAACACCAGCACGAACACCACCACGGAAAGAGCGTGCCCCGGAGCACGGCTCGCGGCAGGGCCTGCGCCGCGGCGCGGCTCGGCCAGCCCCAGAGCCATCCACAACATGAAGCAGTAGATCGCGACGGCCAGCACCAGGTGCGCGGTCAAACGGTACTGGCTGACGTGCGGATCGTCCACCAGCCCGCTCTTGACCATGTACCAGCCGAGAAGACCCTGCAGCGCGCCGAGGACGAAAATCAGGATGAGCTTCGCGTACAGATCGCTCGCCAGCCGGCGGCGCACGAAGAAATAGACAAACGGAACGAAAAACGCGATCCCGATGGCGCGCCCGAGAATGCGATGCCAGTACTCGAACCAGAAAATGGTCTTGAACTGCGCGAGGCTCATGCCCTCGTTGACGAAGCGATATTCGGGGAACTCGCGGTAGCGGGCGAAAGTCCTCTCCCAGGCCTCGTCACCGAGGGGCGGAATGATGCCCATGATGGGGTTCCAGTCCACCATGGACAGGCCCGAGCCGGTGAGCCGCGTGACGCCGCCGAGCACCACCATGGCGAAAACAAGCCCGCAGCAGACGAACAACCACAAGGCGAGGGAACGCCGTGCCCCGACGGCCGCTCCGGAGGGATGATCCGCGGCGGCGACGCTCACCGTGCCGAGCCTGCCGTGGCGCCCCGCCCGCGGTTCGTGGCGCTCTGCGCCCTCATTGACGGTATCGCTGAAACACCAGCGTCGAGTTGGTTCCCCCGAAACCGAAGCTGTTCGACATGGCGGTCTCGAGCTCCACCGCCTCGCGCAGCCCTCGCAGTATGGGGAAATCCGCCGCGCCCGGGTCTATGTTGTCGATGTTGGCCGACGCCGCCAGGAAACCGCCCTGCATCATCAAAAGCGTGTACACCGCCTCGTTGACGCCCGCGGCACCGAGGGCGTGGCCGGTCAACGACTTGGTGGCGCTGATGGGGGGGATGTCGCCGGCGAACACCTCGCGAATGGCCTCGAGCTCGCGCAGGTCACCCACCGGCGTGGCGGTGCCGTGAGCGTTGATGTACTGCACCGGCCCCCGGACGTGCTCGAGGGCCTGGCGCATGCAGCGCACCGCGCCCTCGCCGGAGGGCTGCACCATGTCGTAGCCGTCCGACGTGGCGCCATAGCCGACGAGCTCTGCGTGTATCGCCGCGCCGCGGCGAAGCGCATGCTCGAGCTCCTCGAGCACCAAGACGCCGCCGCCGCCGGAGATGACGAAACCATCACGATCCGCGTCGTAGGGCCGCGAGGCGATTTCGGGGGTTTCGTTGTACTTCGACGACAACGCCCCCATGGCGTCGAACAGGCACGTCAGTGTCCAGTGGACCTCCTCGCCGCCGCCGGCAAAGACGACGTCCTGCTTGCCCATCTGTATGAGCTCCGCGCCGTTGCCGATGCAGTGGGCGCTGGTGGCGCAGGCAGAGCTGATGGAGTACGAGACCCCCTTGATGCGGAAGGCCGTGCCGACGCAGGCGGCCGTGGTGCTGGACATCGTGCGCGGCACCATGTACGGACCTACTTTGCGGATGCCTTTCTCGCGCAGCAAATCCGCCGCGAGCACCACATTCTCCGTCGAAGCCCCACCGGACCCAACAACGAGTCCGACGCGCGGGTCCGAGATCTGCTGCGGCTCGAAGCCCGCGTCGTCGATTGCCTCGCGCATGGCGAGGTAAGTGAAAGCGGCGGCGTCGCCCATGAAGCGCCGCATGCGCCGATCGATTTGGGTCGCGAGGTCCACGCGCACGGGTCCGTGAATGCGGCTGCGCAGGCCCAGATCGGCGTACTGCTCACAGAACTCGACACCGGAGCGCCCAGCGCGCAGGGCCTCCGCCACTTCGCTCTTGTTGCGGCCGATGCTGCTGACGATGCCCATACCGGTAACGACTACCCGCCTCATGACCCCCTCCGTCACAACGCGTGCGTTGACGTAAACAGGCCGACCCGCAGATCGCTCGCGATGTAGATTTCACGTCCGTCGACCTCCACGGTCCCGTCCGCGATACCCATCGTCATCTGGCGCATGATGACGCGCTTGAGGTCGACCCGGTAGGAGACCAGCCGATTGCGGGGCGTCACCTGGCCGCTGAAGCGAACGTCGCCCGCCCCCAGGGCGCGACCGTGACCGGGCCTGCCCCGCCAGCCGAGGTAGAAGCCCAGCAGCTGCCACAGCGCATCTATCCCCAGGCAGCCCGGCATGACGGGATCGCCCTCGAAGTGACACTCGAAGAACCACAGGCCGGGGTGAATATCGAGCTCGGCGATGACCTCGCCCTTGCCGTGGGTGCCGCCGTCCTCTGTGATGCGGGTGATGCGATCGAACATCAGCAGGGGCGGCAGCGGCAGCTGCGCATTGCCGGCACCGAACAGACGACCGTGGGCGCATTCCAGCAGCTCGTCGTGGGCATAGGTCGTTTGCTTGTCCATTGCTTCCGGCCGGCGATGATCAGAGACTTTTTGCGGCGTGCGCCGACGCCGGTGCACGGTCGATCGACCCGTGGCCCGACGCTGCGGGCCACAGTGTACCGTCAGCGCACGCCGCGAGGGAATCGGGCGGGCCTGGCTTGCGTCCCGCTCCTCAGCGCTCCTCGACCAGGATGACGTGCAACCGCCGCGGGCCGTGCGCCCCATACTGCATGGTCTGCTCGACGTCGGCGGTCTTGCTCGGCCCCGTGATGAGGCTCACGGCGCGCGGCATCCCATCGAGCCGCGCGCGCAGCTGCGCCCACAGATCTTCGAGGTGGCGCACGATCTGACCGCGGCCCACGACGGCGATGTGGTCGTCGGGAAGAAAATTCAGGCTCATCGGGGTCTGTGCAGACGACACCACCGCAAGCGTGCCGGTCTCGGCGACGGCGGCGAAGACGCCGGTGACCGCGACGCGGTCCTCGCGCCGGGCGCAGCGCCGCTCCACCTCCCAGTCACCTGGCCATTCGATCTCGCTCAGCGCGGCATCGTCGGCAACGACCAACTGCGTCGGCAAGTCGTGTGCGGCCAGATGCGCGGCGATCGTTCTCGAGACGTCTGCGGCGTTGTCGACGCGGCTCACCGTCACGTTGACCGCCTCGAGCCGCTGCACGAAGCGCTCGATCGGATCCTCCGTGAATGCCGGTTTGACGTCGCTGCGGTGCGCGTCGAGGCGCGCGTCCAGGGCCGCGGCCAGGGTGGGATCGAGCGGCCCGTCCCGCTTCAGCGAGCGTCGGATGCCGTCGAGTATCGATGCGCGTGCGTTCATCGTGTCCCCGCCTCGACGCTCTCTCACCGCGTCCCCCGGCGACGCCACTGCCCCATGAAGCTGCGTCCCGCGGGCGCCGGCATGTCCCTCCCGGCGGTCCAGCCACCGGCGAACGGCAGCCGCCGCAGACGGCCGCGGCGGCCGGCCAGCGTGGCCAGCACCCGCGCCGCAGTGCCGGTGACGTGCCGGTACAACGCCGGGCGCGCGGCAAGGAACGCCCACACGGCGAGGGCCCAGCGGGCCCGGGCGCCGGTGAGCTTCTGCTCGAACTCCCGCATGCGCAGCCGCCGCAGCATCGTGGGCAAGGGAATGCTCATGGGACAAACCTCCCGGCAGCGCCCATTCATCGTGCAGGCGTTGGGCAGATCCGAGGCCTCGCGCAAACCGACCATCAGGGGCGTCAACACCGAGCCCATGGGTCCCTGATACACCCAGCCGTAAGCGTGGCCGCCGACTGCACCGTAAACCGGGCAGTGATTGAGGCACGCACCGCAGCGTATGCAGCGCAGCATCTCGTGGAACTCGTTGCCGAGCATCGCGGAGCGACCGTTGTCGAGCAGCACCACGTGGTACTGAGTGGGACCCTCGGACTCGCTGCCGCGGCGCGGCCCGCTGAACACCGTCGTGTAGGCGGACATCTCCTGGCCGGTGGCGCTGCGACCGAGCAGACGCAGGAATACCGTCACGTCCTCGAGGGTGGGAACGACCTTCTCTATCCCCGCCGTGACGATGTGCACGCGGGGCAGCGAGCTGGTGAGGTCCCCGTTGCCCTCGTTGGTCACGAGCACGTTGGACCCGGTTTGCGCGAGGAGAAAGTTGGCGCCGGTAATGCCGACATCGGCGCTCACGAAAGCCTCGCGCAGGACGTCGCGCGCCTCATTGACGATGGCCGCTACGTCGCTCGCGCGTTCCTGCCGCCCGTAGTTTCTGTGGTGGGCGTGAAAAAGCTCGCTGATCTGTCTGCGGGTCTTGTGCACCGCGGGCGCAATGATGTGGCTCGGCGGTTCCTGGGCCAGCTGGATGATGTACTCGCCGAGATCCGTCTCCACGACATCCATGCCCGCGCTCTCCAGCGCCTCGTTGAGCGACATCTCCTCGCCCACCATGGATTTGCCCTTGGCGACCCGCTTCGCCGCCGCGCGCTGACAGATCTCTACGACGATGCGGCTTGCCTCCTGCGGCGTGCGGGCCCAGTGGACATGGCCACCGCCGGCGATGACCTGCCGCTCGTAGCGCTCGAGATAGAAATCGAGATGAGCGAGCGTGTGTTCCTTGATCTCCCGCGCCCGTGCGCGCAACGCGTCGAACTCGGGCAGCGCCGCAACGGCCTCGCGGCGCTTGTCCGCGAATCCGCCGCTGACCCGACCGAGCGCGGCCTGCAGCGACTGATCCTGCAGCGCGGCGCGCGCGTGGGCAGGGAAAGCATTAGCGGTGGACTTCACTGCGACTCGTCTTCAGTGGCGCCGACTCCGCCGATGGGCTCGGCATCGGTGCGCCCGGCCAGCACCTCGGCGACGTGGTAGACCTTCACCGGGCTGCCGAGACGGTGCAGCCGACCGGCAATGTTGAGCAGGCAACCGAGATCCCCGCCGAGCAGGGTGTCGGCGCCGCTGGCGGTGACGTGATCTACCTTGTCCGTGACCAGGCGCGTGGAGATCTCGGGATACTTGACGCAGAAAGTGCCGCCGAAACCGCAACACACCCCGGTATCCGCCATCTCGCTTATCTCGAGACCCGCGATGCCTTCCAGCAGCCGGCGCGGCTGCGCGCGCACGCCGAGCTCGCGCAGGCCCGAGCACGAGTCGTGATAGGTGCAGGTGCCGCGATACGTGGCGTCGACGGCTTCCAGCCCCCGGACATCCACGAGAAACTGCGTCAGCTCGTAGCACCGCGAAGCCAGCTCCTGGGCCCGCATCTGCCACGGTGCGTCGTCCTCGAACAGCGTCGGCAAGTGCTCCCGCAACATGCCGGCACAGGAGCCCGAGGGCGCCACGACGTAGTCGTAATCGGCGAAGGTTTCGATGACGCGGCGAGCGATGTTGCGCGCGTCGCGTGCGTCGCCGTTGTTGTAGGCGGGCTGCCCGCAGCACGTCTGTTGCTCCGGCACCTCCACGCGGCATCCCGCCCGCTCCAGCAGCTCGACGGCCGCGAAGGCCACGCTGGGTCGAAACAGATCGACGAGGCAGGTGACGAACAACCCGACCCGGGTGGCCGCGGCACCCGCCGGTGCCCGCGTTTCCTCGCTCACGGTCTCGAGCGTGCGCGGCAGCGCCGACGAGCCGAAGTCGCCGTCATGCGGCCTGTCTCTCCATATCGATGCTGTAGCGGCCGGTGGCAGCCGCACCGTTGAGCCTTGCCCGCCGGTGCAGCGCTTGCTGCGCCGCCGGGACATTGGCCGGTTCTCCCCGCCAGGCCTCGATGGCCGGCCCTTGCAGCGCTCGCGCATAGGAGAACGTCAGCACCCACGGCAGATCGAGGCCGAGACTGTTCATGGCATTGAGGTGGGCGGTGGCCTCCTGCTCCCCCTGCCCGCCGGACAGGAACGCCACCCCCGGCAGCGCCGCCGGCGCCGTGTTCAGCAGGCAATGCACGGTGCGGCGTGCCACCTCGTCGACCCCGGCCCGCTGCGGGCAGTCGAGCCCGGACAGAACCATGCTCGCCTTGAGGATCGAGCCCTCGAGCATCACACCCTGCTCCTTGAGCTCGTTGAAAACGCAAGTCAGGGTGGCCTCGCTGACCTCGTGGCAGCGCTCGACGGTGTGGTCACCGTTGATGAGCACCTCGGGCTCGACGATTGGCACCACGCCGGCTTCCTGGCACAGCGCCGCATAGCGGGCCAGGGCGTGCGCATTGGCCTTGATGCAGGCGCGGCTGGGGATGGCCTCGCCGATGGTGACCACCGCGCGCCACTTGGCGAAGCGGGCACCCAGCTCGACATACTCCGCGAGGCGCTCACGCAGCCCGTCGAGACCCTCCGTGACCTTCTCCCCGCGGTGTCCGGCCAGATCTTTCGCGCCGGTGTCGACCTTGATTCCGGGCATGATGCCGACGCGCTCGAGGTAGGCGGGCATCGGCGTGCCGTCGGCGACGCTCTGACGCAGCGTCTCGTCGTAGAGAATCACGCCGCTGATGAAATCCCCAAGCGACGGCGTGCCGACCAGCATCTCCCGGTAGTCGCGGCGCGATTGCGCCGTGCACTCGAGCCCCAGCTTCTCGAATCGCTTGGCACAGGTCGGCGTGCTCTCGTCCATGGCCAGTATGCCCTTGCCGCTCGCCACCATCGCCTGCGCCGTTGTCTCGAGTCGTTCTCTGTTCATGGCCACCTCCTTCTGATCTGGACCCGCCGGCGGGCTGCCTGGATCACTGCGTCGCAGCTAGCGCCGACCCCATACCATTGCGTGTAGCGAGCGTATCCGCAGCGGGCCGCTCGAGCGCCGACCCGAGAAGACGTCGACGCAGCTGAGGATCTCACGTGTCCCCCACCCTGACTATCTTCATCGAGTTGGTACCCCCCGCCAACCCGGCGATATCGCCTTTGGTGATGATGATGCGCTCGTTGCTGCGCAGCGTCCCGCGGCGTACGAGTTCGCCGAGCACCTCGCGGTCGACCGGCTGGTCCTCCAGCGCATCGTTTGAGTAGCTGACGGGGAAAACGCCTCTAAAAAGCGTCACGCGGCGCTGCGTGCGAACATGGCGTGTGACGGCGTAGATCGGTATGCCGGAAATGTGGCGCGACATCCACTTGGCCGTCGCCCCTGATTCGGTCAGCGCGAGGATCGCGGCGATGTCATAGTGCTCGGCCGTGTACATGGTCGCCATCGCAATGGCTTCCTCGGTATCGCTGAACTGCAACCCTACACGCTCCGTCGAGGGTATCGTCCCGTGATGCCGCTCGGCGCCGCGACAGATGCGGTCCATCGCCGCGACAACCTTGACAGGGTGCTTGCCGACGGCTGTCTCGGCCGAGAGCATGACGGCATCGGTGCCGTCGAGCACGGCGTTGGCGACGTCGAGCACCTCCGCCCGCGTGGGCTGCGAGCTCTCCACCATCGACTGCATCATCTGCGTCGCCGTGATGACGAGACGATTGCGAGCCCGGGCCTCGCGGATGATGCGCTTCTGCACGCCGGGCAGCTCGGCGTCGCCGATCTCCACACCGAGGTCCCCGCGCGCGATCATAACGCCGTCGGCGGCCTCGATGATCTCATCGCTGTTGGTCATGGCCTCGGCACGTTCGATCTTGGCGATGATGCCGCCCTCGCCGCCGGCCGCTCGAAACAGCTCTCGCGCCACCTCGACGTCACGCGCCGTGCGCACGAAGGACACACCCAAGTAGTCCGCCCCGAGCTCACCCGCCAGACGGATGTCCTGCCGATCCTTGTCCGTGAGCACCGCCGCGGAAAGCCCGCCTCCCTGGCGGTTGATGCCCTTGTGATCCGACAGCTCGCCGCCGACCACGACCCGGGTCTCGATCTCGTCGCCGGCCACGTGCTCGACCCACAGCACGATCCGGCCGTCGTCGAGCAGCAACGTGTCGCCGCGGTTGACGTCTGCGGCCAGCTGCCGGTAAGTGACACCGACACGCTCCTCGCTGCCCTCGCCCTCCGCGAGTCCGGCATCGAGGAAGAAACGCGCACCGTCGCGCAGCGTGACGCGGCCGTCTCGAAAGCTCTCGATGCGTACCTTCGAGCCCTGCAGATCGGCGAGCAGGCCCACCGAACGGCCGCTGCTCTCGGCGCACGCCCGCACCGCCCCCATGCGGCGGCGATGATCTTCCCTGTCGCCGTGGGAGAAGTTGACCCGGGCGACGTCGAGGCCCTCCTTGAGCATGTCGGCGAGGACGGCAGGGTCGTCCGTCGCCGGGCCCAGCGTGGCCACTATCTTGGTGTGGCGAAGCATAGCGCCGCTGCCGGGTGTCGCCCTACAAAGTCGTTCCCGCGGCGGTCTGCGTCTGCGCCCGCAGCTCCAGCACCGCGACCGCGGGCAGCGTCTTGCCCTCGAGAAACTCGAGGAACGCGCCGCCGCCCGTGGAGATGTAGGACACCCCGTTGGTGACGCCGAACTTGTCCACCGCCGCCAGCGTATCGCCGCCGCCCGCAATGGAGAACGCGCTGCTGTCGGCAATCGCCCGCGCCAGCACGCGCGTTCCCTCGGCAAAGGCATCGATCTCGAACACGCCGACGGGGCCGTTCCATACGATGGTTCCGGCCGTGCGCAACATCTCTGCGAACATGCGCGCGGTTTCCGGGCCGACGTCGAGGATCATCTCGTCCTCGGCGACGGCGTCGATTGCCTTGTGGGTTGCCGGTGCGTCCTCGCTCAATGCCTTGGCCGTCACGACATCCACCGGCAACGGGATGTCGGCGTCCCGCGCTTGCGCTTCGCTCATCAAGCGGCGCGCCTGCGCGACGAGATCCGGCTCGTACAGCGACCTACCCACGTTGTATCCGGCGGCGGCGATGAAGGTGTTGGCGATGCCGCCGCCGACGATGAGGCGGTCCACGCGCTTGGTGAGGCTGTCGAGCACGGTGAGCTTGGTCGAGACCTTCGAGCCGCCCACCACCGCGACCATAGGCCGTGCCGGGTTCTCCACCGCCGTGGAGAGCGCCTGCAGCTCTGCCTGCAGCAACGGGCCGGCGCATGCGATGGGGGCGAAACGGGCAACCCCGTGGGTCGATGCCTGCGCACGATGCGCGCTGCCGAAGGCATCCATCACGAAGATGTCGCACAGCCGCGCCATCTTGCGCGCCAGGCCCTCATCGTCGCCCTTCTCCCCGTGGTTGAAGCGAACGTTCTCGCACAGGACCGCGTCACCGCCGGCGACCTCTACGCCTTCGAGCCAGTCGCGCTCCAGGCGCACGCGCCGTCCGAGCAGCTGCGACAGGCACTCGGCCACCGGGGCGAGTGAGTAACGCTCGTCGAACTCACCCTCCACCGGTCGGCCGAGATGAGAAAGCACCATCACGCGCGCGCCCGCCTCCATGGCGGTGCGAATGCTCGGCAACGAAGCGCGGATGCGGGCGTCGCTGGCGACGCGCCCGTCCTTGATAGGCACGTTGAGATCCGACCTTATGAGGACCCGACGCCCGCGCAGGTCGAGATCCGACATGTTGGTGACGGCCATGGCGGCGTCTTCGGGCTCAGCTCGCGATCATCAACGCCAGCGTGGTGTCGAGCATGCGATTGGAGAACGCCCACTCGTTGTCGTACCAGGAGCAGACCTTGGCTGTGTGCCCGTTCACCACCCGGGTCATGGACGCGTCGTATGTCGAGGAGACGGTCGAGTGATTGAAGTCGATCGACACCAGAGGCCGGTCGTTGTAGCCGAGAATTCCCTTTAGGGTTCCCTCCGAGGCGGCTTTCATGACCGAGTGAATCTCCTCCACCGAGGTCTCCCGGGCGGTCTCGACGGTGAGATCCACCAGCGACACATTGATGGTGGGCACCCGTACGGCGAAGCCGTCGAGCTTGCCATCGAGCTCCGGCAACACCAGTCCCACGGCCGCCGCGGCCCCCGTCTTGGTGGGTATCATCGACTGCGTTGCCGAGCGCGCGCGGCGAAGGTCGGTGTGATAAACGTCCGTCAACACCTGATCGTTGGTGTAGGCGTGCACCGTCGTCATCAGGCCGGCGACGACACCGATCTCGTCGTGCAGAGGCTTGACGAGAGGCGCGAGGCAGTTTGTGGTGCACGAAGCATTGGATATGACTGTGTCGGAGGCTTTGAGCACGTGATCGTTGACCCCGAAGACGATCGTGGCGTCCACATCCTTGCCGCCGGGAGCCGAGATGATCACCTTCTTCGCGCCACCATCGAGGTGGGCAGCCGCTTTTTGCTTGCTGGTGAAAAGCCCGGTGCACTCGTGCACCACATCGACGCGCAACTCGCCCCAGGGCAGCTTCGCCGGATCCCTCTCGGCCAGCACCTTGATGCGCTCACCGTCGACAACGAGCGCATCGCCGTCCACCGACACCTCGCGCCCGAAGCGCCCGTGCACCGTGTCGTACTGCAGCAGATGGGCGTTGGTGGCGGCGTCTCCGAGGTCATTGATCGCAACCACGCGGATGTCGCCGGTCCGTCCCGACTCGTACAACGCCCGCAGTATGTTGCGGCCGATCCGGCCAAAACCATTGATCGCTACATTGATCGCCATTCAAGCTCTCCTGGTGTTGGAATTGCAGAGGCCCCGAGCACCGCGCCACGCGCCCAGCGCACGCGTGCCGCCGCGGGTCGAGGACCCTAAAACCGGGGCCGGTTGCTACGGCCCGCCGCCCGCCGCGGCCGCGCCCTGGCGGGCGGTCAGCAGCTCCTCCACCGCTGCGGCAACGCGCGCGGCCGTGAGACCGTAGTGCTCGAAAAGCTTTGCGGCCGGAGCCGACATGCCGAAGCTATCGATGCCGATGACCTTTCCCGCAGCGCCGACGTACCGATACCAGCAAGCGCTCACCGCAGCCTCGACCGCGACACGCGAGATGACCGCCGCCGGCAGTACCGCTTCGCGGTAAGCGTCATCCTGAGCATCGAACACGTCCGTGCACGGCATGGACACGACGCGTACGCGGCGGCCGCGCTCGGCGAGCGTCGCCGCCGCCTCGGTGGCCAAGGCCACCTCCGATCCCGTAGCGATGATAATGGCATCGGGCTCACCGTTACAGTCCCGCAGCACGTAACCGCCCCGCCGAATGGCCTGCAGCTGCGCCTCGGCGCGCTCCTGATGCGGCAGGCTCTGCCGCGAGAGGAGCAGCGACGTGGGGCCGGCGCGCCGCTCGATGGCGGCCTGCCACGCCACGACCGTCTCCACCGCATCGCAGGGACGCCACACCGACATGTTGGGAATGAGGCGCAGGGTGGCGGTCTGCTCCACCGCCTGGTGCGTAGGACCGTCCTCGCCCAGACCGATGGAGTCGTGGGTGTAGACGAAGATGGTCGGGACCCCCATCAGCGCCGCCATGCGCACCGCGTTGCGCGCATAGTCGGAGAAGATGAGGAAGGTCCCGCCGTATGGGCACAGACCACCGTGCAGGGCCATGCCGTTCATGATCGCGGACATGGCGAACTCGCGCACACCGTAAAAAATGTAATTGCCGTCCGCGTCGGATCGGGAGATGGCCTTGGAACCGCTCCACATGGTGAGATTGGAACCGGTGAGGTCCGCAGACCCGCCGACAAGCTCGGGCACGGCGGGCCCGAGTTGCTCCAGAGCGAGCTGCGACGCCCTGCGGGTGGCCACGGACCCGGCGCGCGCCGCTGTCGCGCTCACGCACCCCGCGACCGTCGCAAGCCAATCGCTCGGCAACTCGCCGTCCAGGCGGCGCGACAGGTCACGGGCGAGCTGCGGGTAGGCCGCGCGGTAGGAGGCGAGACGCCGGTCCCACTCCGCCTCGAGGCGTGCTCCGCTCCCACGCGCATCCCACGCCGCGTAGACGCTGTCCGGAATCTCGAACGGGGGGTGGGGCCAACCGATGGTCTCTCGCACCAAGGCCACCTCGTCCTCCCCGAGCGCAGCACCGTGACACGACTCCTTGCCTTGCTTGTTGGGCGAGCCCCAGCCGATGACGGTGCGGCAGCAGATGAGGCTCGGGCGTGCTTCGTCATCGCACGCCGCCGCGATCGCCGCGGCCACCGCCCCCGAATCGTGTCCGTCGACGTCGGAGATCACCTGCCAGCCGTAAGCGGCGAATCGCTTGGCCGTGTCGTCGGTGAACCAGCCCTGGACATCACCGTCGATGGAGATGCCGTTGTCATCGTAGAAAACGATCAGCTTGCCGAGGCCCAGGGTGCCCGCGAGCGAACAGGCCTCGTGGGAGATCCCCTCCATCAGGCAGCCGTCTCCGGCGAACACGAAGGTGCGGTGATCGACCACGACATGCCCGTCCCGATTGAAGTGGGCCGCCAGCACCTTCTCGCCAATCGCCATGCCGACGGCATTGGCGAGACCCTGGCCAAGAGGACCCGTGGTCGTTTCGACGCCCGGTGTCTCACCGAACTCGGGATGACCGGGCGTCTTGGAGTGAAGCTGGCGGAAGCGCTTGATCTCCTCGAGCGACAGGTCGTATCCGCTCAGATGCAGCAGCGCGTAGAGCAGCATCGAGCCGTGCCCATTGGACAGGACGAAACGATCCCGGTCCGGCCACTTCGGGTTGGCCGGGTTGTGCCTGAGGTAATCCGCCCACAGAACTTCGGCGATGTCGGCCATGCCCATCGGCATGCCCGGGTGGCCGGAGTTCGCCCGCTGCACCGCGTCCATGCTGAGCGCGCGCACGGCGTTGGCCTTCACGCGGCGGCTGGGCGCGGCTTCCTGCAGGTTGTCTGACACGGGCTGGGTGCCTCCGAATTCGAGCCGTCACGGCTCGCGCTAAGCGCTTGCGTTCGCCTCGCCGTTGCGGATCCGCGGCCGCAAAAGCCGCCCCCCCGGCGGCGAAGGATCATACACCAAGATATTGCCTGCGAGGGCAGTCAGCGCCGGGCGCGGATGTTCTGTTGTACCCAGGCGCTCCAGCTGGCGAGCAACGCCGGGCTCGCGGCGGCGACGACCGAGCGCTTGGAAAGGCTGCGGCAATCGATCTCGCCGCCGTCGATGGTGCAGGCGCGACCCCCGGCCTCGGCAAGCACGAGGCTGCCTGCCGCATAGTCCCACAGTTTCTGACCGCCGTGCAGATAGAGGTGAAAGCGCCCAGCCGCCAACCAGCACCACTCCAGCACGCTCGAGCCCAGGTTGCGCTGCGAACGGTAAGGCGGTGATCTCACCAGGCGCTCCGACAACCGCGCGACCAGTCGCTTGTAGTCGACGTTGGCGATGCATTCGCGCAACGGGGGCACGTGTGCGATCCGTAGCGCCTCGCCGTTGAGGTAGGCGCCGCCGCCGCGGGTGGCGTGGAAGCACTCCTCGCGCACCGGGTCGTAGACCACGGCGAGCATCGACCGGCCGCCCTTGAGCAGCGCCAGCGATACTCCGTAGAAAGGGAAGCCGCTGGAGAAGTTGGTCGTCCCGTCGAGCGGGTCCAGGCACCAAAGGCCCTCGTTCGCCGTCGCCATCAGGCGCGCGTGCTCGCGGTGCTCCATCTCCTCGCCCATCAGCGCGTACTGCGGCCATTGCGCCGCCAGGGCGCGGCTCATGTGCCGCTGGATCTGCAGGTCGGCATCCGTGACGAGGCTGCCGTCGTCCTTGGTGCCGGTGGCGCTGAGACGCACCGCACGCGGCAGAAGCTGGTGCGCGCACTGGCGCACGATGTCGATGACGGCATCCGCCGGCGGAAGCTCGCCCACCATGGGCTCGTCGCCGCCGTGGCCCTGTCTCAGAGCGGGCATCCGCTAGCCAAGCATGCTCGAGAGCCGGGCAGCCACGCCGGCGCAGGGGGCTTGCCGCCCGCTGGAGGCCGCGCTCCAAGCCGACCGCCCGTTCTGTGCCGCACTGTGACTGATCCCGCTCCGTCGGTTCGTTGAGGGTCCCGCCCGGGCCTTTTACAATGTTCCCAAGTCAACCACAAGCAAGGCGCGACGTGCCGCTACCCCAAACGACCAACCTGTCCCTCGCCGAGCGCGACCTGCGCGCCGTATGGCATCCGTGCACCCAGATGAAGGATCACGAGGTCGCGCCGCCGATCCCGATCCGCCGCGGGGAGGGGGTGTGGCTGGAGGATTTCGACGGCAATCGCTACATCGACGCCGTCAGCTCCTGGTGGGTGAATCTCTTCGGTCATGCGAATCCTCGCATCGCCGCCGCCGTAAAGGCCCAGCTCGACACCCTCGAACACGTCATCCTCTCCGGCTTCACGCACGAGCCCGTCGTGCAGCTCTCGGAGAGACTGACGCGGCTCGCGCCGCCGGGGTTGACGCGCTCCTTTTACGCCGAGAACGGCTCCTCCGCGGTCGAGATTGCCCTGAAGATGAGCTACCACAGCTGGCGCAATCGCGGCCGTGTCGAAAAGACCGGCTTCGTTCATCTGAGCAACGGCTACCACGGGGAAACCCTGGGGGCGCTGGCGGTGAGCGACGTCGCCCTGTACAAGGACACTTACGGGCCGCTGCTGATGCCGACGCACGTGGCACCGAGCCCCGACTGCTTTCACCGCGAGCCGGGGGAGTCATGGGCCGACTTCTCCACGCGCCAGTTCGCGCACATGGAGGAGTTGCTCTCGCGCGTCGCCGATCGGGTCTGCGCCGTGATCGTCGAGCCGCTGGTGCAGTGCGCCGGCCATATGCGCATGTACGATCCCGTGTACCTGCGCCTGTTGCGGGAAGCGTGCGACCGACACGAGGTACACCTCATCGCCGACGAGATCGCCGTGGGCTTTGGCCGCACGGGCACCATGTTCGCCTGCGAGCAGGCGGCGATCACGCCCGATTTTCTGTGCCTGGGGAAAGGCCTCACGGGCGGGTTCCTGCCGCTGGCCGTAGTGATGACGGGCGAGCGGGTCTTCGACTGCTTCTACGACGACTATCTCACCCTGAGAGCATTTCTGCACTCCCACAGCTACACGGGCAACGCGCTCGGCTGTGCCGCGGCCTTGGCCACCCTCGATATTTTCGCGCAGGACGACGTCATAGAGCGCAACAAGCCGCTGGCGCGGGTGATGGCGCAGGCGACCGCCGAGTTGACCGATCATCCCCACGTCGCCGAGGTGCGCCAGTGCGGCATGGTGCTGGCCATGGAGATGGTGCGGGAAAAAGCGACGAAAGCCCCGTATCCGTGGCAGGAGCGCCGCGGAATGCGGGTCTACCGCCACGGCCTCGCCAATCAGGCGCTGCTCAGACCGCTCGGCAACGTGGTGTACTTCATGCCCCCTTTCGTGATCAACGAGGACCAGATTCGGCATCTGGCCCGCGTGGCGCGCGAAGGCATCGATCTGGCAACCCGGGATTGAGGCCGTGCTCAGGTCGTGGCCGCGAGCGGGCGGCCGCGGGCCAGTGCGCTTGCGACCAGCATCTGCCGTACGGTCGTGATCAGGTCCTCCTCGGCATAAGGCTTGGTTAGAAACGCCTCCGCTCCGAGCTGCATCGCCTTCTGGCGCAGACGTACGCCGGCGCGCGAGGTGATGACGATGATCGGGATGGCGCGACTGCGCGCGTCGCAACGGATGCGTTGCAGCAGCTCGAAGCCGTCCATTCTGGGCATCTCGATGTCCACCAGCATCACGTCGGGGGTGGTATCGCGCAGCTTCTCGATGGCGTCGATACCGTCGTTGGCAACGACGACGTTCATGCGATGCTTGAGCAGCGTCCGCTCGGTGACCTTGCGCACCGTGAGCGAGTCGTCCACCACCATGATCACGGCCGTTTGCGGCGCCTCCATCGCCACCGTGGTAGCGGGGGCATCGACGCTCGGCACGTCAGCCGCGGGGTCGTCTTGCGGCCACAGCGCATCGACATCTGCGACGAGCGCCACACGGTCTTCGTCGAGCACCGCCGCCGCCGACAATAGACCCGTCATGTGTGCCACCGGTGCGCGCAGCGGGAACAACGACACGTCGCGGCTGCCGACGACCTCGTCGACCCCGATCACGACCTCGATCGACTCTCGTCCGAGCAGCAGCACCCTGTGCTTTTCGGCTCGTTCCCCACTTGCTCTCACACCCAGCATCCCGGCCAAGTCGACCAGCGGATAGAGTCGACCCTCGTGCAGGAAGCCCGAGCGGTCGCGCAGCTCGCTGCCCGGGATCTGTTCGCCGAGTGGCGACACGATGCCGCGCACGCAGCGCGCCGGCAGGGCAACGGTGTGCGCGCCGAGACGCACGAGCAGTGCGCTCAACACCGGCGCCGGCGACGCCAGCGTGACTTCGATTGCGGCCACGCCATCGGCCGTGAGCACCGCGCCCAGCTCGGCGCCGAGCGCGTCAGCGCCGAGAGCCGCGGCCTGCAGCGCCGCCACCGCCGTGGGTGACTGCGGCGCCTCGCCAGCACGCGCGAGCCCCGGCGCGACCATGAGTTGCAGCAGGCGCGCGCCGTTCACGGGCGTGTGCGTGGCTATGAGGCCCGCCTTGATTGCCCGCGTGCGGATCGAGGTGGCATCGATGGCGGCGCCGTCGTGGCTGCACGTCAGGACGGTGTGTCCAGCGTCGTGCCGGCACGCCAGCCCGATGCGGCCCTCGCGGGCTTTGCCCCCAGCGTCGCGCCGCTCGGACGGCTCGATGCATGCCAAGGCGTGGTGCAACAGGTGTTCGATGACGGGCCTCGCATGGCTCAGCAGCCGGCGATCCACGTCGGCGTCGTCGCCGCGCATCTCGAGCCGCACCTCCAAGTCTTGCTCCTCGGCCGCGCGCGCCAGCCAACGCTGCAGGCGCGGCAATGCCATCGAGAACTTCTGCGTGGATGAGGGCGCCAGGCTCGAGGCGAGCGCGGGCGCCAGCACGAGCGCCGGCCCGCGAGCGCCGGCGGCGGGTGCCTCCGCCTCGGGCGGCGACTCCGGCGGCAACGCCCCCGGCGCGTCGGGCGCCGGGGCGCGGATGACCGGCGGCGTCGCGACGCCGTCGCCGTGCTCACATCGCAGCTCCGCAGACAGCTCGACGAATGCCGCCTCGAGCTCGGGATCTAGGCGCCCATCGTGCAGCAGGGCGTCGAGGGATCGGGCGAGCAGACGGCAGAAAGCGCCGAGCTCTACGTCGTCTTCTCCGGCCGGCGCCTCTGAGCCATCTCCGGCGGCGAACACGCGCGCCGCCAGGGCCGCGCAGGCGCCAGCCACACAATCCAGACCCAGTCCGTGCGCCCATTCGCCGAGGGCAGTCGCCGACGCCGCTAGGCTCGCCGGCGAGGCGGCGTGCGCGTGGTGCGTGCCGGCCCGCAACGCCTTGAGGTGCCCGATCGCGTCCATGACCACGCGGTGCATCTCGCCGTGCGCGGGCGCTGCTACCGCCACGCTGTCGGCGGCGGCATCCGCCTGCGCCGAGCGAGCGCACCAGCTCGCGAGAGCCTCGATGGACTGGCGTAGCGTCGCGAGCGCCTGCTCGGGTAACTCGCCCGCCTCGCGCCCGAGCCGATCCAGCATCTGGCCGACGCCGTCGGCAACCCCGCCGACGGTGGCGTCCGCGCGGCTGTCTGCCAACGCGACGATACCAGAGAGACCGTCACGCAAAGTGCGGTAGGCCCCGGCGTCGTCGCGATCGCGCAGCCAGGCGCCGAGGCTCGTGCGAATCTGCTCTTCCAGTGTGGCGATCTGCACCTAGAGCTCCCTGTGCGCCGGCGCCGCGGGGCGCGTGCGACTCTCGAGCTCGTCGCACAGCGATGCCAGCCGATCCAGCGACGCCACCGCACCGGACGCGGCCTCGACGCCCTGCCGCAGGGTCGCGCCGATCTCGCCCAGACGATGCACGATGCCGAGCGCTTGCTGAGCTTCACCGTCACCCGAGGCCGCCAGCGTCGCCGCCCGGCGGGCGAGGCCGCCGGCGGCGTCGTGCAGCTCCTCGAGCCGTGCCTCCCCGAACGCGCTGCGGGCCGCCAGCGCGACGCTGTCGCGTCTGCCCTGCTGCAGCACGTTCACCGCGCCCGCGGCGTCGGCGCGAAGTCCGCCGACCACCTCGGCGAACCCGGCGCCGATGTCGTGCGCCCTGTGCGACAGACGCTGCAGCTCGCCGGCGCTGACGCCTTCGACCAGGCGGTCACCGCCGCTTCGCTCGTGCAGCGCCGCGCTCAGCGCCAACGTGCGCGTGCGCTCGCTCAGCTCGGCGACGCCGTCCAGCCGCCCGTGGAGATCCTCGGTGCTTTGTGCCAGCTGCCGGACGCGGATGGAGATCTGGCGAAAGTGCTCGCAGACGGCGTCGATCTCGGCAACGGCATCGCGCGCCGCCGCGATACCGTTGCCGGCGTGCTCTGCGGCATGCTCGGCGGCAACCTCGACCCCGCGCGCATCGTCGCGCAGCACGGCGCACGCATCGCCCAGTACGCCTACCCTGTGGCCGGTCTGCTCCAGGGTCGCCAGCTGCCCCTGTGCTCCGCTGGCAACACCCTGCAGTGCCGTGCGCAGCTCCGCGGTGGTCGCCGTGACCTGCGCCGCCAGCCGCCCGAGCCCATTCAATCGCTGACGCAGGTCCACGATCAACGCGTTCGTGGCCTGTGCCGCCGGCGCGGTGACCTCGTGCGCGAGCGTGGCCACGACGCCAAGATCCCCGTCGGCCAGAGACTGCAGCGTTTCCGTAAGTGCGCCGACGGCCGCTTGCGTCTGCTGGGCGCGGGAGCGCCGTTCGGCGTCCCGATCGCTCGCCTCAGCGCGGCCCGCGCGCAACACCAGCAGCAAGCCCAGCGCGCTGCCCACACCGAGCAGCCAGGGCAATGCCTGCAGGGACGTGTGCCAGGCTCCCCGCGCGTGCCCCACGCCCTGCACAGCCTCGGCCAGCCGCCTGCCGTCCTGCGCCATACCCCGCGCGGCGCGCTGTCCGGCCGCCAGACCCGCTAAATCCGCGAGAATCTCGCCAACCAACTGCCCCAGCTCGCTGGAGGCGCGCGCGAAACTCTCCAGCCGCGCCTGCACCGCCGGGGCGCCCTGTGCCCGCAGCTTCGCCACGGCGGCGGTCAGGGCGTCCGTGTCGCGGCTCAGGCTCACGGCGAGCGGCGCCGCGGCGGCGGGATCCTGGGCCAGAGCCCGGGTGTGCTTGTCGATGCGCTCGCTCAGTGTGCGTAACCGTGCCGACAGCTCGACCTGCTCCGCGCCGACCCCTTGGCGCAAGGCCGTCTCGACGACCCGGTCCGCGTGCGCCAGCAGTTCGGGCGCCAACACCTCGATGCGTGCCCGGCGACGCCCGAAGCCCACCAGGACCTCGCTGCGCTGCAATAACTCGTCCGCCTGCTCGTCGACGGCCCGCCGCAGCACCTGTGCCACCGCCACGCGCTTGGGGGCTAAATTGCCGAGCTCTGCGAGCGTAGCCAGCGCGTCGGCGACGGCCCCGCGCGCCTCGCTCACCGTCTGCAGCGCCCGCCGGCTGCCGCGCGCCGCGGCCTCGGCGGCGGTGCCGAGCCGCTGGGCCTCGAGGACGACGCTCGCCGCCGAACGCGCGGCGCGGACCGTCGTCGCACGGGCATCGAGCGCCAACTGCACCGTCGCCAGGGCGCCGATCAGCGACCCGACGAGCAACAGCAGCGGCATGATCAGGCGCCGTGGGAAACGCGGCCCACTCGGCGCCGGCAATGGGATCACGGCTGACGGGGGCCCCACGGCGGCGGCGGCGTCGCTCACCACCGTCAGCGGCGGGCGTGGCGCCGGCTGCGCCGCGGCGGGCACGTCCGGCGGCGCCGTCACCGCCTGCGGTGCGGTGTTACGCGGCGTGTGTCGCATGGGCTGGCTGCGGGCCGGCCGCACAGAAACGCTCGTCCGCGGCGAGCAGCGTGGGATCGAAAATGCCCCAGACCTCGGCGCCGACGGTGAAGGTGCCTTGGATGAAGGGCCGGAGGCCGTTGTCGAAGGCGCTATCCTCGTGGCCGCGCGACGCCGATGGGAAGCGGCACAGGCCGTGGACGCGTTCGACCGGCAGCGCGCAGTGCAGCCCGGCGACAGCGACGATCAGCAAACGCGCGCCGGCGAGCGGTGCCAGCGGCGTGCGGCCGAGACAGGCGCGGAGATCCAGCACCGCGAGGACCTCGGCACGCCAGCGCACCACGCCGCGCAGCCAGGGGTGACTTCGCGGCAGCGGGGTCACCGCGGGACACAGAGCCACCTCAGCGAGTTGCGGCAGCGCGATGACCAGCCGCGCGCCGGCCAGCTCGAAGCCGACGCCGCGCCACGGCGGCTCGTCGTCGCCGTTGCGCGCGTCCTCAGCGGGCCGCCCCCGCTGCAGCCGCAGCAGCAGGTTGAGCGCGCCATGGGGTCCTGCGTACACGTTCCGGGTCGATCCGACGGGTGGTTGGATGTTAATTCAAGTAGATTGTCTAAAATTTACCATAGTATTATGATTTATCTAGCATATAACGGTACTGCCACACAAGACCTTCAAACTGGTTGGGGGCGTCTTTATGGGGTATAAGTAACTATTGGGTGGCAACCGAGGGCGGCGGCGGGGGCAAATCTCGACCGCGGCCGCCGCGGCAGGGGCACGCGCGCGCCGGCAGCGTGGCGCCCCGCCTTAGGCTCTCTTTCGCGGCATCTGCCTGAGTCGCAATGGATTTGACCAACACCGATCGCTTCGGCCTCACCGTTTTCGCCTCCATCCTGGCGCATATGGTGGTGATCCTCGGCGTGAGTTTCAGTTTTCCCGAAGTTCTGCCGCAGCTGCGCTCGGCGCCGACGCTCGACATCGTGCTGGTGAACAGCCGCAGCGACGAAACCCCGGATGAGGCGGAATTGCTCGCTCAGGCCAATCAGGACGGCGGCGGCAGCAGCGAGGAGGCCGTGACCGCGCGCAGCCCTCTGCCGCTCAAGGTATTGCCGACGGCCACGCGCAACGTGCCAAGCGCCCGTCCCGTTCCCATGGGCACCCGTTTCCAGGCGCCGCAGGAGAGCCTGCTGCACGTCGTCGAGGCCGAAGACCGCGTGCTCGTGCGAGCGCCACACACGCCTTCGCCCGTCACGGCGAACGAGTCCGCCCGCAACGGTGTCGTCTCGGAGCCGACGAGCAGCGCCGATCGCGCACAGCTCAGTGCGGAGATCAGCCAGAACTGGGAGGAGTATCAGAAGCGACCCCGGCGCAAGTTCCTGAGCGCACGCACCCGCGAATATCGTTATGCCGCCTACATGGAAGCCTGGCGAGCCAAGGTCGAGGAGGTCGGCAACCGCAACTATCCCGAGGCCGCCAGGGCACAGCGGCTCACCGGCAGCCTCATTCTCAACGTGGCACTGAACCCCGACGGTTCCGTGCGAACCATCGACATCGAGCGCCCCTCGGCACACAAAGTGCTCGATGACGCCGCCATGCGCATCGTCCAGCTGGCCTCCCCCTATCTGCCGTTTCCCGAGGAGATCCGCGAGGAGACCGACGTGCTGCATATCACCCGCACGTGGCAGTTCATGCACGGCGACAGACTGACCGCACGCTGAGCGAGAACGCGCCGCATACCGATCTGCCGGCCCGCGATCAGGCACCGCCCGCCGCCCCGGTGCGCCTTGCCAGTGCGAGCGTTTCTAACAGATACTAGAGCGAATGCGCGCGTTTCAGTCGCTCACGAATCAATTCCTCATCGCGATGCCCGCCCTCGCGGACCCGAACTTCGTGCGCACCGTCACGCTCATCTGCCAGCATACCGAGGAGGGCGCCCTGGGCGTGGTCGTCAACCGCACGACGGACCTCCGGCTTGCCGATGTGCTGGCCCAGCTCGACCTGCCCGAGGACCGAGCGCGCGACCCCGACACGCCGGTTCACTACGGCGGACCGGTGCAGACCGAGCGTGGTCTGATACTGCACGAGTCGCTGGGCAGCTGGGAGTCCACGCTGGCGATCGGCGACTCCCTGGGCTTGACCACGTCGCGCGACATACTCGAGGCCATTGCCGAGAACCGTGGACCCCAGGACTCACTGCTGGCGCTGGGCTATGCCGGCTGGAGCGCCGGCCAACTCGAGCTCGAGATCAAGGAGAACGCGTGGCTCAGCGGGCCAGCGGACAATGACATCATTTTCCGCACGCCGATGGACGAGCGCTGGCCGAGAGCTGCCGCGCTGCTCGGTGTCGACCTCACTATGATGTCGCGCGAGGCCGGACACGCTTGAGGGCGCAGACCTTCCTCGCCTTCGATCTCGGCGAGCGCAAGATCGGCGTCGCCGCCGGCCAGAGCGCCACCCACACCTCGCAGGGAATCGCCACCGTAGCCGTGCGCCGCGGCGAGCCGGACTGGCAGGCCATCGAGCGGCTGATAGCGCAATGGCGGCCCGATCAGCTCGTGGTCGGCCTGCCGCTGCACATGGACCGCAGTGAGAGTCCGATGTCGGCCAGTGCGCGCGCGTTCGCCCGTGCGCTAGGCCGGCGTTTCGGCCTCGACGTCCGCCTCTGGGACGAGCGGCTGACTTCGGACGCCGCCGACAAGGTGTTGCTGGCGGGGGCGTCCGACGGCCGCCGCGGCTCGAAGAAGCGCACCCGACGCCGTGACCAGATCGCCGCCGAGCTCATACTGCAGTCGTTCATGGACGGGACGCGGGCACAGGTCTCGTGAGCGGCACCGGCGACATGCACGCGGACGTCGCCGCGGCTCTCGACACCATGGAGCGCGAACTGCGCAAGTATCTGCCGCAACGGCCGCTGCTGGTAGGCATCCACACCGGAGGCGCCTGGCTTGCCGAAATACTGCACCGCCGCCTGGAGCTCGACGAGAGCCTGGGCACCATCGACATATCCTTTTATCGCGATGACTTCACCCGCATCGGCATGAACCCGCAGGTTAAGGCGTCGCAGCTGCCGGTGGGCATCGACGAGCGCAACCTCATACTCGTCGACGACGTGCTGCACACCGGACGCACCGTGCGCGCGGCGCTCAACGAGCTCTTCTCGTACGGACGCCCGGCCTCGGTGCTGCTGGCGGTGCTCGTCGAACGCGACGGCCGTGAGCTCCCCATACAGGCGGACGTCATCGGTCGGCACATGAGCCTCGGTCCGGGTCAGCACGTCAAGCTCACCGGACCCGATTCGCTCAGGCTCACGGTGCTCGAGCGTGATGTCTGATTGCAGGAAGCCTTCGTCGTGACCGCGGCAGACGTGCAATTCGACGCCGAGGGCAGGCTGCGGCACTTCCTCACCATCGACGGCCTGCCGCGGCAAACGCTCGTCAACATTCTGGATACGGCGCAGTCGTTCATCGGGTTCGAGACGCGCGAGATCAAGAAGGTTCCGCTGCTGCGCGGCAAGACCGTCGTCAACCTCTTCTTCGAGACGAGCACACGCACCCGCACCACCTTCGAAATTGCGGCCAAACGCCTGTCGGCGGACGTCATCAACATGAACCCCTCGCGCATGGCCACGGCAAAGGGCGAGTCGGTGCTCGACACGGTGCGCAACCTCGAGGCGATGCACACGGACCTTTTCGTGGTGCGGCACGAGTTCAGCGGCACCGCTTATCTGGTCGCGCAGCACGTTCCACCTCACGTCGCCATCATCAATGCCGGAGACGGGCGTCACGCGCACCCGACCCAGGCGATGCTGGACATGTTCACGATCCGCCAGCACAAAGGGAAGATAGAGGACCTCAAGATCGCCATCGTGGGCGACATTCTGCACTCGCGGGTGGCACGTTCGCAGATTCAGGCGTTGAACGTCCTCGGCGCCGGTGAGGTGCGCGTGATCGCGCCGCGAACGCTGCTGCCCACGGAGGTCGAACGGCTCGGGGTGCACGCCTGCACCGACATGAGAGTCGGTCTCGACGACGTGGACGTGGTGATAATGCTGCGCCTGCAACTCGAGCGCATGGAGGGCCAGCTCATTCCGAGCGAGCAGGAATTCTTTCGCTGCTACGGCCTGACGGAGGAAAAGCTCGCGCATGCCAAAGCCGACGCGGTGGTGATGCATCCGGGCCCGATAAACCGGGGTCTCGAGATAGCCTCCTCGGTGGCCGACGGTCCGCGCTCGCTCATCCTGCCTCAGGTCACGAACGGCATCGCGGTGCGCATGTCCATAATGGCTCAGCTGATGGGAGCGCGCGCCCCGGCGCCTGTACAGTCGGCATGAAAGGCGTCGCGATTCTGAACGGCCGCCTCATCGACCCGGCCAACGGTGTGGACGAGATCTGCGACCTCTACATCGACGACGGTCGCGTCGTCGCTCTGGGGGCAGCGCCGCCGGGTTTTCACCCACGGCACAGCATCGATGCCAGCTCCAGAGTGGTTTGCCCGGGCCTGATCGATCTGCGTGCGCGCCTGCGCGAGCCCGGCCAGGAACACAAGGCCACGCTGGACAGCGAGACACAGGCAGCGGTGAGCGCGGGTATCGTGGCAACCTCCTGCCCGCCGGACACCTTCCCCGTCATCGACACCCCGGCGATGGCGCACATGATCCGCCAGCGCGCCCAGCAGTTGGGAAGATCCTCGGTCTATCCGCTGGGCGCGCTCACCGTGGGCCTCGACGGCAAAGAACTCACCAACATGGCGGCACTAAAGGACGCCGGCTGCGTCGGTGTGAGCAATGCGCTGCGCCCCGTGGAGAACACACTGGTAATGCGCCGGGCGATGCAATACGCGGCCACGTTCGATCTCACTGTCTTCATCCACGCTCACGATCCATGGCTGCAGGGCAACGGCTGCGTGCACGAAGGTGAGATCAGCACGAGGCTCGGTCTGCCCGCGATCCCAGATGCTGCCGAGATCGTGGCCGTGGCGCGCGAGCTCGCGCTGGTCGAGACCACCGGCGTTCGCGCGCATTTCTGCCAGCTGTCCAATGCGCGCTCGGTGGCCATGATCGTGGACGCCCAGCAGCGCGGCCTGGCGGTGAGCGCCGACGTGACGGCCCATCACCTGCATCTGACGGAACACGACATCGGCATGTTTGACACCCAGTGCCACGTGCTGCCCCCTCTCCGGAGCCGCGATGACCGACAGGCGCTGCGCGAAGCCCTCGCCCAGGGCAGCATCTGCGCGGTCTGCTCAGACCACCAGCCGCACGGACTCGACGCCAAGCTCGCGCCGTTCAGCGAGTCCGAGCCCGGCGTCTCGGGGCTGGAGACGCTGCTGCCGCTGACGCTGCGCCTCGTCGACGACGGCGTTGTCGAACTCACGCGCGCGCTGGCGGCCATCACCTGCGAGCCCGCCCGCGTGCTCGGTATCGACGGCGGCCATCTCGCCGTGGGGGCACGCGCCGACGTGTGCGTCTTCGACCCCAGGTGCGAGTGGATTCTCAAGGACGAGGAGATATCGAGCCGTGGCCGCAACACACCGTTTCTCGGCTGGCGCTTTCGCGGCAGGGCCACACACACCCTGGTCTCGGGGGAACTGGTCTACGCCATGTGAGTCCGCCGCGCGCGACCGGGTTACGAAGCGCAGGCCTGCGCCTCAAGCATCGCCACTCGGCGTGCGATTGGCGATCTCGAGCAGGTTGCCGTCGGGGTCGCGCAGGTAAACCGACTCGATCGGCCCGGCGGCACCGGTGCGCCTGACCGGTCCCTCGATGAGTTCCACGCCGAGAGTTTCGAGCCGCGCGATCACCTCGACGAGCAGCGTCCCGGTGATGAAACAGAGATCCGCCGATCCCGGCGTGGGCTTGGCCGCCCGCGGCTCGAACTCGCGGCCGTGCTGATGCAGGTTTATCTTCTGCTGCCCGAACTGCAACGCGCGGCGACCCTCACCGAAGACGACACTGCTCATACCGAGCACCCGCGTGTAGAAACGGCACGTCGCCTCCACGTCCGCCACCGTCAGCACCAGGTGGTCCAGGCACTCCATCTCAATCTCGGCCATAGTCACCTCCCGCAAAGTGGCCTCAGAGCCGCCGCGGGCACGGACGCGCGCTCGTCGACGCTTTTGGCCGGGGTGCCGGCGCTGCCGCGGCACGCAACCGCGCAGGCTGGAGCTTTCTGCTAGAAGGTGACGTTGCGCAGAGACTCGCCGAGCTCGCGTTCCTTGGCGTCGCTACTTTCCAGCTTGATGCGCAGACGCAGATCGTTCTGCGACTCGGCATTGCGAATTGCCTCGTCGTAGGTGATCAGACTGTCTTCGTAGAGGTCGAACAGCGACTGATCGAATGTCTGCATGCCACCTTCCCTGGAGCGGGAGATGAGATCGCGGATCTCGTGCATCTTCCCTTTCAGAATGATGTCGGACATCAGCGGCGAGTTGATCATGACCTCCACGGCCGGAACGCGACCCTTGCGGCCCTTGATCGGCAACAGTCGCTGCGACACCAGCGCGCGCAGGTTCATGGACAGATCCATCAACAGCTGGTCGCGACGGTCTTCGGGAAAAAAGTTGATTATGCGGTCCAGCGCCTGGTAGGTGTTGTTCGCATGAAGCGTGGCCATGCACAGGTGGCCCGTCTCGGCGAAAACGATGGCGTTGTCCATGGTCTCACGGGTGCGAATCTCGCCGATCTGGATGACGTCCGGCGCCTGGCGCATGGCGTTGACCAGCGCGATCTCGAACGAGTCCGTATCGACACCGACCTCTCGCTGTGTGACGACGCAGTTCTTGTGCTCATGGACAAACTCGATCGGGTCCTCAATGGTAATGATGTGGCCGTAGCTGTGCTCGTTCCGGTACCCGAGTATTGAAGCCTGAGTCGTGGTCTTACCGGTGCCGGTGCCGCCGACGAAGATCAGCAGCCCGCGTTTGGTCATGGCGAGCTCCTTCATAACGGGCGGGACGTGCAGCTCTTCGAAACGCGGGATGTAGGTCTGAATGGTGCGCAGCACCATGCCCACGCGGCCCTGCTGGACGAAGACGTTGACGCGAAAACGCCCAATCTCCACGGGGTTGAGCGCGAAGTTGCACTCCTTGCTCGCTTCGAACGCCCGGCGCTGCTCCTCGTTCATGACGCTGTAAGCCAGGTCGCGGGACTGGTCGGGCGTCAGCGCCTGGCGTGTGACCGGCTCTATCTTCCCGTCCACCTTGATGCTCGGTGGGACACCTGCGGTGACGAACAGGTCCGATGCCTTGCGATGCACCATCAGCTTCAGAAAATCGGTGAAAACCATCAGCGTCGCCCTCCCGCCGCTGCACCCGTGCGCAGTTCCAGAGCGTCCGAGAACTTGGCCTTGTCCAGCGCCCTGGTTCGCGCCTCCTGTAAGGACACGACGCGGTTGCGCACTAGGTCGATCAGGCACTGATCCAGCGTCTGCATTCCCTGAGCCTGACTTGTCTGCACCACCGAGTACATCTGCGGAACCTTGTTCTCTCGAATCAGATTTCGGATCGCCGGCGTGGCGAGCATGATCTCCCACGCGGCCACCCGACCGCCCTGTGGCTTCTTCAGAAGCGTCTGCGAGATCACCGCCGCCAGAGACTCCGACAGCATCGCCCGAACCATGTCCTTCTCGCCGGCCGGGAACACATCGATGATTCGGTCCACCGTCTTCGGCGCCGACGTCGTGTGCAAGGTTGCGAACACCAGATGTCCGGTTTCCGCCGCGGTCAGTGCAAGGCGGATGGTCTCCAGGTCGCGCATCTCGCCGACGAGGATCACATCGGGGTCCTCACGCAACGCCGAACGCAAGGCCTCGGCGAAACCGAGGGTGTGGGGCCCCAGCTCGCGCTGGTTGATCAGGCAATTCTTGCTGGGATGCAGGAACTCGATCGGGTCCTCGATCGTCAGTATGTGCGCGCTAAGATTTTCGTTGACATGGTCAACCATGGCTGCCAGCGTCGTGGATTTGCCCGAGCCGGTCGGTCCGGTCACCAGCACCAGACCTCTGGGCCGCAGAGAGATATCGGCAAAACTGGAGGGCGTGTTGAGGTGCTCCAGGGTGAGGACCTTGTTCGGGATCGTGCGGAAGGCCGCCGACGGACCGCGCTGCTGGTTGAACACATTGACGCGGAAACGGGCGATGTTGGGCAGCTCGAAGGAGAAGTCGTGCTCGAGAAACTCTTCGAAATTCTTCTGCTGCGAGTCATTCATTATGTCGTAGAGCATCGCGTGCACGGTCCGATCGCCCAGCGGATCCACGTTGATGCGCCTGATCTCGCCGTCCACGCGGATCAGCGGAGGCAATCCGGATGAAAGGTGCAGGTCGGATGCGCCCTTCTTGTGGGCGAATGCCAGCAGCTCGGAAATATCCATGAAAGGTTGATCCCCTGTCAGCCCCGAAGTATGGTCAACAAATTCGCATTGCTATATCTTCAATCAAGTATAACTGCGGACCGTGGGTGCACAAGTTGGAGGATCTGGCGCGCAGGCTGAACGATGTACGGCGGCAAATTGCCGACGCGGAGCGCAGATTTGACCGCAGACCCGGCTCGGTGCACCTGGTTGCCGTCAGCAAGACCCAGCCGGTCGAGGCCGTAAGGGCCCTGGCTGCCCTGGGGCAGAGAGCGTTCGGCGAGAACTATGTACAGGAGGCTCTCGGGAAGATAGCAGATAGCGGCGGGCTCGGACTCGAGTGGCACTTCATCGGCGCCGTTCAGAGCAACAAGTGCCGGGACGTCGCACGGCACTTCGACTGGGTGCACAGCATCGGGCGGAGCAAGATCGCTAGGCGGCTGAGCGAGCAGCGCCCGGACGATCTGTCGCCGCTCAACGCCTGCCTGCAGGTGAACCTGCAGGGCGAATCGACCAAAGCGGGCGTGGCGGTGCGCGACCTTGCCGCCCTTGCCGAGAGCGTCGCCGAGCAGCCGCGTCTGAGGCTTCGCGGACTGATGGCGATGCCCGCTCCGCAGGCGGACTTCGACGCTCAGCGACGCGTGTTCGCGCAGATTAGACAGGCCCTCGAGGAGCTCAATGCGAGAGGTCTCTCACTCGATACGCTATCGATGGGGATGAGTGCCGATATGGCCGCCGCCATCGCCGAGGGGGCGACCCTGGTGCGAATCGGCACCGCTTTGTTCGGGCCGCGCGCCAAGGTAGGCAAGGGGCCGGCGGGAGCCGGCGAGACGTCGCCGCCGCCGCGCATGCAGGTCGGCTGAGGTCAACGAGACACGACGAGGGTATTGCGTTTGATGACTGAGCATCGTATCGGTTTCATCGGCGGCGGCAACATGGCCCGCAGCCTCATCGGCGGCCTGGTCAACGACGGCTTCCCGCCGGATGGCTTGTGCGTCTCCGACGTGCTCGACGAGCGGCGCAGCGAGCTGCAGGCGAGCTTCGGTGTACGTGCGTTTGCCGACAACGACGTCGTCGTCAGAGCCTGCGATGTGCTGGTGCTGGCGGTCAAGCCCCAGGCGCTTAGGCCCGTGCTCGGGTCGATAGCCGCGACCGTGCGCGAGGTCCGACCGCTGTTGATCTCCATCGCCGCCGGTGTGCGCCTGCAGGATATTCAGAGATGGGCGGGCGACGCCCTGCCGATCGTCCGCGTCATGCCGAACACGCCGGCCCTGGTGCGCTCGGGCGCCTCTGCGCTGTTCGCCAACGAGCACGTCTCGGAGAGTCAGCGAGACGTTGCCGAGTCTCTGCTGCGGGCCGTCGGCGTCACCGCCTGGCTCGACACCGAGGAGCAGCTCGACACGGTCACGGCGCTATCGGGCAGCGGTCCGGCCTATTTTTTCTATCTGATGGAGGCGATGGAGGCGGCCGCCGTGGAGCTCGGCCTGGACCACGACACCGCGCGCCTGCTGACCCTCGAAACCGCATTCGGCGCCTCGAAGCTCGCGCTCGAGACACACGAGGCCTTCGCCGCGCTGCGGCGCCGGGTGACGTCTCCGGGGGGCACCACCGAGGCGGCCATCGGCGTATTCGACCGCCAACGCATGGGCGCGACGATCGCGGCAGGGGTCGCCGCAGCGCAACAGCGCTCGAAAGAGCTGGCCGCCGTGATTGGAGAAGGCTGATGGGCGGCGGCTATATCGGCGATGCCGGCACTTTTCTGGTCGACAGCATTTTCGGCCTTTACATGGTGATCGTGCTGCTGCGACTGTGGTTTCAGCTCGTACGGGCGGACTTCTACAACCCGATCTCGCAGTTCATCGTCACTGTCACCAATCCGCCCGTGAAAGCGTTGCGCCGCGTCGTACCGGGACTGTGGGGCATCGACCTCGCTTCGCTCGTGCTGCTGGTGGGTCTCGCCCTGGTGAAGTTCCTCCTGATTTTTCTGATCCACGGCGACGTGCCCGGCTTCCTAGGACTGCTCGTTCTGTCCGTTGGCGACGTGCTGCGCCTGGCCGTGTACGCGGCGATGGTCGCCGTCCTCGTGCGCATCGTGCTGAGCTGGGTGGCTCCCCAGGCCTACAACCCGGTCACGGGGCTCGTCATCAGCGTGACGGAGCCATTGATGGCTCCGGCGCGACGCCTCATCCCCGCGGTGGCCGGGCTGGATCTTTCGCCGATTCTTATCTTCATCGTGCTGGGCTTGCTGCTGCGCGTGCTGGTCCAGCCGATCCTCGATTTCGGCTTCCTGCTGAGCCGCTGAGCGGCTGGCCCCAAACGCGGGTCGGGGGGCGCCGCCGCCACCGCCGCGCCGCGCCGCGCCATCCCCACCTTGACCGGTGGCGGTGCCGGTGTCTAGCTTTATCGCAATTGACGACGGCGCCTCGCGGGATTTGGCGCAGTCGCGCGGGCGCGTAGCTGCGGCGGGGCGCTGTCTCGAGACCTGCCGTCCGCTCTGGCGGACCGTCTGTCGGTCGAGGGGAGGTAGCGGCGCAGGCGCCCTCCCCCATGAGTTCTGGAGCATACACGCACCCGCGCGAGCTGGCGCAACGTGGGCACGACGGCATCACTCGAACGCTTCAGCCAGCGGCTCGACGCCTACGAGCGTTGGCGCCTGAAGCTGCTGAAAGCGCTGGAGTCCTATCAGGGCTGGTTCGTTCAGCAGGAGGACAAGACCTCCAGCGACGAGCTGCGCATGTTCGAGCTGCTCGAACTGGTGCGCGCGGACAAGCTCACCATAGCTCTGGTGGGAGAATTCTCCCGCGGCAAGACCGAGCTCATCAACGCCATCTTCTTCGGCGATTACAAACGCCGACTGCTGCCGTCGACGCCAGGGCGCACCACCATGTGCCCCACCGAGATCACATACGACCCGAAGCTCGAGCCCTGCATTCGCCTTCTGCCCGTCGAGACACGCAAGTCTGCAGTGACGATCTCCGAGCTCAAGAGGACCACGGTCAACTGGACGACGCTGCCGCTCAATCTCGACTCTCCCGACGAGATGGCGGAGACCCTGCAGGAGATCGTGCGTACCAAGACCGTCACCGTGCGCCAGGCGCGCGCCCTGGGGTTCCTTTCCTACGGCGACATGAGCCGCGGCCTGGAGCTCAAAGACGGCGGCATCGAGATACCCGTTTGGCGAATTGCGTGCATCAACTATCCGCACCGACTTCTCGAGAAGGGACTGCTCGTGTTCGATACGCCGGGCCTGAACGCTCTGGGCTCGGAGCCGGAGCTGACACTAAGCATGCTGCCGAGCGCCCATGCGGTGCTGTTCGTGCTGGCCGCGGACACGGGCGTCACCCGCAGCGACCTGGCTGTGTGGCGTAACCACGTCTGCGTTGCCACCCGCGGACGCAGTGAGTCGCGTGTCGCCGTGCTCAACAAGATCGATACCCTTTGGGACGAGCTTCGCGACAGCGCGCAGATCGACGAAGAGATCAACCGCCAGGCCGAGGAAACGATGCGTGTGCTCGACCTGGGCCGTCGCAGCGTCTTCCCGGTCTCGGCCTACAAGGGGCTGCTGGGCAAGGCGAAGAACGACACGGAGCTTGTGAAACGCAGCGGGCTGCCCGCGCTGGAGAAGAGGCTCTCCGACGACATCGTCGCCTTCAAGCACCACATGCTGCGCAACAAGGTGCTGGTCGAGATCGGCAATGTAGTCGAGGCTTCCAACGAGATCATCAGCAACCGTATCGAGGCGACGAGTCAGGAGCTTCGGGAGATAGCGGTGCTGCGCAACAAGAGTCGCGAGGTGATCCGCGACATGACGGTGAAGCTGCAGACCCAGAAGTCGGCCTACGATAAGGAGGTCGAGAGCTTTCGCCACACGCGCACGATCCTCTCCAGCCAGGTCGCCGAGTTCCTGAGCCCGCTCAGCTTGAAACGCTTCGACCGAATGGTGATGGGCTCGCGTGAGCGCATGCACGGCAGCTGGACCACCCGCGGACTGCGCGGCGCGATGACCGAGCTTTTCGCCTACGCATCCGACGCCATCAGGCGAGCGGAGGCTGAGGCAGAGCAAGTGCGACAGCTCGTCAACACGAGTTACGAGCGTTTCCACACCCACCACGGTCTGCCCAAAATCAGCCCGGCGGAGTTCCCCGTGGGCAGCTTCATCGAAGAGTTCAAGAATCTCGAAGCCGAGGCGGACGCCTTGCGCAAGAGCCCCATGATGCTCGTGACCGAGCAGCACTACGTGATCAGAAAGTTCTTCGACACCCTCGTCAATCGGGCACGTTCGACATTCAGCGACTGCAACGCCTCCGCCCGCAACTGGGCCAAAGCGGTACTGGCGCCGATCTACACGCAGATCCAAGAGCACAAGAACATGCTCGAAAGGCGGCTGGAGACGTTCCAGAAGCTGCACGGCAGTCATACCGCACTCGGTCAGCGCATCGCCGAGACACAGCAGCGCCTGGACGACTTCAAGAGAAAAGCGCCCATGGTGCAGGACATTCTCGAGCAGCTCTACGAGGAGCCGCCGGAGCTGGCCCTGGGGCACGCGCCGCCACAAGCCGCCGCCGACGACCGCGTCGTGGCCATCGCCGCCGCCAGAACCGCCGCCGCGCAGCGGTAGACTTCTCCCCCGCATTTGCCTATTGTTAGCGCCCCTGTGCGGGCGGCGGCGCACCCGCCAACGCCTCGCCCCCGCATGACTGCGATCTCCTGCGCTGGGTCACCGTGAAATCCTGGACCGAGTCGGCACGGGTCTACCTCGACCGACGCATCATCGCCATTCTGTTCCTGGGGTTCTCCAGCGGCTTGCCGTTCGGCGTCCTCGCCGAGCCGCTGACCGCTTGGCTCGCCGAATCCGGCGTCAGCAAGACGGCCATCGGCCTGTTCGCCCTGGTGAGCGTGCCCTATTCGCTGAAGTTCGTCTGGGCTCCCATCATCGATCGCGTGCCGCTGCCGCTGCTCAGCGCCGCTCTCGGTCGCCGCCGCGGCTGGACCCTCATGACGCAGCTCGCACTCATGGCCGTCATCATCGCCATGGGCATGACCGACCCGGGGCGTGACCTGTGGTGGACCGGCTTGCTTGCGCTGGCGGTGGCATTCACCTCGGCCAGCCAGGACATCGTAATCGACGCCTACCGCGTCGAAATTCTCGAGGAGGAGAAGCTCGCCGCGGGCGCGGCGTCGGCTGTGTTCGGCTGGCGCGTGGGTCAAGTCGGCGGCGGCGCCGCCGGGCTGATCTTCGCCGATCTGTTTCCGTGGCCCACGGTCTTCGTCGGCATGGCGCTGATGGTGCTGGTGGGAAGCATCGCCATCTTGCTGAGCCCGGAACCCCGCGAACCGGCCCCCGGGGCAATCGAGGCCGACGAGGCGCGGCTGCGGGCGTTTCTGCAAAAGCGACCGCACTTGCCGCCCGCCGTCGCCGGCGCCGTCGCCTGGCTCTACGGCGCCGTCGTATGCCCGTTCACGGATTTCATGCAACGCCGCGGTTGGGTGGCGATACTGCTGTTCATCATGCTGTACAAGTTCGGTGACGCCGTGCTCGCCGTGATGAAGGTGCCCTTCTTCCTGGAGATCGGCTTCAGCAAGACCGAGATTGCGGAGATAGCCAAGATCTTCGGCTTCAATGCCATCATTGCCGGTGGCTTTCTCGGCGGCCTTCTGGTCAGCCGCATGGGCATCATGCGGGGCCTGGTGGTTTGCGGCGTGCTGATGGCCCTGTCGAACCTGATATTCGTGGCACAGGCCTGGGCCGGACACCATCTCGGCATGCTCACCCTCACTATCGCGGTCGAGAACATCACGACGGGCATGGGCACGACGGCGTTCGTGGCCTATCTCTCGAGTCTCACCAATGTCGCCTACACAGCCACCCAGTATGCCCTGCTGACCTCCTTCATGGCGTTCTCGCGCACGGTCATGTCCTCCGGGGCGGGTTGGCTGGCCGACCACGTGAGCTGGATCGTCTTCTTCGTGCTGACCACCGTCGCCGCTCTGCCCGGTCTGATCCTGCTGCTGTGGATGATCCGTCGTTTTCCGGCGCGCGAGCCACCAGGGGAATCGAGCCCGGCGAAGGCCGCCTGATCAGCGCTGCGGCGCTGCGAGCACGTCCCTAAAGGCGATGGTCGTAGTCGACGGTGAGCGGTGCGTGGTCGGAGAAGCGCCGGCGCTTGTAGATGCGAGCCGCGCATGCCGTGGCGGCAATGCGCGGCGTTGCCACCTGCAGGTCGAGACGCCAGCCCACGTTGCGCGCCCAGGCCCGGCCCCGGTTCGACCACCACGTGTACTGCCGCGGCCGCGGGTCGAGACTGCGGAAGACGTCGACGAACCCGGCCTCGTCGTAGAGCCAGTCGAGCCAGGCGCGCTCCTCGGGCAGAAAGCCGGAGTTCTTCTGGTTGGAGCGCCAGTTCTCGAGATCGATCTTCCGGTGGGCGATGTTCCAGTCGCCGCACAGAACGTACTCCCGGCGTCGGCGCCGGAAACCGCGCAGGATCGGCTTCAACTGGGACAGCATCTCGAATTTCCAGGCCTGGCGCTGCTCTCCGCTCGAGCCGGACGGGATGTAGAGCGACGCGACGCTGAGTCGCCCGAAATCGGCCTGCAGGTACCGCCCCTCGGCGTCGAAGCGCGGCAGGCCCAGCCCCGTGACGACACGCTCGGGCGGCTGCCGGCAATAGAGGGCCACACCGCTGTACCCCTTCTTCTCGGCGCAGCAGAAGTGGGCCTCGAACCCGCGCAGCGTGAAGTCCGGCTGCGCGAGCTGGTGGGGCTGCGCCTTGAGCTCCTGCAGACAGATCACGTCAGCCTTCTGCCGGCGCAGCCAGTTGAACAGCCCTTTGCTTTGGGCCGCACGAATTCCATTGCAGTTGAGCGTGACGATGCGCAAAGCGACGCCCTCCCGGTGACAGCGCGCGAGTGGTCGATCGATGATACGCGTCGGCTCGAGGCGGATGCATTACAATCGCAGTCCGAGAGCCCGAATCCGCCGGGCCTCGCACGCCCGGGGCGGCGTCGGGCGGGGGACGGGTGGCCGCTGGCATGCGGACGCGGGACTCCAACGGCAGGGCGTCATCGAATGCACCACTACCAGCGTCAGTTCATCGATTTCGTGATTGCCGAGCGCGCATTGCGCTTGGGCGAGTTCAGGCTCAAGTCCGGGCGTACGAGCCCGTACTTCTTCGACGCCGGATTGTTCAACACCGGATCCTCCTTGTCGCGACTGGGGCGTTTCTACGCGCAGACCATCGTCGCCAACATCAGCGGGCCGTTCATGCTCTTCGGCCCGGCGTACAAGGGCATCCCCCTGGCCACCTCCACCGCGGTGGCCCTGGCCGATGCCCACGGTCGCGACGTGGCCTTCGCCTTCAATCGCAAGGAGGCCAAGGATCACGGCGAAGGCGGCGAGGTGGTGGGCGCGCCGCTGACGGGACGGGTGTTGATCATCGACGACGTCATTACCGCGGGACTGTCCGTTGCGGAGTCGGTGCGCATCATTCGCGCCGCCGGCGCTGACCCGCTCGGCGTCGTCATCGCCCTGGACCGTCGCGAGCGAACCGCCGAGGGCGAAGCATCGGCGGTGGAGGCGGTATCGAGCCGCTACGGCATCCCGGTTCATCCGATCGCCACCGTCGAGCATCTCGTCGAGTTCCTGGCAGCCGACCCGCAGGGACGGGTGTGGGCGGATGCGATTTGCGACTACCGGCGACGCTACGGTGTCTGAATTCGCCCGCGCCCTGCGACGGCCGTGGCTGCGGCAAGTAATCGCTGCGGCGCTGCTGCTGGCCCCGGCCGGCGCCGGCGTCGCTGATCACCCACTGCCGACCCTCACCCCCGCGCAGAGCGACTTCGTCGAAGCAAGACGCCTGCTGCGCTCAGGCGCCTACGCCGATTTCACCCGCAAATTGAGTGGACTCGAGGACCACCTGCTGTATCCGTTCCTGGCCTACGAGTTTCTCCGCACCCGGACCGCGGCGACGCCGGCGTCGACCCTGCGCCGCTTCATGGTGCGCTACGACGACGCCTACGTCAGCGCTCTGCTGCGCAAAGACTGGCTGCGACAGCTCGCACGGGACCAGAGATGGGAGACCTTTCTCGCGGAGTCCGACGGCGTGCGCGACGTCGAGCTGCTGTGCCGGCGGCTGAGCCTCGTGATCGAGCGCGAGGGCATCACGCCCGTGCACCGCACCGGCATCGAGACCACGTGGCTCGCCGGGCGGAGCCGGCCGCGGGCCTGTGACCCGCTGTTCGCCGCGTGGGAGAGGGCCGGTGGACTGACGCCGGAACTCGTTTGGAAACGAATCGAGCTGGCCCTGGCGGCGGGCGAGGCGGGACTCGCCCGCTATCTCGGCGACACCTACCTGGTCGGTGAGCAACGCACCTGGGCCCGCCGCTGGGTGCAGATGCATCGGCAACCTCGCCAGCGGCTCGGCTCCCTCGATTTCCCGCTCGATTCCGCGCAGGCGCGGGAGCTCGTGCGCTACGGCGTTGCCCGGCTTGCCCGCTCCGACCCGGCGCAGGCGGAGGCCATCTGGTCGCGGCTGCGCTCGAAGCACCGGTTCACCGGCGCCGACGACGACTACGTCATGCGCGCCGTCGGGCTCCAGGCCGCTTTCTCGAGACTGCCGCAGGCCGAGCGCTGGCTGGCGCAGGTTTCCCCGACGGGCGCCGACCGCACCGCGGGCGAGTGGCGGGTGCGCGCCGCGCTCGCCGCCCTCGACTGGGAGGCGGTGGAGGCCGCCATCGCCGCCCTCGACGACGACGTCCAGGCCGAAAACGGGTGGCGTTACTGGAAGGCTCGCGCGCTGCAGGCCCGGGGCCACTCGAGCCACGCCGAAGCCGTCTATCGGGAGCTTGCCGCGCAGCGCAACTACTACAGCTTCCTGGCCGCGGACCGTATCGGCGCAGCCTACGCCATGCTGGATCGCGAGGCGGGGGCATCCTCAGAGTCGTTACGCGAGCTGGCCGCGCGCACGCCGGTGCGCATGGCGCTCGAGCTGCGCGCGGTGGACGACAGCGAGTCCGCGCGGCGGCAGTGGAACCGGGCCACCGAGACCCTGAGCCGGGAAGAGCTTCAGCTGGCGGCGCTGGTGGCGCACGACGCCCACTGGCACGATCAGGCCATCATCACCGCCGCACGTGCCGGTTACTGGGACGACCTCGGCGTCCGCTTCCCGCTGCTCTACCGCGATGTGATCGCCGCCAACGCCGGTACAAACCGAATCGCCGAAGAATGGGTCTACGGTGTCATTCGCCAGGAGAGCGCTTTCGCACCGGATGCACGCTCGTCGGTGGGGGCTCTCGGGCTCATGCAGTTGATGCCCAAGACGGCGCGCCGACTCGGCAAGTCGCTGAACCTGCGGGTGGGCGGCGCGAGCGCCGTGATGGAAGTGGACACCAACATCCGCCTGGGCACCGCGTACCTGCGCCAGATTCTCGACGAGTCAGGGGGCAACCCCGTGCTGGCCACGGCCTCCTACAACGCCGGTCCGCACCGGGTTAGGCAGTGGCTGCCCACGGCCTCGGCCCTCGACGCAGACATCTGGGTAGAGATCATCCCGTTCAAGGAAACGCGCAACTTCGTGAAAAATGTTCTAGCATTCACCGCGGTCTACGAGCACCGGCTCGGCCGGCGGCCCGGGCGCCTGCGCCAGCGCATGCCGCCGGTGACGCCGCATTCGGGCTGACGGTGAGCAGAGCGACGGCCGCCGGTGGCCTACCGTGACCGCATGACTGCGAAGGCGCACCCAGGATGACAAACGCGCTCAACATCTGTCTCGTCGGCGGCACCGGCTTCGTCGGCCGACATCTGGCACAGCGACTGGTGGCCCTCGGCCACCGCGTCAAGGTCATCACACGGCGGCGCGAGCGCCACCGCGACATGCTGGTGCTGCCGACGATCAGCCTCGAGCAGGGAGACGTCCACGACCCCGCGGTGCTCGCGACCCACTTCGAGCGCACGGACGTCGTCGTTAACCTGGTTGGCATCCTCAACGAGCGCGGCCGCGACGGCCGTGGTTTCGAGGCAGCCCACTTCGAACTCAGCCGCAAGGTGGTCGACGCCTGCCAGCAGACCGGTGTGTGGCGCCTTCTGCACATGAGCGCGCTGCACGCGGCCGCCGACGGGCCGAGCCATTACCTGCGCACCAAGGGTCGCGGCGAGGACCATGTCCACGCCGCGGCCGGCGAGAATCTCGCCGTCACCAGCTTCCGGCCCTCGGTGATCTTCGGGCACGACGACAGTTTTACCAACCGCTTTGCCCAGCTGCTGCGAGCGATCCCGTTCGTCTTTCCCCTCGCCTGCCCGCAGGCTCGCTTTCAGCCGGTGTTCGTCGACGATGTCGTCGATGCTTTCATAGGATCTTTGACCGAGCGCCGGACCTTCGGCGAGCGCTACAACCTCTGCGGCCCCGAGCCGTACTCGCTGCATCGGATAGTAGAGTTCATCGCCACCCTGATCGGCGTGCGCCGGCGCATCATAGCGCTGTCACCGAGGCTCTCCCGCTGGCAGGCGATGGCGATGGAATACGTGCCGGGCAAGCCGTTCTCGGTGGACAACTTCAACTCCATGACCGTCGACAGCGTCTGCGAGGGCCCGTTTCCCGAGATCTTCGCCGCCACGCCGCAGAGCATGGAGACCATCGTGCCGGGCTACCTGCGCCCGCAGGGCGCGCGCCTGGACGAGCTGAGGAGACGCGCCCGCCGCTGAGAGCTCAGTGCGCAAGCGGGTCGGGCGGCGCGACGGCGGCGGCGTTGACCGGAGCGGACCGCAGTGACTCCGCCAGCTCGCGGCGCCTCGCCTCGCGATCGAGTCCCGCGATTCGCGCCGCTTCGGCATAAAACGCCCCGAGATCGCCGTCGCGGGTGGCCAGCAGTGCGTTGAATGCGGGCACGAACTCGTGATACGTCCCCACCGACACGAGGTGCGCATTGTTCAGCGGCTGACGGAACCAGGCGCCGTAGCCCTCGTCCGCGGGCCAATCACGACTCATGTCTGCATACGACTGCTTGAGTGCCGCGAACAGGCGCGCCTTCCCGGCGAACTTTCCGGCGTCGTCGTCCGGCGCCGCGTACACGCCCCCCAGGCGTCGTTTGAAATCGAGCAGCAGCTCGACCACCTGCTCCTCGCGCTCGAGTCGCGCCGCATACGCGCGCACGCGCTCGGGGGCATTGCGTCGTTCCAGCCAGCGTCTCACGCCCTCTTGCTCGACGGCGGTCGCAAAGGATTCGTTGAAGGCGGTGTCGCCCTTGACGTAGAGCAACTGATGGGAGAGCTCGTGAAAGACAAAACCGGCGAGCTGCTCCTCGCTCGTGTTGATGAGCGTGTTGAGCACGGGATCGCGGAACCAGCCTAGCGTGGAGTAGGCGCGGATGCCGGCGACGAAGACGTCGGCTCCGTCGGCCCGCAGCTCGGCGGCGAAGGCATCGGCGTCCTCGCGCGCGAAGTAGCCGCGGTAGGCGACGCACCCGGCAACCGGGAAACACCATTCGAGCGGTTGCAAAGACAGCGCCGGCGTGGCAAAAACATTCCACAGCACGAAGCGCCGGCCGACGTCGGCATAGTAGGTGTAGCTCTCGTTGTGCGGCAGACCCAGCTCGGCGGTGGCGAACTCGCGCATCTGCAGTGCCAGTGCAAGCTTGTCTCTGAGGGCGTTGGACGTCCCGGGCTGTTCGAGCAGGCTCTCGATCGGCTCACTCTTCGCGAGGATATCGAGCTGACCGGCAATCGACTGCGCGTAGTACCCGACGTTGGTGCAGCCGGCGGCAGCGGCCAGCGCGAGCATCGCCGCCAGGGCGGTCAAGCAACGCGCTATCATTGCCGGAGCGCAGGCGTGACGAGCCCGGGCGATGACCCTGGAGAGCGGCCGAGCGAGTGGAGATCGTGCCGATGACCGCCCCCGATGCCAAGCTCGAAAAATACCTCGTCGGCGGCGCCGTGCGCGATCGCCTGCTCGGTCTCGACGTCTGCGACCGCGACTGGGTGGTCGTCGGCTCCACACCCGAGGAGATGCTGACGCTCGGCTTCAAGCCGGTTGGCAAGGACTTTCCCGTTTTTCTTCATCCCGAGACCAAAGAGCAATACGCCCTCGCCCGCACGGAACGCAAGATCGGGCCCGGCTACAAGGGGTTCGTTTTCGACACCGGTACCGGCGTTTCATTATACGACGACCTCAAACGCCGCGACCTGACGATAAACGCCATCGCCGAGGACCGCGACGGGGCTCTCATCGACCCCTTCGGCGGTGCGGCGGACATCCGCGAGCGGGTGCTGCGCCACATCTCGCCGGCTTTCGCCGAGGACCCGGTGCGCGTGCTGCGGGTGGCGCGGTTCGCTGCACGTTACGCCGGCATGGGCTTTACCATCGCGCCCGCTACCGTGGCCCTGATGCGGAGGCTGGTTGACCAGGGCGAAGTGGACGCACTGGTCCCCGAACGCGTGTGGGCGGAGCTCGAGCGCGCCCTGCGGGAGGACGCGCCCTCGCGTTTCTTCCTCAGCCTGCGCGAGTGCGGTGCGCTCACCCGCGTGCTGTGGGAGATCGACGCCCTGTTCGGCGTGCCGCAGCCCGCCGAGGTGCATCCGGAGGTCGACACCGGCGTGCACACCATGCTGGTGCTGGATCAGGCCGCGCGGCTCTCGCCGGATGTGAAGGTGCGCTTTGCCGCCCTGGTGCACGACCTCGGCAAAGCCCTCACGCCGAGGCAGGAGTGGCCCCGGCACCCTCGCCACGAGGTCCGCGGTCGGGAACCCATCGAGGCACTGTGCGCACGCCTGCGCGTGCCGAAGGAGCACCGCCGGCTGGCCCTGCTGGTGTGCCGCCACCACCTCAAGATGCACAAGCTCGCGGAGCTGCGGCCTGCGACGATACTTGAGCTGCTGCAGGCGCTCGACGCGTTTCGCCAACCGCAGCGGCTGCAGGCCTTCGCCCTGGCGTGCGAGGCCGATGCCCGTGGGCGCCGCGGCTTCGAGGACAAGGACTACGCGGCGGGCTATCTGCTGCAGCGCATCGCCGCCGCCGCCCGGGCCGTCGACGCCGCCGCCCTGACCGAGGGTCTCAGCGGTGCCGCGCTCGGCGAGGAACTGCGCCGGCGACGCCTGCGCGCCATCGCCGATGCCCTCGCCCCGGCGGACTAGGGCGCAGGCCCCTGCCGCCATGGCCTTCAGGCGTAGACGTAGAACAGCCAGGCTCCCAGCAGCAGCCGATAAACGACGAAGGGAAACAGGCTGAACCGCTCGATCATCCTGAGAAACAGGTGTATGCAGACGAACGCGCTCAGGCCGGCGAACAGCGCCGCCGCCGCCAGCATGCCCCAGTCCAGCGTCGCATCGCTGGCGGGCAGCTTGAGCAGCTGCCACCCGCCCGCGAGCAGGATGACGGGGATTGCCATCAGAAACGAGAAGCGGGCGGCCGCGGGACGGCTCAGTCCCATCGCCAGCCCGGCGGTGATGGTGATGCCCGAGCGCGAGGTGCCGGGTATCAGTGCGAGCGCCTGGGCGCAGCCGATGACGGCGGCATCACGCCAGCCGACCGTGTCGAGCCCGCGGCGCCGAAGGCCACGCGCGTCAGCCCACCACATGAGCAGGCCGAAAACAACGGTGGTTGCGGCGATCACCAGTGGCTGGCGCAGCCGCGCCTCGATGAAGTCGCCGAACGCCAGACCCGCGAGCACGGCGGGGATCGTCGCCGCCGCCACGCTCCAAGCGAGCCGGCCGTGGGGCGATTGCTCGCGGCCGCGCAGCGGGGCGAGCGCGCCGCGGCAGAGCGCGATGACGTCCCGGCGAAAATAGCTCACCACCGCAACCAGGCTGCCGACGTGCACGGCGATGTCGAAGGCGAGCCCCTGGTCGCGCCAGCCGAACAGATGCGGAAACAGGACCAGGTGGCCATAGCTCGACACCGGCAGGAACTCGCTTACCCCCTGCACCACGGCCAGATAGATTGCGTGGAGATAGTCCATAGTCCGCCCTATCGCCGAGGTCCTGCGGGCGCGGCCCGGCACGGCGCGGCGCCCGGGGCGTTCGCCGCCGGTTTCTCACCGCCCGTCACAGGCGTGTGCGGTGGTCCTGCAGTGCGAACCCCGCGAGCGGCGCATCGAGCCCGCGCCCCAGCGCCAGCACCTTGAACAGCTCCCCCATCTGCGAGGGCAGCGTCAACCGCTTCGCTTCCTGGGCGATTCGCGTATGACCGGCGACGTCCGTCGCCGGCACGGCCTCGAGCGCCTCGAGCAGACCGAGAGACATCAGAAACGGGGCCTGCTGAGTGTAGCCCAGCACCTCCAGACCGGCGCGGACGCCCGCCGCGGCGATCGCCGAGAAGTTCACGTGCGCCGTGATGTCCTGCAATCCCACGTTGATCAGGGGGTCGTCGTGTGCACGATGGCGATAGTGACACATCAGCGTGCCGCGATCGCGCTGGGGGTGATAGAACTCGTGCATCGGGAAACCGTAGTCGACGATGAGAAGCAGCCCGGCTTCGACGACGTCAGCCAGCGTGCCCACCCACGCCTCGGCATGCACGTTGACCTCGGAGACGTAGCCGCTCGGCAGTTTCAGCGCTTCGATGCGTTCGCGCAGCGCCGTGTCGACGGTGCCCTGTCCCCAGCCGAGGGTGCCTGCGTCGTCGACGACGCGGGCGCCGACGACCCCTTGCTCTGCGATCTGGAAGCGCACCACCGGCATGGCGTCGAGCAGCTCGCTGGCGATGACGACGCCGCGAAATCCCCGCTCGGGAAAGGCGTCCAGCCAGCGCACGCGTTCGAGCTGCGGCCGCGCCCGCCGCACCAAGGTGTCGCGTTGGCGCTGCCGCAGGAACGGGCTGGTCTCGAGGATGTCGTAGCTTTGCGGCAGACAACCCAGCTCCCCCAGCTCGGCGAGGATATCGGCCGCCAGCGCGCCGCTGCCGGCGCCGACCTCGAGGATGCCACCGCCCACGAGTTCGAGCACTTCGGCACACTGTCGCGCCAGGCAGCGACCGTAGAGGCTGCCCAGCTCCGGCGCCGTGACGAAATCGCCCGCAACGCCCAGCTGGTGTTCGTCCGCGACGTAGTAACCCAGGCCGGGTGCGTACAGTGCGAGCTCCATGAAGCGCGCGAAGTCGATGGAGCCCCCCGCCGCGGCAATCTCGCTGCGCACCCGTGCCTCCAGGGCACGGCTGCGTGCGCGCGTGTCCGCAACCGCACTCGCCGGGGTGCAGGGGTCGAGTTCAGGCTCGAGCGAGCTCATGTTGGCGAAAGGTCGTGCAAGGGAGTATGGTGCTACCGGACAGCCGCCGCCGCGGGCAGCAAATGATGCAGAAGAACTCGCCAGGGGACAAGCGTGGCGCTGCGCATGCACGGCGCAAACGGCATCGAGCGGCGAGCGGCCGTGCCGGCTGACAGCGATCGCCACGGCGCCAAGGTCGCCCTCGTCACCGGCGGCGCCCGACGCATCGGCGCCGCTATCGCCCGCGCCCTGCACGCCGACGGCATGCGGCTGGTCATCCACCATCGCGCCTCGCGAGAGGCCGCTCGCGCGCTGCAGCACGAGCTCAACGCGGCCCGCCGTGACTCGGTGATGCTGGTCCGCGGTGATCTGATCGACATCGCCAAGCTCGAGAACCTGGTACGCGAGACACTTTCTGAGTTCGGCCGGCTCGACGCCCTCGTCAACAATGCGTCGAGCTTCTATCCAACGCCGATCGGCCGCACCGTCGAGCGCGACTGGGACGATCTCGTCGGCGTCAATCTCAAGGCACCGTTCTTCCTCGCGCAGGCCGCGGCGGGGGCCTTGCGACGCTGTCGCGGCAGCGTCATCAACGTCGCCGACATCTATGCCGATCGCCCCCTCGCCTCACACGCCGTGTACTGTGCCGCCAAGGCCGGCCTATTGGCCCTCACCAAGGCGCTGGCGCGCGACCTCGGCCCCGAGGTGCGCGTGAATGCCATTTCTCCGGGGGCCATCCTGTGGCCCGAGAACGACACCGACGAGGTGGCCCAGCAGCGCATCGTCTCGCGCACGCCACTCAAACGCGTCGGCTCGCCCGAGGAGGTCGCTGCTGTCGTGCGTTTTCTCGTCAGCGACGCCGCCTTCGTATCGGGTCAGGTGCTGCACATCGACGGCGGCCGCTCGGTCGTCCCCTAACCGTCCGCGCGCGGCGCCGTCGCCGCACGCGCGCGTGCGGCACCTCGCCTCACAGCGCGACATCGCGCCGATCGAGCCCGCCCAGGTCCCCGAGTTCCTCGAGCAGCCGCGCCATGGTCTTGCCGAGCTCCGGGTGCATTAACTCGGGGGCGATGTCGCACAGCGGCGCGAGCGCGAACGCGTAGCGCGTGAGCTCCGCTCGCGGCACGTCGATGCCCCCGCCGTGACGAATCGTGTCGCCGAAGAGCAGTACGTCGAGGTCGAGGGTGCGCGACTCGAAGCGCTTCTCCCCGCCACGGCGGCCGTGAACCCGCTCGATGTGGTGCAGCCGCTCGATCACGAACTCGATGGTCGCGTCCGTCTCGAACGCAACCACGAGGTTGTAGAAGGAATCGCCGACGAAACCGACGGCCTCGGTCTCGTACACCGGCGAGACAACGAGATCGCCGAACTCGCGGCGTAGCATCGCCACCGCGCCGGCGACGTTGCGGCAGCGGTCGATGTTGCTGCCGATGCTGACGAACACCCGCGTCAACGGCTGCCCGCTCCCCGCTCGATGATGACGCCGACATCGCGGGCTCCGCGCACCGCGCCCGCCTTGTTGATCTTGACGCGGCACCAGGCAAGCGCAAACTCTTCAACGAGTATGCGCGCGACCTCCTCGGCCAGGGTCTCGACGAGATTGAAGCGCGACTCGCCGACGAAGGCCAGCACCCTCTTGGCGACGTCCTTGTAGCTCAGGGTGTCCTCGAGAGTGTCGCTCGCCGCGGCGCGGCGAATGTCCGCCGCCATATCGAGGTCGATCGTCACCCGCTGCTTGATGCGCCGCTCCCACTCCCAGACCCCGATCACGCATTCGACCTTGAGACCGTGCAGGTAGATAATGTCCATGATTTCGTAGGCACTCGCGCGACTCGAGCGCACTATAGCGAATGTCACACAGGCTGTCTTGGAGGGGACGGGCAACGCCGTGGTAACTCTGAGCTACGTGCTCTTCGCCTTGGCCGCGTACCTGATCGGCTCCGTCTCCAGCGCCGTCATCGTGGCGAGGGTGTTGCGCCTGCCGGACCCGCGCGAGGCGGGCTCGCGCAACCCCGGGGCCACCAACGTGCTGCGGCTGGCGGGCAAGGGGCCAGCCGTCGTGACGCTGCTTGGGGACCTGCTCAAGGGTACCCTGGCCGTCGCCTTGGCGCGGATGCTGACGACGGACGCCGCCGTGCTGGCGATGGTGGGGGTGTGCGCCTTTCTCGGCCACCTCTACCCCGTGTTCTTCGGCTTCAAGGGTGGCAAGGGGGTGGCGACGGCGTTGGGCGTGTGTCTCGGCCTGTCCGCGCCCATGGCCGCAGCGCTCGTGATCACCTGGCTCGTGGTGGCGGCGCTGTCCCGCTACTCGTCGCTGGCGGCGCTCGTCACCGCGGTGCTGTCTCCCGTCTACGCCTGGTTCCTGCTGCCCGGTTCGCCGTACCTGCTCATGACGCTCGTGTTCGCAGCCTTGCTGCTGTGGCGTCACCGCAGCAACATCGAGCGACTGCGCAAAGGCACCGAGAGCCGCATCGGACGGGCGTGAGGCGCCGGCGTTACAGCGGCGGCAGGCTCTCCAGGCGCCAGCGCGGGAAGACGTCGAACTCCGGTCCCTGGCGCTGGCCGGCACGCAGCCGCAGCCAGCCGGCGTAAGCGATCATGGCGCCGTTGTCGGTGCAGAATTCCGGGCGCGGGTAGAAAAGCCTCGCATCGTGCTCGGCGGCAAGCCCGTGCAGGCGCTGGCGCAGCAGGCGATTGGCGCCGACGCCGCCGGCGACCACCAGGCGGCGGTGCCCGCTGCTGCTCAGCGCACGGTCGCACTTGATGACGAGCGTGTCGACCGCCGCCTCCTGGAAGGCGCAGGCGATGTCGGCACGGGTCTGCTCGTCGAGGCGGTGCTGCTCCGCGGTCCGCCGGGTGAACGTCTTCAGGCCGCTGAAGCTGAAGTCGAGGCCGGGACGGTCGGTCATGGGCCGCGGAAAGCGGAAGCGCTGCGGGCGACCGCGCACGGCCGCGGCGGCGACGGCCGGCCCGCCCGGATAGCCGAGACCGAGCAGCTTGGCGGTCTTGTCGAAGGCCTCGCCGACGGCGTCGTCCACGCTCTCGCCGAGGATACGGTAGCGGCCGACGCCGGCGACGTCGGCGAGCAGGGTGTGGCCCCCGGACACCAGCAGCGCCAGGAACGGGAACGACGGCCGCTCGGCCTCCAGCATGGGCGACAGCAGGTGCCCCTCCATGTGATGCACACCGATGGCGCCGGCGCGCCACGTCCAGGCCAGGCTGCGCCCGAGCGAGGCTCCGACCAGCAGCGCGCCGGCGAGCCCCGGACCGGCCGTATAAGCGACGCCGTCTATCTCCCGGGGAGCCGTGGCCGCCTCCTCGAGCACGCTGCGCACCAGCGGCAACAAGCGGCGAATGTGGTCGCGGGCGGCCAGCTCGGGCACCACGCCGCCGAACGCCCGGTGCAGGTCGATCTGCGAGAACAGCCGGTGCGCAAGCAGCCCACGGCCCTCGTCGTAGACGGCGGCGCCGGTGTCGTCACAGGAGGTCTCGATACCCAGAACTCGCATGGCGGGCATTCTCGCGTGGCGCCGGCAGCGACTCAACCGGGGCACGCAATCGCCGTCGGGACAAAACCGGCTTGTGTACAGACGGGCCGCTAGGCTATAAACTTTCCCGTTTGGCGCAATTTGGCGCCCATAGCGAGAGAGTGATCATCAATGCCGAGTGTACGGGTGCGACAAGACGAGCCGTTCGACGTCATTCTGCGGCGGTTTCGCCGGTCCTGCGAGAAGGCCGGCATCTTCACGGAGATCCGCCGCCGTGAGTACTACGAGAAGCCGACCACGGTGCGCAAACGCAAGCAAGCCGCCGCCGTCAAGCGCGAGCTGAAACGCGCCTCCCGCCAGCGTGCCCGCAGGGCGCGGCCCTACTGACGCTCTCCTTCGCTCTGCCCCTGCTGCAGGGGCACCAGCACCGCCGCACGACCCCTAACGGCAAGTCGATACCGCCGCACCACCGGCACGGGCGGCGACGCGGACGGGTTTGCGGACCCGACGAGCCATGGACCTGAAGCAGCGCATTGACGAGGACATGAAGGCGGCGATGCGCGCCCGCGACAGCGAGCGCCTGGATTCCATCCGCTTCCTGCGCGCCGCCATCCAGCGGCGCGAGGTCGACGAGCGCCGGGAGCTCGACGACGACGACGTGCTCGCCGTGGTGCAAAAGCTGATCAAGCAGGGCCGGGATGCGGCGGCCCAGTTCGAGCAGGGCGGGCGCGCCGATCTCGTGGCCCGGGAGCAGCGCAGCGTCGAGATCTTCGAGGCGTACCTGCCGGCGCAGCTCGATGCGCATGAGATCGCCGCGGCGGTGAGGGAGGCCATCGCCGAGACGGGCGCCAGCGCCCCCAAGGACATCGGCCGCGTCATGGGCCTGCTCAAGCCGCGGCTGCAGGGCCGCGCCGACATGGGCGCCGTCAGCGCCCTGGTGCGCGAGGCCCTGCGCACGGACTAGGGGCCGCCCGGCAGGTGCAGGGCCGGATCGGCTCGAGCGCGCCCACGCGGCAGCCGGGCAGTTGCTACAATCGCGCTCATGGTCGGCCGNNACGTCATCGACGCGCGCATCCCCCTGACCAAGGCGGGCCGGGACCACAAGGCGCGCTGCCCGTTCCACGAGGAGCGCACGCCCTCGTTCACTGTCAGCCAGAGCAAGCAGTTCTACCATTGCTTCGGCTGCGGCGCACACGGCACCGCCATCACGTTCCTCATGGATTACGCCCACATGGATTTCCGCGAGGCTGTGGAGGACCTCGCGAGCCAGACGGGCCTGGCACTGCCGCCGACAGCCGGCACCGAGGCCGCGCCGACATCCGGCAGCCGCGAGCTGCTCGACGTCCTCGCGCGTGCCGACGCTTTCTTCCGCACCCAGCTGCGCCAGCACGCCGATGCCGAAGCCGCCATCGCTTTCCTCAAGCGCCGCGGCGTCACCGGTGCCGTGGCGGCACAGTTCGGGCTCGGTTTCGCTCCCGAGGGCTGGGACAACCTGCTACACGCCCTGGGCAAGGACGCGCACGCCTGCGCGCTGCTGGAGAAGGCCGGCCTGCTCGTCCGCAAGGACGCCGGCGGCCACTACGACCGCTTCCGCCATCGCATCATGTTTCCCATCGAGGACCACCGCGGGCGCGTCGTGGGCTTCGGCGGCCGCGTCATCGGCGAGGGCGAGCCGAAGTACTTGAACTCCCCGGAGACGCCCGTTTTCCACAAGGGAAGCGAGCTCTACGGGCTGCACCGGGCGCGCGGCGCCATTCGCAGCGCCGCCCGCGCTGTGGTGGTGGAAGGCTACATGGACGTGCTGGCCCTCGCGCAGCATGGGCTCGACAATGCCGTCGCCACCCTCGGCACGGCCACCACGGCCGCGCACCTGGAGCGGCTTTTCCGCCAAGCCCCGGCGCTGGTGTTCTGCTTCGACGGCGATCGTGCCGGGCGCGAGGCCGCCTGGCGCGCCCTGGAGACGACCCTGCCGGCGATGCACGACGGCCGGCAGGTCGGCTTCCTGTTCCTCGACGAGGGCGAGGACCCGGATTCCTTCGTCCGCAAGGCGGGCGCCGACGCCTTCCGCGAGCGCTTGCAGGCAGCTACCCCGCTGCCCGACTTCCTCATCGCCCGGCTCGAGGGGCAGACCGACCTCGCTCGGCTGGACGGGCGCGCGCGGCTGGTGGAGCTGGCCAAGCCGCACCTGGCGCGCCTGCCGCACGGCGTGCTGCGCGACCTGATCGTCGACCGGCTGGCACAGGGCGCCGGCGCCGCCCGCCGCGCCGTGGCTTCGCATGTGGGTCCGCCGCGCCCGCCAGGGGGCGGCGATGGGGAGCCGGCGACGCGGCGGCGACGGGCGGCGCGGGGAAGTCGCCAAGGACGGCTGTCGCCGGTGGCGACGGCGGTGAGCCTGCTGGTGCAGAACCCCGAATTCGGACGCCTGCACGCGGATCTTCCCGCCCTGCGCGCGCTCGAGCGGCCCGGTGTCGGGCTGCTGATCGACCTCGCTCTGATGCTGGAGGCGCACCCGCAGCTCACCACGGCGGCGTTGATCGAGCGTTTTCGCCACACCCCGCACGCAACGCATCTTGAAAAATTGGCCGTCTGGGAGCATTTTCTAGACCAGGACGACCTACGCGGCGAGTTCGTCAAGACCGTCGAACTGCTGCACGAGCAGCTTCTCGAGCAGGAGCACGAGCAGCTGAGCCGCAAAGCCGAGCGCGGGGAGCTCGACGAGCGGGACAAGCTCTGCTTCCGGGACCTGCAGCAGCGCTTGCAGAAGTCTAGGGAATCACGGCTCAACTAGGGTAAACTTAATCGTTTTCCAACACCTTCCACGGGTGGGACTGTGCCTGCATGGACTCCGATACCAAACGTTCCGAACTGAAGAAGCTCATCCTCAAGGGCAAAGAACAGGGTTTCCTCACCTATCGGGAGATCAACGATCACCTGCCCGAGGACATGCACGACACCGACCAGATCGAGGCGGTCGTGAACATGATCAATGACATGGGCATCGACGTGTACGACAAGCCGCCGGATCCGGACAGTCTCTTGCTCAAGACGGAGAACGCCGACGACGACGAAGCGGCCGAAGAAGCCGAGGCCGTGCTCACCACCGCCGTCGAGAGCGAGTTTGGTCGCACCACGGATCCCGTGCGCATGTACATGCGCGAGATGGGCACGGTGGAACTGCTCACCCGCGAGGGCGAGATCGCCATCGCCAAGCGCATCGAGGCGGGCCTCAAGCAGGTCCACGAGTCGCTGGCGCGTTTCCCGGGCACCTACAACATCCTCCTGAACCAGTTCGTGCTCTACCAGGAGGGCCGGCAACGCCTCACGGAACTGATGACGGATTTCATCGATCCGAACGCGCCCGAGGAGCCCATTCCGCCCGCAAAGAAACCGGGTGACAAGACGGACGACTCGGATTCCGAGGAAGACACCGGTCCGACCGGGCCCGATCCCGAGGAGATCGTGGATTTCTTCACCAAGCTCGGCCGCCTGAACGCGCGCTTCGTGAAACTGCACGAGAAGCACGGGCACAACTACCCGCGGGCCGACAAGATCCGCGCAGAGATGGCCGACCAGTTCATGCGCCTCAAGCTGCCGCCCAAGATGGTGGACCACCTGGTGGACAACCTGCGTTTCACCGTCTCCAAGCAGCGGTCCATGGAACGCATGATCATGGGCATGGCGGTGCGCCGGGCGCGAATGCCCAAGCGTTCCTTCATCTCCAGCTACACCGGCAACGAGGCCAACACCAAGTGGCTGACGCCGCTGCTGCGCGGCAAGCAGAAGTGGGTGCCCGGCCTCAAGCAGAACGCCAAGGAGATCCGCGAGGTCCAGAAAAAGCTCGGCCGGCTCGAGGACGAGAACCGGCTCACCATCGCCGAACTCAAGGACATCAACCGGAAGATGTCCATCGGCGAGGCCAAGGCGCGGCGCGCCAAGAAGGAAATGGTCGAGGCCAACCTGCGCCTGGTCATCTCCATCGCCAAGAA
>JABAHR010003766.1_pt3 | contig 56453 bp, 47 predicted proteins | sample 7062101 | NCBI WGS metagenome assembly JABAHR01 (sample SAMN14534553, study PRJNA622989) | marine sediment metagenome | biome: marine biome [ENVO:00000428]; feature: marine pelagic biome [ENVO:01000023]; material: deep marine sediment [ENVO:00002113] | place: India: Gulf of Kutch | collected...
TGCTGCCGCATTTTGTGACTCGGATCGCCTTAGGGCGCCTTCGGCGCCGTAATTCGCTTCGCGACCTGCTCCGCCCCTGTACTTAACGCCCCGAAGATGGCCGCCGGTCTATGGCCGGGCCGCTGGCCGATCCGTTTGGCGTCCGAGCGCGGGGGCAGGCACGCTCTTGTGCTTCCTGAAATACTCGATCATGAGGTCGCCTAGCGCGGCATGCTCGCTGATGATCGTCGTCTCGGTGAACACGTCGTAATGATCGCCGCCAAGGGCCAGGAACCGGGCCACCGCGACGTCGTACATTGCATCGGGATCGATCTCGCGGCCGTTGTGCCTGATCGATACGGCTCGCTGGTACTCGGGTTGCGACAGGTCGTAGACGAGTTCGAGTCCCGAAACCTGCAGCAGGCCTCTTAGCTGTGTGAACGACTGCTCCAGTGCTTCGATCAATTGCGCCCCGGTCATGCGCGTGACGACCGTCGGGTCGACGAACGGGCTGATGTCGAGCGCGTCGCTGATCTCGACATCACCAGCCGCCAGGTCGGCACGAATCGCGCCCGATCCGAGCAGCGCCATGTCGACACCGGTCATCTCGGCCATGATATCGGTCAGCAGGTTGCCGATCGTCGATTCGTCGAAGTACTTGCGGTTCATGCGCGACTCGGCGCGGCCGACCACCTCTGTGATCTCCGAGTGCGCGGCACGGTAGCTTTTGTACTTTCGCGCTATGACCGGATCGGGCTCGATCCTTCCGGCATCGACGGGCAGCAGCTTGCCGTCGTGGCTCACAATCTCCCGGGTGTCGGCATCGAGCGTCAGCTGCAGGTAACCGAGGTAGGTCGCCTGGCCGAAGGTCTGCATGATCAGCGTGCCGTGCTTCGGGCTGACGACCGGCTGCCAGGTTCCGGCATCGGCATGGCCGCCGAACAGCACGTCTACGCCGGTGACGGTGTCGGCAAGTGCAATGTCCTTGTCGATATCGCGATCGAGGCGTGGATCCGCCTCGGCGTCGGTCTGCATCGGCGCCGTGTGGCCCTGGTGCGTAAGCAGCACAACGAGATCGACCTCATCAACAATTTCGTCGACCGAGCGTTGCGCGGCGAGGGCCGGGGATACGACGTCGAGTTCGTCGATGTGATCTTTCGCAATCGCAGTAGCAGCCGCGTCCTGACCGAGTGTGCCGATAACGCCGATGCGAACGCCGCCGCGCTCGATGATCGCATGCGGTTGGGAGTAGGGGTGCTTTGTGTCCTTGTAGAACAGGTTGGCGCCAAGCACGGGGAACGGGACGCGGTTCTTTTGCCATTCGAGCACGGTCTCGTTGTAATCGAATTCGTGATTGCCGATCGCCATTGCGTCGTAACCCATCGTCATCATGAACTCGAACATCAGTTCGCCATCGGTCACCTGCGACAACGCGCCCGTGAAGATATCGCCCGAGTCGAACAGAAATACATTCGGTTCATCGCGACGAATCTCTTTAATAAGAGTCGTCAGCTGCGCGATGCCGCCGATGTACTCGATGTCGTCACGCCACCATGCGGGCACCGGATCGTAGGCGCTTTCCATATCGTTAGTGAACAGCAGCGTGACAACGACATCGTCGTCCGCCGGCGCGCCCGTGCACGCAGAGCAGAAAACGAGTATCAGGCTGATTCCCAGGGACTTACGATTACGCATGGCAGGTTCCTCCTCTGCCCAATGTAGCGCTGAACCCGGTGCTTGCACGATCAGGACAGAGGCTCTTTCTACCACACCTGATGATCGCGCAGGTCGTCCTGTTTGGTTACATGATCATGGTATCGGTGGTGATCGAGAGTACGAGCAGCTTCCTTATCATCGCGGATTAGAAAGGGTTACGTATTCGCCGCCTGTACCAGGCGGTCCCTGGCGATGTCTCACGACACACGCTCTATGCGATACTCAACGCTGGATAGCCGCCGGGCAAGCGCATGGCCCTGTTCGAAGAAATCCGCCGTCGCAACGTGCATCGAGTCGCGCTCGCCTACATTGCCGGCGCCTGGCTCATCGTGCAGGTCGCCGAGACCTTGTTACCGGTCTTCGGGCTCGAGCCGGAAGCTTTGCGCATCGTCGTCATCAAGGAAGACCTCTCGCACATCGACTTCAACCCGCCGCTGCCGCCAGAGGTCATCGCAGAAGTAGAAAGAATGCGCGCCGAACGCGCGCGTGTGGGCGAGGGCTCGTAATTCGCTGGTCCTTCAGTCTCCCACCGGTTCCAACCGCAACAACGCCCCGTTGTTCTCTTCGGTCAGGAGATACAACAAACCGTCCGGACCCTGGCGGACATCGCGAATGCGTTGCCGCTGCTCGACGAGCAAAGACTCACGTGCGATTTCCTCGCCGTTGTCGTTCATTACAATCCGCTCGAGGTGCCCGGTGCCGGGAATACGCCCGACCATCATGGAACCGGCAAAGAGGTTGCCCTGCCATTCGGGGAATGCGTCCCCCGAATAGAACACGAGGCCGGAAGGGGCGACTGATGGCGTCCACAAAACAGCCGGTTCGGCCATACCCTCGGACCAGAAGTAACGGCTGACACGCGGCCCGTCGTAGTGACGGCCGTAGGAGACGTGCGGCCAGCCGTAATTTGCGCCCGGCTCGATGAGGTTCAGTTCGTCGCCACCCTGGGGGCCATGCTCGGTCGCATACACGTTGCCATTCGTTGGGTGGATGGTCAGGACCTGCACCGATACGGCATATCCATCGGCTTGCGCGGCTCGACACCCTGGGCTTTGAGCAGCTCGAAGAGGTTCGGATAAAGGCTGGGATCGAAATAGTAATAGGACACGAAGTCAATCAGCCGCTCGAAATCCCTGTTCTCGTCGAGTGGCGCTAGCATCGCATGGGCCTCGTCATCCATTCCCATGACTTTGCGGCTGATCCACCCCATCGACAGGTCATCGCCGTACGCGGCGCTGAACGTTTCGAAAATCTTTCTCGCTTCAGAAAGCTTTCCTTCGGCACAGGCCTGGCGCAGCAGGATGATGGCTTTCGTCTCCCCGGGCATGTCGCTGGCCTGTATAGCGGGAATCAGCGTGACGGCGCCGTCAATGTCGCCCGCATACAACAGGGTTCGATGCGCCTGGTACTGAAGAAAAGGACGATCGGGCATCCTCCTGAGTGCCTCCTGCGTGAACCGTCGCGCAAATTCCTTGTCGCCGGTAAGCATCGAATGAAGTATCGAATTCAAGTTAACCTGCAGGTCGTAGCCGTCTCGTTCTTCAAATTCCTCGATTGCAGCGCGCAGTTGCTCGCCGGTTCCGATGTCGGCGAGCAGCAGGAGCTGGAAATTCTGTGCGCCCTGGTCGTTCGGCCGTTGACGGAGATATTCGGTGTTCAGTCGCAGCGCTTCCGACAGCTGCAGTTTCTGCTTCGCTTGAAGGGCGCGCACGCGGGTCTGGTTGACCGGGTCGCGTTCGAATCGGATCGCCTTTTCGATCGCGTCGTCAAGCTCTTCCCGCATCTGCTCGCGCGGCAAATTGACGATGCCGGCAACGATGTTCGCCGTTTGAAGTTGCACGTACCAGAATTGTGCAAGCTCCCAGTAGGCGAGCGAGAACTCCGGGTCGAGCTCGATGGCGCGCTTGTAGGCATCCCGGGCCCTGAGGAACACGTAGGTGTCGCCGGTCGACGTTATGCTGGAGTCGATCGCCTGCCCTTCGAGGTAGGCGTTGAAGGCCGGCACGGAACTCGTGCCGGACGAGACCATTCTCGCTAATGCGTCGGGGTCCATCGCCGTTTCCAGCGCCACCGCGATCTCGATCGCTATATCCTCCTGGATCGCGATAACGTCCTCGGGCTCCCGGTCATAGGTCTGTGACCAGAGATGAAAACCGTCGCTCGCGCGAATCAACTGTGCAGTGACCCGCAGCCGGTCTCTCGCCGACCGCACCGAACCCTCGAGCACGTGAGCGACACCGAGTGCGTTGGCAATCGTCGGAATGTCCTCGTTCGAGCCCTTGTACTTGAAAGACGATGTGCGCGCGGCAACGAGCAGGTCAGGGGTTCGCGCGAGGGCGTTGAGAATTTCTTCGGTCAGGCCGTCGGAAAACCACTCCTGATCCTGGTCCGAGGACATGTTCACGAAAGGCAGGACGGCGATCGATTTATCGGCGGTCTCTGCGGCGGCCTCGACCGGGGGTGCCGCGGCGGGCTCAACAGCAGGCCGCTGCAGCTTGTCCCAGCCCAGCCACGCGACCGCGATGACCAGTGCAATGAGGGTGATGCGATTCAACTGGGATTTCGAGCGGGGATCCTTGGGCATGTCGGCGGGCAGGTCTTTTGCACGCTTGACGCCGTCGGGTGTCAGTTCGTAGGCCCAGGCGAGGAACAAGGCAACAGGCAGGCCGATCAGCAACACGACGATCAGCATCTTCATCACCCATCCGGGCGCATTGAACGCGTCCGCGGCGAGGTCCGCTACCTGGGCGATAACCCAGGCGGCAACGATGTAGGCGATCGCGACGCGAAATACGTTGCGTCGCTTTAGCTCGCTGAAAAATCCATTTCCGCCAGGTTCCGACATGCGCTAGCCCGTGATCAGGAATGCGCGAAAGCATAGCATTGTCATGGAGATGTGTGTGGCGATCGGGCCGGCTGCGAGCGGACATCGCGAATGCGTTGCCGCTGCTCGGCGAGCAAAGCATCGCTTGAGGCATCCCACTCCGCGTGACGCGGGCAGACAGCGACGCAATCCGCCCCGTGGTGCGGAATTTCCTTTGTCGACGAACGGGGCTATATACTTGCTTTCTGGGAAATGCATCCGGGGGTGGCATTGGGACAGTTCTTCAATGAGCTAAAGCGCCGCAACGTAGTCCGCGTCGCGGTTGCCTACCTTGTGTCCGGCTGGCTCGTGCTGCAGATTGTCGACGTCGTCATCGGCAACATCGGCGCACCGCGCTGGGTCTTCTCGGTCTTCCTGCTCGCGGGCATCGTATTGTTTGTTCCCGTGCTCGTATTTGCCTGGGCGTACGAACTCACCCCCGAAGGCCTCAAGCGCGAATCCGAGGTCGACCGCAGCCATTCGATCACGGCCCAGACGGGCCGCAAGCTCAACCTCATCACGATCGGCATGCTCGTCGCAGTCGTGGGTTTCGTGATCCTCGAGCGGGTAATGTTCCCTGTCGCCACGGATGTGGCGGCGGTGGCCGAGGTCGACGACGCCGCCGACGCCGCCGACGCCGCCGACGTCGACACCGAGATCACGGTGACGACGACCGACGACAGGTCGATCGCGGTGCTCGCTTTCGACGACCTGTCGCCCGGCGGCGACCAGGCGTTCTTTGCCGAAGGCCTCTCGGAAGAGATCCTGAATGTGCTTGCCCAGGTGCCCGGCCTCAAGGTCGCGGGCCGAACGTCGTCGTTCGCGTTCCGGGGCAAGGACACGGACCTGCGTGAGATCGGCGAGATTCTCAATGTCGCGCACGTCCTCGAGGGCTCGGTGCGCAAGGCCGGTGACCGGATCCGCGTCACCGCGCAGCTGATCCAGGCGAGTGACGGCTTCCACCTGTTCTCGAAGACCTACGACCGCGACCTCACCGACGTGTTCTCGGTGCAGGACGAGGTTGCCGCCCTGATCGGCGAAGCGCTCAAGGCAGAGTTGCAGGGCGCAGACGCGTTACCGGTGGTCGCAGAGACCGATGTCGAGGCCTACGATTTGTACCTGCTGGCTCGCCAGCGCATCCACTCGCGCAACCCCGTACTGATGGACGAGGCGATCGAGATGCTCGACGCGGCGTTGGCCATCGATGCCGACTATGCGCCTGCGCTCGCGCAGCGCGCCCTGGTGACGCACCTCATGTCGGACTCGATGGGCGCCTACGGAGACATTCCGAAGGCGATCGCCGCGCCGCAGGGCCTCGCATTCGTGGATCGGGCGCTCGAACTCAACCCAAGGCTGGCCGAGGCGCATGCCGTCCGTGGGTTGCTCGTCACGGAACTGGGCGGCGCGGTCAATAGCGAGGCGATCGCGAGCCTCGAGCGGGCCCTCGAGCTGAATCCGAACATGGATGAGGGCAAGACCTGGCTGGCCAATGCCGTCAACGACCGCGATCTTTCAATCTCGCTCTACGAAGAGGTCGTCGCGCGTGACCCGATGTTCGGCCCCGCGTTCAACAACCTGATCCAGAAGTACGTGGGCATGGGCCGCTTCGACGACTCCGAGGCGCTGATCCGGCGCGTCCAGCGCATCACGGGTCCTGACGACAATGTTCGCCAGGCGCTCGGGACGGTGGCGACGGTGCGCGGGGACCTCTCGGCAGCTTACGAGAATTTAGACTATGCCTACGAGGCGAACCCGAACTCGAGCGTCGTGCAGTTTTGGTACGGGGCTGTCCTCTCCAGGCTTGGCGAGTTCGAGCGTGCCGCTACTGTGGCCCTGGCAGGTAGGGACTGGCTGGCGCATGCGGCGCTCGGCGACTTGGAGGCGGCCGACCGCCTGCTGGCCGAGGCTGACTTCGCGACAGGACCGCGCCGTCAGATGGTTGAGGCTGCCGCGGACTATCTCGCGGCCCATGGCCGGTCCGATGAGATTGTCGACATCGTCAATCGCACCTACGGCGACCTGCCGGCGCTGCTGCAGGAGGAGCTGCCGGTAAGGAATTTCATGGGAACCGTTTATCTCGGGCCACTTGCGTATGCTTACCTGCAGGCCGACCGGGTAGATGATTACAAGTACCTGCTCGCGGAGATGAAGGCTTCCCTCGATGCACAGCAGGCCAATGGCATCGACAACCGCTACCACTGGTGGTCCCAGGCGCAGTACGCAGTGCTGACCGGCGATCTCGAGAACGGCGCCATGTACCTCGAACGTGCATTCGACGGGGGTGCAACCGGAGTGGCCGGTTTCGAGGCCCTGTGGGACCTGGCAGCCGATGACGCGCGCTTCGAGGCAATTTTTGTGAAGATCATTGCGCGCGGCAACGCGGAGCGCGCCGAACTCGGCTGGGAACCCTTCCAGCCGCGACTCGAGTTCTAGGGCTCCGGCAATTCGCCGCGCCGACGGCGCTGCCGTCAAGAAAAGTTATTCGGTTTCGACAACGATAATTCATCGCGATCTGCGACGCCCGAACGGAGTCGACAACCACTCAGCGTTCATCCATCATCTTATGCCATGACACTGTTTGAGGAACTCAGGCGCCGTAACGTACTGCGCGTCGCCGCGGCGTACATCGCCGTTTCCTGGCTACTGATCCAGGTTGTGGAAACGCTATTCCCGGTGTTCGGGTTAAGCGACGCAGCCATTCGTGCCGTCGTCATCGTGCTGGCCATCGGCTTCGTGCCTGCCGTGATCGTAGCCTGGGCCTTCGAGCTGACACCCGAGGGGTTAATTCGCGACAGCGACGTCGACCGTGGTTCGGCCGCCGTCAAAGCCCGCGCCCGGCGACTCGACCGCATCGTCATGGTGGCGCTGGCACTGGCCGTTGGTTATTTCGCTTTTGACAAGTTCATGCTGGACCCGGCGCGCGACGAGGCCATCGCCGAGGCCGCCAGGGAAGAAGGCCGGACCGAAGCAGCGCAGGCATCGCGGGACGCCGGCCCGCCCGTTCTGGCCGTGTTGCCGTTTTCCGCCGTGACCACCACCGAAGACAGCGTATTCTTTGCCGCCGGCGTACACGACGACCTGCTGACGAAGCTCGCGCAGCTCTCGTCGCTGCTGGTTATCTCGCGCACTTCGGTGCTCGAGTACAAGGACACTAAAGAGAACATTCGCGATATTGGCGCAGCGCTCGGTGCCGACGCCATCCTCGAGGGCGGCGTGCAAAGCGCCGGCAATCGCATTCGGATCAATGCGCAGCTCATCGACGCCAAAACCGATGAACACCTGTGGGCCGATACGTTCGATCGCGAGCTGACGGCCGAGAGCATCTTCGACGTGCAGGACGACATCGCGCGCGCCATCGCGGAGGCCCTGCACATTACATTCAGTGCGCCGACGCCGGAAAGCCTGATCCCGACCACTAACCTGGCCGCCTATCGCGCCTATCACGAGGCTGTAATTATTGGTGATCAACATGGTGGGCCTGTGTCCGACGAGTATCGGGAGCTTCTGCAAAAAGCGATCGACCTCGATCCCAACTATACAAGGCCGCGGGCTTTGCTCATCGGGAGTTACGCGTATGAATTGTTCGGCGAGGACCAGCCGGAACAGGTTGCGAAAGTCGAAGCAATGCTGGGGGAATTCCGGGCAATTGCGCCGTCTTCGGCCGACTACCTCGTCGCACATACGTATTACACATACTACATCCTCAATGACTATGATCTCGCACTGCAGATCGCGGACGAGGCCCTGAAGTTAGCACCCAGCGATACCCACCTGATCGAGATGACGTCCTGGATCAAAAGGCGCCAGGGCGATTATGACGGTCAGCTCGAAGCCCTTTACCGCGCACGACGAATCGATCCGAATGACCCCCGTATAATCGGCACCCTCATAAATAATCTGCGTCTTACGCATCAATATGACAAGTTGCTGGCAGAGATCGAGGCGCTCGACGAACGCAGGTTCTACCCGGAAGCTTATAAACTAATGGTTGCCATGCGAGAGCACGGCGACCTCGATCGACTGGCCATGGAAGCCATCGCATTGATCGACGAGTTCAAGAATACGAATGGGAGCAGGGAGTACGCAAATTGGTGGGCACACTTCATCGCGAGGGACCATGCCGGTAGCGTTCAGGCGCTGGATTCGCTGAACGGCGACCATGCAGCATCACCGTTGGGCATTTCTGACAGGCTCGCCGGATCTATATTGACCCATTGGCTGTTCGATGATGCTGAAAAGCTCGCTCGGAGCGTTGCGGAGGCTCGCGAGGTTATCGAGCAGCGTGGCGAGCCCGACAACCTGTTGGATTCTTATGCGATTCTCTCATACGCATTATTTGCCGCTGTCGAGGGTGACGCTGAGGAGGCCCGGCAACAGGTTGAGAACTGGTATCGCGGTGGTGCGCAAGACTTGGGCGGACGCGCCAACCTCTGGGATTGGGCCTGTCAATTCCTGGGCGTAGCAGGTGCTGCGGAAGCGGCCGTCGAGTGCATCCGCAAAGGGCTGGAAATTCCGAGTGCCATCATGCCGTTCCTTGAGCCGAACCTGCCTTTCTATGATCCGGTCCGTAACGAGCCGGTCTTTGTCGAGCTAGTCGAAGAACTCGCAAAACAGTAGCCGACAGGCGCGGGTTTGAAATTGCAATGTCGGGGCTCGTGTTTGCGGCGACCCGCGATTGATATGACCGTATCCCTGAAGCTTCGGGTCAGAAAGAGTCAGTCGCGCCTCAGCTTGAATTTTCTTGTTGGTCTGTCGGTCGGTCATCCCAACGCCGGTTACCCACTGTCCATAATGGCAGCAGCGCCGAATATTGGTGTGCTAGCATCGATGGTCGCCATGCCACGCATACTTGATTACAACGGCCGGGACGTAATTCGCACGGTAACTGTCGCGTCGATAATCGCCCGGAAAGGTGCCGAGCAACCTCTGACGCAGGTAACCGCCGCCACTGCGGCTGAAGCCGCGGCGGCAGACGCCGCGGGTATCGAGATGGTTGTTTGCATGTCGGACAGTGTTGCGGCCGTTCGCGAAGGCTCATCCCGGGTTTTCGTTACTGCAGCTATCGATTTTTCCGGGGCAGTCAGTGACGACGACCTGCTCGGTACTGCCTACGAGGCTCTCACGGCAGGGGCGGACGCTGTCATTACGGCGCGGCGCCTGCAGGCGGTGCGGAGGATTGCCGACGAGGATATCCCGGTAATGGGCCATCTCGGATTCGTGCCGAAAAAGTCGACGCTCTACGGGGGTGTGCGCGCAGTCGGCAAGACCGGCGACGAGGCAACGCGTCTCTGGGACCAGTTTCGGCGCCTGGAAGATGCCGGAGCTTTTGCAGTCGAGTGTGAGGTAATCCCCGAGCGGGTCATGCAGGAAATACACAAGCGCACCGGACTCGCGACGATTTCGCTCGGCTCCGGCCGTTACGCGGACGTCATGTTCCTTTTCATGTCCGATATTTGCGGTGAAAGCGCTCGCACCCCGCGGCACGCGAGAGCCTACGGTGATCTTGCCAGCTTACATGCGCAGGTTGCCGATGCTCGGGTCGAGGCGCTAACGGCCTATCGAGCCGACGTGATTGCCGGGCGCTATCCGGGTGAGGCCGAAACCGCCCAGATTGATGATGCCGAATTCGAGGATTTCGTCAGCAGGTTGTGACACGCAGGTAAACTGTGCCAGGCACCGAAGCAGGCCGTGCCGGACCGATTGGTGCGGAATTAGGGCTCGGCAAGAATCTGCCGGGCATCTTCGCGATCCACACAACTGTAGTCTTCAGGTGTGCAGTTTGTGCTTATACAAATGGCAATCTCGTTCTCCGCACAGTCGGGCACTCGCGCCATTTCGGTAGCCCCGGGATCGCGCTGCAAGGGTCTGGAGTCGTCGACCGCACAGCCCGCCAGGATTCCGACCCCGATAGCCAGTGGTATGACGCCCCGACCGAATATGAATGCCTGCATACTCTAATGGTAGCCCGGGGAAGGCCGGGCCGTAAGCGTCGTGTTCGTTCGGCAGGCTTGTCGCCGAGGTATTACGTGGTGAGTTGGCAGTGCTTTACTGCAATCTGTGCCGCGACGCGAGCATTGTTCAGCACCAGCGCAATGTTGGCATCGAGACTTCGGCCTCCCGTCCTTGCCGCGATGCGTGCCAGCAGGAACGGCGTCGACTCCTTGCCGCTGATGCCGCGCTCGTTCATCTCGGCGATGGCGGTGTCGATGACGTTATCGATCTCTTCTGCGGCCAGCGCATCCGCCTCGGGAACGGGATTGGCGATAAGCATGGCGCCGTCGATGCCCATGCCGAACTTCGCGCGTATCGCCTCTGCCGCCTGCACGGGATCATCGACGCGATAGTCGACCGGGAAACCGCTGCTGCGTGTATAGAACGCCGGCACGGTATCAGTGCGAAAGCCGACCATCGGCACCCCGACTGTTTCCAGGTATTCGAGCGTCCTGCCGATATCGAGCACGGACTTGATGCCCGCGCAGACCACGGCGATGTTGGTTCGCGCCAGCTCTTCGAGGTCCGCCGAGATATCCATGGTGTGCTCGACACCGCGGTGCACGCCGCCAATGCCGCCGGTGGCCATTATCCTGATGCCGGCCATGGCCGCGATGATCATCGTCGCCGCGACCGTCGTCGCGCCATCGTCGCCCCGAGCCACTATAAAAGGAATGTCCCGGCGGCTGGTTTTTGCGACCGCCTGGCCGCTCTTTCCCAGTTGCTGAATCTCTGCGTTGTCGAGGCCCACTTTCAGCCGCCCGCCCAGGATCGCGACCGTCGCGGGTATGGCGCCGCCGTCGCGAACGGCCGCTTCGGCCTGAAGCGCCGTTTCGGCGTTGCGCGGCCAGGGCATGCCGTGACAGATAATCGTCGACTCGAGCGCGACCACCGGCTGGTTCCGCGTCAGGGCATCGCGAACCTCGTCCGCAATATCCAGATACCGGTTTGGTGATGATTCAGGCATAAACGAATGCCACGTGTTTTTCCACGGCCGCGCAGGACATGTCGGGGTTGATGGTCGAGCGGTGCGACATCGCGAGGCCGGCGGCCGCCATCGCGAACCGAATAGTGTCCATCAACGGCCACTGCGTTAGCCAGCCGTATGCAATACCAGCGAACAAGGCATCTCCAGCGCCATTGGCATTTGTCACATCGGGCCGGGGGCCGGGAACCGGTTCGATGCCCGTCTCGTTGCCGTCACTGTAGTAGATGCCCTTTTCGCCGAGACTGATGAACACGCGCTTCGTGCCGTTCCGATGGAACCAGCGTGCGGCTTTGGCGAGTTGTGGCCCGGTGCGGCAGCGCATGCCGCAGAGTGCTTCTGCCTCCGCGCTGCCGGCCTTGAGCGTGTGAATCGATTCGAGACAGGGGCCAATGCGGGGTGCTTTGGCCACGGACACGGCATCGACGAACAGCGGCCGGTCGTGCAGCGCCTCGCAAAGGTAAGCAATAGATGCATCCGGCAAATTGGTATCGAGGACAACCAGTCTCGCCTGCCTGAGCATCTGCTCGTGCCTGCGCAGCCGCTCCGGCTGCAGTTCATTGACGATCGACATGTCGTTCACCGCCACGTGCATGTCGCCGGACTCGTCCAGCATGCTGACGTAGGTCGATGTCTGCGCATCATCGAGGCGCAGTACGGCATTCATGTCTATGCCCGCCGCGCGCCCCTGTTGCAGCAACAGGTCGCCGTGATGATCTGCGCCAACGACTGCGAGCAGGCGGCAGTCGACGCCCAGGCGCGCGAGGTTTTCCGCGATGTTGCGGGCTACCCCGCCAGGCGAAGTAACGACGCTGCCAGGGCTGGAGTCGTGCGTGCGCAGATGGCGGGCGGGGGACGCACATATATCCATATTGGCGCCGCCAACGACCGCCACGAACGGGTTGCTGGCAAGAACGTAACCCCGGCCCTTGATAATGCCCTTGGCGGCCAGGTTCATGATGTGACCGGCTACTGCTGACCGGCTAATGCCGAGCCGCGCGGCAATGGACGCCTGTGATACCAGCGGATCGCCACGGATCAGCGCAAGTATCTCCTGCTCACGCGGCGTCATGAACTAACTTGTGTTTGATGAACCAACATTTGTTCGAGATAGTACCGCGGGCAGCGGCGGGGCGGCAAGACGGCTGGCGGCCGAGCGCCCAATGCGGGTCTGTCGTTTGCTGGAAAGCCGGCTTTCGGCCAGAAGCCGGCCTAGCCTATATCGGGATTAATGATATTCTGAATTTCAATAATGTTGTTGCATGGTATCCCGGTCATGCGGGCGTGCTCACGAATCAAATCTTCATCGGGGGCCAAGTAAACACAGTAGGTCTTACCATCAACGACATAGCTGTGCAGCCATTGAATTTCTTCCCCCAGGTCAGCAAGCACACTGTTGGATTTTCGAGCTACTGATCTGAGCTCGTCCGAGGACATGCTTTCGACGCCGGGGATGTGCCGTTCGATAAGATACTGCGCCATGTTTGATCCTCTTCATTTATGCAGTTTTCGTAATCTAGCCTTCGATAGTATCAGAATCGCGTTCGACCACATCGGCAGCCTTGATTCCCAGAAGCCGTTTGTGCATCGCGTCGCCAAGGTCGCTGACGATAACCAGTCCATCTAGGCGGATATCATTAGCGACTTCTCGCAATTGGGTACGTAGGTCATCGATTAGCCTTTGGTCTCCGGCGTCCAGCGCCGCTGGGCTGATCTCCAATTCAGCAGACATTCTGCGGTAAAAATCGATCAGGTTACTTAACCTCCGAACGTGATCGAAGAAGCGGGTCAGTAATACTCGTTCGTCGACGGAGGCGATTCGGACGAATTGCGCTCGGGTCGCCTCCCAGACGGCGCTTTCAAAGGCCACGCGGAACAGGAAAGGATCTTCCCCGCTTTCCAGCAGCTTGCCGAGATGTTTGGTTTCTGAAGTGTTCTTGACGACGCTGGAAATAACCAGTTTACGGGAGCTGGCAAGTTCCTCTTCCATTCGCTCCTGCTCCGCACTTGCGCGACGAGCTCGCGCATGCCGGTCTGCCCATAACGCCAAAGCGGCGCCGGCGAATACTCCCACCAGGCCCGCAGAAAGTTCCACAAGAAATTCGTTCATATGCTCACCAAGGCAACTCCCTGGTTTGGGGGACAGAAAAACCTACCGCGCCGCTGAGGAAAATCAGCAAAGAACAACCGCTGATCGACAAAGTTTATGCGACTGCTTTGAGTCGATACCAGCCATTGTAGTTGAGAATCGACCTGGGGCTGCTAACGGCAACGAGAAGACCTTCGATATGGCTGTATAGTCCCACGAATTCGGCATGAACCCCCGCACCCTCTACTTTTACGAGAATATCATGTGATTTCATTTTCACGGGATTATAGGTAACTGAAATAAGATGAGGCTTGTCATCCCGATTACATGCGCTCACTACCTAGAGGTAGTCCAGCCGGGTTTAGACGAGCGGCCGCTGTGGGTCAGAAAGAGTCAGTCGCGCCTCAGCTTGAATTTTCTTGTTGATCTGTCGGTCGGTCATCCCAACGCCGGTTACCCACTGTCCATAATGGCAGCAGCGCCGGAAACAGGATTGCCAATGACCACCAACTTGTAAACCCAAAGCTCTCCGGTCCGCCAAAAGCGACGATGCCCCAGCCGACAGCGACGATCAAAAGCAGGTAAATCGGCGCCATCAGTATCCGGTAAGACGTGCGCGGGTGCCGCCAGGGCGCGGTCAAAAAAATGGCCAGTCCGGCCACGCCGGCAATGATGAACCCGGCAAGTGCGTCGACGGATTGTCCTCTATACATCAGCACTGCCGCGAGGATCACGACCCAGATGAACCCTCCGGACCATCCACCAATCCATCCTATCTTTTCCTGTGTGCGTTCAGGCATAGAGACTTCCGCATCTTGTTCCGCCAAATGGCTCTCGTTGGACTCGTCATTACCTAAAGCCGAGGCCACCTATGTTGTGTCAATTTCACGGTCGATCAATTGCAGGATTTCGTCGATGATAGCAGCGAGTTCCTCATAGTCCTCGAGTATATCCACGATGTGTAAGTGTTTGTCGTACACCAGGTTCTCAAACAAGAGGTCCGTCAGGAGGCTCTCGGCGTTTACCGAAAATTTACTGGCACCAATATGCGGATCGACGCTTAAGTTGCGCGCCGCTAACCTTTCATTGATATACGGGGTCAGGAACTGAGTGGTTATTACACCTAAATGGATTTCATTTTCCGCTGTATCTTGTACCTTTGCCGGCCAGCCTGCCAGAGCATTACGCAATCGGTCGGAACGAATCAGACCGAGTTTGCCAGATTGCGTGAGGCCTGAAAGCACACCCGTTTGCGGATCGTAAGTCGACCAAAACTTTATCGCGTAAATAGATCTGTTGATATCTTCAATATCGACATGCTTTTCGTCGTAGTCTGGGCCAGTCACCTCTAGCAATGATTCGGCCGCTTCCTTGATCCAGCCGATCCGCTCCTGTTTGCGGGCCAGCAGTACTGCGTTTGTCTCGAACTCGAGCTTGAGTTGTGCGAGCGTCGTTTGCTCCTCCGCCTCCAACTGGCGCACAGACCACCATGAGTCAATGCTAAATGCAGCAAGAATACTTATGACTATCAGAGCGCCTTCGAACCCGAATCGCGCCCAAGGAATACGATACTTTGACATCAGATTCTGGAATCTCCCGCATCGCGCCCCTTATTCTGACCGTAGTCCGGCGGAGACCAACAAGGCACGCTTAATCACTTAAGACGTCGGCTTTGGGTTATTAGCGGACATTCTAGCCCAATCCAGCGGAATGGCAGCTAAGGACGATACACGTCGGCCAGCTGATCGTTTGCCGACATGTGGCGCAACCACTGGGAGGTATGCCGGGAATTCGAGGAAATTCAGTCGTTACTGACCGAAATGGGCCAGCATAGCGACGCCCCAGGCAAGAAAAACGACGCCGCTGGCGTAGCTCAGCCAGTGACCAGCGGGGACGGTTTTCTCGAGTAGAACGTACAGGGCAATGCCTGCGATCCAGTAGAGATTCATCACCCCGCCAAGAAAAAGGAGCCCCATAAGAAACCAGCAGCAGCCCACGCATATTGCTCCGTGCATCAGGCCCATTCGCAGCGCACCGAGCGGGCCTGGCCGCCAATGATTGCCCAGGTACGCCAGCGGTGATCTGCAGTGACGGAGGCAGGCATGCTTGAGCGGTGTGAGCTGGTAGATGCCGGCCGCCAGCAACAGGATGCCGCCGAAAGTCGCGTTTGTCCCGACCAGCATCGGTGACAAGGCACCAATCCTTTCGAATCCCCACTGCAGGCTGACCGCAACAATGCTGAAAATTGCCCAAGCTATAAGATAGCCTCCCGCAAAGACGCCCGTCCCAACGTAGGGATGACCGGTTTCCTGCTGCTTGCGATTGATCGTTGCGAATAAAAGAATCATTGGTGCCGCACTCGGCAGCATCATTGCTACCATCATGATCCACCACATGAAAAACATCAGGACCGCATAGCCAGGCGTCCACACTGCCGGGGCCATCATGCCTGAACCGGTCATGGCCCCTGCCATGCCGGGTTGCGACATACGGGTCATCTCGACTGCAGACATCTCCATGCCGGCGCCGGCCAGCAGATAGGCCCACGAGATAGTTATGACAGCAATGAGCGCGGCAAGGACGACCAGCCGGTCCCGCCTGAGCACTGCCTCAAGGGCGACATCAACGCCCATTATTGCTCCCCTACCGGATCAGGAGTTCAGGAGCCGAGCCATTTTGTGAGTCTCGGCCGTTCCCGAACCAGGCCATCCTGATTGAAGTGATGAACACAGAAATGGGCCCACGAGTCTTCGAACGCCATTTCAATATCACCTGTCACTGATGTCGTACCCAGCCCGATCTCAGCATAGGTAAATTCAAAGCTGCCGCTGGGACGCGCCAGCGCGATATGGAAAGGCTCATTGTTGAACTCATTGACCATCGGTTTGCCGACGCTGGTCATGACCCCGGGGATTTCGACCTTCGCGGTTCTCCGATCGAAATCCACATCCAGCTCGATGGGTAAGAATAATGTCTCGCAGTTGTTGGAGCAGGTAGAAGCGAAGACAGAGAACAGGTTGCTGAGCGGCTCACCGGCTTCACCCGAGATAATGGTCTCGAGCGCCTTACGTTGAGCATCATCGGCGCGCTCGTCGATCACGATCTGCCGCTGCCCGTTCCCGTTCGCAATCTCTCCAGGCCACTTATACAAACCCGCCCAATGAAGCCCATCGAGCGGCGTACCGTTGAAGTGTCCATCAACGACCTTTCCGACAAACGCAGACTGGCAGAAACCATGCGTGCTTGGTAAGTTGAATTGACATCCGCAATTCACAGCGCAGTTGCAGTTGTCGTAAGTTTCGCTCTTGAAAAGCCATTGGTCAGCCATATCGTCCTGTCCCCCTGATTCACGATTTCGACGATTATTCGCGAATCAAACCGTTTTGATCGTAGTGGTGAACGCAAAACAAGGCCCATGAATCCTCGAAGGCCATCGCCAGGTCGCCAGTCACCTCGGTTGTCCCTCGCCCAATTTCCCCGTAGGTAAACTCGAAGCTACCGGTCGGGCGGGTTATCGCTATGTGGAACGGTTCTCCACTGAATTCGTTCATTATCGGCCGGCCAGTACTTTTTACGACGCCAGGAATATCGACATTCGCTGTTCGGCGTTCCAGATCGACCTCCAGGTGAATAGGCAGGAATAGAGTCTCGAAGAACTCCGTGCACAATGAACCGAAAACCGAAAAATGATTACTCAGCGGTTCGCACGCCTCTCCCGAAATGATTGTCTCGAGCGCCTTGCGTTGAGCATCATCGGCACGCTCGTCGATCACGATCTGCCGTTGGCCATTTCCCTCGGCGATCTCGCCGGGATAAATGCAGATCAGCGACCAGTTGAGGCCGGCAAGCGGCGTGTCGTTAAAATATCCGTCGACGATGGTGCCGACGTAGGCAAACTTGCAACTGCCATGTGTTGTTGGCTCGTTGAACTGGCAACCGCAGCTTACGGAACAATTGCAGTTGTCGTAAGTTTCGCTCTTGAAAAGCCATTGGTCAGCCATATCCATACTCCACTCTGGCCGGATCCCATCAGGGCCAAATGCCGATTTTGGGCCATTAGCGGTAATTCTAGCCGAATTTAGGCAAGTGGCGGCTTTGGAGCGGAAAGCAGGCGCCCGGAAGCTATGCCTGTAGAGGCTTGCAGCGGCACCTCGCCACGCTGGCACGACACATCCCACCCAACTAAGCCAGGGAAATCGTGTCCGGCGGGCAGAGCAAGGCCCGCAGCCCCGGCCCGCCGCCAGCTCTTGCATATTCCCCCTTGCATTCTTGACCGATCAGTATTATATTAATGACTGTTCGTTCAAGAATGGTTTTTGCTATGGCACAGAAAGCGACATCTCGATCCGTTGGCCGGCCTCGTGAGTTTGACGAGACTGCTGCTCTCGAGGCAGCCATGGAGGCGTTCTGGGCCAAGGGATTCGAAGCCACGTCCATGGCGGATCTGTGCAAGTGCACAGGCCTGCACAAGGGCAGCCTCTACCAGGCTTTTGGCGACAAGCGAGCGTTGTTCATGGATGCGCTAATGCACTATGCGGACACGGAATTTCGCGAGGTGGCGGCCGTTGCGTTCGAGTCCGACTCGCCGCTCGAGAATATCCGGGCGGCCGTGCGCAAGATCTGCGAAGACGCCGTCGGCGAGAAGGGCTGCCTGATGGTGAATACGATGGTGGAACTGGCGCCGCACGACCTCGAAGTCCGCAAGGCCCTGGTGGCCGTGGGAGAGAAACGTATGCGCTTCATGGCCGACATGATCGCCAGGGCGCAGCAGGCCGGGGAGGTCCGGCCCGAGCTCGACCCGCACAAGCTGGCGCGGCAGCTGATGGTGACACTGGCAGGCTCCGCCGCGATGGTGAAGTGCTTCATGGATCATGACGGCATTACCGAGAATATCGATGAAATGATCGATTCGTGGACCTGAGTTTTTTTAACTAATTTATGACCAATCGGTAACAAACTGTAAGTGAATTAAGGATTTGGAGAGGGATAATGGGTACATATTTCAAGGCAATCGACCACTTCGCGGCGCTGCTCACGCGGCGGGTAATCCGCCACCGCGGTTTTGTGCTGATCGGCGCGGTGCTGGTTGCCGCCCTCATTGGTTCGGGCGCCCTTCGCCTCGAGTTTTCCACCAACTACCGGGTGTTCTTCTCGGACGCCAACCCCGAGTTGCAGGCGTTCGAGGACCTGCAGAACACCTACACGAAGAACGACAACTTCTTCTTCGTCGTCGAGCCGAAATCGGACGAAGCGTTCGATCGTGACACGATGGTTGCCGTCGAGGAACTCACCGAGGCGGCCTGGCAGATCCCGTACACGATTCGCGTCGACTCGGTCTCGAACTTCCAGCACACCTACGCGATCGAGGACGACCTGATCGTCGAGAACCTCGTGCAGGGCGCTATCGATCGTGATGCATCCTTCCTCGAGGCGCGCCGCGACATAGCGCTGGCCGAGCCTTTGCTTCGCCACCAGATCCTGACGAGCGACGGCCAGGTTACGGCCATCAACGTCGTGCTGCAGTACCCGGAAAAGGACCTGATGGAAGTGCCCGAGGCGGTGGAGGTTGCAAGAGGGTTACAGGCCGATATCGAGGCCAGGTACCCGGAGCTGACGATTCACCTGACCGGCGTTTCGATGCTCAACAATGCGTTCGCCGAAACCGGCATGACCGACGGCGCCACGCTGATGCCGCTGATGTTCGGCGTCATCTTCCTGCTGACCTGGCTGATCATTCGATCGCTGGCAGCCACGTTCTCCACGCTGATGGTTATCGGCCTGTCGACGGCGGTGGCCATGGGTGTGGCCGGGCTCTTCGGCGTGAAACTGACCCCGATCGCAATGTCGGCACCGATCGTCATCCTGACGCTGGCCGTCGCCGATTCGATTCATATACTGATGTCACTGCGCGGCCTGATGCGCGAGGGCATGGCCAAGACCGAGGCGCTGGTCGAGGCCGTGCGCATCAACTTCCTGCCGGTCTCGATCACGTCGCTGACGACGATCGTCGGCTTCCTGTCGCTGAACTTCTCCGACTCGCCGCCGTACTGGCACCTCGGCAACATCACGGCCGTCGGCATTCTTGCCGCCTGGATCTTCTCGATCACGGTGCTGCCGGCCGCCATCAGCCTGTTGCCTTACAAAGTCAGGGCCAAAGCCGGCACCGAACTGTCGGTACGCGCGATGGACAAGCTCGCCGACCTCGTCATCCGCCGCTACCGAACGCTGCTCGTGGTCGTCGGCCTGCCTGCACTCGCGCTGGTTGCGTTCATCCCGACGCTGAACTTCAACGACCAGTGGGTGGAGTACTTCGACGAGCGCATCGAGTTCCGCGTCGACTCCGACAACGCGATGAACCACTTCGGCCTGTACCCGATCGAGTACTCGATCCCGGCGAACGGCCCCGGCGGCATCTCCGAGCCCGAGTACCTCGAGAACCTCGAGGCGTTCACCGACTTCCTGCGCGAGCAGCCGCACGTGACGCACGTGTACTCGATCTCGGACATCATGAAGCGGCTCAATCGCAACATGCACGCGGACGACGACAGCTACTACCGCATTCCCGACGACCGCGAACTCTCGGCGCAGTACCTGCTGCTCTACGAGCTGTCGCTGCCGTACGGGCTCGACCTGAACGACCGCATCAACGTCGACAAGTCGGCCACGCGCGTGACGGCAACCGTCGAGCAGGCGACATCGGCCGAGACCAGGCAGTTCTTCGAAGATGTTGATGAATGGCAACGCGCCAACCTGCCGTCCTACATGCAGGCCAAGCCGACGAGCGCGGCCGTGATGTTCACCTACATCTCCGAGCGCAACATGGAGAACATGGTGACGGGCACGATCGTCGCGATCGCAGCGATTGCCGTCATCATGATGTTCGCGCTGCAGAGCGTGCGCCTCGGCACCCTGAGCCTCGTGCCGAACGGTTTGCCGATCCTGACCACCTTCGGCGCCTGGGCGCTGCTGGTGGGCGAGGTAGGCTTCTCGGTGGCGACGGTCGCCTCGATCTCGCTCGGCATCATCGTCGACGACACCGTGCACTGGCTCTCGAAGTACGTGCGCGCTCGTGACGAGCGCAGCCTGAGCGTCGAGGACTCGATCCGCTACGCGTTCCACAACGTAGGCATGCCGATCGTCGTCAACACCGTCATCCTCGCGGCCGGCTTCTTCGTGATGACCACGTCCGCGTTCAAGATGAATGTCGACCTCGGCCTGATGACGATCATCTCGATCGTAGGCGCCCTGATTCTCGACTTCCTGCTGCTGCCAGCGCTGTTGCTGTTGGGCCGCAACGAGGAAATCCCCGAAATTGCCGTTGACGCTGAGTTGCTCCCGTCCTCGGCCTGATGAACTGACTAAAGGAGAAAGACCCATGAAGACCAAATACCTGATCACACCGTTCCTGGCCGCCGCGTTTCTGATGAGTATCGCGTACACGGCCCAGGCGTCCGATGACCGCGCCTTTGAAATCGCGGCCCGCTCGGACCGTACCGACCTCGGTTTCGGCGATAGCGAAGTGGATCTGCAAATGGTGCTGCGCAATGCCGCAGGCCAGGAGTCCACGCGCAGCCTGCGCATCGCGACTTTGGAAAAGCCCGACGAGAGCGTGGGCGACAAGAGCCTGGTCGTCTTTGCCACGCCGCGCGACATCGAGGGTACGGCGCTCTTGTCGCACGCCAAGATCCTGGATCCGGACGACCAGTGGCTGTACCTGCCGGCCTTGAAGCGCGTGAAGCGCATTTCGTCGGCGAACAAGTCGGGCCCGTTCGTGGGTAGCGAGTTCGCGTTCGAGGACTTCACGGCGATCGAGCTCAATAAGTTCGACTACACTTACGTGGGTGAAGAGCCATGCGGCGATTTCTTGTGCGACGTGCTCGAGCGCAGCCCGCGATACGAGAACTCCGGCTACACCAGGCAAGTGTCGTGGGTGGACCAGAGCTACTACCAGATTCGCAAAGTCGAGTTCTATGATCGTCGCGGTGACTTGTTGAAGGTCCTCGAGCTCACCGACTACCGCAACTATGACGGCATCTGGCGCGCCCACAAGCTGTCGATGAGCAACGTGCAGACCAACAAGCAGACCGACCTGATCTATGGCGACTACACGTTCAACACCGGCCTCGCCGAAAACGATTTCGTAAAAGGCCGGTTGAGCCGCCTGAGGTAAGTGTCATGAGCATCCTGCCCCGAATCGTTCCCCTGCCCGTCCTCCTTCTCGTCGCGCTTTTCCCCCATTCCCCTGCGCGCGGCGGGGAGGTGGACCTTTCCGGCAGCATTGAGCTTGCCGCCCGCACGTTCTGGAACGACCCTCAATGGGCCGGCCAGATTGATGCGGCCTTTCAGGGGTCCGTCGCCAGCACCACTGAAATCCGCTGGTACAACGAGTCGGGCAGCCAACGCGCGGCGTTCATCCCGTTCCTGCGCTGGGACGCCAACGATAAGGAACGCTCTCTCGCCGACCTCCGCGAGGCCTACTGGGCGTACGAGGGTGACGACTATGAACTCTTGATCGGCGCCAACACCGTGTTCTGGGGTGTCGCCGAGTCGACGCATCTCGTCGACATCATTAACCAGACCGATTTCGCCGGCGATATCGACGGCGAGGACAAACTCGGCCAGCCGATGCTTAGCCTTTTACTGCAGCGCGACTGGGGCGAGATCACGGCATTCGTGATGCCGTACTTCAGGGAGCGGACGTTTGCTGGCGTCGATGGCCGCTTCCGCCCGCCATTGCCGGTGGATACCGACAATCCGGTGTACGAGTCATCCGACGAAGAAAACCACGTGGATCTCGCCCTGCGTTACAGCCATTACATTGGTGATATCGACATCGGCGTCAGTGTGTTCTCGGGAACCAGCCGCGAGCCTCGATTACTGCCTGGCCCCGATGGCGCCTCGCTTCTGCCCGTCTACGACCAGATCGGCCAGGTCGGTGTCGACCTGCAATACACAAGCAATTCGTGGTTGTGGAAGCTCGAAGCGATCGCGCGTGACGGTGCGACGCACTCGTTCGCGGCCGCCGTGGGCGGATTCGAGTACACGTTCTACCAGGTCGGCGAGTCGTCGAAGGATATTGGCCTGCTGCTCGAGTACCAATACGACGGGCGCAACGAGTTCGAATCCGTAACGATCGCCGATAACGACGTTTTCGTCGCAACGCGCCTTGCGTTCAACGACGTTCAGGACACTGCGGTGCTGGCCGGTATTGCCTATGACACCGACACGGGCGAGACCTTTCTCAACCTGGAGGCCGAGCGCCGCTTCGGCGAGAACTGGTTCGGCGAGCTGCGCGTGCGTGCGTTTTCGGGCGCAAAGCCCGGCGATTCGACCTACTGGCTGCAAAAGGATAATTACGTGCAGGTGAACGTCACACGATACTTCTGATGGCTACGACATCGTTCTGCTGGTAATAGCACGCGGGTAGTTTTTTCATCGGCACGCTGAGACTCGCGCAGTATTCTTATTATGTAACAAAACAAGCAGGCATAAGATCGGCGGATCATATGCAGATTATCGTAGGGTTCGCACATCCGCGATATCGTCTTGACATCGGCACAAAACGCACCGTAGATTTGTTTCACTTGCTACCGAGGCTTCTCATCGATAAATAAAAGGCCCACAAAGCCTCTCGGTGCTCAATAATAATTCCTGTGTACAGGGGAGATAAAACCCATGAAGAGCTTATCCAGTCGTACTGGGAGTGTCGCTCGGTTCATTGCAATCGCAGCAGCATTCCTGGCGCTGCCGGCCGCCGCCACGGCTGCCGACTTCGTTTTAACCGCCGCCAAGTGGGGCAAAGCGCAGGATCGCGCGGTTGCCGCCGCCGGCGGCACCATAGTGTGGAGTCATCGCGATGCCGGCATTGCAGCCGTCTCGTCGGACGATCCCGGTTTCCTGGCGCGAGTCAGCAAAGACCGCGCATTCAAGAGTGCCGCCGAAGACATGATGGTCGAGTGGCAGGATCCGGAAATGATCGAACGGAGCCACATTGTTCCGGAAGCTGAATTTTTCTATGGGCTGGGTTGGCAATGGAACATGGAAGCCATCCGTGCGCCGGAGGCCTGGGCAGCCGATTGCACAGGCGCCGGAGTCCGTATAGCGATCATCGACGGTGGTATCGACCCGACCCATCCGGATCTCGCGCCGAACATGGACACCACGTGTTCCGCTTCGTTCGTGCCTGGCCTGCCTTATGACACAGATGTCGGCTCGTTCTGGCACGGCATGCACGTGGCCGGTATCGCGGCGGCTGCCAATAGTGGCTGGGGCGTCATCGGTGTCGCGCCAGAGGCAACCCTGATATCGGTCAAAGCACTTCACGGTGGTTCGGGAAGCTTTGCCTGGGTTATCGGTGCCATCCTGTATTCGTCTGACCCGGGCGCCTTCGGTGCTGGCGACTGCGCCAAGGCGGACATCATCAACATGAGCCTCGGCGCGACCTTCTTCAAGCGCGGCGGTGCAGGATTTCTGATCGGCGCGCTGAACCGGGCCGTGAACTACGCTGCCAGCAAGGGCACGCTGGTCGTTTCCTCCGCCGGCAACAACGGGCTCGATCTGGGTCAGGCGTTCGATATCACGAGCGTGCCGGCCGAGTCGGGTAGCGGTCTGGCCATTACGGCAACCGGTCCAGATGATCTCGTCGGCGACTTCGGGCCGCCGGGCGATCCGCGGAGACTCGCTTCCTACACGAACTGGGGCGAAGGCACGACCTACGTCGCGGCGCCAGGCGGCGACTTCGGCACCACTGCAAAAGTTATCGTCAACTCGCCAGGTTCAATTGCAGGTAACAAAAGAGCAGCCGGTGCCTCGTACGGTCCGTCACCAGCTGGAGAGACCGGCGACGTTGCCCTATGGACCGACCCCGTCGATACGACCGGTGATCCGCATGACGCCTGCGAGGGCGGCGTCGATCCGGGTGTAGCCGGCAAGATCGCGCTGATCCACCGCGGCTCGTGCCGCTTCGACTTCAAGTCGGCCCAGGCCGAAGCCTCGGGTGCGGTCGGTGTAATGATTGCCAACAACATCCCAGGTGCCGGCGCCATCGGTCTCGGGGGCGCAGGCGCGTTCGCGATCCCTTCGGTTGGCATCTCTTACGAAAATGGGGCTACCTTGGAGGCAAATCTGGGCGCGCCGGTCAACGCCACGCTGGTGGACAATTTTATCCCGGGCGTCTTGGACCAGGTAATCAGCTCATGCAAGGCTGGCTGGTGCTTCGCCGTTGGCACTAGCATGGCATCTCCGGCCGCAGCGGGCGTCGCAGCCCTGATCAAGGGTGCCAACCCGGACATCTCCCTGGGCGCGCTGAAGACCAAGTTGGCGCAGACCGCGGACGACGAGGGACCGATCGGCCACGACGAGTTCTACGGCCACGGCTTCGTCAATGCTGCTCGCGCCTGTGGTTTGAACTAAGGCATTACGAGAACCGGAACGGTCGAGTTCCAGTTTGGATTGACTCGACAAAGACGCCGCCAGCCGAAGGGCTGGCGGCGTTTTTGTTTGTTGCGCAATAGAAAACGCTTCGGGCGTCCGAAATTGCTAAAGTCAGGGCACTTATTAAATAAGAATACCGCGGAGCGACATTGCCGGGGAGAACAGATGAACGAGCACGATGATGAGTTTCAGTTGTGGGACCTGCGTGTCGAAGTGGTCGGTGAGCAGGACGACATGGTCTGCCAACACACCGTCGGCGACTACTTCGAGTTGTGCGGTGAAAATCTCAGGTTGCCGCCCGACCAGGCGTTTTCGATGTATGCGCTCGCTGCGCTGCTGCCGCTGTTACCTGCGAAGCAGCGAATCACGCACGATAACGACTGGATGACGACGGACACCGAGGTCGCATGCCCCGACCCGCATTGCGGCGCACGATTTCGCATAACCCGAACGGGAAAGTCGACGTTTCGTCACAGCGAAACCACGGTCGTGCCCCTGCCAGGCGCCGATGACTGACGTCGAGCGGGTAGAACTGGTTCCCGGCTATTCGGTCGCCAGGGTCATCAACGGGTGCTGGCAGCTATCGCCCGATCATGGTGGTGGCCCGGATTCGCAGGAAGACGCGTTGCGGCAGTTCTCCGAGCTGGTCGATTACGGCTTCACGACCTTTGACTGCGCCGATATCTATCACGGGACCGAAGAACTGCTCGGCCAGTTCCGGCGCTCCCTGCCACATCCCGATCACATCCAGGTTCACACCAAGTATGTACCGGACAAGAAGTACCTGCATGAATTGAGCGCGGCCGATGTCGATGCCGCTATAAACCGGTCGCTGCACCGTCTCGGCGTCGACTGTCTCGATCTCGTGCAGTTCCACTGGTGGTCGTACGACGTGCCCGGCATCGAGGCTGTGACGGAACGTCTCGCCAATGCGCAGGAGCGCGGCAAGATTCGTCTTATCGGCGTGACCAATTTCGATACGCCTCACGTCCGGCAACTGGTTGAAACCGGGGTCCCGGTCATTTCAATGCAGACGCAGTACTCGTTGATCGACCGAAGACCGGAAAAATTACTTGCCGACTACATGGCCAAATCGGGAATTCATCTGTTCGCATACGGTGCGCTGGCCGGTGGGTTCCTGAGTGATCGCTATCTCGGTAAGGAGTCGCCGTCGAATATGAATCGATCGCTGCAAAAGTACCGGCTCATGATCGAAGAGGCGGGCGGTTGGCACGAATACCAGCAGCTCTTGCGAATTCTTCGTGCAATTGCCGAGAAACACGGCTCGACGATTGCAACCGTTGCGGCGCGTTGGGTTCTCGACAGGGCGCCGGTCGCGGCAGTGATCCTCGGTGTCGGTCGCGAGCCTCGGGCGCAGCAGCACGCCGGGATTTTTGAGCTGATCCTGGACGCCGAAGATTGCCAGGCAATAGAGGCACAACTGCGGGAACAAGCGGTTCCGCCCGGCGACACTTACGAACTCGAGCGCGATCCCGGGGGGAAGCATGCGAAAATCATCAAAACGAATCTCAGGGATTAGGAGGGCAGCCGGGAAGTGAGCAGTCCGAGCGAACGTCGTTGGTCTTCCAACCTGATGTTTCTTGCGGCCGCAATCGGCAGCGCCGTGGGGATCTCCAATGTGTGGAAATTCACCTACGTCGCCGGCGAGAATGGCGGAGGCGCGTTTGTCATCGTTTACGTGCTGGCCATCGTTTTGATCGCATTGCCGGCACTGATCGCGGAATTTCTCGTTGGCCGGCGCGGCGGCGCCAGCGTCGTCAAGACCATGGATGTGCTGGCTCGAAGCGACGGCATCAGTCCGGCGTGGCGGTACTACGGCATCATGGGCGCACTCGGTGCGTTCATTGCGCTGAGCTTCTATTCGGTTGTCGCCGGCTGGACGATCGACTACTTCTACCAGTCGGTCGCACATGGTTTCTCGAACGTGACGGCGGAAGCGTCCGCACAGGCGCTGGGCATACTGATGGACAGCCCGGGCCGCATGATAGTCGGACAGACGATCTTCCTCGCCCTGACCGCGATCACCGTTGCAGCAGGTGTGAAAAAAGGCCTGGAAGCGGTGTTGCGCTGGCTGACGCCGGCGCTGTTCGTCATCCTGTTGTTGCTGCTGGTTTATGCGTTCCTGGCCGGTGACTTCGCGACCGGAGCCAGGTTCCTGTTCGTGCCGGACTTCACGAAGCTGAACACCGAAACCGTGCTGATGGCTGTCGGGCAGGCGTTTTTCTCGCTCGGCATCGGGCTCGGTGTGCTGCTCACGATAGGCGCCTACATGAACCATTCGACGTCCATCGTCAAAGCAAGCATCGTCGTTGCGGCGGCGGACGGCATCGTCGCACTCATCGCCGGGCTCGCTATTTTCCCGATTGTATTTGCCTATGACCTGTCGCCCGCAGAGGGTCCGGGCCTCATCTTCGCGACGCTCCCCGTGGCATTCGGCCAAATGCCGGCTGGCGCGTGGCTGGGTCCGCTGTTTTTCGTGCTGATGGCAGTGGCGGCATTAACGTCCGCGATTACTATTCTCGAAACCGTCGTTGCCGCGATCGAGGATTACAGCGGCATGTCGCGAAAGTGGATCGCCGCTATCGTCGGCGTACTGCTATGGGTCGCCGGCCTCGGTACCGTATTTTCTTTCAACCTGCTGGATGACTTCTATCCTCTCGATATTATTCCGGTGTTCAAGGACCGAACGATATTCCAGTCTCTCGACTACGTCGTGTCGAATTTCATGATGCCGGCCGGTGGCATGTTGATCGCGATGCTGGCGGGCTGGGGGCTCGGTAAGTCCGCAACATCCGACGAGTTGGGAGTCAGCGACAATGGCTGGCTGGATACCTGGCATTTCCTGGTGCGCTTCCTGGTACCGGTCGCGATCGCCATGGTCTTCATTGCCAACGTCTGAGCTGTCGTAGCCGTGATTTAACGGGATTCGCGATGCAGCACGAGTGCCAGGCGGTGCAGCTGCCCGATCAGGATCAGGTTCCACGCGACGCGGATAAGTCCGTCGACCCCCAGCGACGATTCGAGCGAATCGGTGATCGCCGCGTCAACGCCGGCCGGGTCGATCCATAATTGCTCGGCCAGTGCCATTTCATTCCGCCCCCGCCCGCTCGGCCATGCGGGCCAGTTACGCACGTCATCGGCGCCCGCGAGCCGCACGGCTTCGGGCGGGACGAGGTATTCGTTCACCGGATCGTCCGGCCCCACCCCGAGCAACTGCGCACTGCGGATGACGCAGGCAGCAACCAGCTCCGGCGACATGTCCCTGCCTGACCAGAGCGTGGCCACCCGCTCCTGCATCGGATTGGCGAGTCCAGGCGCCACGCCGGGCAGGCGGGTGTCCGGATCGAGTACCGGGCCGTCCAGAATCGGCCACGCCGTCGCTGTGGATCGCGGGTCGTGGCTACAGCCGGTTCGCTCGATGACGCCACTGCCGTGCGGCGCACGGTTCTCTCCCAGTGCAATTCGAAGCTCGGCGGAAGCAAAGGCGCAACACCCAATCAGCACCTCCAGCACGCCGGACGTACCCAGTACTGCGGCGATTTCGGCCGCGCGTGCTTCGTCAGGCTTGCGCGGATCACGCAGGAAATGATCCACGAGCGTCAACGCTGCGGACTGCCCGGCGCTGAATTTGCCCCGGGCCTCCAGTACGTCCATCTGCGCGATCTGTGCTTCGGTGAGCCCGTCATCGACAGCGGCCGTGTAACGCACGGCCTTGCAGAATTCGCAGCCGCGAATCCGGGCACAATGCAGGCGCACGGTCTCGATCACCGCGGGCGCCAGGGAGGTCTCTCCCCAGATGGCGTCTTCGAGTGCGACGAAACGCTCGAGCTCGACGGGATCCGCATGGCCCAGAAGTGCCGCAGCGCCGACGGGATCAGCAGCGGTTGCCGGCAGAATGCTGCTCATCGATTACTCCCTGTCTATCCTGAATGTTCGCTTCGGGTCATTAGCAGTGGTTGAGTGTATCAAAGGCCCAGGGGCTGCTTCCGGCCAGAAGCGATGGTTGGGCGAGGCTGTTGACCCATGCAGATTTACTATTGTACGTGTACCTTCAAAGGCACTCTGAGTTCGCTACAATAATCCCGTGGTGCCAAAACGGACTATCCATACGCGCCATTCCTGGATGAGCCGAAAAAACGTGGGGTCGTGCGCACGGCGGTGCTGTGTATCGGTGCTGCCTTTCCCGGGTTGCCGGGCATCGGGTTGCGCGTTGTGGAAGGCTGGCAGGGTATTCGCCAGGGCGCAGCAGAAGCGGCACGCTGGTCGGCCTGACGACCCGAGGTAACGCAGATGTTCCAATGAACGTGTACGACGAAGTGGCCACGCAAACGATCACGCCCGATGCGCATGGGATCGCTGTCCTCGTTTTGATCGTGACCGCCCTGTTCCTCTTCACACGCGAGTCGCTGCCACTGGAGTCCTCGAGTCTCGCTGTCATCATCCTGCTGCTCCTCGGGTTCCACTTCTTTCCCTATACGGTCGATGGTGTCCCGGTCGACCCGGCACAGTTCTTGCTCGGCTTCGGCAACGAAGCACTGGTGGCGATTTGTTCGCTGATAGTGATCGGCAAAGCCCTCGAGACCACGGGTGCGCTGCAGCCGGTGGCCAGGTTCGCCGGTGACCAGTGGTCGAAACGACCCAAAGCGGCGCTGCTTATGATGCTGGTCGCCGTGTTTATCATGAGCGCGTTCGTTAACGACACGCCGATCGTCGTACTGATGATTCCGATTCTCGTCGGTATCGCTTTTCGTACCAAACTTCCGGCATCGGGTTTCATGTTGCCCATGGGGCTCGCAACGATTATCGGCGGCATGTCGACAACGATCGGTACTTCGACGAACCTGCTGGTCGTCGGGATCACCCGTGATTTGGGGGCTGCCGACATCGCCATGTTCGATATCACTCGTCCGGCAGTCATAGTGGGCGGGGTCGGTCTGTTGTATGTGTGGCTGGTCGTGCCGCGCCTGCTACCCAATCGGGCCATGCCTATGGTCGACACGTACCCGCGCGTCTTCCAGGCCCAGCTCATCCTCCGCAAGGATGGATTTGCTGAGGGCAAAACCCTGAAAGACGTCCTGGACAGAACGCAGCATGAATTGCATATCGACCAGATTCGGCGAGGCGAAACCTTGCTGCTGGCGAAAATGCCGTCGCTCGTGCTGCAGGCCGGCGACCGTCTGCGGGTCAGGGACACAGCGAATAATCTGAAACGCTTCGAGAGGGAAATCGGCGCGACACTTTTCGACTCCGCCGATGAGCCGGGTACAAAGTCGTCGGGCGAGAGCGAGCAACAGCTTGCGGAAATCGTCATCACCGCGGGTTCTCCCTTGCATCGGCAGAAACTTTCGGGCGATACCCTGCTTTCTAATTCCGGCCTGGTTCCGCTGGCGGTGCATCGCGCGAGGATGCCGCGCCAGCCCACGTCACCCGATCCCGATTCAGTGCGCCTGCGTGCCGGTGACGTCGTACTCGTGCAAGGTACGCAAGAGTCGCTGCGTGCCCTGAAATCGGGCGGCAAGATGCTGGTCGTCGACGGTACGACCGACCTTCCCAGGGCGTATCGTGCCAAGCGAGCGCTGCTGGTGCTGGTGATGGTGATCGGTGCCGCGGCGACCGGCATGCTGCCGATTTCCATCGCGGCTTTTATCGGTGTCGGCCTGATGATTGTCTTCGGATGTCTTGGGTGGCGTGACGTCGGACGATCCCTGCCGATAGCCATCGTCATGCTGATCGTCGCCAGCCTCGCGATGGGCAAGGCGCTCGTTGCTACCGGTATGGCTCAGTATCTGGCGGCCGGTTTCGTCAGCGCTGCCGGCGATTTGCCGACACCGGCCATAATCAGTGCTTTCATCCTGATCATGGCCATATTGACGAACATCGTATCGAACAATGCGGCCGCCGTAATCGGCACGCCGATCGCCATCGCGGCCGCGCAGCAGTTGCAGATTGATCCTTTGCCGTTCGTCCTTGCCGTTTTGTTCGGAGCGAACATGAGTTTCGCTACGCCCTTCGGCTATCAAACCAATCTGTTGATCCTGAGCACGGGCGGCTACCGTTTCGCCGACTTTCTGAAAGCGGGCATTCCGCTGATAGTGATACTGTGGATCGGGTTCTCGATCGTTTTACCGCTGATGTATGGTCTCTAGAAACGGTATTCGTCGTAATGCTGTTGCTCCTGGTTATTCAGCCGGCGGCGCGGGCCGGGAGAGAATAAAGAGCGCCGCAGCGCCCAGCACCACAAGCTGCGCAAGCATGACAGCCTTGGGGGCCGCGAGCGCCAGCGAGATAGCCAGCAGCGCGGCCATCGACATCACGCTGGCTGCCTTGGCGCGACGGCTGATTGCGCCATAGCGCTGCCAGTTGCTGATCAACGCCCCGAAAACGTCGTGATTGATCAGCCAATTGTGCAGTCGGTTCGACGAACGCGCAAATGCGAAGGCAGCGACGAGAATGAACGGCGTGGTCGGCAATAATGGCAGTGCGACGCCGAGTGCGCCTACCGCGAGAGACAGGAGGCCGATAACCAGCCAGGTAAGACGGGCGGTCCGGGTCAGCACCGCGCGCTTACCCGTCCCTGGCCGGGCAGCGGACGACCGGGTCCGGCGGCCAGGCGACCATCGCGCAGAATACGTTGCGTCGTGTGAATTCCGCAAACAATGACATCGAGACGGCCCCATACGCAGCAGACCCCGATAATAGCCAGAAAACTGCTTTTTGTAGCAGCGAAATTTCCGCCTGCCGGTGGAGCAAGGCCGGCGCGGTGAACCGCACAATGCTTGACTGCCGCCAGTTGCGGAGGCGCTCGCTGATTTTAATTACAGCCGACAGCGCGTATACTTTTGTCACACCAAAAAACAATCCAATCAATACATGGGGGTTATGACAAATGAAGAATAAACGCGCTTTATGCGTGGCGGCGCTGCTCGTCTTTGCACTTACAACAGCCAACGCCGCTGCACCGGCAATTCCGTACATTATCATCGCTCAGTCGAACAGCCTGCCTGCATCCCTGGCCGATGACGTAGCCGCCCGGGGCGGTACGCTGACCGGCAGCGTTCCGGAGATCGGCGTTGCTTTCGCGAAATCCAGCGACGCGGATTTTATCGCCAATATGTCCGGCGTTGCTGGTCTCAAGGGCGTCATACCGGATGAAATATTCGTCTACGACAAGCCCACTTTCGAGATCGGCCCTCAGAATCATGGTAATGAAGGGACCGGCATTTTCGATTTCGAGACATGGGGCATTCAGGCCGTCGGGGCACCAGCTGCGTGGGCAGCCGGCAATACCGGCGCAGGCGTGCGAGTTGCCGTGCTCGATGCCGGAATCGACCCGGGACACCCCGATCTTGCACCGAATATTAACTTCGGGTCGAGCGCATCCTACGTGCCGTGTCTCGAAGGTATTTTCCTCCCACCGGGAGACGGTAACTGCGACGGTGCGGTGGAAGATTGGCAGATTACTCCGGGTTTTTACTTCAACCACGGAACCCATGTTGCCGGCACGATTGCAGGTACGGGTAACCTTGGTGTAACAGGCGTCGCGCCGGACGCAGAGCTGGTCGTTGTCAAGGTTTGCACCGAATTTTTCAACGCCTGCTTCCGGTCTTCGATCATCAGCGGCATCGTGCACGCCGCCAACGTCGGCGCCGATCTCGCGAACATGAGCCTCGGTGGCCTGCGCAGAATGCGTAATGACTTCGTGAAGTTCTGCAAAGACAATTGGGGATTGTCCGCCAGGGAATGTGGGCAGATAGCCCGCTACTACACGACGTTCCAGGACGACTATGTGTATCTGGCCCTGCTGGTTTACGATCGGGCCTTCCAGTATGCACGGAACAACGGCGTGACCGTGCTGGTTTCGAACGGCAACAGCGCAATCAACGCCGACACGAGCAAGGACATCAAGCTGGGCTTTGCCGATTCACCCCACACCCTCGGCATCAGTGCTCTCGCGCCGCTCGGTTGGTGCCTGGATCCATCGACGAACGTGGACGAGCAGGCCAGCTACACCAATTATGGCCAGTCGGTCACTTTCGTCTCGGCGCCGGGTGGCGACTTCGACGGGTTTTTCATGGGGTCTCCGTACACGGATCCCTGCACGGTCGGCTTCCTGAACAGGCCGGCGTGGGTGCATGACATGGTCTTAAGCACGATCGCCGGCGGCTGGGGCTGGGCGGCTGGTACGAGCATGGCTGCGCCGCACGCAACCGGTGTGGCTGCATTGCTCATTAGCGCCAATGGCAGCTCGATGTCGCCTGCACAGGTGGAACAGGCGCTCAAGGCGACGGCTGACGATCTCGGTCAGCCTGGCAAGGATGCCGTACATGGCCATGGCCGGGTACACTCCGGTTATTAAGAGCTAGCGGCTCATACCCGCTTTAGAGTAAACCCCGGGCTCCTCGCGGAGCTCGGGGTTTCTTTTTGCCCCCGGCCATCAAATTGCGTATTTTTTCGACCTTGCGGTCATCGGATCACGATGGTCTCGTATTGTTTATCACCAAAGATGTCGATGGTGATGGAGTCAAAGATGACGCTGGCGTATGCTCGAATACGACGATTCCCGAGTTGCTCGATCGCGAACTCGGCAAGCATCGGTTTGCGCTGACTGACGGGAACTTCCAGTTCGGTACGAACGGGTCGAACGGCAACGGTTCCTCGCGCAGCTATTCTAGCGAGGACACTGCTGGTTGCTCCTGAGCGCAAATCGTCGCCGTGCAGGGCCCGGGCAACGGGCACTCGAAATTTGGTTGTAGTATTGGTGTGATGGATAACTGGCTGCGCTTCGTCGATTGAGACTGGTTTGCTCGGTCGCTGAGCCAGCGGGACAACCGCGTGAAAATATCTAGCATCCGCGTATACCAGGTCGACCTGCCTCTCGTCGAGGGGCGCTATTCGTGGTCCGAGGGCAAGTACGTCGAAGTTTTCGACAGCACGGTCGTCGAACTGGTCACCGACGACGGCCGGTCGGGGTATGGTGAAGTCTGTCCGCTCGGGCCTTTTTATCTGCCGGCATTCGGGCCGGGTGCCCGAGCCGGTATCGGCGAACTGTCGGCCAGCCTGATCGGGGAGGACCCGACAGCCATCGGCCCGATCAACCAACTCATGGACCGGGCGCTGCTCGGCCACCCGTACGTCAAATCCGCCATCGACATGGCATGCTGGGACCTGCTCGGCAAGGTCTGCGAAAAATCGGTGTGCGATTTGTTCGGCGGCAAGTTTGGCGAGAGCGTGGCGCTCTATCGCGCAATCAGCCAACGGCCGGCCGACGAGATGGCGGAGAATGTCGCGGGGCATCGCGCGGATGGCTACACCAAGTTTCAGCTCAAGGTCGGCGGTCGTCCTGCTGACGACATCGAACGCATACATGCGGCTGCCGATGTACTGACAGAAGGCGAAGTTCTCGTTGCCGATGCGAACACGGGCTGGCGCGTCGATGATGCTGTCAGGGTCACCAATGCGGTACGCGATCGCGACGTGTACATCGAGCAGCCTTGCCGCTCCTACGAGCATTGCCTGACAGTTCGGCAGCGCACGAGCCTGCCGTTCATCCTCGATGAGAACATCACGGATATCGGCGCGCTATTACGTGGCCACAACGACGGCGCGATGGACGTCATCAATCTGAAGATCTCCAAGGTCGGCGGGCTGACCAAGGCGCGCCAGATCCGGGACCTGTGCGTGACGCTGAACCTGCCGATGACCATCGAGGACAGCTGGGGCGGCGACATCATCACCGCGGCAATTGCACACCTGGCCCATTCGACTCCTGAGCAACTGCGATTTTCGGCAACCGATTTCAACAGCTATGTCACGGTCCGTAACGCGACGGGCGCGCCGCAGCGCGAGGCGGGCCAGATGCGCGCATCCGATGCGCCGGGGCTTGGCATAGAGCCTGATATGGATGTGCTCGGAGAACCCGTCGCCGTCTACACGGGCTGACGGCCGGCATGGAACTCACAGTCGTCGACGACGAACAGGTAAGGGCATTGACGCCGTGGCCGTTGCTGATCGATGAGATTTGCAAAGCCTTTCGCCGCGGCGGCGAGTCTCCTGCCCGCAGCCAGCACTCGATCCCGGGAGACGATCGCGAGGACATTATCCTGTTACAGATGCCTGCCTGGGACGAGGCAGGGAATTTCGGCGTCAAGCTGGCCACGGTTGCGCCCTCGAACGCGGCACTGGGTTTTCCGACTTTGCACGGCGTCTATATTCTGTTCTCGGGTGAAAACGGAATTCCGCTCGCGATATTCGATGCTGGCGCGCTGACGGCAAGACGCACGGCCGCGGCATCGGCGCTGGCATCGCGGTATCTGTCACGAGAGGATTCAAAAACACTGCTCGTTATCGGCACCGGGCGGGTTGCCCGGCAGCTGGTCGCCGCACATTGTGCGGTGCGGCCCATCGAGGAAGTGCGCATATGGGGCCGTAATAAGATGCATGCGCAGGACGCGGCCGAATCGGCCAGCCAGGCAACCGGTGTCAAATGTGTCTGCGTGCCCGACGCTGAAACAGGCGCGGCGGGCGCAGACATCATCAGTGCGGCAACGTCGGCAGAGGCCCCGCTGCTGCAGGCGGGGTGGGTCGGCCCCGGGACGCATATCGATCTCGTCGGTGCTTTCAAACCCACAATGTGCGAGGCCGATGCGGAACTCATCGGGAAAGCCGACCAGGTATTCATCGATACGATCGAAGGTGCGAAAGACGAGGCCGGCGACCTGTTACAGGCAGTTCAGGCCGGCACGTTTTCATTCGACGATATCGCCGGCGACATGTATCGCATGTCGTCCGCAGACACGAGCCTGCGAAACGGCCCCGGTGAAATCACGCTATTCAAGTCTGTCGGCGCCGCGCTGCAGGATCTCGCAGCCGCACAGCTCTGTATACAACAATTGCAAAAATCCCCGGACTCACTGGAAAAGTAAATTGAAAAACATCACGAAAGTCTTCGCCGTTCTGATTACTCTTCTGACTGCTTTCGCCGTCAACGCGCGATCGCTGACGGACTGGATTGAGGACAATTGCGAGGACTGTACCGCTCGCATGGCGACGCAAACGGGCGCGTACATCCTCGAGAAGGGCGAGGAGTCGCTTGTTGGCCGCGCATGGCTCGGACAGCATGCGACCGAAACCATCGATATCCAGTATTTCATCTGGAGCACGGACAATGTCGGCATCATTGCGGCCGAGCAATTACTCAGCGCCGCGGAGCGTGGCGTCCGGGTGCGGGTGCTTGTCGACGATTTTCTGGTTGATGCCGAGGATCGCACACTTTTCCTGTTGTCAGCGCACCCGAATGCAGAGATTCGGATCTACAACCCGAACATCGCCGTCGGCGTCAGCTTCTGGCAGAAAGTGAAGGGCGTGTTCACGGACTTTCGTGCGATCAACCAGCGCATGCACGACAAGACGGCAATCTTCGACGGCGTTGCCGGCATCACCGGCGGACGCAACATGGCCGACGAATACTTCGATTTCGATCACGAGTACAACTTTCGTGATCGCGACATCCTTCTGCTCGGGCGTGCCGTTGCGGACATGACCGAAAACTTCGAGGAGTTCTGGAACAGCGAATACGCCGTCAACGTGGAAGGCATTCTTGCCGCGGAAATCGAAGCCGTTTCGGTAGAGGACATTAAACGACACGCGACGGAGCTGCATGCGTATGCCGCCGACGCGCGCAATTTTGCGCCCGAGGTTCGCCAGGCGATCAATGCCACGAGCGAGAACTTCCGGGCGCTGCTGGCGGCGCTGGTCTGGGACGACATGACTTTTATCAGCGATATCCCGGGTAAGAACCAGGGCGACATGGGTCTCGGCGGCAGCGGCGAGTCGACGCGCCAGCTGATCGCGGCGCTGCAGGCGGCGACAGAGTCGGTGCTGATTCAGTCGCCGTACCTCGTCATGCCCGAAGGTGGCATCGAGTTCTTCAGGGAACTGGTCGAGCGCGGCGTCCGGGTGCGGATATCGACGAATTCTCTCGCATCGACGGACAATATCCAGGCATTCAGTGGCTACGCCGGTCAGCGCGAAGAGCTACTGGAGGCGGGTATCGAGATCTACGAATACAAGGCCTACCCGGCTATTCGCGAAACGCTGCTCGAGCGATATCCGAGCCTTGCCGAAAACAACCCGATTTTTGCGCTGCATGCCAAGAGCCTCGTGATCGATGACGACGTCGCTTACATCGGCACGTTCAACCTCGATCCGCGATCGGCCAACCTCAACACGGAGGTGGGCGTGCTGGTCAGCAACGAGGAACTTGCGCGGCAACTGACCGCAAGTATCGAGCGCGATATTCATCCGGAGAATAGCTGGAGAACGACGCTGGAGTTCAATCCCGACGGCGAAGTCGGCCGCGGCAAGAGATTCCGTCTCTGGATAAATCGTCTGCTGCCGATCGAGCCGGTGCTGTAACGCTCGGCAATCCGAAAGGCCGCGCCCCGGCGGTTCCGTTTTGTCACCGAACCGCCTGGCAGGGAAATCACGAATTCCCGCTAATGCTCACGACCGGGAAATCGTCCAGGATCCGGCGGCGACCTGCAGACGGCCCCCAAACGGCGCATTTTTTTCTTGACAGCAAGAGGTATCGGGCGCTCAATTCGCGAAATTTGTAGGCCACCTTGTTGTCTGGAGTACGTCATGGCCGTTACCAATTCATCAGCGAAGGCGTCGCCCACGACGCCGCGCAAGCACGCCGTATTGCGCTCATCCATCGGGCCGGTCGAAGACCTCGAGAGTTACGTCAAAGCCGACTGGTGGCGTGACATATTTAACGCCAACTACCTGCGCACCGACGGTGATGTCGTCGAGGACCCTGAAATTACAGAATCGGAGATAGACGTCTTCCTGCAAATGGTAGATGTAGGCAAGGACACACCAACGCTTGATCTTTGCTGTGGCCAGGGTCGGCATATCCTCGAACTCGCGCGGCGTGGGCATACCGCGCTCTGCGGCGTCGACCGGTCGCACTACCTGATCTCGCGCGCGAAACGGCTGGCCCGGGAGCGAGGCCTCGAGGTCACGTTTCGTGAAGGCGACGCAAGAAAATTGCGGTTTCCGGACGACAAGTTCGAGTTCGTGTTCCTGGCCGGCAACAGCTTCGGTTACTTCGAGTCGGCCGAAGACGATATTGCCGTACTGACCGAGATCCGCCGCATCCTGGCGCCTCACGGGCAGTTGCTCATCGACTTTACAGACGGGGATTACCTGCGGACGCACTTCGACGCACGTAGCTGGGAATGGATCGACAAGAATTACTTCGTGTGCCGCGAACGGGCCCTGTCCAAGGACGGCAGCCGCCTGATCTCGCGGGAAGTGATTACGCACGCCAAGAAAGGTGTCATCGCCGACCAGTTCTATGCCGAGCGCCTGTACAACACCGAGCAGCTGCGTCAAGTCATGGAGGAAAACGGCTTCAGCGTGCTCGATGCGAAGCCGATGTCTACTGTCTCCAAGCGCAACCAGGACCTCGGCATGATGGCACAGCGGGTCGTGCTGGCAGCGCGCTCCAGCAAGGCACAACCGGGCGCAAGACCGGAACAAGCGCCGATGCGACGGGTCCACGTCTTGCTGGGCGACCATCGCAAGCAGGATATCGTGAAACCCGGCGGCACGTTCGACGAGGACGACTACCACACGATCGCCGAGCTTAAAAAAGCGTTGGCGCAGGTCCCGGGTTACCGGTTCACCTATATCGATAATCACGACACGCTGATCGACGCGTTTCGGGCGCAACAGAACAAGATCGATTTTGTCTTCAATCTTTGCGACGAGGGCTTTAACAACGACGCGACCAAGGAACTCCATATACCGTCGTTGCTTGAGACACTCGGCATTCCCTATTCGGGCGGCAATCCGCAATGCCTGGCGTACTGTTACGATAAATCGCTGGTTCGCGGCATTGCCACGGAGATGGATATACCGGTGCCCGCGGCTTTCACCGTGGCCCCCGAGGAAGTGACGTTCATCTCGTTCCCGCTCGATTTTCCGGTGATCGTGAAACCGAACTTCGGCGATTCGAGCGTCGGCATCACGGCCAGAAGTGTGTGCTATGACATTGGCCAGCTGGAGCAGGCAATAGCGAAAGTCAGGGAATGGTATGGGTTCTCGTGCCCCGTCCTCGTGGAGGAGTACCTGACCGGCAAGGACATCAGCGTCGGCATTATCGGCAATCCGCCGGAAAGCTACCTGGCGTTGCCGATTATTGAGGAGGATTACTCCGGGTTGCCCGAGGGCCTGCCGCAGATCTGCGGCTACGAGGCCAAGTGGGATACCGAATCCGTGTACTTCAAGACATTGCGATCGATTCCCGCGGACCTGCCGCTGGCGACTGTCGAGTTCCTCCATGCGAGCTGCACCAAACTGTTTCAGCGCGTCGGCTGCCAGGACTATGCGCGCTTCGACTGGCGACTGGACGCGAACGGCACGCCCCGGCTGCTCGAGGTGAACCCCAATCCCGGCTGGTGTTGGGATGGCCACCTCGCACGCATGGCCGAACATGCCGGCATGAGTTACGCGGAGATGCTCGGGCGCATTCTCGAGGCTTGTGCAGAGCGACTTGCGCAGACGGGTCAGCGAGCAGAGCACATTCGGGCCGCCTGAAGGTGGCCACAGCCGCCGGGGCACCCGGAAGCACCGAAGATTCTCTGCGGCATTCCGTAAAAGATGCGTCGGCCTATGCCGTAATGATGGGTATCGGCGAGACTTATCTGTCCGCCTTTGCCCTGTTCCTCAAAGCATCGACGCCGCAGATAGGCCTGCTTGCTTCATTGCCACCGCTGCTCGGTTCGCTGGCGCAGATACTGTCGGCATGGCTGGGGCGACTGGCCGGACAGCGCAAGCCGATCATACTCGCCGGCGCCGGCCTCCAGGCGCTTGCGTGGCTGCCGATCACCCTTTTGCCATTGCTGTTTCCTGCAGCCGCCGTGCCGCTTCTTATCGGCTCCGTGATCGTCTACCACTGCGGCGCTCATCTCGCGGCGCCCCAATGGGCAAGCCTGATGGGCGATCTCGTGCCGATGCGCCGGCGGGGCCGCTTTTTTGCGCGCCGGACACGCATCGTGTCACTGCTGACTTTCGTGTCGCTCGCCGCTGGCGGCCTGATCCTGCATGCATCGACGGCTGCCGGCCAGACGCTCGCAGGGTTCCTGGCGCTGTTCGGCATCGCTATGCTCGCGCGAGGCATCAGCACCTACCACCTCGCTCGCATGCACGATCCGTCCGGTCACGTGGCAGCCCTGAGGTTGCCGGCGCAGGAGTCATGGTGGCGGCAACTTGGTAAGTCGAATTTCGCGCGCTTCTCGCTGTTCTATGCATTGATGCAGTTCTCGGTCGCGATCGCATCGCCGTTTTTTGCCGTGTACATGCTGCGAGACCTGCAGTTCAGCTATGCGCAATTCATGGCCAATACGGGAATTTCGGTATTGGCGCAGTTCCTGACACTCACGCAGTGGGGGCGCATCAGCGATGTCTTTGGCAACCGCCGCGTATTGTCGGTAACGGGCATCATGCTGCCACTGATGCCGCTGTTGTGGATTGTGTCGCAAAATTTCTGGTACCTGTTACTGGTGCAGATGCTGAGCGGCCTCTCTTGGGCGGGCTTCACTCTCGGTGCAAACAACTTTCTGTACGACCTCATCGCGCGAGAGAAGAGGGCGACTTATATGGCGATACACAACATTCTTTCGAGCGTGGGGATTTTTTGCGGCGCCGTCCTCGGCGGTTATCTCGGAGTCATGCTGCCTGAACGACTCGATCTCTTCGGCTTTTCGCTGGTATGGTTCAGCCCCTTGCTGGGCGTCTTCGCGGTCTCCACGGCGATGCGAACAATCGTTTTGCTGGCGTTGCTGCCGAGAATCCGCGAGGTTCGAAGGGTTCGCCCGATTTCCTTCGCTCGTGTGATTTTTCGGGTAACCCGCGTCAACGCACTGGCCGGATTGGTGTTCGACGTCATAGGATCAAAGCCGAAGCCGGTCGAGGAAAGGCTCGAAACAGATCTTCAATAAGCGGCAAGCTGGACTGCCGGTAATGGCAATATCAAATGTGACTGGCCTCAGTCACAGGTAAAGTCCTCATCACCCAGCGGCCGGCACAGGTCCGGCCATCCGCGCTCACGCCACAGTTCGACTATCCCGGCATCGCGAAGAAATTTCTTGAATCCCGGTAATTGCCGAACTTCTGTGAAGGCGGGCATCCAGACACCCGATTCCAGTGTGTTCGCCAGGTTGACAGTATTTCCTTTCACCAGCGAGTCCTGCAGGAAGGCAAGGATCTCTTCGTCCGCACCGAACCATTTTAGTGCCGCAAGGTGGCCTAAAACGTAGGCGCCTCGGACGCCCCTTGCTCTTTTGCCGGGGTCATCCAATGCAATCAGAATGTCATTTGTTGCTTCTCGTAGCTGGTCGGAGTCAGCAAACCGGCCGAGCTCGAATTGTTCGTATTCGGCCTCGATGTTCGCCTTGAACGCGTCAGCGTCTCTTTCCAGCAAATAGACAAAGGACATGCCCCACCAACCATTGGCGTTGTTGCCATCCATGGCGCGCTGCATGTGTTGGCGTGCCGCTTCCAAGTCATTTCTATGCAGCGCGTTGATTCCCAGACCGAACTGCAGTTGGGGATAGACCGGGTCCAGCCGTTCCGCGGTTTTGTAATGCTCAACGGATTCCGCTATGTATCCGACGCTGTCGAGCATGGTTGCATACCAGTAAAACGGCGTAGAGTCGCGCGCAACCTTACTGGCGCGTTCGTAGTATTCGAGTGCTCGAGCCCACTCGAGCCGATGTTGATGCAACAGGCCGAGCGCCGATAGCGCGGTGGCGGACTCCGGGTCGAGTTCCAGCGCCCGGAAAGCAGCGTCCTCCACGGGCGCACTGTGAGTTTCGGCATTGTCGGCGTCCCATCCGGACAAGGTAACCGAGGTTTGCGCCAGAGCAGCCCACGCGTCGGCAAAATCGGGGTCCCGCGTGACTGCGTCCCTGTGAGCGGCGACGGCTTTGGTCAGCGAATCGACGCCGCGCTGCAGGAACAGGTAGCGGCCACGCAGATAGGACTCGTACGCGGCGAGGTCCGCGGTGTGTTTGGCTTTTTCCTCGCGCTCGTCCCCGGGTCCGAGAACGAGTTTCATTTCTTCGACGATGTGGCCGGCAATTTCGTCCTGGATGGCGAAAATGTCTTCCAGCTCCCGGTCATAGGTTTCCGACCACAGGTGCGTGTCGGTCGAAACGTCGATCAGCTGCGCGGTTACCCGCACGCGGTTGCCGGCCTTGCGGACGCTGCCCTCCAGGATGTGTCCCACATCCAATTGCCTGGCGATGTCCTTGATGTCGGTATTCAGGCCCTTGAAGGCAAAACTGGACGTTCGCGACGGCACGCGCAGGTCATCGATGCGCACCAGCACGTTGAGAATCTCCTCGGATATGCCGTCGGAAAAGAACTCCTGCTCAGGATCGGAACTCATGTTGACGAAGGGCAGCACGGCGACCGATTTTTCCGCCGTTTGCGCAGCTTCCACAACTTGCTGCACTGCTTCCGAATCCGGTTGCGCCGCGATCTCGGGTGGCGGCTGCAAATCGCCGGCAGGCTGCCCCGGCAGCAGGCGGTCGATCACGATGACAGCGAGAGCGACGATGACGAGGCCGATCGTAATGCGATTGAGCTTGTTGGCGGTCTCATGGGTAATCGACTCGCCACGTTCAACGTCCTTTTCCCGCTTGATACCGTCGGGGGTCAGCTCGTAGGCCCACGCGATAATTACTGACGCGATAAAGCCGAGGCCGATCAATAGCATCAGGGCCTGCAAGACCCAGTCGGGCGCGTTGATGGCATCCAGCACCAGGTCCGCTACCTGCAGGAACACCCAGGCGGCGACGACGTAGGCCACGCCTACGCGGAAAACGTTCCTGCGCTTGAGTTCTTCAAACAGGTCCATAGTGGAGCCACTGCCTCATTTTGTCAGCCGGCGTATTCTAGCAGCTGTTGGATGCGTCCTGACGACCGAAAGTTCGGCGGTGCATAAGGCCTGCTGTATGACTCCGGCCGGGCGTCGCCATTGTGTCGGCGTTTTTCATAATTGCCGAAAAGGCGCGGCTCAAAACAGATTCGGATCAGCGCCGCCGCTTGTCAATACTGTGCCACGCCTGTGATGCGTGTCTCTTCTGCCGCCAGCCATGGTAGGGGTGCGCGGCGAGCAGCTTTTTATCTTTAAAAAACTGCACGAGAACCGCGCCGGCGACAAAGCCGCCGATGTGGGCCCAGAATGCGACGCCGCCGCCGGTCGCGCCCATGCTGCCGAAGCCGCCGATGAGCTGCACGATCATCCAGTAGCCGAGCATGAACACGGCAGGAATGGCGAGCGTCGTGACATAGAAGCCGAGAAAGACCAGCAGGTGCACATGAACGCGCGGGTAGAGAACGATATAGGCGCCCATCACGCCGCCAATGGCGCCGGAGGCGCCGACCATCGGTATCAGGGAAGACGAGTCGGCCATCATCTGGGCCGCGGCAGCCCCGAGCCCACACAACACGTAAAAGATTGCGAAACGAACCCGGCCCATCGCGTCTTCGACGTTATCGCCGAAGATCCACAGGAACCACATGTTGCCGATGATGTGCATCCAGCTGCCGTGCATGAACATCGAGCTGACGACGGTGCCCCAGCTGCCGTGACCGTCGACGGGACAGCCCTCATGCGCCTGGATCCGCAGCAGGTCGATGTTGCCGAGGACATCGCCGGGAATGAGGCCGAACTGGCAAACCGAGCGGCCCAGCATCGGGTCCGTGCCCATGCCCTGCAGCAGCACCCAGGCAGCCACATTGATGCCGATAATCGCATAGGTCACCCAGGCGACGTTCAGTTGCGGGTTTTCGTCACGAATCGGGAACATGCGGTGTAAGCTCGGCTACTGAACCTGGTCGGAAATCATACAGGAAGGCGGATGAGCGCACTTTTCTACATCCCTGTCGTTCTTAGCCTGGCTGTCCTTGGCGCGCATTTCCTGCGCCACGGCATCCACATCGGTGTTATTGCCGCATTGGCGTTAATCGTGTTGCTGTTTCTGCGCAGGCCCTGGGTTGCCCGGCTGACTCAGGCAGCGCTCGCACTCGGCGCATTGGAGTGGGCGCGCACGATATACGAGTTGGTGCAAATGCGTGTAGCGCACGATGCGCCCTTTGTGCGGATGGCGATCATTCTCGGTACGGTCGCGACTGTCAGCGCCGTCTCGGCCTTGTTGTTTCAGACAAAAACGATGAAACGGATCTATGGATTGGAGCGCGACGACCAAGACGGCCTTCGCTAGGAACTTCGACCGCCAACGCCCGGCTTCCCGCCCTGCAACCACCGGCCGTGCGGTGTCGTTCGAACACCGAAGTGATAGGTCGCCAGGACGATCGGTACGACGATAGCAAGCGTCAAAAGGTATTTGATCACGCATGAATGCGGCAAGCATGCTATTCGTGATCCCGGCTATGAAGCCAGCGATTAACCGCGGACCGCCCGGTGTTATCAGGAGCATGCGCGTGGAAACGTGACGTAGGGAAGCAATGCGTGACCGAACATCACGATCGATATCATCGTCGCGCGAAGGTTGTCGATGGCGTGATAACGCGTTTGCTGGTCGCCCATCTGTTTATACGAGCATCCGTATACAATAGATGCCATTCGGGTAATCCACATCCCGTACAGGAGACGCCGTGCGAACGATTGCGTCGTTGATCGCAATAGCCGCAACCGCTTATGTGTTGCTCGGTGTGGCGCTGTACGTCATGCAGGAACGGATGGTGTTCCTTGCAGGTTTGCCGGGCCGGGCACTTGAGGCCACGCCCCGCGACATGGGCTTCGACTTCGACGATGTGCGCCTCGAAACAGCCGATGGTGTCTCACTCCACGGCTGGTATGTCCACGTGCCCGAATCGCGCGGGACCGTCCTTTTTCTGCACGGCAATGCCGGCAACATTTCGCACCGCCTCGACAGCATCGCGATTTTTCGCGATCTCGGGTTCGATGTGTTCATCATCGACTACCGCGGCTATGGGCAGAGCGAAGGAAAGCCGAGCGAGGAAGGAACGTATCGGGATGCGGAAGCGGCCTGGCAGTACCTCGTTGACGAGCGTAGTGACGATCCGGCGCGGATCGTCATTTTCGGGCGCTCGATCGGTGGCGGCGTCGCGGCCTGGCTTGCGGCGAGGCATAGGGCAGCAGCGCTGATCCTGGAATCGAGCTTCACGTCGGCCATCGACATGGCAGCCCACCTCTATCCGTTCATGCCGGTGAGGCTCATTTCACGCCTCAAGTACCCCGTTGTCGATTATGTGGCCGGTGTCGAGTGCCCGGTGTTGATCGTTCACAGCCGTGACGATGAGATCATTCCCTTTTTCATGGGCAAAGCGCTGTATGAGGCGGCGCCCACGCCCAAGACATTTCTCGAACTAAGGGGCGATCACAACATGGGTTTTCTGCTGTCCCTGGATCGCTATCGCGAAGGGCTCGAGACGTTTATCACGGATCACGTGGAGAAAGGTACGGAGTCGTACTAAGTTTTCGGAGCGTTGCTCAGGCGTGGTCAGGTACCGGACAGCGATGCAATGAGCTCGTCACCGCGAACCCTGTTTAGCAGCTCGCTCCAGTCACCGGATTCATCGGCGCGCTCGACATTGTCCCGCATAAGCTCGATCTTCTGGTCGAGCTCCAGTTTCATCGACTTGAAGCGAGCGTTTTCGCGCAGAGCATCGATCATCGGGTTCTGATCCAGCGTCCACATGTCATACGACATGAGGCTGACAAACCCCTCATCGATCGCCTCGCGCAGCGCATTCAGCGCGGCGTCATAACGGCCCCGCAACGCAAGAATATGCACGTCGCTGATGCCATGGCCACCGATACCGATCCTGTACATCTCGGAGACGACACGATCCGCCTCGACCAGCAACTGCTCGGCCCGTCGGTCGTCACCCATCTGCTGGTAGACGTATGCGAGCAGGATGGCGGCACTAAAATTCTTCCGGTCGACACTTTCCATGGTGTCGCTCTCGAACAACGGATTCGCGCGAAGCATGTATTCCTTGGCTTTTTCGAAGTCACGCAACATCATCGCTGACATCGATATCAGCGGGTACGCGAATTTCGCTTCGATTTCAGTACTGAGCGGGACATTCTCCAGCACCTCGATCGTTCCGCCGTAGTCGTTGTTGGTGAAAAGCATGAAGCCTTCGCCCATTCGATATAGCGGATGATCCGCGGGAAACTGTTCCCCGAATGCCGTAATCCTGCCGATGTCACCGAATTCGACGAATGCGCCCATCACGGAGCCTGTCGCCATCGGGTCGTCCGTCATCGTTGCCGCGAGCGCTGCCCAGGCTACCGCCTCATCGAGCCTGCCGAGGCCCATCAGGTGATTCGCCATGTATTGATAGGGCGTCTCCCAATCCGGGAAGATTTTCATGGCCTTGCTGAGCAAGTGCAGTGCTTTTTCGGGCTTGCCCTCCCTTGCATAGTAGCCGGGCAGGTTCACGTAGGGTATTCGACCCAGTGGATCGACGTGCATGGCCTTGTTCAGCAGGTCTACAGCCGCTTCGTAGTTGCCTTCTGCCTCTTGCAGGCCTGCAAACCAGACATAGGAGTTGCTCAGGTTGGGGTTCAACTCGATTGCGCGCTGGAACGACTCCGTCGCTTCGACGTTACCGTCGCCAACCCGCGTGCTTATCCACTGGCTGTATTTCAATAAACCATTGACCGCATGCGCTTCGGCGAGCTGATCGTCCAGCTGCAGTGCTTTCTCGATTGCCCTGGAGGCCAGCTCGTACGCTTCCACCGGTTCGATCGAACGGTGATTGCTCAACGTCACGAGGATCGTCTCTGCGAGCCCGGCGTAGGCCTGGGCATACTCCGGGTCTATCACTATAGCCTGATTGAACTGACGCCGGGCTTCCTGCAGCGTATCGAACCGGCGCAGATAGAGATTGTTGCGGCCAGCCGTGTAATTCGACAGAGCTTGTATGCTCTTGGTGGGCATCGCAGCTAGCCGGACTTCTTCTTCCGGCGTCAGGGCCGCTCGCAGCGCGTTGGCTATCTGGGTCGAAATCTCGCTCTGGATCGCGAAGAGGTTCTCTGTCGTGAGTTCGCGATCATAGCTGTCCGCCCACAGGTGTTCGTCCGTCGCCGCGTCGATCAGCTGCACGGTAATTCTTACCTGAGTGCCTGAGCGCTGCACGGCCCCCTCGACGATCGTCGTAACGTCGAGCTCCGTGCCGATATCCCGCAGGTTCTTGGTTGTGTCGCGATACTCATTGACCGAGGTGCGGGATATCACGCGCAGCGACTCGATATCTGCGAGGCGGGTCAGCAGGTCGTCGTGAATTCCGTCCGCAAAGAACCGGTTATCGGGATCTGCGCTGCGACTCGTGAAGGGCAGGACCGCGATAGACGGTGCCTCGGTTGCCGCGATTGGCTGCTGGGCAGAATCCTGGCTGCGAATGCCCGTGACATTGAACGTGATCGAAACGCCAAGCGCCAGGACAAGAAGGGTAATAATGATGGCATTGGACTTGCCGCGTTTCCGCGGCGCTTGCTTGCTGCGATCGATCTCGCTTTCGCGCTTAACGCCCTCAGGCGTGACCTCAAATACCCAGGCGAGCACAAGAGACAGCACGAAGCCGCTGAAGATTACGAGGACATAGGCCCGGAAGAACCATTCCGGCACGCCGAAGGTCGGCAGCAGGACCGAGCCTGCTTCGATAAGGATCCAGGCAACCAGAGCGTAGGTCGCAGCGAGCCGCAGTACATTGCGGCGCTTCAATTCGGTGAAAAAGGAGTCCATGCCGGGATTATCGCTTTTATTGGGCCCGCGTAGAAAGGGTTTCCATTACTACTGAGACCGGCAGGAGCGGCATGTGTTCGCCCCGGCGACGCATTTCTGGCGATTTGATCAGGGCCCGTCCCGACTTCCGACTGATGCAACCCTAGGCACAACTACGCATTGAAGCCGGACGCGCGTAAGCCTAGTTTTGAGTCATGGAAGATCGTCAAGCCGAATCGGTCGGCCTGGCGGAAGTCAATGCCTTGCGTCGGGAGGGTTTGGTCTCTGTCGGCCAATATCTCGATGCCGTCTATTTCTGCCGGAAGCCCGACTATTGGGCGCGCTGGGCGTTATGGGCGCTCCTCGCGCTCGGTGCGGGACACCTGCTTGCAGGCGTCATCTATTTTTTCGCCTATAACTGGGATGATCTGACGCCGCTGGCCAAATTCGCTCTCCTGCAGGGGGGCATCGTTTTCAGCGTCGTCCTGGCGCTCATAGTCAAACCGGACCGGCCGGCGGGCCAGGTATTGCTCATCGCCGCGACGGTGCTCGTCGGTGCCCTGCTGGCGGTTATCGGACAGGTGTACCAGACTGGCGCGGACGCCTACGGTTTGTTTGTTGCCTGGGCGCTGCTCGTCGTGCCCTGGGCGCTCGCTTCACGAAGCGCGGCGCACTGGTTGATATGGCTGGTTATCGCTTACGTGGCCGCCAATCTCTTTGCGTATCAGGTGTTGATCCCGGATGAGCGCCTCACGTCCGCGCAACTCAACTACGCCCTGAGCCTGGCCTTCGCACTTGTCCTGTTTGCCCGCGAGAGTGCTTTGTCAGCCGGTATGCAATGGCTGGGCGCGGTCTGGACACGTGCCATTCCCGCAATTGCGGTATTGCTCGTCATCTTCTTCTCCACCATAAGCAACGTCATGGGTTGGGACGAGGATTTTTTCGCGACGCTGATTTTTCTGATCCTTCTGGGCGGCATGTTCGCGATCTACAGCCGCGTGCTTCCCGATTTCTCCGTCGTCGCAATCTGTGTCGGATTCACATCCTTGTTCCTGATGGCTGTGGGCAGTCGCGTTCTCAAAGAGACGCTGGGGTTCCACATCGACTCCATTGGCTCGACAATAATCAGTCTGTTGCTGCTGGTACTCTGGTGCAGCGCTCTGACGACGGTCGCGGTCAAATTCCTCGCATCGATCCGCGGCAACTTCGCAAAAGGTGACGCCGATGACTGAGCTGCGCCGATTTTGCGAGTCGTTCAATATCGCCGAGGCCGACGCACATCGCGCCCTCACAGAAATACGGACCGAGGCCACCTCGGCTCTGGCCATGCCCTGGTATGCGCGGTTGATCATCGGGTTCGGTGCCTGGGTTACTGCGCTCGTCGCGATCGCTCTGGGCGGTATGATTCTCTACGGCTCTGGTGCAGAGACCGGTATCTCAGTCGCAATCATGGGAGCCATATATTTCGGGCTCGGAGTGTGGTGGCTGCGCACCGTCGAACGGCGTGTGTACGTGACACATCTGGGCATAGCGATTACCGCCGCGGGAACGGCGATGATTGCTGCAGGCGTCGGTATCGAATTGGAAGAGGTGTGGGTTGCCGCGCTGTTCAGCGCCATGTTGACCGGCGTCATCATTGTGGCGACCAGCCAACGCTCGCTGCAATTCCTTGCCGCATTACTGACCGCGCTGCTGTTCATTGCCACGCTCAAAATTGAGGATGTTCCCTATTTTCTCGATATTGCAGCGCTCGCCGGTCCGCTCGGCGTCTTGATGTTGCTTCGGCCAATGCAGCGAGACACGCAACCTGCCGCTATCGTGTTGCTGCTGTTGCTGCCTGCATTCGGCATCTTCGGCGGCATGCAAACGATGATCTGGCAGGCCGGGACAGGCGGCGGATGGTTCGCGAAGATACTGTACGTTGTGCTCTTTCTGGGCCTGGTGAGCGTTCACTGGCGACATACCATCACCAGCGGTGAACGAATTCGCCTGACGATATTCGCGGTGGCGGCAGTCCTGATCGGCGTGGTGCTGCCTCCCGGAGGATCGGCCGCGCTGGTTATCCTGATGCTCGCATTCGTGCTCGGTTCGCGGCCGCTGGCGCTGCTTGGCGTTATGCTCCAGGTTCACTACATCTGGCGTTTCTACTACGACATGCAGGTCACCCTGTTGGTCAAGTCCGGTGTCCTCGTGGCCGTCGGTGCCGTCCTGGTCGGGGCGTGGTGGTTAATGCAACGCAGCTCACAGCAAGAGGCAGCGCCGTGAAGGTCCTGCGCATCCTGCTGATCCTTGCCGGGCTTGCGCTGGTGCTGGTCGTGGCCAATCAGAACATCCGTATGCACCAGGAGATCGTCGAAAGCGGAACGCGGGTTATGCTCGAATTACAGCCTGTCGATCCCCGATCGCTTATCCAGGGTGACTATATGTTCCTGCGGTATGCGGAAAACATTTTTCCCTCTTCCGATGTTGTCGAAGCACTGCCGAGCGAGGGCACTTTTGTAATGGCTCTCGATGCGGATGATGTCGGTACGTATTTGCGCATGGACGACGGTACGCCATTGGCCGCTAATGAGATCCGGCTGCAGTTCAAGCACCGGACCATGTGGGGCGAGGTCAGCATCGGCGCTGAAACATTCAACTTCGAAGAAGGGCAGGCCGAGGTCTATTCGGCAGCCAAATACGGCGTATTGCGCGTGGACGAAAGCGGCAAGAGCGTGCTCGTCGGGCTGGCCGACGAACATCGTGCGCTCATCGCGCCCTGAATGTCAGCAGTGACTCAGCTGCCAAGCGCTGCCTCGAGCTCTGCGACCAGCTTTTCGTCATAGGGTTTCGTTCGCGGGCTGAATTCCCGTATCAGTTTGCCGTCACGGCCAATGAGGTACTTGTGGAAGTTCCACGTAGGATACGTGCCGGCCTCGGCTGCCAGTCGATCGTAAAACGGATGTGCCTTTCCTTTCTTGACCGTGATCTTCTCGAACATCGGGAATCGAACCTTGTAGGTCAGACGGCAGAAATCCTGGATTTCTTCTTCCGTGCCGGGTTCCTGGCCGAAGAAGTCGTTGGAGGGAAAGCCGAGAACCACGAGTCCCTTGTCGCCGTATTCCTGGTGAAGCTTTTCCAGGCCGTCGTACTGCCGCGTATTGCCGCATTTCGATGCCGTATTGACGATCAAAAGTACCTTGCCGGAATACTCTTCACCCAGGTTGACGACCTCGTCTGAGGCGAGACGGCGAAAGTCGCGATCAAGCAGTGTTGTGTCAGATGCCATAGCGGAAGATGTCAGTAAAAGAACTGTCCCAAAAAGTAAACGCATTTCAAAGCTCCGGATCCTGCGGCGCGCCGGCGCCAGAAAAAAAACCAGCACGCATCATGCCCGAAGAAGCGGTAACAGATCTACGGATCCGTGTAACAATTAGTAACAAGCATTGTTTCGCATCCCGGCCTCTCATACGCTTGAAGCTATGGAAGATCGACCGATCTACTCAGCCCTGATGTTGGCAGGTGTAACGCCGTTTCTTGCAAGTGCGCTGCTGCCGCTTACCGGCGTGGAGGACTTCGGCCCGCTGGGCCGGCCAGACCGGCTGGCGAGCGCCTACGGCCTGGCAATTATCTGTTTTCTTACCGGCATACACTGGGCTACGCAGCTCTATGCAAGGGAGAGCGCACCGTTCAATCTCTTCATCGGCAGTAATATCGTCTTTCTTGCCGTATGGATCGCGTACGTGGCTACGAGCCTGCAGTGGGCGCTTGCAACACAGCTTCTGGCGTTTCCATTGCTGCTCGCTATCGACTATCGCCTTTGCCGAAAGGATCTGATTTCGCGTCAATACCTGCGCCTGCGCTTCATCGCTACAGCGCTGGCGTGTTTTTCATTGTTATTCATCCTCGTTTCCTGACGCGCGCGTCGGCGCCGGCGAAAAAGCATGCTCGTAATCCTCGGTAACCAATTGTTTCCGCACCAGTATCTGCCGAGCCCGGATTTAGTTTCCGTGTTCATGGCTGAGGACGTCGGGCTTTGCACCTACGAGAAACACCACAAGCAGAAGATCGTCCTGTTCCTTGCGGCAATGCGTTCCTATGCGGATGAACTTCGGGACGCCGGTTACGAGGTTCATTACGTGAAGCTGGATTCCGCCGACACCCGCCCGTATACCTGCAAACTGGCAGATGCGCTGCAAGCGGCAGGCGAGACGCAGATAAGTCACTTCGAGATCGAGGACAAGGCGATGGAGGGGCGAATCGCCGCATTCGCCGCCGAGACGGGCATTCAGAAAGACGAACTCACATCACCGATGTTTACGTGCACGCGTGACGACTTCGCCGAATTTGCCGCAGGAAGCTCGCGCTTGCTGATGGGCGACTTTTACAAGCAGCAGCGACGGCGCCTCGGAATATTGATCGACGAAAACGGCGAGCCCACCGGCGGGCGCTGGAGTTTCGACGCGGACAACCGGAAAAAGCTGCCGCGCGCCATCATGCCGCCGCAGCTGGCGTTGCCGGTTTCCACGCGGCACACCGAAGAGCTTATTGACCTGGTCGAGCGAGAATTTGCCGGGCACCCGGGCGACACAGCCGGGTTTCGGTGGCCGACGACGCGGCAGCAGGCGCTGGCGTGGCTGGACGATTTCGTCGCCGCGCGGCTCGAACAGTTCGGGCCTTACGAGGACGCCATTACGACGCGCTCATCGACGGTCTTTCACAGCTTGCTCAGCCCGTGTCTGAACCTGGGCCTGCTGACGCCGGCCGAGGTCGTGGAAAAGGTCGTGTCTCGTGCAGGCGAACTGCCGTTGCAGAGTATCGAAGGCTTTGTTCGCCAGGTTATCGGCTGGCGCGAGTTCGTGCGTGGCGTGTATCGCGAATTCGGCGAGCGCCAGGAGACCAGCAACTTCTGGTCGCACGAGCGTGAGCTGACGCAGGCCTGGTACGAGGGCTGCACAGGTATTCCGCCGCTCGACGACACGATCCGGGACGCATGGCGGCACGGGTGGACGCACCATATCCCGAGGCTCATGATCGTGGCGAACCTGATGACGCTGAGTGAAATCCGGCCGGCGTCTGCCCATCGCTGGTTCATGGAGATGTTCGTGGACTCCTCCGAATGGGTCATGGGGCCGAATGTCTACGGCATGGGACTGTTCAGCGACGGCGGCATCTTCGCGACCAAGCCGTACATCTGCGGTTCCAACTACCTGCTGAAAATGAGCGATTACCCGAAAGGACCGTGGTGCGACACGGTCGACGGTCTCTACTGGCGCTTCATCGACAAGCACCGGGACTTCTTTGCCGGTAATCCGCGTCTCGCATTGATGCCCAGAGCGCTCGATCGTCTCGACGGCGACAGGAGAAAAAGAATTTTCGCTGCGGCGGAGCGTTTCCTCGACGAACATACGAAAAATTCCGGAGGCTCGAGTTGATTGAGCTGACGTCGTTTCGCCCGAATGCCCGCGTCGCTGTCATCGGCGCTTCCGGCGGCATAGGCAGTTCTCTGTGCCGTGCGCTCGCCGGCAGCGATGCCGTTGGCGTCGTGCATGCGCTGTCACGGTCGGGCGCCCGGTTCGAGGACGACGCCATTCGCGTGTCGACGCTCGATATGCTGGATGAAGCGAGCGTAGCCGAGGCGGCGGATCGGGTTTCCAGCGAGGGGCCGCTGGATGTCGTCATCGTGGCGACGGGCATTCTGCACCGGGACGACGTACAGCCGGAGAAAGCCCTGCGTGACATCGACGGCGAAAACATGCTCGACGTGCTGCGAATCAATACCGTCGGGCCCGCCCAGGTAGCCAGGCATTTCCTGCCTGTCATGAATCGGCAGGGCAAGTCCGTGTTCGCCGCGCTGTCTGCCCGGGTTGGCAGCATCGACGATAATCGTCTCGGTGGCTGGGTGTCCTATCGGGCCTCCAAGGCAGCCCTGAACATGACCATAAAAACCCTGGCCATCGAGCATGCACGGCGCTGGCCCGAGGGTGTCGTGGCGTCCCTTCACCCCGGCACGGTTGCTACGGGACTATCCGCACCGTTTCTGTCCCGGACACCCCGGGACAGGGTGTTCACACCGGACGTTGCCGCAGGGCACCTGCTGCGCGTCATCGATAATTTGACGCCAGGCGACACCGGCGGTTTTTTCGCCTGGGACGGCAGCCGCATTACTTATTAGTAGCGCCGGGAGCGCCCCTGACGTATCGCAGAACGTTATACTCAAGGCTGCAACTAATTCCCGCCGTTGCACATCAAAAATGTATCGCAGCTAAAGGGGGCAGTGAGATGGTCTCGTTCAGGGTCAACAATCGAAAGGTCACGTTCGACGGCGATGAGGAGACACCGCTGCTCTGGGTGTTGCGGGACCACCTCCGGCTCACCGGTACCAAGTTCAGTTGTGGCATGGGCCTGTGCGGCGCTTGCGTCGTGCATCTCGACGGCCAGGCTGCGGCTTCCTGCCGGGTGCCGGTCGCGTCGGTTGCAGGCCGCGCCGTTACGACGATCGAGGGCCTCGCGCCCGGCGATGACAAGCTGCACGCGGTGCAACGCGCCTGGCTGGAGCTCGACGTGGCCCAGTGCGGCTATTGCCAGTCCGGCCAGATCATGGCCGCCGTCGACTTCCTCGAGAGGCACCCGGACCCCACCGATGCGGACATCGATACGAACTTATCCAGCATGTTGTGCCGTTGCGGCACCTACGTGCGCATCCGCAAGGCGATACACCGCGCCGCCGAGATCGCTCGGGAGGAGGGGCAGCATGGCTAATGCAACAATCAGTCGCCGCCAATTCCTCGTCGTCGGCGGAACCGTGACAGGCAGCCTCGTGCTGGGACTTCCCGGTGCGAACATCGCGCGAGCCGAATTGGCGGATGGCACGTTCGGTGACCGACAGATCGGCTATTTCGTCGAGATCACCCCCGGGGGCAGGATCATCATCGGCAGCAACCAGCCCGAGATCGGCCAGGGCCTGCGCACGGCATTGCCAATGATGGTGGCCGAGGAACTCGACGTTGATTGGGAAAATGTTTCGATCAGGCAGATGCCGCTCGGCATCGTCAAGACCGCCGACGGCTATACCTGGAAATACGGCGGTCAGGGCGTCGGCGGCAGCAACGGCCTGAAATCCAACTGGGAATTCATGCGCGAGGTGGGCGCAACGGCAAGGCAACAGCTGGTCCGGGCTGCAGCGGCCCGGCTCGGCGTGTCGCCCGAGGCCTGCAGGACCCGAGCCGGCGTTGTGCTGTGCGACGCAACGGGCGGCGAGATTCCCTACGCGGATCTCGTCGAGGACGCCGCGAAGCTCGACATGCCGGATGAGGCGCCGCCACTGAAAGCGATGCGCGATTACCGCATTATCGGCACACACCGCAATTCCATCGACGGGCCCGACATCGTGACGGGCCGCTCGAAATTCGGTCTCGACACGCAGGTCGAGGGCATGCGCTATGCCGTGATCGCACGTTCGCCGATCCTGAACGGCCGCGTGCGCTCCTTTGACGATTCGGCGGCCCGCGCGGTGGATGGCGTGCTCGACGTGTTCACGATCGAGGGCCCGCAACCGGGCGAGCCCTACATCATTCTTGCGAGCGGCGTCGCGGTCGTCGCTACTTCGACATGGGCTGCGCTCAAGGGACGCAAAGCCCTGGAGATCGATTGGGAGCCCGGCCCCAGCGCCGGCGACAGCTCCGAAAAATTCTGGCAAGAGAATGCGGCGATGCTGGAGGACTCCGGGCAGATCGTCACGGACGACGGCGAATTTTCAGCGGCGATGACCGCGGCAGATACGATCGTTACGCATCGGTACGAGGTGCCGTTCGTTTCGCATCAACCCATGGAGCCGCAAAACTGCTTTGCTCACGTAAAAGAGGAAAGTTGCCACATCATCGCGCCGACGCAGATGCCGGCAGGCGCATCGCGCGCCGCGGCGGCAGTGACAGGATTGCCGCGCGAGAACATTCGTATCGACATGACGCGCGTCGGTGGCGGTTTCGGCCGTCGGCTGTCGAACGACTACGTTGCCGAAGCGGCGATGATCTCGAAGAGAGCAGGCCTGCCGATACAGCTCGTGTGGACGCGCGAAGACGACATGCGCAACGATTTCTATCGCCCGGGCGGACTGCACGAGCTTCGCGCCGGGCTCGATGCGGACGGCAAGGTGACGGCCTGGACCCAGCGTCTCGCGAGCGGCAGCAAGTACTACCGGCGGCCGAACATGCCCGACGAGAACCTGTGGCAAGCGGAGCTCTACCCTGACGACTTTCCCCGCCGTATCGTCGAGAACTACCGGCTCGAATACTTCCACAACCCGATCGGCCTGCCGCGCGGTTCCTGGAGGGCGCCGGCACACACGGCGAACGCATTTGTGATCCAGAGTTTCCTCGACGAGATCGCTGCCGATACCGGGCAGGATCCGCTGCAGCTACGGCTGGATATCCTGGGTGAGGAACGAGAGCTGGAGTACGACGGCCACGGTGGGCCTACGTTCAATCCGGGACGATTGACGCGCCTGCTGAAGTTCGTTGCGGAGCGCATCGGATACGGCAAGGACAGGCCGCCGGGTACCGGTGTCGGGCTGGCGGCGCACTTCACGTTTGGTGGCTACGCTGCGCA
>JABAHR010000267.1_pt3 | contig 56354 bp, 56 predicted proteins | sample 7062101 | NCBI WGS metagenome assembly JABAHR01 (sample SAMN14534553, study PRJNA622989) | marine sediment metagenome | biome: marine biome [ENVO:00000428]; feature: marine pelagic biome [ENVO:01000023]; material: deep marine sediment [ENVO:00002113] | place: India: Gulf of Kutch | collected...
AGCGCCGACATCAGCTGGTAGCGTCGTTCCATCTCCGCGACGCACCAGCGCAGCGCGCTCGAAGCCTGGGCCATGTCGGTGACCACCGGCGCGAGCAGGTGCGGAATGCCCTCGTAGACGGAGAGCTCCAGCATTTTCGGATCGATCATGATGAGGCGCACGTCGCTCGCCTTTGCCTTGTAGAGCAGGCTCAGCACCATGGCGTTGATAGCCACCGATTTACCAGAGCCCGTCGTTCCTGCGACCAGCAGGTGCGGCATCTGGGCCAGATCCACCACCACCGGCTGGCCGCCGATGTCCTTGCCGAGCGCCAGCGACAGCGGCGACGGATCGCGATCGTAGGAAGACGACTTGACGATCTCGCTGAAGCAAACGAGCTCGCGCTCCTCGTTGGGAATCTCGAGTCCGATGACCGACTTGCCCGGAATCACCTCGACGATGCGCACGCTCATGGTGGAGAGCGAGCGCGCCAGGTCCTTTGCGAGATTGGTGATGCGGCTCACCTTCACGCCGGCAGCCGGCTGCAGCTCGAAGCGCGTGATCACCGGGCCCGGATGCACGGCCACGACCTCCACGTCGATGCCGAAGTCTCGCAGCTTGAGCTCCACCTGACGCGACATGGCCTCGAGCGACGCGTGAGAGATCGTGTGCCGGCTCTTCGGCGGCTCGTCGAGCAGGCCCATCGGCGGCAGCCCGGAGGCGTCGGTGGGCAGATCGAAAAGCGGCACCTGGCGCTCCTTCTGGGCGCGCACGCTCGGTTCGACCGGCGCCACCAGCGGCTCGATGCGCGGCGCCACCCGCTCTTTCTTTTTGCTGCGCGCCGCGCTCACCTGCTCCTCGCGTTTGCGCCGCGCACGGCGCGCCTCGCGGTACTCGGCCAGCCGCCGCCCGGCGAGAGCGGCGCGACCGAGCAGCCACAGCGTCCACAAACCCGTCGTGTCCATGATCGCCAGCCAGGAGATGGCGGTGAACAGCGAGAACCCCGCCAGGAACAAGGCCAGCAACAGCAGGGTCGCGCCGAGCATTCCGAGCACGGCGCGGAAATTGCCGCCGATCACGGCGCCGAGAACGCCGCCGGCGTCGAGCGGCAGCGTTGCGCCCGCCTGGTAGTGCAGACTCGCCAGGCCACAGCCGGCGGCCAGCGTCAGCACGAAGCCGACGGCGCGCACCGGCAGGTGCAGGCCGTCGACGGCCCCGCCTGCGCTGCGTGCCGGCGCATCGGGGATCCGGGTGAGCATCCAGCCCGCATACGCGACCATCACGGGAAACAGGTATGCCATGTAGCCGAACAGATAGAGCAGGACGTCGGCGAGCCACGCGCCGACGACACCGCCGTGATTCATGACCCGCTCCACGCGCCCGCTGTGCGACCAGCCGGGATCGCCCGGTGAGTAGCTGACGAGCGCCAGCAGCAGGAACACCGCCGCGGCGGAGATCAGAATGAACACTCCCTCGCGGGCACCCCTCGCAAGCGGGGCGTGCCACGCCAGGTGCCACGGGGCCTTGTACCGGGATGCCTGGGCCATTTCTTAAGCTCGTTTATAGATTGATCCGTTAACTATAGAATTATTAACGATAAATTGCGCATAATCCAGCCTCTTTTCGCAGACCCACGGCGCCCGTCGGCCCCTGCCCATGACGGATATTGAAAATTCCCGGCCCTTGCTCCATGTTGTGCCGGGCGCGGCGCAGGGGCCGCGCTTGCCGTCCACGGGACTACGATCCCCGCCGAATGAGGCTTAAAACGCGAGCGATTCTTCATGACCGATGTCAAACACTGCCGATTGCTGATTCTGGGATCCGGACCTGCCGGCTACACCGCGGCCGTCTATGCGGCGCGGGCCAATCTCAATCCGGTCCTGATCACCGGGCTCGAGGTCGGCGGACAGATGACCACCACCACCGACGTGGACAACTGGCCCGGGGACGTGAGCGGACTGCAGGGACCCGAGCTCATGGAGCGCATGCGCAGGCACGCCGAGCGTTTCGAGACCGAGATCGTTTTCGACACCATCGAGCGGGCGGAGCTGGACGCCCGCCCCGTGCGTCTCACCGGGGGCAGCGGTGTTTACACGTGCGATGCGCTGATCATCGCCACCGGCGCCTCGGCCCGCTATCTGGGCCTCGAATCCGAAGAGGCCTTCAAGGGCCGGGGTGTATCGGCATGCGCCACGTGCGACGGGTTCTTCTACCGCAACCAGCCGGTGGCCGTCATCGGCGGCGGCAACACCGCCGTCGAGGAGGCTCTGTATCTGTCGAACATCGCCTCCCATGTCACCGTCGTGCACCGGCGCGACGCGTTCCGCGCGGAGAAGATTCTCGCCAATCAGCTGATCGAAAAGAGCCACAGCGACAACGTCACCATCGCCTGGGACCACGTGCTCGACGAGGTCCTGGGCGACGAGACCGGCGTCACCGGGGCGCGCATCCGCCATGCGCGCAACGGCGCCACCGAGGACCTCGACGTCAAGGGTGTTTTCATCGCCATCGGCCACACGCCGAACACGCAGCTCTTCGAGGGCCAGCTCGAGATGAACGGCGGCTACATCCGCGTGCACAGCGGCCTCGACGGTAACGCCACGGCCACCAGCATCGAGGGCGTGTTCGCCGCCGGCGACGTCGCCGACCACGTCTACCGCCAGGCCGTGACCTCGGCGGGCTCCGGGTGCATGGCGGCGCTCGACGCGGAAAAGTACCTCGACGCCCTGCAGGCCGGATGAAGGGCCTCGAACAGGAATATTCAGGGGCGAGAGCGCCGAGCGTTGATTCGTCCGGCGCGCCCGCGGCGGCGACGCTGCGCGCAACGGTCGCCGAGAGCCTCGCCGAGGTGCCCGCCGACGCGTGGAACCGCCTCGCCGGCGACGACAACCCGTTTCTGCGCCACGAGTTCCTGCTCGCCCTCGAGCGCCACGGCTGCGTCGGCGAGGAAGCCGGCTGGTATCCGCGCCATCTGCTGATCTACGCCGGGGATCGCCTGGCAGGCGCGGCCCCCATGTACGTCAAGACGCACTCCTTCGGAGAGTTCGGCTCGGACTGGGCCTGGGCCGATGCCTACCAGCGCGCCGGCATGGCCTACTACCCGAAGCTCGTGTGCGCGATCCCCTTCACGCCGGCCACCGGCAGGCGTCTGCTGTGCGCGCCGGGGCCCGATGCCGACGGCGTGCGGGCGGCGATCGTCGAAGCCGGTGTCGAGATCGCGCGAAACGCCGGTGTCTCGTCGCTGCAATGGCTGTTCGCGAGCGAGGACGACGCGCGGCTGCTCGAGTCGCGCGGCCACGCGGGACGCATCGGCTGTCAGTATCACTGGCACAACCACGGGTATCGCGACTTTCAGGACTATCTCGACCACCTGCGCTCGAAGCGGCGCAAGCAGGTGCGCCGCGAGCGGCGCGAAGCCAACGCGAGCGACGTCGCGATCCGCGTGCTCTCGGGCGCCGAGGCAGGCGAGGCGGACTGGCACGCCTACCATCGTCTCTACAGCGCCACCTACGACCGCAAGTGGGGCTACCCGAGCCTCACGCCGGGTTTTTTCTGCGAGATGGGCGAGACCATGCCCGACTCGGTGATGCTCGTGCTGGCGCATCGCGGCCGCCACTGCGTGGCCGGCGCGCACCTTTTCCGCGGCCGCGACACGCTCTACGGACGCAACTGGGGCTGCAGCGAGTACCTGCCCTCGCTGCACTTCGAGATGTGCTACTACCGGGGCATCGCCTACTGCATCGACGAGGGGCTGCGGGTGTTCGAGGCCGGCGCCCAGGGCGAGCACAAGATCTGGCGGGGCTTTCTGCCGCGCGCGACCCACTCCGCGCACTGGTTTCGGGACAATCGCTTTCGCGGCGCCATCGAGGACTTTCTGCGCCGCGAGCGGGTCGAGATTGGGCACCACATGGGCATCATGCGCGCGCACCTGCCATTTCGAAGCGAAACGGGGGAACGCCGCCGTGGCTAGGCGCGCCGAGGGGCACCACGGGCGGGCCGTTTGCCCTACACTAGAGCCTGGGCCATCAGGCGAATGCCCGCCGGGAGAGCCTGCCCGATGACGCTGCAACCCATCTGGATCACCAACGACGCGCCGGCACACGCCTTCCCGGACGTCGACAACGCCATGATCCAGCCGAATGGCCTGCTGGCGGTGGGCGGCGATCTCAGCCCCGAGCGCCTGCTGCACGCCTATCGACAGGGGATCTTCCCGTGGTTCAGCGAAGGACAGCCAATTCTCTGGTGGGCGCCGGATCCCCGCGCGGCGCTGCTGCCGGAAACGCTCAGGATATCCAGGAGCCTCGCCAAGACCCTGCGCCGGGGCGTTTTCCAGGTGCGCTTCAATCAGGACTTCCCCCGCGTGATTCGCGCGTGCGCAGCGCCGCGCGGTCAGCAGAACGATACCTGGATCACCGGCGGCATGATCGCCGCCTATTGTGCGCTGCACGCGCGCGGCTACGCGCACTCGGTGGAGTGCTGGAAGGACGGTGATCTGGTGGGCGGGCTCTACGGTGTGGCCATCGGCCGGGTTTTCTTCGGCGAGTCCATGTTCAGCCGCGTCGCGGACGCCTCCAAGGTGGCCCTCGTCAACCTTTGCCGAAGCGGCTACGAGCTCATCGATTGCCAGCTGCCGAGCGACCATCTCAAGCGCATGGGCGCCATCGATCTGCCGCGCCGCCACTTCATGCGGCTGCTGCACCACTGGCGGGAAGCCCCGCGGGTAACTCTGGACTGATCCGGCCATGACCGTTCGCGTGGAGCCCGCGAGAATCCTGCTCTTCGCCACGCCGGCGCACGCGTGCAGCTACCTGCCGGAGAGAGACGCCACCACGCTGTTCGTGGATCCGGAGTTCCCCAAGGACGCTGGTATTTACACCCTGCTCTCGCGCAACGGTTTCAGGCGCAGCGGCGAGCACGTGTACCGGCCGAACTGCGAGGCGTGCAACGCCTGCGTGCCGGTGCGGGTGCCGGTGGACCGATTCGTGCCGCGCCGCAGTCAGCAGCGCACGCTGCGCGCCAATCAGGACCTGCACGTCATTACGCGGGAAGGCGTGTTCTGCGAGGAGCACTTTCTGCTCTACGATCGCTACCTCAGCGCGCGCCATGCCAACGGCGGCATGGACAACCCGACCCGCAAGCAGTACCGGGAGTTCCTGTTGAGCTCCTGGGCCGACACCCTGCTCTTCGAGTTCCGCCTCGGCGCCCGGCTGGTCGCCGTCGCCGTGGCCGATCGCCTGCTCGACGGCCTGTCTTCGGTGTATACGTTCTTCGACCCGCACCTGTCCGCGCGCAGCATCGGCACCTATTGCATCCTGTGGCAGATCGAGGAAGTGCAGCGTCTCGGCCTCGATTGGCTGTATCTCGGCTACTGGATCGCAGAGTCGCCGAAGATGCTGTACAAGAAGGACTTTCTGCCCCAGGAACGGCTCATCGAAGGACGCTGGCAACTGCACGAGCGCTGATCCTTTCAAGGCGCTTTGCCAGCTCGAGCAGTTTTCGGCACACTATCGTCCTTTCGCGGCCGGTCGAGCGGCGCGATTGGTCTGCATAGCGAGTCAACATTGGCGAAAGAAGAGCATATAGAAATGGAGGGCACCGTCATCGAGACGTTGCCCAACACCATGTTCCGAGTGGAGCTGGAGAACGGCCACGTGGTCATGGCCCACATCTCCGGCAAAATGCGAAAAAACTACATCCGCATCCTTACCGGCGACCGGGTCACGGTGCAGCTGACACCGTATGACCTGTCCAAGGGTCGCATCACTTACCGCGTGCGCTAGGAAACTCGCCGCCGTTACTTTTTCGGCGGAAAGAACAGAGACGGCCGTCTTTTTTCTTCACGCGGGTGCGTGTTGATCGAGTACTCCTGGTGGCAATCGGGTTGGATTTCCACCAGCGTCAGGCGCGCGTCCTCGTAGCCGTCGAAGGTATACGCCGCACCGGTATCGATGTAGAAGACGTTATCGATCTGCACGGTCTCGCGCGTCGGCGTATGTCCGCAGTACACCCGCTGCACGCTGCCGGTCACCGGCAGGCTCGTGCACAGGCCCGATATGCGGTTGCGTGACCACATGGCGTAGAGCACCGCATCCCGGTCGTGGGTCTCGAGCAGATCCATGAACCGTTCCCAGGGCAACAGAGGCGGCACGTCCGCGTGCACGATACCGACCCGGCCCCAGCGGGTCTCCACCTCGAGCGCCATGGGTAGCTCGATGAAACGTTGCCGGAAAGCGGCCTGCTCATTGTCATCGAGATCGAGCCACCACTCCCCGCCGTTGAAGTTGACCCACACGTCGAGCTGCTCCGGATCATCCGAGTCGATGGCAAACTGCTCGTGGTTGCCGCGGCAGGCGTAGAACCACGGCTTGTCGAGCCATTCGAGAGCGCGACTCGATTCCGGTCCCCGATCGACCAGATCCCCTACGGAGAACAGCCGGTCGGTGTTGCTGTCGAATTCGATGTCCTCGAGCAGTCGCCCCAGATGTTCGAACATGCCGTGAATGTCGCCGACGACGAAATCGCGACCGCGCTCGTTGAGTCCGAAACGCAGCACGGCCTTTGAGCCCTGAATCTCGGGCGTGGGCAGATCCTCTCGGAATTCGGTTACCTGCATATCGCTGACGGGCTCGTTGTCGCTCATTTACACAGCCGTCGTGTTGCGCACATCCAGACGGGCGTGCAGCTCGTCCACGACCCCGTGCATGCACATCTCGAGCATGTCCAGAACTTCCTCGAACCCATCATGGCCGCCATAGTAGGGATCCGGAATCTCGTCTCCGCGCAGCTGCGGTGCGAACTCGGTAATGCGCCTCACGCGCCCGTGATGCTCGGCCGGGCAGAGCTCGCGCAACGCGCGCTCGTTGTCGGCATCCATGGCGAGGATCAGATCGAAGTCCAGGAAATCGTCCCCGCGAACCGGCCTGGCGCGCTGCCGGCTGATGTCGATGCCCCTGCGGCCCGCCGCCGCCACGCCGCGCGCGTCGGGGGAGGCGCCGGTGTGATATTGGTGGGTTGCGGCGGAGTCGACTTCGACCCGATTCTGTATCCGCTGCTCTTTGAGCCGGTTCTCGAGGACCCCCTGCGCCATCGGCGAGCGACAGATATTTCCCATGCAGACAAACAAAATGCGGATCATTTCACGCCACTGGAACCGCCGCGCCCGCCCCGCACCAGGGCCGCCCGCCAGCCACGAAGTGAAGCCATTGTCATGCCAAGCATAGACCATGGCGAATGGGGCACTTTGCCAGACTCCCCGCATATTTCAACGCCCTGCGTCACGGATCCGGGGGCGGCGCCGCGTCCACGCCGAGCAGCCGCAGCAGGCGGGCGGTGAAGGCCCCGGGAAGCTCCGCCCGCACCGGCACGCACCAGTGGCGCGGATCGGCGAAACGGCGGCACTTGACCGCGTCCTTCTCGGTCATCAGCACCGGAGCGGCGTCATCGAAGCGGATATCGGACGCCGAGAAGGGGTGGTGGTCCGGGAAGCGGTGGCGAATCAGCGTCAGGCCGGCGCCCTCGAGGGCGGCAAAAAAGCGCTCCGGCGCGCCAATTCCGCACACGGCATGCACGGTGCCGCCTTTGAAGTCCGCGAGCGGGCGCCGCAGCGAGGCCTCGAGGAGGTTTTCCGCGTCCTCCATCTGCACGCGCATGGAGAACTCACCGGGAAGGCCGCCGCCGTTGGCGACGACCATGTCGACGCTGTCGAGCCGGGAACGGGGCTCGCGCAACGGCCCCGCCGGCAGGCACCGCCCGTTTCCATGCCTGCGCGCGCCGTCGACGACGGCGATCTCCACGTCACGCGCGAGGGCCAGGTGCTGCAGACCGTCATCGCTGATGATGACGTCGCAGTCGACGTGGGAGAGCAACGCCCTTGCCGCCCGCACGCGGTCCGGATCCACCGCGACCGGACAGCCGGTCGCCCGCGCAATCAACACCGGCTCGTCGCCCACCATCACCGGATCGCTGTCCGGGCGAACCTGCTGGGGCCAGCTCGTCGCACGGCCTCGATAGCCGCGGGCCACAATCCCGGGGCGCAGCCCGCTGCCTGCCAGCAGGCGTGCGATCCAGATAACCAGCGGCGTCTTGCCGGTGCCGCCGACGCTGATGTTGCCGACCACGATGACCGGTGCGCCCACACGGCGGCTCGGCAGCAGGCCGATGCGATAGGCCGCCCGGCGCAGCACCGCACCGGTGCAATAGAGCCAGCCGAGGGGAGCGAGAGCCAGACTGAGCGGGGAGTTCTCGTACCAGAGCGCGTCGATGCGGGAGCTCATGCAGCGTCCATTGCCCGAAAGCGACGAGCCGCCGCGCGTTACTGCTCGCTGGCTGGAACCAGGCGCGTGGCAAACGTGAGCCGCACGAAGCCCAGCTCGCGCGCGGCATCCATGATCTGCACCACGGCCTGATGCGGCGTCTTCGCGTCGGCGCTGATGATGACCGGCGGCGACTCGTTGTCGCCGGCGGCCGATCGAAGTGCCTCGCGAAGCGTCTTCGGCTGAGTGTTCAGCAGCTGACGGCCGTTCACGTAGAAACGACCCTGGGCATCGATGGCCACCTCGATGGATTCGGGCTTGCGCTCCTGGGCTTCGGCCGTCGCCGTGGGCAGCTCGATGCTGAGCTCGCTGTCGCGGTTGAAGGTCGTCGAGACCATGAAAAAGATCAGCAGCAGGAAGACGACGTCGATCAACGGCGTCAGATTGATGTCGACCGGCTCCCTCGGCTCGGGACGCAGATTCATGCTGTCGGCCTCGGCGTTACGCCTTGCTCTCTTCCGGTCCGTGGATCGCTTCGACCATCTTGAGTGCCTCCTGCTCCATGGTCACGACCAGCTCGTCCACGTGCCCGCGGAAGTAGCGATGGAACATGAGCGTCGGAATCGCGACGGTCAATCCGGCGGCTGTCGTGATCAGCGCCTCGGATATGCCGCCCGCCAGCACACCCGGATCGCCGACGCCCTGGGTGGTGATGACGGCAAACACCTTGATCATGCCGATCACGGTTCCCAGCAGGCCGAGCAGCGGCGTGATCGACGCAATCGTGCCGAGGGTGTTCAGGTAACGGTCGAGATCGTGAACCACGTGTCGTCCGACATCCTCGATGCTCTCTTTCATATGCTCGCGGCTGCTGTTGCGATTGACGAGGCCCGCGGCCAGGATTCGCCCCAGCGGGGAGCTTTTGCGCAGCGCGCGGATGCGCTCCTCCTCGATGTGCCCGCTCTTTGCCCACTGCCAGACCTGCACCACGAGATTGGTCGGCGTGATGCGCTTGCGTTGCAGGGTCCAGAAACGCTCCGCGATGATGGCCATGGCGATCACGGAGCAGAGCAATATCGGCACCATCAGCCAGCCGCCGGCTTTGACGAGTTCGAGCAAGAGTCAACCACCTCCGCTAGAGACTGCTGCAACGGCGCAGACTCTATCAAACGCCATCATGTCCGCCTATAGAATAGGACAAAGCCAGGTGGATCGGCCTCATGGCCTGGCGCGCCAGATGCGGCTGTCTGCAATGCGCTCGAGTCGTGCCACCCGGACGCCGCCTTCGCGCACGACGTCAACGGCGATGGCGCCGTGGCGGGCGGTGTCCAGCACGCGCACGCCGCGCTCATCGAGCCTTCGCAGCACCGGCGCGTGGGGAAAGCGATAACGGTTGCGGTAGCCGCGCGGGATGAGCGCGAGGCGCGGGCGAACCGCGTCCAGAAAGGCCGCGCTGGAAGAGCTGCGGCTGCCATGATGGGCCACCACCAGCACCTCGGCGCGCAATTTCGCGCGCGCGAGTGAGACCATGGCGGCCTCCGCCCGCCTCTCCACGTCGCCGGTGAGCAGCGCGCGGCCGCCGGGGGCGCTCACCTTGAGCACGCACGAGCCATCGTTGCCGTCCCAGGCGCCTGCGACGGCGGGATGCAGGATCTCGAAGTCGACCCCGTCCCACTGCCAGCGCGTGCCGGCCCGGCAGGGGCGTGCGCGGACACCCGGAGCGGCTTCGTTGCTGAGCGTCTCCAGGGTCGGCATGAGGCTGCGCAGCGCCGCAGCGCCACCGCTGTGGTCGCTGTTGCCGTGGCTGATGATGAGCCGGTCCACCCTGGTGACACCGCGTGCGCGCAGGTAGGGCACGATGACGTCGCGCCCGGCGTCGAACCCCGTGCCGTAGCGCGGGCCCGCGTCGTAGATCAGCACATGGGCGCGGGTCTGCACGACGCTCGCCAGCCCCTGGCCCACGTCGAGCAGCGTCAGCCGGAAATCGCCGTGCCCGGGCCGCGGCGCCGGGTGAAACAGCAGCGGCAGCAGGCCGACGAGCCCGAGCATGCGCCCCGGCACCGCGCGCGGTGCGATCAGCAGCAGCCCGCCCAGGCACGCCGCGAGCAGCGCAGGCGGAGGCGGCGCGGACACGGGGCGCAGCATCAGCTCGAGATCGGCGAGGCGCACGAGCAGCCACCAGAGGCTGTCCGCCGCCACGCAGGCGGCCTGCAGCAGCAGTGCGCCGAGGGCGGGGAAAGGCAGCACCAGCACCGCCGCGGCGAGCACCAGGGGCACCAGAGCGAGCCCCGCCCACGGCACCGCGAGCAGGTTCGCCAGCGGCGCGGTCAGCGGAAACGCGAGAAACAGCACGATGCTGAAGGGCAGCAGGCCGACGGCGACGAGCCACTGGACGCGGGCCCAGCGCCCCACGAGCCGCCGCCAGGCGGGCTGTCCGGCGGCCGGCACGCGCGCGCTCATGCCCCACAGGATCACCGCGACCGCTCCGAACGATAGCCAGAAGCCGGCCGAGACGACGGCGAAGGGATCCGCTACGAGCACCACGGCGAGCGCCAGGCACAGGGAGGTGGCGGGAAGCACGCGCCGTCGCAGCACGACGGCGCCCATGACGACGCCGATCATCGCCAGCGCGCGCTGGGTCGGCAGGGCGAATCCGGCAAGCGCCGCGTACACCGCCGCCGCCGCCACCGCTGCGATGGCGGCGGCCCGCGGCGCCGCCAGCCACAGCAGCGGGGTGGTCGTCAGGGACCAAATGCGGGCGACGAGGAAATACACGAGCCCCGCCACCAGTCCCACGTGCAGACCGGAGATGGCCATCAGGTGGGCGGTGCCGGTCGCCGCCAGCACGCGCCACTGCTCACGGCTCATGGCGCTGCGATCGCCCACGGCCAGGGCGGCGATGAGGGCGGCGGCGGGCCGGTCCTGCAGGTGCATCGCGATGGCCCGCGAAAGGCGCTGGCGCCAGGCGTCGAGGCCGGTGCGGCCGCTCGCGCCGAGACGCCGGTTTGCGGTGCCGGAGACCACGTATCCGGTGGCGCTCGTGGCGCGGCGGAAAAGCCAGCGCTCGTAGTCGAAGCCGGCCGGATTGACGCGTCCGCGCGGTCGCTTGAGGCGCACCACCAGGCGCCATCGCTCGCCCGGCACCAGCCGCGGCGCGTCGCGGTACCAGCCGAGGCGAACCGGTCCGCGGTAGGCGATCGGCCGCGCGTCCTGCCGGGCGCGTGCGATCAGAAAATCGAAGCGCACACGGGCCGCATCACCGGCGGGCAGACCGACGACGCTGCCGTGCACGACGAGCGTGCGGCCCTCGAGCGCTTCGGGCAGCACCGCCAGGAGCGTCACGTGTGCGCGCAGCACGGCCCACAGGAAGCCGCACGCCAGCAGCGCCAGGGGTCGCACCGGAGCCCGCAGCCACGCCACGGCGAGCGCCATGGGCAACATCGCGACCAGCGCGGCATCGGGCAACGACGGCAGCTGCGCCGCGAGCGCGACGCCGAGAGCTGCGAGGAGTATCCCTGCGCGCAAGCCCGCCACCTTTCCCTGGTCGCTCCGCACACCGCCATCCTCGCGCGAGCGTACCACTGCCGGCCCGTGATGATTTCGCTACACTTTCCGACACGGATCGCGACCTACACACGAAGCGCCCGAGGCAGCACCCATGCCGCGAAAAGCCCTCAAGAGAATCCTCGGGCGTTTGCATTCACCCGACGGTGATCACAAGCTGCGGCGGCTTTTCGGCGAGTTCTGGCACAATCCCGATCTCTGGCACCTGAACCGTTACTCGGTGGCCTGGGGCGTATCGGTCGGGTTGTTCTTCGCCTTTGCCCCGGTTCCGTTTCAGATGCCGCTGGCCGCGGCCGCGGCCATCGTCATCGGCTGCAACCTGCCGATTTCCCTTTCGATGGTCTGGGTCACCAACCCGATCACCATGGCGCCGCTCTTCTACGCCGCCTACAAGACCGGCGCATGGTTCCTCGGCCAGGCGCCGCGCGAGTGGGCGTTCGAGCTGTCGATGGATTGGCTGTTGAGCGAGCTGGGCGCGGTGTGGCAGCCGTTTCTTCTCGGCTGCTTCGTGTTCGGAGTGTTCTGCGCCACCATCGGCCACGTGGCGGTGCGCATCATCTGGCGCATTCACGTGGCGAGCTCCTGGCGCGAGCGGCGCCGGCGCCGCGAGGCCCGCGCCAATCTGCCGCCGGGCACGTGATCTAGTCTTCGTGCAGCGCGCCGTCCTCGAGGCGCAGCACGCGATCCATTTTGCCCGCCAGATCGAGATCGTGCGTGGCCAGCACGAGACTGGTGCCGAGCTCGTGATTGAGCTCGAGCATGAGCGCGTAGACGCGTTCCGCGGTATGCCGATCGAGATTACCCGTCGGCTCGTCGGCGAGCACGCAGCGCGGCCGCGACACCAGTGCCCGCGCGACGGCGGCGCGCTGGCGCTCGCCGCCCGAGAGCTCCCCCGGCTTGTGCCGGAGGCGATGCTCGAGCCCGACGCGCCCGAGCATCTCACTCGCCGCCTGGCGCGCATCGGCGACCGGGACGCCGCGTACCAGCAGGGGCATGGCGACGTTCTCGAGGGCGGTGAACTCGGGCAGCAGGTGGTGAAACTGATAGACGAAGCCGAGCGCCTGGTTGCGCAGCCGGCCGCGCGCCGCCTCGCCCAGATCCGACATGCGCGTGCCGCTCACCCACACCTCGCCGCTGCTGGGCTGGTCCAGGCCGCCGAGCAGGTGCAGCAGGGTGCTCTTGCCCGAGCCGGAGGCGCCGACGATGGCGACCCGCTCGGCTGTGGCGACCCGTGCGTCGACACCGCGCAGGACCTCGACGTCGAGGCCGCCTTCCCGGAAGCTGCGCGAGAGCGCGCGGCATTCGATGGCCGCGTCGCTACTCATAGCGCAAGGCCTCGGCCGGCTGGGTGCGCGACGCGCGCCACGCCGGATAGATGGTGGCGACAATGGACATGATGAAGGCGACCGTCGTGATGAGACTCACGTCCGACCAGCGCATGTCGGAGGGCACGTCGCTGATGTAGTAGATGTCCGGCGACAGAAACTTGGTATCGAAGAACTGCTCGATGGCCGGCACCAGGGTCTCCACATTGCTGGCGAGCGCCACCCCGCCCGCCATGCCGAGCAACGTGCCGACAACCCCGATGACCGTTCCCTGGACGATGAAAATGAGCATGACGCTGGCGGGGGTCACGCCGAGGGTGCGCAGTATGGCGATGTCGGATTCCTTGTCGGTCACCACCATGATGAGCGCGGAGACGATGTTGAAAGCCGCGACCGCGACGATCAGCGTGAGGATCACGAACATCACGGTTTTCTCGGTTTTCAGCGCGCGGAAAAAATTCGCATGGTAGTGCGTCCAGTCGCGCACCCAGAAGGTGCCGGGCAGATCCGCGGCGATCTCGCGCCCGACGGCGGGGGCGAGAAACATGTCGTCGAGCTTGAGGCGCAGCCCCGTGATGCCCCCGTTCAGCTGAAAAAGCCGCGACGCGTCGTCGATGTTCACCACCGCGAGCTGGGTGTCGTACTGGCCGTGCTTGACCTCGAATATGCCCGTCACGGTGAAGCGCCGCAGGCGCGGCAGGATGCCCGCCGGCGACGACGTCGCTTTCGGTGCCACCAGCGTCACCTTGTCGCCGATACGCGCCCCGAGTGATGCCGCCAGTCCCCGGCCGAGCAGCACGTTGAACTCACCCGGGCGCAGCGAAGCCAGCCTTCCCGCGACCATGTAATCGTCGATGTCCGAGACCTCCGGCTCCTGCCGGGGCAGGACGCCCTGCACCAGGGCGCCGCGCACGTAGCGCCCCCGGGTGAGCATCGCTTCGCCCTGCACGTAAGGTGCAACGCCCACCACGCGCGGGTGCCCGCGGGCGCGCTCCGACACCGCCGGCCAGTCCTGCAGCTCTCCGCGGAAACGCGAGATGGTGGCGTGCGACGCCATGCCGAGAATGCGCTCGCGCAGCTCTTTCTCGAAGCCGTTCATGACCGAGAGCACCGTGATGAGCGCGGTCACACCGAGCGCGATACCCAGCATCGAGCTCAGACTGATGAACGAGATGAAGTGATTGCGGCGTTTGGCGCGCGTATAGCGCAGGCCCACGTAGACTTCGAGGGGCTTGAACATGGCGCGGGATTAAAGCACAGCTGTCACCGGGGGACCACATTCGGCGGGACGCGCCCCGGATCCGCGCGGCGATTTATAAAAAACATTATAAAGACTATATAAATTATTGATATTATTGACTATTAATTGGCATCTTACGAGCGCTTTCAAATCGTGTTGAAGCTGATGGAGATGCGCCGCCGGTCGCTGTTGTTGCGCGCTACCTTGTGGGGCAGCCAGCCGGGAAAGATCAGCATGGTGCCGTCGTCGGCCGGGAAGTTGTATTCCTGGCGCGTGATCGGATCGGTGGTGCCGGGCAAGACCCGCGGGCTGAACGCGTGGTAGGGATTGACGTCGATGAAGACCAGATCGCCGCTGTCCTTCGGCTTGTCCACGTAGTAGACGCCACTGAACAGCGACGGCTTGTGGTGATGGTACTGAGTGACCTCGCCGGGCGGCGTCACGTGCACCCAGTAGCCCTGCAGCTCCACTTTCTTCTCCCGCAGGTCCCAGTTTCGCTCCTGCGCAATGGCGTTCACACCGCTCACGAAGAAATCGATGATGACGCCCAGGCTGGGAACCTCCTCCAGGCTCACGAAGCGATCTTCGCTGAACGTATGCGAGGCGTGAATGATGGCACGCTGTCTTTCGTCGAGCCGCTCCCAGCCGAGCTGCTCGAGCTCATCGAGGATGGCGGCGTTGACCGACTCGTAGTCGCTGAACTTCAGGCGCCATATCGGCGTCGGGAAGCACAACGTCATCGCCTGCTCTTCGACCTTCACGCTCTCGCTCCAATCCATCGACTGCGGCCAGTGTAGACGAGAGCGCGCGCGTTCCGCCATCGGCGCGCCTCACGCGCCGCGCTTTCTCGCCACCTGGTTTCTGACATACACCGGCAACGCACCGGAGGCGGATACGCTCTCACCGCGCGCGTGCGCAGCGACCGCCAGATCCGCAACGTCGCGCGCTCTGGCCACGCGCGCGGCCTGGCAACCGCCGAGCCGCTCGCCGACGCGCGCAGCGAGGGCCTCTCTGTAGGTGCGCCAGCCCTCCCCGGCGCCGAGCCAGACGCCCGCCTCGGGCAGCGGCACCGCCTCGGGCGCGGCCACGCAGTCCTCGATGCGGGCGATCATCAGGCCCTCTTCGCCGGCCTCGTACGCACCCCAGTACACCTCGCCCATGCGCGCATCGAAGGCGCTCAGCACCCGCGCTTCGCCCGTCTCGCGCAACGCGCCCTGGGCAAGCGCCTGGAGCGACGACACCGGCACCACCGGAAGGTCGGCGCCGAAGGCGAGGCCCTGGACGACGCCGGCCGCCACCCGCACACCGGTAAAGGAGCCCGGCCCGCGACCGAAAGCGAGCGCGTCGAGCGCGTTCAACGCGAGCTGCGCCTCCGCGAGCAGCTCGTGCACCATGGACAGCACCAGCTCGGCATGGCGGCGCGGCGCCAGCAGATGACGCTCGCGCAGCTCAGCGTCGCAGAGCAAGGCGCACGAGCAGGCGTCGCCGGCGGTTTCGATGGCCAGCAGCTTCACGATCCGGTGAAGAAGTCCACGACCTCTTCGATGTCACGGCAGATCGGCATGCGGGGAAGGCTTTCGATGAATATCCGTCCATACGCCCGCGTGATCAGGCGCGGGTCGCACAAGACTACAACGCCGCGGTCGTCGGCGTCACGAATGAGCCTGCCGACGCCCTGCTTGAGCGCGATGACCGCCTGCGGCAGCTGATACTCCATGAACGGATCCCTTCCGGCGGCTTTCATGGCGCGCGCGCGGGCCTCGTTGACGGGATCGTCGGGGGGCGCGAACGGCAGCTTGTCGATGATCACGCACGACAGCGCCTCGCCGCGCACGTCCACGCCCTCCCAGAAGCTCGCCGTGCCGAGGAGCACCGCGCGGGGGGTGGTACGAAACCGGCGCAGCAGATCGTCGCGCGGCGCGCTGCCCTGCACCAGCAGCGGATAGTCGATAAGCGCTTCCAGCTCCCGGGATGCGCGGCGCAGGGCCTTATGGCTGGTGAACAGCACGAAGGCGCGCCCCTCGCTCGCGCGCAGCACCGGAACCATGGCCGCCACCACCGCAGACACGTAGCCCTCGTCGCGCGGCTGCGGCAGTCCCGGGGGAAGATACATGAGCGCCTGGCGTTCGAAGTCGAATGGACTTTCCCATACGCGCATGCGCGCATCGTCGAGCCCGAGGCGCTCGGCAAACGGGGCGATATGGCCTCCCACCGCGAGCGTCGCCGAGGTCAGGATCCAGGCGCCACCCTGCTCGCGGGTCCACTGGGAGAACGGCGCCGCGACGTCCAGGGGACTCGCGTGCCAGCGCAGCCCGTGGGCGCCGATCTCGAGCCAGCGAACGCTCTCCTCGCTCGATGCGCCGCTCAGCTCGTCGAGCTTCACGGCGAGCTCGCGCGCCCGCCGGGCGACCCCGCCCAGGTCGCGGCCACGCTCGGCGAGGCCCTCGAGCGCGTCGCCGAGCGCCGCCAGGGCACGCTCGAGGCCCGCGACCGCGTCGACGACCGCTTGCCGTTGACGCGCCTGATCCCATGAGAGGCGTGCTGCGCCACCCGCCAGAGCATCGGTCAGCACGCGCACGCTCGCCTCCAGCGCGCCCGTGAGCGGCGGAAAATCCGGCACGTCGCCGGCTTCGGCCTCGTAGGCGCTGCGCGCGTCCCGGGCGAGCTCGCCGAGCTGCCCGCTGCCGAGCGAGACGCCGAAGAAGCGCGTTGCCAGCTCGGGCAGCTGATGGGCTTCGTCGACGATGATGGCATCGGCGCCCGGCAGCAGCTCGCCGAAACCGGCCTCGCGGATGGCGAGATCGGCGAACAGCAGATGATGATTGACCACCACCAGCTCGGCATTCTGGGCAGCGCGGCGCGCCTTGAGCACGTGGCAGTCGTCGAAGCGGGGGCACTCGCCGCCCAGGCAGTTGTCGGTCGTCGATGTCGCCAGCCGCCAGGCCGCAGCGCCTTCCGGCACCTCGGCGAGCTCGGCGATGTCGCCCTCTTTGGTATGCCCCGCCCACGCGCGGATGCGCGCCAGATCCGCCGACACCGCCGGATCGAGATGCCCGGCCGCGGCCGCGTGCACGTCGAGACGCTGCAGGCAGAGGTAGTTGGCGCGTCCTTTGAGCAGCGCGCTGTCCAGCGGCACCGCCAACGCATCGCGCACGCGGGGAAGATCCCGGTGAAAGAGCTGCTCCTGGAGGTTCTTCGTGCCGGTCGACACGATCACGCGTCGGCCCGACAGCACGGCCGCGACGAGATAGGCGAAGGTCTTTCCGGTTCCCGTGCCCGCCTCGCAGATCAGGACCCCGCCCTCGTCCAGGGTACGTTCGATTTCAGCGGCCAGCGCCTGCTGCTGAGGCCGGGCATGAAAACCCTCGACGGCGTCCTTGAGAGGCCCGTCTTGCGCGAGGGCTTCGGCGACTGTGTACATTCGATCGACCGCTCACGGCTGCGAAGCGGCCGCCAGTGTAGCCAATCCGGGCGCGCGCGTTCAGCGCCGGGCGCGCCGGCGCGAACCGGCGGTGGATGCTGGATCAGGCGGGCAGCGCGCCGATCTCGGCGTCGCTCCAGGGGAAGACCAGGCAGGGAAGAAACAGGGTGAGCGCGAGACGGGCGGTGCACCTCAGCGTCCCCGAGGCCGCACGAAGGCCGTCGATCAGATACCGGTGCGCCTCCCCGTGCTCGCGAGCGAAGTCGATCTCAGCGCATTCGACGGTCGTGCGCGTGAACTGTCGTACCCAGAACGGCACCACGCCCTCGAACATGTACGCGGCGAAGATGCGCTCGAGGCGAACCGTCTCGGGTGTCTCCTGGTACCACGCGTGGTACGCCTGCTCGAATACCTCGAATTCCGTTTTCTGGAGAATTTCCGCGCTCCACAGCACCATCTGGCTGTCATCGAGCGTCGCGACCCGTTGTTCGCTCAAGAAGGCATCCTCGATACACGCGTGCCGCACAAGGTGAAACGATTGCGCTACCCGATCTATCGGAACGCGCATCGCCCGCCTTGAGATCGAAATCGACGCGCGCCGCGCGCAGGCACCGGACATTGCACGGAACGGTGACGGAGTTGACACAGCGCGGTGCAATGGCCCCATCAAAGGCGCTGCGCCGATGTCGTGCGCAGTCTCACGCGCAGGCGCCGCATGTGATCGGCATCGACTCTGTCGGCGACAACGAGCACGCGCCGCCGTCCGTGATCCTTCGTGCGCAGCGCCAGCGCCACCAGCATGGGATGCGAGTAGGCGCCGTGCTCGAGCCAGGCGTCGAGCACCCGGCCGTCGCGCTGCACGAGCCGCCATTGGCCCTGCCTATCCCACGCGAGCACCACGATCGAACGGGCCGAACCGGCGGTCGCGTGCACCGCCAGGCAGCACCAGGCGGACAGCATCACGCACACGAGCACCAGCAGGCGCACTTCGATGGCAAGATCGTTGCCGAGCGCGCACGCCACGGCGCCGAGATGCAGCCCGCCGAAGGTCCACGCGAGCCGGCGTGATGGCCGCAGGGGCATGAACAGCGCGGGGCCGGGGACGTCGCGCACCGGGCCTCCAACGGACGAGGAAGGTTTCGCCAGGCTAGCGCCGCCGCCCGCCCCCGGACAGCGGCCGCGGCCGCGGCACGCCGTCGCCGCGCGCCCTTGCGTGAATCGGCATTGGGCTCCATACTGTAATTTGTGCAGTGCACAAGCCCGTGCCGGACGGGTCCCTTTAAAAAGGAGAGCTCGCATCATGTCGGACTCCAACCGCCGCGTGCAGAAGCCCGATGACGCAGGCAGCCGGCCGGCGCCGGCAGCGGGTGAGGCCGAGCCGCGGCCGAAAGCCGGCCGTCGCGCGCCGCCCAAGGAGATCGGCGGGCCCGAGGGCCCGGAGCCCACGCGCTACGGCGATTGGGAGCGCAACGGACGCTGCTCGGATTTCTGACCGGCGCGCGCCCGGCGCTGTCTTGCGATTTTGCGGGTAAACCAAGTAACGTAAGCGCGCGGTGCCGATCCGGGGGAAGCGGCGCGCACCGCCGATGGCGACGACCACCACCGGAATCGGCGAGACCACGAGGGTTACAGCAGGGCTTCTTGCCTATGGAAAAGCGCGAGCGTCCACTCTCCCCTCACCTGCAGATCTACCGGCCCCAACTCACATCGGTGCTGTCGATTACCCACCGGGCGAGCGGTCTCGCCCTCCTCGTCGGCACCCTGGTGCTGGTCTACTGGCTCGTCGCGGCCGCATCCGGTGCCGAAGCGTACGCCTCGGCGCAGGCGCTGCTGGGATCGTGGCCGGGCCGCATCGTATTGATCGGCTTCAGCTTCGCGCTGTTCTATCACCTGTGCAACGGCATTCGGCACCTGTTCTGGGATGTGGGCCTCGGCTTCGAGCTCAAGACCGCCTATGCATCCGGGCACGCGGTCATCGCGGCCTCCGTCTCCATGACCGTTCTCGCCTGGGCCCTCGCCTACTACATGGGGGGCGGCTCGTGATTTTCCGAACGCCGCTCGCGAGAGCCCGCGGTCTCGGCTCTGCGAAGTCGGGCACGCATCACTGGTGGCTTCAGCGACTCACGGCGGTGGCGCTGGTGCCCCTCAGCCTGTGGCTCGTGGCGTCGTTGATCGTGCTGGCGAGCGCCGATCACGGCACGGTGATCGCATGGCTGAGCTCGCCGGTGGCCGCGGTGCTGATGAGCGCGCTCATCGTCGCGGTCTTCTATCACGGCCAGCTCGGCCTTCAGGTGGTGCTCGAGGACTACGTGCACGCGCAGTGGCTGAAGCTCACGGGCATCGTGCTGATGAAACTCGTGGCGCTTCTGCTCGCGGCTGTCTGCCTGTTCGCCGTCCTGCGGATCGCCTTCGGTAACTGAGGAACGTTCATGCTCTCGGCCTACGACATCGTCGAACACACCTATGACGTCATCGTCGTCGGCGCGGGTGGCGCTGGATTGCGCGCCACCTTCGGACTCGCCCAGGAGGGACTCTCTACGGCCTGCATCAGCAAGGTGTTCCCCACCCGCAGCCACACGGTTGCCGCGCAGGGCGGCATGAGCGCGGCCCTCGGCAACATGGGTGAGGACGACTGGCGCTGGCACATGTACGACACCGTCAAGGGCTCCGACTGGCTCGGCGATCAGGACGCCATCGAGTACATGTGCCGCGAGGCGGTGCCCGCGGTCATCGAGCTCGAGCACTTCGGCGTGCCGTTCTCACGCACCGAGGACGGAAAAATCTACCAGCGTCCGTTCGGCGGCATGACGACCCATTTCGGCGAGGGACGCGCAGAGCGCACCTGTGCTGCCGCCGATCGCACCGGGCACGCCATCCTGCACACGCTCTACCAGCAGAGCCTCAAGCACCAGGCCGAGTTCTTCATCGAGTACTTCGCGCTCGATCTGATCATGGACGAGGACGGCGCCTGCCGCGGCGTCATCGCCTGGAATCTCGCGGACGGCACCATCCACCGCTTCCGCGCTCACATGACCGTGCTGGCCACGGGCGGATACGGACGCACGTATTTTTCCTGCACCTCCGCGCACACCTGCACCGGCGACGGCAACGCCATGGTGCTCCGCGCCGGCCTGCCGCTGCAGGACATGGAGTTCGTCCAGTTTCATCCCACCGGAATCTACGGCTCCGGGTGTCTCATCACCGAGGGCTCGCGCGGCGAAGGCGGCTATCTCACGAACTCGGACGGCGAGCGATTCATGGAGCGCTATGCGCCGAACGCCAAGGATCTCGCCAGCCGCGACGTCGTCAGCCGCGCCATGACCATCGAGATCCGCGAAGGTCGCGGCGTCGGCCCCGACAAGGACCATATTTTCCTGCACCTGGAGCATCTGGGGCCCGATGTCCTGCACGAGCGCCTGCCCGGGATCTCGGAGACCGCCAGAATTTTTGCCGGCGTGGACGTGACCAAGGAGCCCATTCCGGTCCTGCCCACCGTGCACTACAACATGGGCGGCATCCCCACCAACCACTTCGGGGAGGTCGTGACGCTCAAGGACGGCAATCCCGACTACGTGGTCCCCGGCCTGATGGCCATCGGCGAATGCGCCTGCGTATCGGTGCACGGCGCCAACCGGCTCGGCTCCAACTCGCTGCTCGATATCGTCGTCTTCGGGCGCGCCGCGGCCAAGCGCTGCACCGAGATCATCGCGCCCGGAGACCGGCATGCCCCGGTGCCCTCGCGCAGCGAGGACCAGGCCCTCGCGCGCTTCGATCGGCTGCGCAACGCCCAGGGCTCGCTGTCGACGGCCGATATTCGCCTGCACATGCAGCGGGTCATGCAGAGCCATGCGGCGGTGTTCCGCACGGGCGACACGCTCGACGAAGGCGTCGAGCTCATAAACAAGGTGTGGGACTCGTTCGCCGACGTCCGCGTCAACGACCGGAGCCTCATCTGGAACACCGACCTGCTCGAGACCCTCGAGCTCGAAAACCTGCTGCGCCAGGCCCTGGCGACCATGTTCTCCGCGCGCAACCGCACCGAGAGCCGCGGCGCCCACGCGCGCGAGGATTATCCGGACCGCGACGACGATAACTGGCTGAAGCACACCCTGATATGGATGCACGACCACGGCAAGCCGCGCATCGACTACAGACCGGTGCACATGTACACGCTCACCAACGAAGCCAAGGTCATCCCGCCGAAGGCCCGGGTCTACTGATCGGAGACGCGTGAATGGCTGAATTCACCCTGCCCGCGAACTCGATCGTCAAGAAGGGCAAATCCTTCCCGGCGCCCGACGGCGCGAAACGCACCCGGCGCTTCAAGGTCTATCGCTGGGACCCGGACAACGACGAGAACCCGCGCATGGACACCTACGAGGTGGACCTGGACACCTGCGGGCCGATGGTGCTCGACGGGCTCATCAAGATTAAGAACGAGATCGACTCGACCGTGACCTTCCGCCGCTCCTGTCGAGAGGGGATCTGCGGGTCGTGCGCCATGAACATCAACGGCACGAACACCCTGGCCTGCATCAAGGGGATCGGCGAGACCAAGGGTGAGGTCACCATCTATCCGTTGCCGCACATGCCGGTGATCAAGGATCTGGTGCCGGATCTGACCCAGTTCTATGCCCAGTACGCCTCCATCGAGCCATGGATGCGCACCCAGACTCCGCACAGCGGCGACCGGGAGCGGCTGCAGTCGAAGGAGGATCGCGCCAGGCTCGATGGCCTTTACGAGTGCATTCTGTGTGCCTGCTGCTCCACCAGCTGCCCCAGCTACTGGTGGAACTCGGAGCGCTATCTGGGCCCGGCCGTGCTTCTGCAGGCGTATCGATGGATCGCCGATTCCCGTGACGAGTACACCGGCGAGCGCCTCGACGAGCTCGAGGATCCGTTCCGGCTCTACCGCTGCCACACGATCATGAACTGCACCAAGACGTGCCCCAAGAACCTCAATCCGGCGAAAGCCATCGCGCAGATAAAGAAGCTGCTGGTGACGCGATCCCTTTAGCGAAAAATGTGACTACGACGCCATCCGATGTGCGCCACGCACGCATTGCCTGGCGATGCCGGCGGGGCATGCGCGAGCTCGACCTGCTGCTGCAGAAATTCCTCGCCTCGGGCCTGCGCTCGCTCGGCGAGGATGATCTGGACCGGCTCGAGCGCCTGCTTCTCGAGCCCGATCAGGATATTCTCGCCTGGCTCTCGCGCGCCGGTGAGCCGGATGATGCGGACATGCGCGCCATCGTGAACATCGTGCGCGGACAAATCGAGCCCTAGTGCAACGCCATGAGTGATATCCGCTCGGCCGACCTGAACGCCGCCAACGTGGTGGGCGACGGGTCGCGCATCGCACACTTCGGCGACGCCGGCGCCGAGGCCACGGCCGCCCTCGAGGGCGACGCGGTGTTCGATCTGCGCCATCTGGCGCTCATTGCCGTCGACGGCGAAGACGCGCTGGACTTCCTCCAGGGACAGCTCACCAACGACGTCGGCGAGGTCGGCGCCGATCGCGCCCAGCGCAGCGCCTGGTGCTCGCCGAAGGGGCGCGTATTGACGTGCTTTCTCGTCTTCCGGCACGCGGACCGCCTGTTGCTTCAGCTTCCGGGGTCGCTGATCGAGCCGACCCTTGCGCGCCTGCGCATGTACGTGCTGCGCACGCGGGTCACTCTCGAGAACGCCAGCGACGCGTGGATGCGCATGGGCGTGGTGGGCGACAGGTGCGAGGCCCGTCTGCGCCATCGCATCGGCCGCCTGCCGAAGACACCCGACCACATTCACTCGCTCGAGGGACTCACGGTGATCCGCGCACCCGGGCGACGCCCGCGTTACGAGATCCTCGGCGACGCGCCGGCGCTGAATGCCCTCTGGAACGACTGCCGCAGCGAGGCAGCACCCGCCGGCGCCGATGCCTGGGAGCTGCTCGACATCGAGGCGGGTATTCCCAGCATCGGGCCCGAGACGAGCGACGCCTTCGTGCCGCAGATGATCAACCTGGATCGCATCGGCGGCGTGAGCTTCACCAAGGGATGCTACGTAGGCCAGGAGATCGTTGCCCGCACCCAGCACCTGGGGCGCATCAAGCGCCGCATGTACCGGGCGCGCTGGAATGGCAGCGCAGCCGTCGCTCCCGGCGAGACGCTGGAAGCTGCCGGGGAAGCGGCCTCGCCGAAGGCCCAGATCGTCAACGCCCGCGCCGCGCCCGGCGGCGGCTTCCAGGTGCTCGCGGTGCTGCCCATCGAGATCGCCGAGGATCTGCCCGACACGGGCCTCGTGCTTCGCGACGGCTCCCGGCTGACCCTCGAAACCCTGCCCTACTCTTTGCACGACGAGTCCGGCTGAGCCGTGAGCGCCGGCGCCGCCCCGACGACGCGCAGCGACTTTCGAGCGCCCTGGTGGCTGAGATCCGGGCACCTGCAGACGCTCTACGCGCCGCTTTTCCGGCGCGCGCCGGCACTGGAGCTCACCAGAGAGCGCATCGAGCTCGAAGACGGCGACTTCGTCGACCTCGACTGGACGCCGCGAAGCGAGGGGCCCCTGGTGCTGGTGCTGCACGGCCTGGAGGGATCCAGCGACTCGCCGTACGCACGCGGCATTCTGCGCGCGATCCACGCGCGGCGCTGGCGCGGCGTGCTGATGCACTTTCGCGGCTGCAGCGGCGAGCCCAATCGCCTGCCGCGCACCTATCACTCCGGCGATACCGGCGATCTGACCGAGGTCGTCGAAACGCTCCGCGCCAGGGGCGACATCCCCGTCATGGCCGCCGTCGGCTACTCCCTCGGCGGCAACGTTCTGCTGAAGTGGCTCGGCGAGCGCGGCGCCGGAGCACCGATCGCGGCCGCCGCGGCCGTCTCGGTTCCCTACACCCTTTCGCGCGCCGCCGATCGTCTCACCAGCGGTCTGTCGCGCATCTACCAGCGCCGGCTGATTGGCGAGCTGCGCCGCAAGCTGGGGCGCAAGTTCGCGCACACGGCGAGCCCCATCGATCTCGCCCGCGCGCAGCGCAGCCGCGATTTCTGGGAATTCGACGACGCCGTCACCGCGCCGCTGCACGGCTTCAGGGACGTGCACGACTACTACGCGCGGGCGAGCAGCCGCCAGTATCTGCAGCGCATTCGGGTGCCGACGCTGATGCTGCACGCCGAGGACGATCCGTTCATGACCCCGGACGCGGTGCCGCGCCGCGAAGAGCTCTCCCCGAGCGCGCGGCTCGAGCTGAGTGCCCATGGCGGCCATGTGGGCTTCGTTCACGGAAGCCTGCCGTGGCGTCCGCGCTACTGGCTCGAGGAGCGCATTCCGGCGTTCCTCGCCACGCACCTGGATTGATCGACAACCGAGGAGGTTCTTCGCATGACTCAATCTGCACTCGAGCCCGGCCGCAGCGCCGTCGTCACGGGCGCCGCGAGCGGCATCGGTCTCGCCGCCTGCCGGCGCTTCGCCGAGCGCGGCATGAAGGTGTGCATGGTCGATATCGACGCCGCGGAGCTCGAGTCCGCGCGCGAGCAGGTGGCCGCGCTCGCCGAGCGCAGCGACGTGATAACGGTGCGTGCCGACGTCGCCAGCATGGCCAACATGGAAGCTTTGCGGGACACCGTCTTCGAAGCCTTCGGCGAGGTGGGGCTGCTCATGAACAACGCCGTGACCCGCACCACGGGGCACTGCTGGGATCAGTACGACCAATGGCGGCGGGCCATCGACGTCAACCTGTGGGGGGTCATCAACGGTGTTCAGTGCTTCCTGCCGGCGATGCTGAAACAGACGGCGGCGTCGATGATCGTCAACACGGGCTCCAAGCAGGGCATCACCAATCCGCCGGGAAAACCCGCCTACAACGTCTGCAAAGCGGCGGTCAAAGCCTACAGCGAGTGTCTGCAGCACGAGCTTCGCAATCGCGACGACTGCCGGATATCGGCCCATCTGCTCATCCCCGGCTGGACCACCACCGGCAAGCGTGCGCACGCACCGGGCGCGTGGCTGCCCGACCAGGTCATCGACGTCATGATGACCGCCCTCGAGCGCGGCGACTTCTACATTCTGTGCCCCGACGACGAGACAACCCCGGAGATGGACCGCCAGCGCATTCTCTGGGCTGCCGGAGACATTATCGACAACCGTCCGGCGCTGTCGCGCTGGCACCCGGACTTCGCCGAAGCCTTCGAGCGATTTTCACCGTGATCGCGCCCATCGCCATGTGCGTCGCGCTGGCGGCCGTGTCGAGCGCGGCCGCGGCCAGCGCCGTGCTCGAGCTCCACGAGGCCGAGCCGCCGGAGCCGGCGGCCACCGTCGAGCGCCGACCGGACCAGCTGCCCGGAAGCCATGTCGCGCGCGGCAGCGCGAACATCGCCGCCGCATGGCTTGCCGGTCCCACGTCCCGATACGACCACGCCGTTCTCGGCGACGGCATCGAGGCCTCGCAGCTCGCCGTCGAGACCCGCGGCGGCGGGATGCTCGTGCACACGCTGCCGGCGACGCGGGTTTTCGAGGATCTGGCGCCGCGACTGGCCGATCTCGATGGGGACGGCGAGGACGAGATCCTGGTCGTGGAGACCGATGCGGCACGCGGCGCCTCGCTGGCGGTCTACGCCGTGGCGGGCGATGGCATCGCGCGCAAAGCCATGACGCCGTTTCTCGGCCAGTCCTATCGCTGGCTGAATCCCCTCGGCGTCGGTGACTTCGACGGCGATGGCCGTCTCGACATCGCGCTGGTGGCCACCCCGCACATCGGCGGCCGACTGCGCCTGTACCGATACACCGCACCGACCCTGACGCGTTTCGCCGAGATCGGCGGTGTCAGCACGCACGCCATCGGCAGTCGCGAGCTCGGCCTCGGCCGCGTCGTGCCCTACACCGATCGCGACCGCTTTCTGCTGCCGGATCAATCCCACCGCGCGCTGCGGCTGCTCGAGTGGACGCCGGACGGTATCCGCGAGATGGCGCACGTGGCGCTGCCCTCCGCCATCGAGACGTCGCTCGAGCCGACCGGTAACGATCGCTGGCGCTTTCGCACCCGCGCGGGACGCTATCTGGAGGTCCGCGTGCACTGATGGCGGCGCGCCCGTCGTCGGCGGACGCTTGCGCGGGATCGCGTCCTCGAAGTTACTTTAACTTTTGTTCGCCGGGGGCCTGTTTCACGGGTCCGTCGGAATTTTCCTCGAAACCGCCTCAGGTTCCACGGCGCTCGAATACGCAGTAGCGGGCGGCCGGCTCGCTGCCCTCGAAGAAGCAGCCGACGGCGTCCTCGAGGACCCGCAGGGCGCCGCTTCCCTCGAGCGCGGCGAACTTCGTGGCAAAGCCCCGGCTCTCCCAGATGGCGGCGTGCACGGTGCAGGCGAAAACGGCGCCGGGCGCGAGCACCCGCAGCACCTCGTCGATGGGCTGCGCGCCCACATGGCCGAGGGTAAAGGTGCCCGTCGACACGGCGGCCGCGTAGCTGCCATCGTCGATGGGCAGCCTGGCGTTCAGATCGGCCTCGATGAGCCGGCGGTAGACACCCTTCTCCTCGGCCTTGCGCAGCATGGCGCGGGACAGGTCGATGCCGTCGATGACGGTGTAGCCGAGGGCTCTCAGGCAGCCGGCGGTGAGCCCGGTGCCACAGCCAACGTCGAGGATCGGCGCGTCGCGGCGCGGCTGGTGTCGCGCGAGCGCCTCGGCCAGCGCCTGCGGTGCGAGGTAGCGCAAGCCGCGCTCGAGCTGGGCGTCGTACTCGTCGGCCCAGCGATCGTAGAAAGCCAGCATGTCCGCCTCGGTCTCGAGGGAGTAGGCGTCTTCGAGAAACGCCTTCGCCTTGCGTTCCTCGGCATCCCGCCGCTCGCTATCGCTCATGGACAAACCGCTCCGTCGCCCGCCATCACTGGCGCGCGCGCACCGCGTCGCCGCTCTCCCCGACGATGCGCGTGTAGAGCTGCGCATCGGTGTCGCCCTCGGTGCCGAATACCAGCACGCGCGCCCGCTCGTCGAGCCCCAGTCGACGCGCGGCGTCGCCGTCCTCGACGAGCGCCAGCAGTCCGGCGAGGCCGGCGACACCGGACTCGCCGCCGACCACGGGCGTGTCGCCGCGCTCCCCCGCGGCCAGTCGTCGCATGGTGGCGAGCGCCGTGTCGTCATCGATGCGCATGAAATAATGCGTGCCCGCCACCACCAGCGGCCATGCGAGCAGGGACGGCTCGCCACATGAGAGGCCCGCCATCACCGTATCCAGATCGCCGCCGACCTCCACATAGCTCCCGGCCACACCGCTCGCGTACAGGCAGGCGGCATTGTGCGGCTCGACGATGACGAGCTGCGGACGCGATACACCGTAGTGCCGCCACAGCGGCGCATACACCGCAGCCGCAAGCCCCCCGCAGCCGCTCTGCACGAACACGTGGGTCGGCGGCGGCGCGCCCGCCCTGTCGTCGATGATCTCGTCGATCATCACCGTGTAGCCGCACATTACCTCGCCGGGAATCTGCGTGTAGCCCGGGTAGGACGTATCCGATATCACCTGCCAGCCGTTCTTGCGCGCCTCCTCCGCCGCGCGCGCGACGGAGTCGTCGTAGTTGCCCTCGGTGCGCACCACCTGCGCGCCGTACGATGCGATGGCGGCTTCCCTGGCATCGCTCACGTGGGGGTGCAGGAAAATGACGCAGCCGCAGCCGAACAGCTTCGCACCCCAGGCCACCGAGCGGCCGTGATTGCCGTCGGTCGCGCAGGCCACCGTCAGCCTGGAGACCCTGTCCGCATGTCTGGCCGCCATGAGATCGGAGACGCTGATCGGCTGCGGCACGTCTGCCGCCGCGAGCGCCCGAACCAGGTGGCGATACACGGCGTAGGCACCGCCGAGCGCCTTGAAGCTGCCGAGCCCGAAGCGATCGGACTCGTCCTTGTAGAGCAGCTCGCCGATGCCGAGCGCCCCGGCCAGGCCCGGGAGCGAGCGAAGCGGTGTCGCCCGATAACCCGGCCAGCTGCGGATCTCCGCCGAGGCGCGGGCGCAGTCCTGCGGTCTCAGCACGTCCGCGCATGCCTGCGGCGGGGACTCGGCCGTGGAGACCTGCGGGTTCTCGTACAAGCTGAAGCGGCTACCGCTCATGACGCACCTTGCGCTTCGATCGCCAGCATGCGCGCTACCCCAGCGCGGCCCTTGGTGCGCGCGAGTTCGTACGGCGTGAGACCGGTCGCGCTCTTCACGGCCCGATCGGCCCCCGAGTCGATGAGAAACGCGACCACGTCGGCGTGACCATTGCCCGCCGCCCAGTGCAGCGGGGTGTATCCCTGCGCGTTGACGAAGTCGACGCTCGCGCCCCAGGTGACCAGCATCGCGACCACGTCGGCGCGGCCATTGCCCGCTGCATGGTGCAGCGGCGTGCTGCCGTTGACGTCGCCCGAATCCGGCCTGGCGCCCGACTCGAGCAGCAATCGCACGGCTTCGGTCGAGTTACCGTCGACCGCGGCGTGCAGCGGTGTGCCGCGGGTCTCCGACCAGGCGTCCACACGCGCACCTTTCTCGAGAAGCCGCCGCACCGTGTCCGCGTCCACGGCCAGGTGCAGCGACGTCACTCCGTAAACGGCTGCGACATTCACGTCGGCGCCTCGATCGATGAGATAGCGCGTCACCTTCGCGTGGTGGTGAATGATGGACGCATGCAGCGGCGTGAATCCGCCCGGCGGCCGCTCATCGATGTCGGCGCCCTCGGCGAGCAATTGCTGCACTTGCGCAAGCTTTCCCTCGCTTGCCGACTGATAGAGCGTCGGTCGGTCGTCGCTGCACGACGTTGCGAGCAAGACCAGCATCAAACCCGCGACGGACCGCAGGTGGTCCATGATCGAGCACCTCCGGGGCATCGGCACGCGTGCCAGTCTAGCAGGAAGCCATGGGGGACGGAGCCGGCGGAGAATTTGCCGGCGCCCCGGTTCTTGCGCGGAGTCGGCGCTAGTTGGCGCCGACCGCCTTCATGCTGAGGCGGATACGTCCCTGACGATCCACCTCGAGGACCTTGACCCGCACGCGGTCGCCTTCGCTCAGCTTGTCGCTGACCTTCTCGACCCGCTCCTCGCATATCTGGGAAATGTGCACCAGACCGTCCTTGCCCGGGAGGATGTTCACGAAAGCCCCGAAGTCCATGAGCTTGGCGACACGGCCCTCGTAGACCATGCCCACCTCGACGTCAGCAGTGATCTGCTCGATGCGGCGCCTGGCTTCCTGACTCGCCGCGTTGTCCACCGAGGCGATTTTCACGGTGCCGTCGTCGGTGATATCGATGGTGGTGCCGGTCTCTTCGGTGATCGAGCGAATCGTGGCACCGCCCTTGCCGATGACGTCGCGAATCTTGTCCGGGTGGATCTTGATGCTGATGATGCGGGGCGCGTAGTCCGACATCTCGGATCGGGGCTCACTGATGGTCTTGGCCATCTCCTCGAGGATGTGAAGCCGTCCCTCGCGGGCCTGATCGAGCGCCTTCTGCATGATCTCGCGGGTGATGCCGTCGATCTTGATATCCATCTGCAGCGCGGTGACGCCGTCGCGGGTGCCGGCAACCTTGAAGTCCATGTCTCCGAGATGGTCCTCGTCGCCCAGGATGTCCGAGAGCACCACGAACTTGTCGCCCTCCTTGATGAGGCCCATGGCGATACCGGCGACAGGCGCCTTGATGGGCACGCCCGCGTCCATCAGCGACATGCTCGTGCCGCAAACGCTCGCCATGGAGCTCGACCCGTTGGACTCGGTAATTTCCGAGACCACCCGCACGACGTAGGGAAACTCCTCGGCCAGGTCCGGCATGACCGCCACGATACCGCGCTTGGCGAGACGGCCATGGCCGATCTCGCGCCGCTTCGGCGATCCGACTCGGCCGGTCTCGCCGACGCAGAAAGGCGGGAAGTTGTAATGCATCATGAAGGGCTCGCGCCGCTCGCCCTCGATGGCATCGATGATCTGAGCGTCGCGGCCGGTGCCGAGCGTCGTGATCACCATCGCCTGGGTCTCGCCGCGCGTGAACAGCGCCGAGCCGTGGGTGCGCGGCAGCACGCCGACGCGGGTGGTGATGTCACGCACCGAGGCCGTATCGCGGCCGTCGATGCGTCGCTCGCCGGCGAGTATCCAGCCGCGCACGATCTTCTTCTCCAGACCCGCGAAGGCCGCGACGACCTCGCTCTCCTGCCACTGGCTGTCCTCGCCACCGGCGAGGTCCTCGATGACCTTGCTGCGCACATCGAAGATCTGTTTCTGCCGCTTGAGCTTCTCCGGCACACGGTACGCTTCGCTGATCGGGTGGGTGGCTACCTCGGCAACGCGATCGGCCAGCGCCGCGTCGTCCGGCTCCGGCGACCAGCCCCATTCGGGATGCCCCGCTTGCGCCTTGAGCTCGCGAATGAGACCGATGACGGCCTGCATCTGCTCGTGGCCGTAAAGCACGGAGTCGAGCATGACGCCCTCGCTGAGTCCATTGGCTTCCGACTCGACCATCAGCACCGCGTTCTCGGTGCCGGCGACAACCAGATTGAGCGCCGACTCCTCGAGCTGCGTGAAGGTGGGATTCAAGACGAACTCGCCGTCGATGTAGCCGACCCGCGCCGCACCGATGGGCCCGTTGAAAGGCATGCCCGAGAGCGACACCGCCGCCGAGGCGCCGATCATGGCCGGGACGTCCGGGTCGACCTCGGGATCCAATGACAGCACGTTGGCGATAACCTGCACCTCGTGCCGGAAGCCCTTGGGAAAGGAGGGCCTCAGCGGCCGGTCGATGAGCCGGCAGGTAAGCGTCTCTTTCTCGCTCGGGCGCCCCTCGCGCTTGAAAAAACCGCCGGGAATCTTGCCGGCGGCGTAGGTCTTCTCCTGATAGTCGACGGTGAGCGGGAAAAAACCGCGATTGGGATCGGAGTTGATGTCACCGACGGCCGTGACCAGCACGACCGTGTCACCGAGACTGGCGAGCACGGCACCGGATGCCTGTCGGGCAATCTCGCCGGTCTCGAGAACCAGCTCGTGGGCGCCGTAACGCACGGACTTCTTGATGGAACTCATATCTTGCCTTTGGAATGTACGCTCGATGCGTCCTGAATCGCTCGACCCCTGGCCGGCGACGGAATCATTGACGGAATGTTGGCTTGCCGGATGTCACCATCGGTGATGACATCACCGGCGGAGACCCAGACGCGTGATGAGATCGCGATAGCGATCGACGTCTTTCTTTTTCAGGTAATCGAGGAGCTTGCGTCGCTGGCTGACCATCTTGAGCAAGCCCCGGCGGGAATGGTGATCGTGAATGTGCGATTTGAAGTGATCGGTCAGATTCTGGATGCGTGCCGACAGCAGCGCCACTTGAACCTCCGGGGATCCGGTGTCGCCGGCGGTGCGCTGGTACTCGCTGACGACTTCCTGCTTCTGCGTGACGCTAATCGACATCGCTCAATCTTTCCTTTGCTCCAATTTTAGCCCGCGTATTCTACTCTCACGCTGGTGCCCGAACAAGGCCGGGGCGGCCATCGCACCCGGCCATAAATACATGATTCCGAATCGCTTTCAGCCCGCGCTCATGAGCCGCCGTGGCGCCACGCGGCCGTCGTCGAGGACCTCGCCGACACCGACGAAGCGATCCCCGCCGGTGAATATCCGCACCCAGCCTTGCGTGGGGGCGTGAGGCACGAGCACCGGCTGGCCGCGGCGCAGGTAATACGCGACCCCTTCGGGCAGGCTGACCCCGGGCCAGTGCGCCACCGCCGACTCGATCGGCAGCAGGACCTCGTCGAGGCATGCGAGCCCTTTCTCGGCGCGCGCCTCGAGCTCGCTGAGCGGCACCATGTCTTCGGCGTCGAAAGGCCCGGCGCCGAGACGATGCAGCGTCTCGACGCTCGCGCCGCAGCCGATGCGCTTGCCGACATCCTCGGCGAGAGTCCGGATGTAGGTGCCCTTGGAGCAATCCACCTCCACCCGAAGCCATCCTTCGCCGTGCCCGAGAAGCTCGAGGCGGTGGATGGTCACGCGGCGCGGCTCTCGCTCCACGGTGAGCCCCTGGTGGGCGAGCTTGTAAAGACGCTGTCCCTGGTGCTTGATGGCCGAGTGCATGGGCGGCACCTGATCGATCTCGCCGGTAAACTCGGAGAGCACCTCCAGGATGGCTTCCCGATCGAGCTGCGGCGGCGGGCGCTCCTCGAGCACCTCGCCTTCGGCGTCCCCGGTGCTCGTGACTACGCCGAGGCGGAAAGTCGAGCGATACCGCTTGTCGGCCTCGAGCAGAAAGCCGGAAATCTTCGTCGCCTCGCCGAAGCAAAGCGGCAGCAAGCCGCTCGCGAGCCGATCCAGGCTGCCGGTATGGCCGGCCTTGCGTGCCTGGAAGAGATTCTTGACCCGCTGGAGCACCTCCGTCGAGCCCACGCCGACCGGCTTGTCCAGCAGCACGATACCCGTCAGGTCACGCCCGTGCCTGCGTCGCCGGCCCACCGCTAGGAATCCTCGCCGGCGGCGTCACCGGTCTCCCGGTCGCCGCGCTTGGCCGCATCGATGAGCTCACCGACACGGGTCGCCCGCTCCAGGGTGACGTCGTGGCTGAAACGAAGCCGCGGGACGTAACGCATGTGCACCCGCTGGCCCAATCGCCGCCTGACGAACCCGCAGGCGCGATTGAGGCCTTCGAGGGCTCGCTCGACGTCAGCGTCGGCGGGCAGGGTCACGTAGAGGGTCGCGTTTGAAAGGTCTTTCGAGACCGAGGCACCGGATACGGTCACCCGCTGCACGCGCGGATCTTCGAGCTCCTGCGCGATGATCTCCGCCACTTCACGCTGAATCTGATCGGCGACACGCTCTGAGCGGCTGTACTCTTTGATGCCCATTAATGGCCCATGGCCCGGCTGCAAGCCCCTTCGGCCGGATGCGCGACGCTCAGACGCTGCGCTGGATGACGGTTCGCTCGTAGACCTCGATCTGGTCTCCGACTTTCACGTCGTTGTAGTTCTTTACGCCGATTCCGCACTCTGTCCCGGCCTTGACCTCGCTCACGTCGTCTTTGAATCGACGCAGCGATTCCAGCTCACCCTCGTAGATGACCACATTGTCGCGCAGCACGCGAATGGGATTGCTGCGCCGAACGGTGCCCTCGGACACGATGCAGCCGGCAATCGCCCCCATGCGCTTGGAGCGAAATACGTCGCGCACCTCGGCGATACCGATGATTTCCTCGCGCACTTCCGGCGAGAGCATGCCGCTGATGGCCTGCTTGACGGTATCGATCACGTCGTAGATGACGCTGAAGTAGTGCAGATCGACGCCTTCGTTCTCGATGACCTTGCGCGCCGCGGCGTCTGCGCGAACGTTGAATCCGATGATGATCGCTTTCGACGCGATGGCGAGATTGACATCGGTCTCGCTGATGCCGCCCGTCGCGGCGGTCACGACGTTGACTTTCACCTCGTCGATGGAAAGCTCGGAGAGCGCGTCACGAAGCGCCTCGACCGATCCCTGCACGTCCGCCTTGATGACGATATTGAGCGCATTGACCTCGCCCTCGGTCATCTGCTCGAAGACGTTGTCGAGCTTCGCAGCCTGCTGACGCGCCAGGCGCACCTCACGGTCCTTGCCCTGACGGAATTCAGCGATCTCGCGCGCCTTGCGCTCGTCGGGCACCACCATGGCATCGTCGCCCGCGTTGGGCGTTCCGGAAAGGCCCAGCACCTCGACCGGGATCGACGGTCCGGCCTGCTCGGTCTCCTGGCCGGATTGATCGAACAGTCCACGCACGCGGCCGAACTCCTGCCCGGCGAGAATGATGTCGCCCTTCTTGAGAAGACCGGATTGCACCAGCACTGAAGCGACCGGCCCGCGACCCTTGTCCAGACGCGACTCGATGACGACACCGCGCGCCGGCCCGGTGCGCGGCGCCCGCAGCTCGAGCACCTCCGACTGCAGGAGGATGGACTCCAGCAGCTCGTCCACGCCCTCGCCGGTCTTTGCAGACACGTTCACGAAGATCGTGTCGCCGCCCCATGCTTCCGGGATCACCTCGTGATTCGCCAGATCCTGCTTGATGCGCTCCGCATCGGCGTCAGGCCTGTCGATCTTGTTGACCGCGACGATGATGGGCACCTCCGCCGCACGGGCATGCTGGATCGCTTCCACCGTCTGCGGCATGACACCGTCATCGGCGGCAACCACGAGCACGACGATGTCGGTCACCTTGGCGCCGCGTGCACGCATGGCGGTGAAAGCGGCGTGACCCGGCGTGTCGAGAAAGCTGAGGGCACCCTTGTCGGTCTCGACGTGATAGGCGCCGATGTGCTGAGTGATACCGCCCGCCTCGGCATCGGCCACCTTGGTGCGGCGGATGTAATCGAGCAGTGACGTCTTTCCGTGATCCACGTGCCCCATGATCGTCACCACCGGTGAGCGCGACTGCAGCTCCCTCTCCTCCTCGCGCTCCTGCAGCAGGTCGTCCTCCACGGACTCTTCTCTGAGCATCACCGGCTTGTGGCCGAGCTCTTCGACGACGATGGCAGCGGTTTCCTGATCGATGACCTGATTGATGGTCACCATGGAGCCCAGGGTCATCATGGCCTTGATGAGCTCCGAGGACTTGATGGACATTCGCTGAGCGAGATCCGATACCGAGATGGTTTCGGGAATGGCAACCTCGCGCACGACCGGCGCGGTCGGCAGCTCGAAACCGTGCCGAGTCGGTGACGCCTTGATGACGGGGCGCGCCTTGGGCTTCTTGCGACGTCGACCGCTTTTCTCGCTCGCCACGTGGAGCTCGGCGCGCGCATGCTTGGGACGCTCCCACTTTTTCGCCCCGCGCTCGGGCCTGCGCACCTCGCCCCTCTTCGCCGAGACGGCCGCGGCCTGCTCGGCGGCGATCTTCGCCTCGACGTCGGCGCGCCTCGTCTCCCCGGTGCCGGCTGCGCGTGGGCGCTCTGGAGCTGCCGGGCGGGCGCCGGTTTGCGGCTCCTCATCCCTCTCGAGCTCCTTCGCGCGGGCGCGCTCCTCGGCCGCGGTCTTGCGCCTTTCCTGCTCCTGGCGCTGTCGCTCGGTCTGCTCTCTTTCGCGTACCTCTTCCTCGGCACGCAGCTGCTCGTCGAGCTCCTGGTGGCGGCGCTTCGCCTCGTCGTGCAATGCGCGCTTGGCGGCCTCCATGCGCTCGGACTCGTCCGCCGCGGCCGGCGGCGCGGCCTCGGCCGCGGGCTTCTCGGGAGTGCGCACGTAGGTGCGGCGCTTGCGCACCTCCACTGTCACGGTCTTTTTGCGACCCTGGGACGACACTTTCAGCTCATTGACGGATTTCCGCTTGAGCGTGATCTTGCGCGGCGCCGCCGAGTCGGATTCGCCCGACCCGTGCAGCTGCCTCAGGTGACCGAGGAGCTGGGCCTTGTCCTGCTCGTTGAGTCGCTGATCGGCATCGGTATGCGGCAACCCGGACTTGCCGAGTTGCACGAGCAGGCGATCCACGGGGATTCCCACCACCTCCGCCAGCTCTCTAACCGTGACTTCCGACATCGACTTACCTCTAGCTACCCGAGCTGGTCGTTGCTTTGATTTCAGGCGCGCTCGCGCTCTCGTCCTGGAACCAGATCTCGCGCGCCTTCATGATCAGTTCTCCGGCCCGTTGTTCGCCGATGTCGGCGATATCGAGGACATCGCCGATCGACTGCTCGGCCAGATCTTCGCGAGTGATGACACCGCGATGGGCAAGCGTCGCGGCAAGGTCGCTGTCCATGCCTTCGAGCGCCAGCAGATCCTCGGCGGGCGGCGCGTCGGAAATGCCCTCCTCGCTCGCAATCTCGCTCGCCAGCAGCGCATCGCGTGCACGCGACTGCAGCTCTTTGACCATGTCCGCGTCGAATTCCTCGATGGCGAGCATCTCCGCCTCGGGCACATAGGCAACCTCGTCGATGCCGGCAAACCCCTCCTGCATCAGAATCGTCGCCACTTCCTCGTCCACCGCGAGCTTCTCCATGAACAGCTTCAATACGCGGTCGCTCTCTGCCTCGCTCTTCTCCTGCGCCTGCAGCTCGGTCATCACGTTGAGCTCCCAGCCGGTCAGCTGGCTCGCAAGCCGCACATTCTGCCCGCCACGCCCGATCGCCTGGGAGAGCTGCTCCTCGTGCACGGCCACGTCCATCGATCGGGAGTCCTCGTCGACGACGATGGAAACCACCTCGGCAGGCGACATGGCATTGATCACGTATTTGGCCGGGTCCTCGTCCCACAGGATGATGTCCACCCGCTCGCCGGCGAGCTCGTTGGACACCGCCTGAACCCGCGATCCGCGCATGCCGACGCAGGCGCCGACCGGGTCGATGCGCGGCACCAGAGAGCGCACGCCGATCTTGGCCCGTGAGCCCGGATCGCGCGCGCAGCCCATGATCTCGATGAGCCCCTCGCCGATCTCCGGAACCTCGAGGGTGAACAGCTGGATCATGAGCTCCGGAGCGGTGCGGCTGACGAAAAGCTGCGGCCCGCGCGTCTCGGAGCGCACCTCGCGCAGATAGCCGCGCAGGCGATCGCCGGGGCGCACCAGCTCGCGCGGTATCAGCTCGTCGCGGCCGATCAGCGCCTCGGCGTTGGCGCCGAGATCGATGATGACGTTGCCACGGTCGACGCGCTTCACGATACCCATGACCAGCTCGCCTTCGCGATCCTGGTAGGCCTCGACAACCTGCGCGCGCTCGGCCTCGCGCACCTTCTGCACGATGACCTGCTTCGCGGTCTGGGCGGCGATGCGCCCGAAATCCACCGATTCGATCGGCTCCTCGATGAACTCGCCGCTGGTGATACCCGGGTTTGCCTTGACGGCCTCGCTAAGCAGTATCTGCGTCTTCGCCGAGAACAGGCGCGGGCCCTCCGGCTCCTCGTCCTCCTCGCCGCTCTCGGACTCCGCCTCGCTGCTGACCACGGGCTCGGGCAGCTCGTCGACCGACATGACCACGGCATCGTCGTCGACCACTTCCCAGCGGCGAAACGTGTCGTATTCGCCGGTCTCCCGGTCGATGGCGACACGCACGTCGATCTCTTCCGGATGACGCTTGCGAGTGGCGCTGGCGAGCGCGGCCTCCAGAGCCTCGAAGATGATCTCCTTGGCCACGCCTTTCTCGTTCGACACTGCGTCAACGACCGCTAAAATTTCTTTAGTCATTTCTCACCGAAGCACGTTCATACATCGGGAATCAGCCTGGCAGAGCCGATGTCCTCGAGCGGCAAGGCAAACTCCTCGCCGTCCTGCAACAGAATCACGGCGCCGTCCCGGCAGCCTTCCAGCGTGCCCTTGAAATTGCGCCGCCCGGCGACGGGCACCGCCATCTTCACGCGGACCCGCGCACCCCGATAGCGATCGAAGTGGCGCTCGAAAAACAGCGGCCGGTCGAGCCCCGGGGACGAGACCTCCAGGCTGTAGGACCCCGCGATGGGATCCTCCACGTCCAGAATCCCGCTCAGCTGATCGCTGACCCGCGCGCAGTCGTCGAGCGATATGCCCGTCTCGTTGTCGATATACACGCGCAGCAGCGACTGCCGTCGCCGCGGCATGTACTCGGCGCCGACGAACTCGTAGCCGAGCCCCTCGACGGCGGGACCGATGAGGTCGTTCAATCGATGGCCCGTATCGCGCATGACTGACCCACAAAACAAAAGTGGGCGCGCGGCCCACTTACACATCCTCTCTCCTCGTAGACAACTGATAATTGTAGCGTTTTCACCAACACTAGCCAATATCAGGGCCAAAAAAAGCCCCGCAACCGGGGCTTCGTGACAGTGGTAGCGGGGGCAGGATTTGAACCTGCGACCTTCGGGTTATGAGCCCGACGAGCTGCCAGACTGCTCCACCCCGCACCGGTTGCGGCACATACTAGCTTCGGGCCGTTGGCTTGACAACCCGCGCGCCCCCATCGGAGGGGCAACGCCTCAGCTCGCCAGCGACACCGGCAGCCGGCGCGCGCCCCAGTCGCCGGGGGCAGCCTCGAAGACGCCGTCGCACGCCGTCCCGCACTGGGTGCAGCGACCCTCGGCGTCCAGGTTCCAGGCGTGCAGCACGTACCAGTCACGCACGATGAGCGGCGCCGCGCAGTGATGACAGTAGGTGGTGCCGCCGGCGCGGTCGTGAACGTTACCCGTGTAGACGTAACGCAGGCCGTTGGCGAGACCGATGCTGCGCGCCCGCGTCAGGGTCTCAGGCGGTGTCGCCGGAATATCGCGCATCTTCCAATCCGGATGAAAGGCCGTGAAGTGCAGGGGCACGTCGTTACCGAGCTCGCCGGCCACCCATTGCGTGAGCGCGTGCAGCTCGGCCTCGGAGTCGTTTTGCCCCGGTATCAGCAGCGTCGTGATCTCGAGCCACACGTCGGTCTCGTGCTTCAGATAGCGCAGCGTGTCGAGCACCGGATCGAGATGAGCGCCGGTCAGCTTGTAGTAGAAATCCTCGGTGAAGGCCTTCAGATCCACGTTGGCGGCGTCCATGTGCCGGAAAAACACCTCGCGTGGCTTCTCGCAGATGTAACCGGCGGTCACGGCCACCGAACGCACGCCCGCCTCGCGGCAGGCCTCGGCGGCGTCCAGCGCATATTCCATGAAAATGACGGGATCGTTGTAGGTGAACGCAATACTGCGGCAGCCGAGTCGCCGTGCCGCTGCCGCCAGGGTCGCCGGGCTCGCGCGATCGGCGAGGGTATCCATCTGGCGCGACTTGCTCATATCCCAGTTCTGGCAGAACTTGCACGCCAGGTTGCAGCCGGCGGTGCCGAACGAGAGCACCGGCGTGCCCGGCAGGAAGTGGTTGAGCGGCTTCTTCTCGATGGGATCGACGCAGAATCCGCTCGAACGCCCGTAGGTCTTCAGCACCACCGCATCGCCTTCGCGGGCGCGCACGAAACAAAGCCCTCGCTGACCCTCGCGCAGCTTGCATGCGCGCGGGCACAGATCGCACTGGATGCGCCCGTCGTCGAGGATGTGCCAGTAGTCCGTGGGCACGGTATCGGTCATGAAATTCGCGGCTTGCTTCACGATCGGAGCCAGGGGTTCAGCGGCTATAATTCATTAGATAGGTTCGATCCCAGCGGAATTCAAGCGTGCCCAGAGTCCGGCCAGCGGCCGTCGCCGGCTATTTCTATCCAGGTGAATCAGGCGAGCTCGCGCACATGGTGCAGTCGCTGCTGGCGGCGGCGCCGGCCGCGCGCACCGAGCCGCGGGCCCTGATCGCACCCCATGCCGGCTACGTGTACTCCGGGCCCATCGCGGCCACCGCCTACAACCAGCTCGCCGCCCGGCGCGCCACCACGCGCAAGGTGCTGCTGCTCGGCCCGAGCCACCGGGTCGCCTTCCGGGGTCTGGCGCTTTCCAGCGCCGCGCGCTTCGCGACGCCGCTCGGTGACGTCGACGTGGACATCGACGCGTGCCGCCGGCTGCTGGCGCTGCCCCAGGTGGGCGTCCTCGACGAGGCTCACGCCCAGGAACACAGCCTCGAGGTCCATCTTCCTTTCCTGCGCGCCGCCCTCGATGACTTTCGGCTCATTCCGTTGGTGGTCGGCGACGCGGGCCCCGCGGATGTCGCGCAGGTCATCGAGACATTCTGGGATCGGGATGACACGCTGGTGGTGGCGAGCTCGGATCTGAGCCACTTCCTCGACTACGAGACGGCCAATCGCGTCGATCGCGAGACGACGCTCGCCATCGAGCGCTGTGCACAGGACATAGGGCCTGAGCAGGCGTGCGGTTGCCGCGTCATCAACGGCCTGCTGCGGGTAGCGGATGGGCGCGGCCACGACGTGACGACGCTGGATCTGCGCAACTCCGGCGACACCGCCGGCGATCGTTCACGGGTGGTCGGCTACGGCGCCTACGCCCTGACATGAGCATAGACCCGGGCGGCCAGAGGACGCTGCTCGAGGTGGCGCGCGAGGCCATCGCACACGGCGCCGCGCATGCCCGGGCACCGGTGCTGGCGCCGGAGCACTACCCCGAGGCGCTGCGCGCCATCGCCTGCTCCTTCGTCACCCTCCACCTCGGCGGCGCGCTGCGCGGCTGCATCGGCAGCCTGCACGCGCACCAGCCCCTGGTCAGCGACGTGGCCTCGCACGCGTTCGGGGCGGCGTTCTCCGACGCGCGCTTCATCCCCGTCGGCCGCCACGAGGTGGCGGCCCTGCACATTCACATCTCGATACTCTCCGCGCTGCAGCCGGTGGCCTTCGAGACCGAATCGCAGCTTCTGGCCGCCCTCGAGCCGGGCACCCACGGGCTGCTCATCGCGCTCGGGCAGCAGCGCGCGACCTTTCTACCGGCGGTGTGGTCGTCGATTTCCGAGCCGCGGGACTTTCTCGCTGCGTTGAAAAGCAAGGCCGGCATGCCTGCCGCCGGCGAAGGCTACGGCGCCTGGCGCTACACGACCCAGGACTTCGAGGAGCCCCGCGACTGACGGCTCACTGGGCGAGCCGGCGCGCCTCGGCCTTGGCCGCGGCGGCGCCGTCCGCGTCGCCCTGACGGCGACGCACCTCGGCGATGATCCGCCAGTTGTCGGCCTGAAGGCCGCGATCCGCGCCCGGCAGGGCGTTCGACTTCGCCGCCAGGCCGGCGGCCTGATCCAGGCGGCCTTCGGCGAGCCGCGTAACGGCCAGGCGATGCCACAGCCAGGCGTTGTCCGGCTCGATGGCGATGGCGCGCTCGAGGCTGGCTGCGGCCCGTGGGTGGTCGCCGTTCCGGGAGTGCGCATTGGCGGCATTCAAAAGACTCACGACCGCCGGATTGACGCGCCTCGAGGAGCCGCCCGAAGCGCTGCTCTGCGCGACACTCTGCGCGGCCGGCGCGGCGCCGCCTTGACCGGCAAGCGCGCGGGCGGTGCTCTCGTCCGGCTCGCCGAGCGGGCGAACCGTCGCCGTCCAGTCGCTCTCGCCGACCTCCGAGCCGGCGCTCACCCTGGCGGTGCCGGAGGGCGCCGCGCCGCCGGCATGCACCGATCCCGCCGTGCTGCGCGCCGCTGTCGGAGCCGGCGTGCCGCCGCCCGTGCACGCCACCAGCGAGACCACGCCAGCGAGCGCCGCAAGCCGCGACCGCCGTTGGCTGCTGCCCTTGCCCTTTGCGCCCATGCCACTCGAATCGGCGGGCGTCAGCCGGGGACCGCCCCGACCCGCTCGGCTCGCCACTCGCCGCACTGGCCGACCGGCGGCTGCGAGCCACGCACGTAGGGAAAGCGCACGCTTCCGGGGCACTCGCTGCGCGTGGTGCGTCCCTGGCGCAGGTCCGTCCACGCCCATTCCACGTCACTCGGCGCCCGCGCCGCCAGCGAGCGCGGCTTGAGCGATTTCATCATGTCGATCCAAACCTGAAGCGCGCCGTCGGCACCACTCAGCCCGGCGGGTGTGTTGTCGTCGTGGCCGAGCCACACCACCGCGAGCCGATCTTCGGTGAAACCCGCAAACCAGCTGTCGCGCAGGCCGTCGGTCGTGCCGGTCTTGCCGGCGGCGGCGACGCCGGCGCCGAGACGCGCCCGCGACGATCGTCCGGTGCCTTCGCTCATGACGCCGCGCATGGCCTCGACCAGCACGAACACCGGTGCCGGCTCGAAGGCCTGCCGCACCGACAGCGGGTAGCGCGACAACGGCTCACCGCGCGCCGAAGTCACCTCGCGAATGGCGCGCACCGGCACGCGAAAACCGCCGCCCGCCAGCGTCTGATACATCTGCGTGACCTCCACCGGCGAGAGCTCCGCAGCACCGAGTAGCAACGAGGGAAACGGCTGCAACGGCCGCTCGATGCCGAGCCTGCGCAGACTCTCCGTGACCTCGTCGAGCCCGACCTCCATGCCGAGTCTGACGGTGGCGAGGTTGTAGGATTTCACCAGCGCCTCGTAGAGCGAGGTGCGCCCGTGGGCCGTGTCGTCGTAATTCTTCGGCCGCCACACCGATCCCGTGGAGGCGCGCACGGCGACCGGCTCGTCGAGCAACGGGCTCGCCAGGGTATAGCGGCGCGGCTGCTCGAGCGCGGCCAGATAAACCGCCGGCTTGATCAGGGAGCCGACCGGGCGCACCGCGTCGATGGCGCGATTGAAGCCCGCGCGCTGCTCGTCGCGCCCACCGACCACCGCGAGCACCTCGCCGCTTTGCGGTGATGTGACGATGACGGCACCCTGCAGAGCGCCGCTGCGCCGCCCGCCGGCGTGCTCGAGTCGCGCGATGCGCCGCTCGAGGGCGCGCTCGGCCATGCGCTGCGTGTGCACATCCAGCGTCGTGAAGATGCGCAGGCCGTCCCCGCGCAGATCCTCGTCCCGGTAGTCGCGGCGCAGCTGACGGCGCACCAGATCGATGAAAGCCGGGTAACGGAAGCGCGCGCGCGTCGCTGCGATCACGCCAAGGGGTGCCGCGCGGGCGCGCTCGAGGCGCGCGGCGCTGATGATGCCGAGCGCACGCATCTGCTCGAGAACCAGGTTGCGCCGTGCCAGGGCGCGGCGCGGATGACGGCGCGGATTGTAGTACGACGGGCCGCGCACCAGCGCCACCAGCAGCGCGAGCTCGGGCAGCCGCAGCGCATCCAGGTCGCGCCCGAAATAGAAATGCGCCGCCAGCCCGAAGCCGTGTATCGCGCGCTCGCCGTCCTGTCCGAGATACACCTCGTTCAGGTACGCCTCGAGGATCTCCGCCTTGTCGTAGCGTGCCTCGAGGATGAGCGCGATGACCGCGTCATTGAGCTTGCGCCCCCAGGTGCGCTGCCCGTTGAGAAAGTACTCCTTGGCAAGCTGCTGGGTGATGGTGCTGCCGCCCTGCACCAGCGCCCCGGCGCGCAGGTTGGCGAAAAGCGCACGTGCAATCGCGCGCGGAGAGATGCCGTAGTGGTGCTCGAAGTCGCGGTCCTCGACGCTGAGAAGCGCTGCCACCAGCCCCGACGGCACCTCGTCGAGGCGCACCAGCAGGCGGTCCTCGTGGTGGCCCGGGTAGATGCGGCCGATGAGCGCCGGATCGAGCCGCACCAGGGGCCGCTCGCGACCGTCGACCTGCACGCCGCTCACCTGCCCGGCGCCAAATCGCACGCGCACGCGCAGCGCCGGCTGCCGGCCGTCCCAGAAGGGAAACGGGCGGGTGTGCACGTCGAAGGTCTCGCCGCGGCGCGCATAGGTAGCGCGGCGGCCGCTGTCGGCGCGCGCCTGGTAGCCGGCCGCGCGCAGCGTCTCCTCGAGCGCCGCCGGCGTCAGGCGCATTCCGGCGTAGAGCTCCAGCGGACGCGCGTACAGGCGCGCCGGCACCGAAAACCGCCGGCCTTCGAACTGGGAGCGGACGTGCAGATCGAGCCAGGCTACGTAAGCCCCGGTCAGGATCAGGGCGATGACCATGACGCGGCCGAGCACGCCGCCGACGGACCGTCCATGGCGTCGGCGGCGGGTCTTGCGGGAGCGGGAAGCGGCGCTACGTCGCCGGGTCTTGCTCGGCATCGACGGACAAACCCTGCGGCTGCATCGCTCTTAGCTTATGGGAAGTGCCCGTCAGAATCAAGAATTCAATTTAGATATAAGCTGTAATCGGTTGTTTTTAATTGTCTTTATTAATTCGACTCGAATCTCTGTCAGGCGCTGCGGGCCTGCTCCTCGCGCCGGCCCGCGTCGTGGCGCCGGATGCCCAGCTTGCGCATCTTCTCCACCAGCGTGGTGCGCCCCAGACGCAGGCGCCGCGCCGCATGGGCGACGATGCCGTCCGCCTCGTCGAGGGCCTGAATGATGAGCATGCTCTCGAGCTTGTTCAGGTGCTCCTTGAGATCCAGACCCTCGCTGGGCAAACGCTGGGCGGCCATGCTGGCGCCGCCGATGGCTTCCTCGAGTGCGCCCGTCGCGCCGTGCGAGGCGGCGCGCACGCGGTACTTTTCCGGCAGATCGTCGGCGTCCACGTGGGCGTCGGGATAGAGGATCGCGAGCCGCTCGATGAGATTGGCGAGCTCGCGCACGTTGCCCGGCCACGGATAGCGGCACAGGCAGTCCATGGCCGCCGGCGTCAGGCGTATCGAGCCACGCTTCTCGTGCTCGGTGCGGTTGACCAGGTCGTTGACCAGCAGCGGCAGATCCTCGACCCGCGAGCGCAGGGTCGGCATCTCGATGGGAAACACGTTGAGACGGTAGTAGAGATCCTCGCGGAACGTGCCCGCGGCGATGGCATCCTCCAGGTCGCTGTGGGTCGCGGCGACGATGCGTGCATCGGCGGTGATGCTCTTGTTGCTGCCGACCCGCTCGAAGGTGCGCTCCTGGAGCACGCGCAGCAGCTTCACCTGCATCGCCAGCGGCATGTCGCCGATCTCGTCGAGAAACAGCGTGCCGCCGTCGGCCAGCTCGAAGCGTCCGCGCCGCGCGCTGATGGCGCCCGTGAAGGCGCCCTTCTCGTGCCCGAAAAGCTCGCTTTCGAGCAGATCCGGCGGAATGGCGCCGCAATTGACCGGCACGAAGGGCTTGTAGCGGCGCTGGGAGTGGTAATGAATATTACGCGCCACCACCTCTTTACCGGTGCCGGACTCACCGAGCAGCAACACCGTCGCGTCGGTCTTGCCGACCTGCTCGATGAGGCGGCGCACGCGGCGCACACCGGCGCTGCTGCCGACCAGATTACGAAACAGCTCCGGCGAGCGCGGCGCGCCGGAGTGCTCGCGCCCGTCGCCCTGGATGAGCGCCTGCTGCAGCGCGAACTGGAGATCCGGTTGGCGCACCGGCAGGGTGATGGTGGCAATCGTGTCGGCATCGATCTCGCGCCCGGCGGGGCTGTCGCTGTGCGGATCGCGCAGGTAGATGATGGGCAGCGCCGGATCGTAGTCGCGCAGCGCCCGGTACGCCTCCAGCAGGCCGTCGTCACCCGTGCACGGCGCCATCAGCACCACCTCGATGGCGTGTCCTTCGGAGAATGCCGCCTGCCAGTCGCCCGGGTCCGACACCACCACGGTCTCGTACTCGAGGAACTCCAGGATGCGGCGCAGATCGCCGCCCCGCTCCGCGAGGGGGTCCATGATCATCACGGTACTCATGGCTGCATGCCCGCCGTTCTCGAAGTGAAAGCCGTCCACGCGCTGCGCCCGCCGCTGGCGCGGCCGGGGCAAGGTCATCGGACAGAAGGACGAAAAAAGTTAAGCACGCGCCCCGGGGCATGTCAAAAAATTGGCGCTTCGCCGGCCGCTCAGAAGACCAGCAGGTCGCGCAGCGCAGCAAGGTCGTCGGGGCGGTCCACGTCGCAGCGCGTGGCGAGCTCGTGCCAGCGCCAGCCGAGGGCGCGCAACCGGTCCCGGGCGGCTTCGAGCACCCGCTCCGATCCCCAGGCGATGTCGGAGAAGATCCGTGGGTCGCTGATGCGCACGCCGAGCAGATAAAAGCCGCCGTCCTGCGCCGGTCCGAGCACCGCGTCCGCGCCCCCGGCGAGCGCGTTTGCCGCTTCCTGCAGGTCGGACGTCTCGAGAAACGGGCAGTCGCTGCCGATCAGCAGGGCGCCGCGCCCACCGTGGCACGCCGACGCCAGCGCCCGCTGCATGCGCTCGCCGAGATCTTCTCCGCTCTGCTGGTGCAGCGTGACCCCCAGCTGGTCGCGGAGCTGCTCCAGATACGGATGCGCGATGCTGGGCCAGCACCACAGCTCGACCGGCCCGAGTCCTGCTGCGCCGGCGGTGTCCGCCGCCCGCCACAGCATGGCGCGGTGCAGATTGGCGGCCCGCTCGACGCCGATGGCGGGTATCAGGCGGGTTTTCACCTTGCCGGGCACCGGCGTGCGCGCGAACACCAGGATGGGCGGCGCCTCCGGCGACCCCGCCACCACCGCTCAGCCGCGCTCGTAGCGGCGTGCGAGCCGGCGGGGATCCGCGCCGAGCGCAAACGCGAGGCGCAGTCGCCACATGAGCACCACCGTGCGCGCGATGCCGTTGCTGCGCCAGCGGCGCGTCGAGGTGATCACGCGCTGCCTGAGGCACGCCGGACGCGCGATGGCGCGCAGCCGCCGGCTGAGCGCCACGTCCTCCATGAGCGCGATATCCGGGTAGCCGCCGACGCTGGCGAAGGTCTCGCGCTCGACGAAAATCGCCTGGTCGCCGGTGGCAATACCGGTCACACGCGAACGCAGGTTCATGAGCATCTCGATGATGCGGAACGACCATTCGCGGCCCCAGAGACGCACATCGAAGCGGCCCCAGCAGCTTTCCCGGAGCGCGCCCGCGATGGCCAGATCGGCATCCGCCGGCAGCAGGCTGTCGGCATGCAGAAACAGCAGCACGTCGCCGGTGGCGGCGGCAGCGCCGGCGTTCATCTGCTCGGCGCGCCCGCGGCCGGTGACCAGCACCCGGTCGGCCAGCGGGCGCGCGCATTCCCGGGTGTCGTCGTCACTGCCACCGTCGACGACCACGACCTCGTGGCCGGCATGACGCAGGCCGGCCAGCGCCGGCAACGTCCTGGCGAGGCTGTCCGCCTCGTTGACGGCCGGGATGATGATGGAAACTCGTGGAACGGAGGCTGCCACGGCGCTTCGATGCGCGTCACTCAGGCAAGGGCGCCGCCGCAGCTGCTGCCCTGACCAGCGGTGCATGCGTAGCAGTGCGCCCGAACGGCGATGGGGCGGCCCTCCAGATCCGCGTCCATGAGCTGCGCCAGGTGCACGCGGGACGCGCCGTTGATGCGCATGGGCAAACCGAGCATCTGATTGAAATCGCAATCGTAGACGTAGCCCTGCCAGTCGATGGACAGCAGGCTGCGGCACATGACGCTGTCGAGATTCTCATCCTGGTGGGCGTCGCGCAGCATCGCCAGGTACTCGTGCATCGCGCCGCGGGAAATCAGGCTGCTGCCGAACCGGCCGACCGGCATGTTGGCGAGCGTCAGCAGCCGATTGAAGCGGATGCCGTAGTGGGCACCGAGAATCCGGCGGTAGTCCGCTTCGAGCGCCTGCTGGGCCGGCGGCAGCGTTGCACCCTGGGGGTTGTAGACCAGATCCAGGGCGAGGCTGCTGTCGGGATCGCCGTAGCCCAGCGCATTCAGCCGGCGCAAGCCGCGAATGCTGGCGTCGAATACCCCCTTGCCGCGCTGCCCGTTGACGTTTTCCTCGAGGTAGCACGGCATGGAGGCCACCACGGTGACGCCGTGCCCGGCGAGGAACGCGGCGAGGTCTTCCTGGTCGGGCTCCTCGAGAATCGTCAGATTGCAGCGGTCGATGACCTGCAGGCCACGCGCGCGGGCCTCGCGCACGAGAAAACGGAACTCCGGGTTGAGCTCCGGCGCACCGCCGGTGATGTCGAGCGTCGAAACCTCCGAGGCATCCAGGTAGCGCACCACCAGCGCCGCCACCTCGGCCGACATCGCCTCCTCGCGCTTCGGACCGGCATTCACGTGACAGTGCACGCAGCTCTGGTTGCAGCGGTAGCCGACATTGACCTGCAGGGTGTGAAGACGTCCGCGGCGAAGCGGCGGGAAGTCGCTGTCGGCGAGCAAGGGAAGAGGATCGCGCATGAAGGTGTCCCGGAACCCAGCCGGCATGCTACCCGCCGTGGCAGTCGCCGGCAACCGCAGCGCCCGCTCGAGCCGCCCGCCTCGGATGACAGCGCCCCGGCCAGACGCTACACTCCGCCCGTCATCGTCCGGGGCCGTAGCTCAGTTGGGAGAGCGTCGCGTTCGCAATGCGAAGGTCGGGGGTTCGATTCCCCTCGGCTCCACCATCAAAGGGCGCCGGGTCTCGCACCACCGTATCGGCGCCCGCGTCGCGAAGCGATGGTGCGAGACCCGGCGCCACGTCCTCGCCCCGGTAGCTCAGTCGGATAGAGCGTCCGCCTCCTAAGCGGAAGGTCCCACGTTCGAGTCGTGGTCGGGGCGCCACCTCCCCTGCGGCCCGGACACCCGTGAAGAGCGTCGCTTCATCGTCGTATCAGCTTTACGTCCTCCGCGTAAGACGCGGATTTAAAGCGTTTTTCAATGCCGCCACGGGCCGCTCAGCGGGTGCCGTATAATGCCCCGCGTCATGACGGCTGAGCCACGACATTCGAGCGCCGCCGGCGACCGCCTGTACGGCGTGCTCCAGCATCTGCTGCCCCAGCGTCTGCTCACCGCCATCGCTTACCACGTCACGCGGGTGCGTGCGCGCCCCTGGAAAGACTGGTTAATCCGCTGGTTCATAGGCCGGTTCGGCGTCGACATGTCCGAGGCCCTGGATCCCGATCCGGGCGCCTACACGGATTTCAACGCATTCTTCACGCGCGCGCTGCACCCCGGCAGCCGGCCTCTCGCGGGCGACGACGACACCGTGGTGTGTCCTGCCGACGGCACCGTGAGCGCCATCGGCAGCGTCCGTGCGGATACCCTGCTGCAGGCCAAGGGACGCCATTATTCTCTGCGCGCCCTGCTCGGCAGTGACGACGCACGCGCACGACCGTTTTTGGACGGGCACTTTGCCACCGTTTACCTGTCACCAAGGGATTACCACCGGGTGCACATGCCGGCGTCGGGTCGGCTGCGCGAGATGATCTACGTGCCGGGTCGCCTGTTCAGCGTCAATTTCACCACCGCGCGGGCCATCGACGCGCTGTTCGCGCGCAACGAGCGCCTGGTGTGCCTGTTCGACAGCGAGCTCGGTCCCATGGCGCTGGTCCTCGTCGGCGCTCTGAACGTGGCCGGCATGGAGACCGTGTGGTCCGGGCCGGTGACGCCGCCCCACGGCCGGCGCGTCCGAGAGTGGCGTTACGACGACGATTCGAGCGCCGTGAGGCTTGCGCGCGGCGCGGAGATGGGACGATTCAACATGGGCTCGACGGTGGTGGTCGTCTTTGCAAACGGCCGCGTTGCCTGGCGCGACGATCTCACCGCGGCAAGCGCCGTGCGCATGGGCGAGGCGCTCGGTCGCGTCCCCGCCACCCGCCGAACCGGCTCAGCCAGCGAGGGCTGAAACGCACAGCGCGAGCAGACCGCTCGGATAAACGCCAAGCGCCAGAATCGCGAGCGCGTTGGCGCTGACCATGATACGCATATCCGCGCCCACGCTGAGCGGCGCGGGCTGCTCGACTTTCTCGAAGTACATCATGCGGATAACACGAAGGTAGTAAAAGAGCCCGATGATGGAAAAAATCACCGCGACCACCGCGAGCCAGGTCATGCCCGATGCCACCACCTCGCGCAGCACCGACCACTTGGCCCAGAAGCCGAGAAAGGGCGGCACGCCGGCCATCGACAGCATGAGGATGAGCATGAGAAACGCGTACCACGGGTTGCGGTCATTGAGGCCCTTGAAATCCACGATGCGATCGGCTTCCGACTCCGCGCCACCCAGCACCACGATCATCGCGAAACCGCCCATGCTCATGAACGCGTAAACGATGATATAGAACATCGACGCCGAGTAGCCCGCCTCGCTGCCGGCGATGATCCCAAGGAAGAGAAACCCCACGTGTGCGATGGTCGAATACGCGAGCATGCGTTTCAGATTCGTCTGGGCGATGGCGATGATGTTGCCGACACCCATGGACAGCACCGACAGGATGATCAGCATTCCCGTCCAATCGCCGTGCAGACCGGGCAGTCCGTCCACCAGCAGCCGCATGAGCATACCGAAGGCCGCGATCTTCGGCGCGCTGCCGATGAACAGCGTCACCGACGTGGGTGCGCCCTCGTAAACGTCGGGCACCCACATGTGAAACGGAACCGCACCGAGCTTGAACGCGATGCCGACGATGACGAAGACGAGGCCGAGAATCAGAACCATGTTGCGCCCATCGAGGCCCGCCACGTGGCCGCGGATGGCGGCAAGATCGAGCGTCCCCGTGGCCCCGTAAATCATCGACATGCCGTAGAGCAGCACACCGGAGGCCAGCGCGCCCAGGACGAAGTACTTCATCGCGGCCTCGGACGCCGTGATGGAGGTGCGGTTCATCGCCACCATGGCGTAGAGGGAAAGCGACAGCAGCTCGAGCCCGAGATACACCGTCAAGAGGCTCCCGGCCGACACCAGCACCATCATGCCGAGAACCGCGAACAGTCCGAGCACGAAATATTCGCCTTTGAACAGTCCGCGGTCGCGCAGATAAATCTTGGAGTAGAAAAACGCGAAATAAGTCGCCAGCAGAATGAATACCTTGAGCAGCGCTCCCATGGCATCGGCCACGAAGGTACCGTTGAAGGTGACCTGCGACGTCTCCGGAAGCAGCGCGAGGCACAGCCCCGCCGCTATCACGAGCGAGAACTGGGCCAGATGGTAAGTGAGCATCCGCAGGCGTTGCGGCACATAGACGTCTGCGACCAGCACCGCGCACGCCGCTGCGAGCAGGAACAGCTCGGGCGTCGCAGGCGCCATGTCGGGAGTGGTGAAGCTCATAGCTTGCTCGTCGTCATTTGAGCAAGAAGATGCTCGACCGTCGCACCCATGACCTCGAGAAGCGGCGCCGGCCAGACACCGAGCAGCAGCACGGCCGCCGCCAATGCCCCCAGCACGAAGGTTTCGCGCATGCCGATGTCATCGAGCGCGGCCACCTGCTCGTTGGCAACGGAACCGTAGATGACACGCTTGTACATCCACAGCGAGTAGGCGGCGCCGAGAACGAGCGTTGTGGCAGCGAGAAAGGCGATCCAGAAATTGGTCTTGAAGCTGCTCAGGATCACCATGAACTCACCGACAAAGCCCGATGTGCCGGGAAGTCCCGAGTTGGCGAGAGCAAAAAGCATCATGAAAGCGGCGAAAACCGGCATGCGGTTCACCACACCGCCGTAATCCGCAATCATGCGGCTGTGCATGCGATCGTACATGACGCCGACACAGAGAAAGAGCGCTCCCGAGATGAATCCGTGCGAGACCAGCTGCACGATGCCGCCCTCCACACCGAGAATCGCGCCATCGAGATCGCCCGCCGCCATGATGCGAAAGGCGATGAAAAAGCCGAGGGTCGCGAAGCCCATGTGCGCGATGGACGAATAGGCAATCAGCTTTTTCATGTCCGGCTGCACCAGCGCGACGAAACCGATGTAGACAATTGCGATGAGCGACAACGCAATCATCAGCCAGTCGAGCGCATGGCTCGCATCCGGCGTGATTGGCAGGCTGAATCGCAGAAAGCCGTAAGCGCCGAGCTTCAGCATCACGGCCGCCAGGATCACCGAGCCGCCGGTCGGCGCCTCCACGTGGGCGTCCGGCAGCCAGGTGTGCACCGGCCACATCGGCACCTTGACGGCGAAGGCCACGAGGAAGGCGAAGAAAATCAGCACCTGGGCGTGGAGCCCGATGGGCAGGTCGTGCATGGCGAGAATCGAGAAGGTGCCGGCCTGCCGATAGAGATAAATGAGCGCCACCAGCATGAACACGGAGCCGAAGAAGGTGTAGAGAAAGAACTTGACGGTTGCGTAGATGCGCTGCGGTCCGCCCCATACCCCGATGATCAGAAACATCGGGATCAGCAGCGCCTCCCAGAACACGTAGAAGAGCATCGCATCGAGGGCCGAGAAAGCGCCTATCATCAGCCCCTCGAGCACGAGAAAGGCGGCCATGTACTGGTCGGGCTTGTATTGAATGACCTCCCAGCCGGCCAGCACCACGAGCACGGTGGTGAACGTGGTGAGGATAATGAGCGGCATCGAGATGCCGTCTACACCCAGGTGATAGTAAATCGCGAACGCGTCGATCCACAGGCTCTTTTCCTGAAACTGCATCGCGTGGGTGCCGGTTTCGAACTGGCTCCACAGCGGCAGCGAGAGCGCGAAGGTCACCAGCGATACGAGCAGCGCGATGCTGCGAGACGACGGCGCGTTTCGCGCGCCGCTCGCCAGCAGAATCCAGACACCGCCGAGGATCGGCGTCCAGATGACCAGGCTGAGAAAAGGGAGCTCCTGCATTTTTCGCTGACCTTCCCGCTATCAGCCGTAGAGGTAAAGCGCAAGAGACATCAGCACCAGAAGGCCGATGATCATGGCGAATGCGTAATCGTAGAGAAATCCGCTCTGCACCCGACGCGCGATGCTCGAAAACCAGCCGACGGCCTTTGCCGTTCCGTTCACCATCAGCCCGTCGATGAGGGTGCGATCCCCGAAGCGCCACAGCACTCCTCCGACCTCCCGGGCGCCTCCCGCGAACAGGAACTGGTAGAGCTCGTCGAACCCGTACTTGCGTACCAGGACGTCGTAGACGATGCGCGTGCGCGCAGCGATCATCTCGGGCAGCTCCGGGCGCCTGATATAGAGGTACCAGGCGATCACGAAACCGGCCAGGCCGAGGAAAAACGGCCAGTGCACGAAGCCTTGCACGAAAAAGCTCGCAGGCCCCGGCCAGCTCGCCGCCATCTCGCCGAGCACGTCGTGCTCGGCGGCGACGAAAATGGCCGAGCCGAAGTAGTCGCCGAAAAGCACCGCATCGACGAACAGCCAGCCTATGACAATCGACGGAATGGCGAGCACCATGAGCGGCACGGTGACGACCGCCGGGGTTTCGTGCAGGTGCTCGCGGGTGTGCTCATCCATGCGCTCCTTGCCGTGGAAAGTGAGGAAGAACAGCCGGAAGCTGTAAAGCGATGTGACAAGCACGCTGCCGAGAACCATGACATGCACGATACCGGCGCCCGGAAGATGTGAATGATGCGTCGCCTCGATGATCGCGTCTTTGGAAAAGAAGCCCGAGAACCCCGGAAATCCCACCAGCGCGAGACTGCCGACGAGCGAGGTGATCCAGGTGATCGGCATGTAACGCCACAGGCCGCCCATTTTGCGCATATCCTGCTCGTGGTGCATGGCGATGATCACCGAGCCGGCGGCGAGGAACAGCAGCGCTTTGAAAAAGGCGTGGGTGGCGAGATGAAAGATGCCTGCGGCGTAAGCCGATACACCGAGCGCCACGGTCATGTAGCCGAGCTGCGAGAGCGTCGAATAGGCGATGACGCGCTTGATGTCGTTCTGAACGAGCCCCAACAGCCCCATGAACAGGCACGTGATGGCGCCGATCCACATCACCACCATGAGCGCCGTCTCCGAGAGCTCGAACAGCGGTGACATCCTCGCCACCATGAAAATCCCGGCCGTGACCATGGTGGCCGCGTGAATGAGCGCCGAGATGGGTGTCGGGCCCTCCATGGAATCCGGCAGCCACACGTGCAGCGGAAACTGCGCCGACTTACCCATCGCGCCGATGAAGAGCAGGATGCAGATGAGCGTCATGACCGACCACTCGGAGCCGGGCAGAACCTCGATGGTCGTGCCGGCGACCTGCGGCGCCTGCGCGAAAACACTGGCGTAGTCCAGGGTATCGAAATAGAAAAGCACCGCCGCGATGCCGAGGATGAAGCCGAAGTCGCCGACGCGATTGACGATGAACGCCTTCAGATTGGCGAAGATCGCCGACTCGCGCTCGTACCAGAAACCAATCAGCAGATACGAGACCACGCCGACCGCCTCCCAGCCGAAGAACAGCTGAAAGAAATTGTTCGACATGACCAGCATCAGCATCGCGAAGGTAAACAGCGATATGTAGCTGAAAAAACGCTGGTAGCCCGGATCGTCGGCCATGTAACCGATGGTGTAGATGTGGATCATGAGCGACACGAAGCTCACGACCAGCATCATGGTGGCGCTCAGCCTGTCGATGAGAAAACCGACCTCGATCTGCAGCTCGCCGACGACACCCCACACGTAGACCGTCCCGTTGAAAGCAGGCGCACCGTCCCAGACGATGTGCTTGAAGGCGAGAAACGACAGAACCGTCGCGACGGCAACGCCTATGATCGTCACCCAGTGAGCTCCCGCCCGGCCGATGACCCGACCGAAGAGCCCGGCGATAATCGCGCCGATGAGCGGCGCGAGCACCGTCCAGAGATAAATGCCGTACATGCTCTCGTCCATGCTCAACCCTTCATGGTGTCAAGCTCCGCGACATTAATAGTCTGTCGGGTGCGGAAGACGACAACGATGATGGCGAGACCGATGGCGGACTCCGCGGCCGCCACCGTGAGGATAAAGAACACGAATACCTGTCCGGCCAGATCTCCCAGCTGATAGGAAAACGCGACGAAATTCAGATTCACCGAGAGCAGCATCAGCTCGATCGACATCAGCAGGATGATCACGTTCTTACGATTGATCACAATGCCCGCCATGCTGATGCAGAACATCACTGCGCCGAGGACGAGAAGCTGGGAAATCTCGATCATGGCCCTGACCGCGCTCCTACTGCTTCTTTTCCGCAGGCATGCTGACGATCCTTATGCGATCTTCGCGACGGACCGCTACCTGCTCGGAGGGACGCTGATGTTTCGTATCGGGCCGGCGACGCATGGTCAGCGCGATCGCCGCGACAATGGCCACCAGCAGCACCGCGGCGGCGATCTCGAAGGGGTACACGTAGTCGGTGTACAGAATCCTGCCGAGCGCCTCGGTGTTGCTGTAATCCGCGCCGTGGCGGGCAGGCGGCACCGCGTCCACCAGACCCGACTGCTTGGCGCTGAAAACGAAAAACAGCTGCACGACGATGAAGAACGCGACTCCCACGCCGACCCACACGTAGCGGATGAATCCCGCACGCAGTCGTGCGATATTGATATCGAGCATCATGACCACGAACAGGAACAACACCATGACAGCGCCCACATAGACGAGCACGAGCACGATAGCGAGGAATTCCTCCTCGAGCAGCAGCCAGATACAGGCCATGGAAAAAAACGCCAGCACCAGGAACAGGGCCGCGTGCACGGGATTGCGTACCGTGATTACGCACAGCCCGGAGGCCACGAGGACGGTCGCAAAGAAATAGAAAAGGATATCTATCATCATGATTATCGGTACAGCGCGTCCTCGCGCCGATCCGCTGCAATCTGCTTCTCCCAGCGATCGCCCACCGCCAGCAGATCCTTCTTCGTCATGAGCAGATCGCCCCGCTTCTCGCCGTGGTATTCGAAAATCCGCGTCTCGACGATGGAATCCACCGGGCAGGACTCCTCGCAGAATCCGCAGAAGATGCACTTGGTGAGATCGATGTCGTAGCGCGTCGTACGCCGTGTCCCGTCCTCGCGCGGCTCGGCCTCGATGGTGATCGCCAGAGCCGGACACACCGCCTCGCAAAGCTTGCAGGCGATGCAGCGTTCCTCGCCGTTGGGATAACGTCTGAGGGCGTGCAGGCCCCGGAATCGAAAGCCCTGCGGCGTCTTCTCCTCAGGGTAGCGAATCGTAAACTTCGGCCGAAAAAGGTAGCGCAGGGTGAGCGACAGCCCCTTCAGCAGCTCCAGCAGCAGCAGACTTTTGAAATATTGCCTGACCTTGTTCATCCGGCTATCCCTTGTCGAACCACGGGGGCACCTCGGCCATGATCGCGGCTCCGACGACCACGATCCACACGATGGTGAGCGGGATGAACACCTTCCAGCCGAGCCGCATGATCTGGTCGTAGCGGTAGCGCGGGAAGGTGGCGCGGAGCCACAGAAATACGAACATGAAAAACGCCACCTTGAACACGAACCAGTGAAAGCCCGAGGCCCAGAAGGCCCCACCGAGCCAGGCAACGTCGGCCAGTCCCGGCGCCGGCGACAGCCATCCGCCGAGAAACATCACCGCGCTCAGCACGCAGATGAGCACCATGTTGGCGTACTCGGCGATGAAAAACACCGAGAACGGCATACCGGAATACTCGACGTGGAAGCCGGCGACGATCTCCGACTCGCCCTCGGCCACGTCGAACGG
>JABAHR010000487.1_pt2 | contig 55917 bp, 61 predicted proteins | sample 7062101 | NCBI WGS metagenome assembly JABAHR01 (sample SAMN14534553, study PRJNA622989) | marine sediment metagenome | biome: marine biome [ENVO:00000428]; feature: marine pelagic biome [ENVO:01000023]; material: deep marine sediment [ENVO:00002113] | place: India: Gulf of Kutch | collected...
ATCTGGGACGAGTGGGCCGACGAGAACGGCGACCTCGGTCCGGTCTACGGTTCGCAGTGGCGTTCCTGGCCGACGGCCGACGGGCGCCATATCGACCAGATCAGCCAGGTCATCGACCAGATCAGGAACAGCCCGGATTCGCGCCGCATCATCGTCAGCGCCTGGAACGTCGGCGAGATCGACAACATGGCGCTGCCGCCGTGCCATGCCTTGTTCCAGTTCTACGTGGCGGACGGCCGGCTGTCGTGCCAGCTCTACCAGCGCAGCGCCGACATCTTCCTGGGCGTGCCGTTCAACATCGCCTCCTACGCGCTGCTGCTGCAGATGATGGCGCAGGTCACCGGGCTCGAGGCCGGTGATTTCGTACACACCTTCGGTGACGCACACCTGTACCTCAATCACCTGGAACAGGCCGACCTGCAGCTCTCGCGCACCCCGCATGCCCTGCCGCGCATGCGCATAAACCCGGATGTGCAGGACCTGTTTGCGTTCAGCTTCGATGATTTCGAGCTGACCGGCTACGATCCGCACCCGCACATCAAGGCGCCGGTCGCGGTATGAGGATTTCCATCATCGTCGCCATGGCGGAAAACCGGGTGATCGGGAACCAGAACCGTTTGCCGTGGCACCTGCCGGCCGACCTGCAGCACTTCAAGCGGACCACCATGGGCAAGCCCATCCTGATGGGCCGCAAGACCTGGGAATCGCTGGGGCGGGCGCTGCCGGGGCGCACCAATATCGTGATCACGCGCAACAGCGATTATGTTGCCGATGGCGGCGTGGTGGTGCATTCCATGCAGGAGGCGCTGCGGGCGGCAGGGGATGCCGAAGAGGTCATGATCATCGGCGGCGCCGAGTGCTACCGCCAGGCGCTGCCGCAGGCCGATACCCTGTACCTCACCCTGGTCGAGGGCGAGTTCGCGGGCGATGCCTTGTTCCCGGAGCTCGCAGCCGCCGAGTGGCGCGAGGTGGCCAGCGAGTCACACGAGGCGGATGACAGGAATCCGCACGCCTACCGTTTCGTCACCCTGCGGCGCGTGAGCGAGTGACGGATTGAAAGCGGCGCTAGCCGACCATGTCCATCATCGGTATCGGCTCGCAAATCGCATGGCTGGCAGGCACAACAGGTTCCGGTTCTCCCGGGAAGGCAAGATGAAGCAGGTATTCATGGTTGCGGGTCTGGCAATACTGGCGCTGTCCGCTTGCGGAACCATGGACGGCCCGCACCGGCCGGCAACTACCGGGAGTGTCTGAAGCAAACCGGGATCTGACCCCGGTTATGATTCCAGCTTCGGTGTGCGCTCCCCCCTGCACGGCAGGCTGATGCGCTGTGGCACGCCGTCGAGGCGCAGTGCCGTCAGCGACCCGCCCCACAGGCAACCGGTATCGATCGGGTACACGCCGGGTGCATCGCACTCACCGAGTGTCGACCAGTGTCCGAATACGATGTTCAACCCGCGGCTGGCACGGCCGGGCACCTCGAACCACGGCATCTGACCGGGAGGCTGGCTGCCGGGCGGGCCCTTGCTGTTCAGGTCCAGGCGGCCGTCGGCAGTGCAGAAGCGCAGGCGCGTGAAGCAGTTGATGATGAAGCGCAGGCGGTCAACGCCCACGAGATCCTCCGACCAGCGGCGCGGCTCGTTGCCGTACATCTGTTCCACGAATTCTTGCAGCTGTGCTCCGCGCAGCACGGCCTCGACCTCGCCGGCGCAGGCCCGTGCCTGCGCCAGGTCCCACTGCGGCGGCAGGCCGGCATGAATGAGGGTGTAGCCCAGCGTTGCGTCATGGTGCAGCAGCGGGCGGCGCACCAGCCAGTCGATCAGTTCATCCCGGTCCGGCGCTGCCAGCACGGCATCCAGTGTGTGGTCGTCATGGTTGGGCGCATGTCCGTATGCAAAGGCGATCAGGTGCAGGTCGTGGTTGCCGAGCACGGTGACCGCGGCATCCCCCAGCCCCCTTACGAAGCGCAGCGTTTCCAGTGACTTCGGGCCGCGGTTGACCAGATCGCCGACAAACCAGAGCCGGTCCCGGGACGGCTCGAAATCAAGCCGGGTCAGCAGTGCCTGCAGTTGGTCGTAACAGCCCTGGATATCGCCAATGGCATAGACGGCCACTTCAGTGCAGGGTGCGCGGGATGGCGAGTGTGAAGGCCGGGATCACGGCATCGAATTCAGCGCCGTTGTCGTCCACCATCTGGTATTCACCGCGCATGCTGCCGACCGGGGTGGCGATCATGGTGCCGCTGGTGTACTGGAAGCCCTCGCCCGGTTTCAGGTGCGGCTGCTCGCCGACCACGCCTTCACCGCGCACTTCCTGGGTGTTGCCGTTGGCATCGGTGATCAGCCAGTGGCGCGAGATGAGCTGGGCCGGGATGTCACCCTCGTTGCGGATGGTGATGGTGTAGGAAAACACGTAGCGCTCGTTGTCGGGCTCGGACTGGCCCTCGATATAGCTGGTTTCCACCTCGATGGTGATGTTGTGAATATTTTCGCTGTCCATGAGCCGAACCCCGGTGACAGTAGCTAGCATACCTTTCCGCGGGATGCCTGACAAAAAAACGACTGCTGCCGGTCCGCTGCCCGAGTGATACCTCTGTTCAATAGGCGGGGAACTGCCGCTTTGTTAGCCTCTAAGACAGACACAGTAACCGTCCGGGACGGCGAGAAGTTCATAACCTACTGTATTGCATGGACAAATGACTGTCTTGCCCCTGGCTCAAGAAGGTTTTACCGAATCGGCAATGTCTGAAAATGTGAACCCCGTCATCCGGAAGTGTGAACTGCATCCCGGCGCCGGGGCCCGACATTGACGAATATAGGGTCAACGCAAACAGTGTGGGCCGCAGCGCAGGGCCACACGGCAACAAGGGGCAAGGGGAGCGCAAACATGAACAAGAGAAACACCATTCGCAAGCCGGATTCACTCTTTCTGCTGGTGCTGGTCGTTGGAGTGGGCATGGTCATATCCACCGGCGTATCGGCCGCTGACACCCTGTTCAGCAAGGCGGGCTTTTCGGAGTTGCTGGACGGCAACATGAAACTGGCCCGGGTGGGCAATCAGGGTGCAGGTCTGCACATGTCGTTCAAGTCCCCGTCCCGCGAGAACAACGCGCTGTATGTCAGCCGTGCTGACAAAGACACCAGCAACGACCGCGGCGTACACCTGTCCGTGCAGATCCCCTGGTAAGCCAGGGCAGTAATTCAGACCCGTTTGCGCCGCGCTGCCCGGTTGGCCAGCGCGGCGAATTCGTTCAGGGACAGGGTTTCTGCGCGCGCTGACGGGTCGACACCAGCCTCCTTTATTTCGTTTTCATCCAGCAGGCCGCGCAGCGTGTTGCGCAGGGTCTTGCGGCGTTGTGCGAACGCCTGCCGCACCAGTGCCCCGAACACGGCCTCGTCATCGACCGGGACCGGCGGCTGTGCATAGGGTTCCAGGCGCACGAAGGCCGAGTCCACCTTCGGTGGCGGCCTGAAGGCGCCGGGGCCGATGCTGAACAGCCTGGTTACCCGGCAGCGGTACTGCAGCATGACACTCAGCCGGCCGTACTGTCCCGAGCCCGGTGCGGCGGCCATGCGTTCCACCACTTCCTTTTGCAGCATGAAATGCATGTCGCGGATGCAGCGCTGCTGGTCGAGCAGGTGGAACAGCAGCGGCGTGGAGATGTTGTAGGGCAGGTTGCCGACCACGCGCAGGGATGCAGCTTCGGCCAGGCTGCAGAAATCCAGCTGCAGTGCATCCGCATTGTGCACCACCAGTTCACCGCTGTCGCGACAAAGCGCCTGCAGCGGCTGGACCAGGTCCCGGTCCAGTTCGATCACGGTGAGCCTGCCTGCAGCCTGCAGCAGGGGCAGGGTGATTGCACCCTGGCCGGGGCCGATCTCGACCAGCACATCGCCGGGGCGCGGTGCGATTGCAGTCACGATCCTNNGGATCGTGCAGGAAGTTCTGGCCGAAGCGTTTGCGCGGGGTGTGGGGCACAGGTGCATCCTATAGCCGCAGCGGCGCTTTGCAAGCCCGTGTCCCGTGTTGCCGGCGGCCGCCGGGCCCGGGCATCCGCCAGCCCGGGTGTGCGCCGGCGGTCAGGGTGCGGCCTGGAGTTCTATGCTGGCAGTCGTGATGATCCGTAATGCCGAACGCATCAGCAGTATCACGAGACCGGCTGCCACCAGCAGGTCAGGCCAGCCGGAGCCGGTGAGCCAGACGCCGCCGGCGGCCAGGAAAACGGACAGGTTGGTCGCGATATCGTTGCGTGAGCACTCCCACACCGAGCTCATGTTCACGTCTTCGTGACGGTGGCGCCACAACAGGAAGAAGCACAGGCCGTTGGCGGCCAGCGCGATGAGGCTGAACAGGCCCATCATCTCGAACACCGGCACCGTTTGTGCATACAGCCGGTACAGGATCTGGACAGCCACGATGGTCGCGGCAACAAGGATCAGCAAGCCCTTGACCAGGGCCACCCGTGCCTTGACGACTGCTCCGCGCGACACCGCGTAGAGGCTCAGGGCATAGGTGAATGCGTCGCCGAGATTATCCAGGCCATCGGTCAGCAAGGCAGAGGATTGCGCGACGATGGCGGCGGCCACGATGGCCACGAACATCACCACGTTGATCCAGAAAACCACCAGCAGCGTTGCGCGCTGCTGTTGTTGCCGTGCATCCAGGCTGCAGTCCCGGTCGCAGCATCCGCTCATGATGGCAATCTTCCGGCGCGCCCGGCTGCGGCTTGTGGCATGACCGCGGTGCTCATGCGTTGCGTACCATTGCCACGGCCTGCTGGATGGCCACCTGCAGGCTGCCGGTATCGATCTTGCCGGTACCGGCCAGCTGCAGTGCCGTACCGTGGTCGACCGAGGTGCGGATGATCGGCAGGCCGAGCGTGATATTGACGGCGCGTCCGAAACCGCGGTGCTTGAGTACCGGCAGTCCCTGGTCATGGTACATGGCAAGTATGACATCGCTGGCGGCAATGTTTTCTGCACTGAACATGGTGTCTGCCGGAACCGGGCCGTCGAGATCCATGCCGCCGGCACGCAGCCTGTCCAGTACCGGCGTGATGGTCTCGATTTCCTCGCTGCCCAGGTGGCCGTCCTCGCCGGCGTGCGGATTCAGCCCGCAGACCTTGATATGCGGACGATCGATGCCGAAGCGTGCACGCAGGTCGTCATGCAGGACACGGATGGTCTGCTCCAGCCGTTCGGCGGTGATCGCCGCAGTGACCTCGCGCAGCGGCAGGTGCGTGGTGACCAGCGCCACGCGCAGGTCCTCGATAGCCAGCAGCATGACCACGGTTTGCGTGCCGGTCGCCCGGGCAAGGTATTCCGTGTGCCCGGTAAACGGGAAGCCGGCTTCGTTGATGATGCCCTTGTGTACCGGTCCGGTCACCATGGCGTCGAACGTGCCGTCCCGGCAACCGGCTATGGCAGTATCGAGGGTGTCCAGCACATAGCGCGCGTTGCGGGCGTCGGCGACGCCGGCCGTTACCGGTGCCTGCAGCGCGACCGGCGCGATACAGAGTTCTCCCGGTTCGTTGCTGCGCGGTTCCCCGGCGGCGAACACACGAAAGTGGAAAGGTAGCTGCAGCTGCGCGGCCCGTTCACGCAGCAGTTCCGGATCGCCCACGACCACCAGCTCGACATCGTCCGGCGCCGTGGCAGACAACAGGCACAGATCCGGCCCGATGCCGGCAGGTTCACCGGCGGTGAGTGCGATGCGGGTGATTTTTTCTGCCAAGGCGATGCGCGGGCTCTAGGTTTCTTCGAGCCGGTATTCCACGTAGGCCTCGTCACGCAGCCGGCGCAGCCACAGGAACAGTTCCTCGTCGTACTTGCGTGTCCGGATCAGGTTGCGCACCCGGTTGCGTTCGTATTCCTCGGTGTTGTCGCGGTCACGGTATTCCATTACCTGGATGATGTGCCAGCCAAACTGGGTCTTGACCGGTGCGCTGATCTCACCCGGGTCCAGCCTGTTCATTGCATTTTCAAAGGCCGGTACAGTCTCGCCCGGGCCAAGCCAGCCCAGGTCACCGCCCTTTGCAGCTGACAGGGTGTCATGTGAATTGGAGCGTGCCAGGCTGGCGAAGTCTTCTCCACCGCGCAGCCTGATCTCCAGCTGCTCGATACGCCCACGATTGTCCTCGTCGCTGTTCAGCTCGTCCTCACGCAGCAGGATATGGCGAGCACGGGTCTGGCGCATGATGTGGCGTTCGTCGCCGCGTTTCTCCACCAGCTTGATGATGTGGAAGCCGCCGGGGCTGCGAATCAGGTCGGAAACACCGCCCACCTGCAGGGTCTTGAGCGGCTCGATGAACAGCTCCGGCATCTGCCCGATGCTGCGCCAGCCGATGTCGCCGCCATCCAGTGCGGTCTGACCGTCCGATTCGGCGATGGCGAGTTCGGTAAAGTCTGCATTGTCGTTAAGGCGGTCCAGCATGTTCCGTGCGCGTCGTTCGGCCGCCTGGATATCCTCCGGAGCGGCAGCCTCGGGGATGGCCACCAGGATGTGCGCAAGGCGGTATTCGACGTCGGCCTTGCCGGAGGCCTTGAGCATCGCCAGCAGGTTGTCGATTTCCTGGTCGCTGACCTTGATGCGGCTGCCAACCATCTGGCGGCGCAGTTCCTTGATCAGCAGTTGCCTGCGCAGGTCTTCGCGGAACTCGAGGTAGCTGAAGCCGTCACGCTCCAGCACGTCGCGGAACTCAGACAGCGACAGTCCGTTCTGCTCCGCCAGCTGCTGCACTTCCCCGTTCAGCGTGCTGTCATCGATCGACATGCCGTTCATCTCGGCAATCTGCAGCTGCAGTTTCTCCACCACCAGCCGCTCGAGCACCTGCTTGACCAGCACGTTGCGCGCCGGCAGTGGTGTGCCTTTTTGCCTCAGCTGCGCAGCCACGTTGGTGATCGCCTCTTCCAGCTCGCTGGAAACGACGATACCGTCATTGACGATGGCCACGATGCGGTTCAGCGAGTAACGCGGGGTCCCGGCAGGGTCGTACTGCGCGGACGCGGTTTCTGCCTGTATGCTGCAGGGGCCGGCAAGCAGCAGACAGGCAATGAGCAACCTGGAATACTTCATACAATAACCCGGAAAATCAGTAGTTCGAATGGTAGCCAAGGATACCACGTTCCAGCGCGCCATCGACGCTGGTGCCGAGCTTGCCGAGGCCCTTCAGCTCCAGTTGCAGGAAGATGGCAGTGGTGCGGTCACTGCCTTCACTGTTGATGTAGCTGCGCCCCAGCAGCTGCAGGCCCCAGCAGCAGTGCTCGTAGCCCAGGCCGGCCAGTGCCTCGATGGTCTCGTTGCTGTCGAGGTCCACGTACCAGCGCCCGACGGCGTGCCAGTGCCGGTACAAGGGCCACAGGAAGGAGACGTCGGCCTGTTCCTGTATGCCGTCGCGGAAACGGTAACCCAGGTTGACCAGCTGGCGCGGGCCGCGCCGGTACTGCAGGCGGTAGTTGCTGCGTTCGGTATGCGAGTCGTGCGGGTTCCAGAGCACCTCGGCGCGCACGCTCCAGAAGCGGGTCAGCGACAGGTCCAGTTCGCCGATCAGGTCCGAACTGTTGTCGAGGTCGACGTTCTCCCCGGGCAGGGTGACCGTGCGGTCACGGAAATAGAGCAGCGAACCGAGGCTGGCGCTGAGCAGCTGCTGACCGTTGTCCGGGTTCAGTATGCGGGTGGTCAGTGCCAGCGCCAGCTGGTTGGCGTCCCCCATGCGGTCGGGACCGTTGAAGCGGTTCTCGCGGAACAGCGTCCAGAAATTGAAATCGTAGTTGCCGGTATCGAATACCGGCAGGTCCTGCTGGTCCTCCTCGGTCACGTACAGGTAGAACAGGCGCGGTTCCAGGGTCTGGATGTAGGGCCTGCTGCGAAAGCTGCCGCTGCGTTCGAAAAAGATGCCCGCGTCGAGGCTGGCCACCGGCGTGGTGCGTGCCGGGTCCGTATCCTGTCCGGGTGCCGTGTTATCCAGCGTGTAGGCCGTGTGCCTGACCCCGACAGCCGGTTCCACGTACCAGCCGGCATGCTGCACCGGCAGGCTGAAACGCGGCTGCAGATCCAGGCGCGAGCCCTTGACCACGCTGTTATCACTGTGGCTGAAATGATTGAACTCCGCGAGCAGCTCGGCCTTGATGCCGAGTAGCCGCTGGTCCGGGAAATAATCGAACACAACCTGCGGCAGCTGCCGGTAGGGCCGGTCTTCCGGCGCCAGGGTGACATCCAGGTTCTGGAAGTCCTGGACCACCAGGCCCAGTCGCCACGACTGCCCGTGGTAGGTGGTGCGCGCGGTACGTTCCAGGCTGGTCTGGCTGGTCTGTACCAGGTCAGTGCCCAGGTCTTCGAAGTAGGTCTCGTCGGATACGTCGCTGGCCAGGATGCTGGCTTCCAGCCGCTCGGTGAGGTAGCCGTGATGGCGCAGGGTGACCAGGCTGCGGTCCTCGCCGCCGAACTCGTCATCGGAGGGCAGGTACTCGGCGTTGATGCTGCCCCGGCTGCTGTGCGTCAGGTAGCGGAACTCCCCGCCCAGCATGATGCCCCGGTCGCTCATCAGGCGGGGCGTGATGGTGGCGTCACGGTTCGGTGCGATATTCCAGTACCAGGGCAGGCTGATGTCGACACCCGTTTTCTCCGTGGTCCCCACTTTCGGCAGCAACAGACCGGTCTTGCGCCGGTCATCGAGCGGGAAGCTGATATACGGTGTGTACAGGATCGGCACCCCCTTGAAGGTGACCTTGGCGTCACGCGCCACACCCGTGCCCTCGGCCTGATCGAGTTCGACCTCGCGCGCAGACAGCAGCCAGTCCCGGTTGCCGGGCGAACAGGTGGTATAGAAGGCCTTTTCCAGGTGTTGCCGGTAGGCGCCTTCCAGGCTCAGTAGCTCGGCACCGCCACGGGCATGCTGCCTGGGCAGTGCATAGGTCAGCTGTTTCAGTTCCCCGCGCTCCTGCCCGGTTTGCAGCAGTGCACTGTCGCCGCTGACCACGATCTCGGGTCCGGCGAAGCGGATGCCGCCGCTGGCCTCGACCTCCCCCGTTTTTTGCCGGAAAGTGATGTCGCTTGCCTGCAGCCGGTGCATGCCGTAGCGAATCGTTGCATCACCGCTCAACGTGAATACGCGGTCCGGGCTCGCGGCCGCCATGTCCGCCTCCAGGTTGATGACATCGAGGTCGACGGCTTCCGTTTCCAGGAAGCTGTCCGGTGCGGCGGGCGGACACAGTGACCAGCGCTCGCTCACTTCCCGGCTGGCTGCCGGGGTGGCGCTGACAGCGCCCGCTGCCGGCGCGGGGGCAGGCGCCTCGCCGGCCTGTTGCGCGACCACAACGGGGGCCGCTGTTTGCCACTCGTCCTGCACTTGCGGAAGCGTTGCGCTGGCTGGCGTGGCCACGCCATGCGCGGCGCAGTCCCAGATCCGGCCGTCATGCTGTGCACATCGCCAGGGATCGGCGGCCAGCGCCTCGAGCGATATCCCCGCCAGCAGGAACCCGGCAAGGCGCAACGCTGTCTGTCGGCCTGTCACGGTAGCTGGCTCCGGGGAACGGCGGGGCAGCACGGGGATATCGGCGGACAGCAGCACATGCAGGGACTTTCCGGGTCAGGTTCACTGTCCGTCCGGATGGCGGACGCGGGGTAAAATCGCATAGAATGGCTTGAACTTCAAACTTTTTATAATCAGTGCCTTAGCTAGTATGTCCGCAAGACAGAGATATTTGCTCGCGGCCGTTGTCATGGTCGCCCTGCTGCTGGTGTTAACAGCCCCGGAAAAGGAACCGGAGCTGCGTGAAGCAGTGGCGACGCGTGTCATGGTCACCACGGCGGGCCGGCATGACCTGGTGCCGTTCGAAACGGTCAGCGGACGCCTGGAGCCGGCGCGCCGGGCAACCCTGCACTTCGAACTGGCCGGACAGGTCGAGGACCGCCATGCCGAGCCTGGCCAGGCCGTGGCAGAAGGCCAGCTGCTGCTGACACTGGAAAGCGGTGACCATGCCGATGCGCTGGCAGAGGCCGAGGCACAGCTGGAACAGGAACAGCGCAATATCGCGCGTGACCGTGAGCTGCTGCAGCTGGCGCAACAAAACCATGAGCTGCAGAAAAACGACCTCGAGCGGCTGGAAAAGCTGGGCGCTGATTCGCTGGTCTCCAGGTCCCGCCTGGATAGCGCACGTATGGAGCTGATCCGGCTGGAGTCGGAACTGGCCCGGCTCGGCGCCAGCACCGCCACGGCGGATGCGCGCCTGGCCCTGAAGCAGGCGGCCCGCAACCGCGCGGCGCGCAACCTGCAACGGACGCGCCTGCAGGCGCCGTTCGCCGGCACCGTCAACGAGGTGCATGTGCAGCCGGGCGACTATGTCACGCCTGCACAGGAGATCGTGGAACTCGTTGATGCCACTGATCTCGATATGTATGTGGAGGTGCGTGGCACGGTGCTGCAGTCGCTTTCCCAGGGGCAGCCGGTCGATGTGGTGGTGGACGGGAACCGCCTGCCGGGCGAGGTGCTGGCCCTGCAGCTGGATCCGGATCCGGTCACCTTTACCCATGCCCTGCGGATCCGCCTTGCCGGCAAGGGTGTGCGTCCGGGCGGGGTGGCGCAGGTGCGCCTGCCGCTGCAGGCCCTGCAGCAGGCTGTTGCGGTGCCGGCCACGGCGGTGCTGCACGAGGAGGGGCAGACCTTCGTGTTCCGGGTGAAAGGTGACACGCTGGAGCGTATCGAGGTTGTGCTTGGTGCCCGTGTCGGGGAATTGCAGGAGATCCGCAGCGGTATCCTGCCGGACGATCACGTGGTCGCGCGCGATGTCGCCGCGCTGAGCGACGGGCAGAAGGTTACGGTCGAAGCGTTACCGGAACACGCTTCCTGACAGCTGCAGGTGTGCCGATGTCGCTGATTCGTTTTTCCATCAACAACCCGCTGGTTACCAACCTGCTGCTTGGCATCGTGATCATTCTCGGTGTGCTGTCCTGGAAGTCCATGCCGCAGGAAATGTTCCCCACCATCGAACTGGATGCCGTCAGTATCAACGTGGTGTTCGAGGGGGCATCGCCCGAAGAGGTCGAGCGCCAGGTGACCATCCCCATCGAGGAGGAGTTCGAGGGCATGGCCGAGATCGACGAGATGACGTCGACCAGCAGCGAGGGGGCGACCTCGATCCTGATCAAGCTGAAATCAGGCACCGATGTCGACCAGTACATGCGCGATGCCCAGACTGCGCTCGACCAGGTCACGGACCTGCCGGAAGAGGCCGAGGAGCCGGAACTGGTGCGCATGAAGACACGTTTCCCGGTCATCAGCCTGAGCCTGTACGGGGACGTCTCGCGCGGTTACCTCTACGAGCAGGCCGACCTGGTCGAGGAGCGCATGGCGCAGATACCCGGGGTTGCCAGTGTCGGCTCAGCCGGTGACCGCGAGTGGGAGATCTGGGTGGAGGTGAACCCGTTTGACCTTGCCGCGCACGGCGTCTCGCTCGGCGAGGTAACCGCCGCGCTGCGCGGCAACCTGCGTGACCTGCCGGGCGGTTCGCTCAAGGCGCGCGAGGGCGACATCCTGTTGCGCGGCAAGGGCGTCGCGCCGCGGCCCGAGCGGATTGCCGAAATAGCCGTGCGCAGTAACGAGACGGGTGGTCAGCTGCGCCTGGGCGAGGTTGCCAATATCGAGCTGCGGCTGGAAGAGGCGCGTACCATCGGCCGTTTCAACGGGCGGCCATCGGTCAACCTGACCGTTACCAAGACGCTCGAGGCATCGACCATCGACGTGGCCGACGCGGTGCGCGAGTTTGCCGCGCAGCTGGAAACCGGGTTGCCCCCGACGCTGCAGGTCGGACTGTTCAACGACCTGTCGGTATATGTGAAGAACCGCCTCAATACGGTGAAGTCATCCGGACTGGTGGGCCTGGTGCTGGTATTGCTGTCGCTGTACCTGTTCCTGAACTTCCGGGTCGCGCTGATCACCGCCATGGGTATCCCGGTGTCTTTCCTGGTTGCCGTGGTGGCCATCTATTACCTTGGCTATACCATCAACATGGTGTCGCTGTTCGCCTTCCTGATTGCGCTTGGCCTGATCGTGGATGATGCCATCATCGTCACCGAGAACATGTACCGCCACATGGAGATGGGCAAGCCGGCGCACGAGGCGGCACATGTAGGCGCACGCGAGGTGCTGTGGCCGGTAATTGCCAGTACCGCCACCACGGTAGCCGCATTCATACCGATGTTTTCCATCAAGGGGGTGATGGGGGCCTTCATCGAGGTGATACCGGTGGTGGTCAGTGCCGCGCTGCTGGGTTCGCTGTGGGAGGCATTCGGGGTGCTGCCGTCGCATGCCGCCGAACTGCTGCGTGCCGGCAAGCGTGCCAGGCGCAGCGGCGAGCGCCGTGTCGACTGGAGCCGCCTGCTGGACCGGTACATCGGCTGGTTGCGCTGGTCGCTGGAAAACCGCTATTTCGTGGCGTTGTTCAGCATCGGCATCCTTGCCGTAACACTGGTGTTTGCCGCCACGCGCATTCCGTTCCAGTTGTTCGACGATGTGGACGTGGGGCAGTTCTTCATCAACGCGGAGGCCCCGCAGACCTACAGTCTCGACGACACGGCCAGGCTGGCGACGCAGATGGAACAGGTGGTGATGTCGTCGCTGGGTGAGCAGGATCTCCACTCGCTGCTGACCAATGTCGGGGTGAGTTTCATCGACTTCAACCGGTTCCAGATCGGCAGCCACTACATCCAGCTGGTGGTGGACCTGGAAAAGGCCAGGCCGGAAGGGTTTATCGAGCGTTTCGTGTCGCCGCTGGTGAGCCTCGATTTCGATGCGCGGGGCGTGCGCACACGCGCTACCGAGGACATCATCAACGAGTTGCGCGACCGGCTGCAGGAGGTCGCCGGCATCCAGCGCATCTCCATACAGCGGCCGCAGGGCGGGCCGGCCGGTGCCGACATCGAGGTGGGCGTGACCGGTAACGATGTAGGGATCCTGCGTGACGAGGCCACCCGAATCGTCGATTACCTGCAGCGCCTGCCGGGTGTACATGATGTCCGCCAGAACCTGGAGACCGGCAAGCTGGAATATTTCTATTCACTGAACGCACGCGGCAAGGAACTGGGGTTGCGGCAGAGTGACCTGGCCGATGCCGTGCGTACCGGCTTCCTCGGTGTCGAGGCCGTTCATGTCACGCGCGGCAACAAGCGAGTGCCGGTACGGGTGATCTATCCCGAATCGATACGCAGTGGCAGCGAACTCGCCGAGCTGCCGCTGGTGCTCGACGACGGCCGGCTGGTCTACCTGGGGGATGTGGCGACCATCACCACGGGGCGCGGCATGAATACCATCAACCGGCGCGATACACGCCGGCTGGGAATCGTTACCGCCGAGGTCGATGACCAGGTGACCACGCCGCTGGAAGTGACCGAACTGGTGCGCAGGGAGTTCGGCACGATCGGCGAACGCCTGCCGGGCTATGAACTGACGTTCCTGGGTGAGAAAAAGGACGCCTCGGAATCGTTCAGCGGCATGAAGGATGCGCTGGTGATCTCCGCCGCCATCATCTTTTTCATCCTTGCGGCGCTGTTCCGTTCCCTGCTGGATCCGCTGGTGGTGATGATCGCCATCCCGTTCGGTGTGATCGGTGTAGTGTTCGGGCACATGCTGTTCGATTACAACCTGCAGTTCCTGTCTGCCATCGGCTTCCTTGCACTGACCGGCATCGTGGTGAACGATTCGCTGATCCTGGTGAACTTTGCCAAGCGCATGCGCGGTGAGGGTATGGAGCGCAGCGATGCCCTGGTAGAGGCGGGCCGGGTGCGCGTGCGACCGATCCTGCTGACCAGCATCACCACCTTCCTCGGCATCTCGCCGCTGATCTTCTTCGCCACCGGGCAGACGGCTTTCCTGTCCCCGATGGCGGTCAGTCTCGGTTTCGGGCTGCTGTTCGCAACGGCCGTCATCCTGATCGCCATTCCCAGCTTTTATCTGATTGCCGACGACCTGCGTGAATGGACTCTTGCCCGGTTTCGTGCCCGCTTTTCCCGGCAGCAGATCTAGCGTGCTGGCGGTGAGCTGGAATCTGTCGCGCATGAGCTGCGCCCCTGCTGTATAAAGAGAGGCCTGCAGCAGCGCATCCCGGCCGCGGCCAGGCTGCCGGCAGCTGGCAGGATTTACCCGCTGTGAGGAGCTCGCGGAAGAAGCTACAATTCCTCTCTCTACATACACCCGATTCAATAAGACAGCTACATTGCCGCAACGTCTGGAACAACTGAAACACTGGCTGGAGGACGAACTCGCGTTCAGCGAGTACACCATCGTGCCGGCCTCCAGCGATGCCAGTTTCCGGCGCTATTTCCGCGTCGTGCACAATGGCGAGAACTTCATCGTCATGGACGCTCCGCCCGAGCGCGAGGATTCGCGGCCGTTCATGCAGGTGTCGAAGGCGCTGTTCGAGGTCGGCCTGCATGTGCCCGAGGTCATCGACAACGACCTGCAGCAGGGCTTCCTGCTGCTCTCGGACCTCGGCAGTGAACTCTATCTCGATGCGCTGAACGAAAGCAGCGTGGAGCGCCTGTACGGCGATGCCCTCGGTGCGCTGGCCACCCTGCAGACCTGCCCGGCAGACGATCTGCCGCCCTATGACCGTAGCTTGCTGATGGGCGAGATGGAGCTGTTCCGGGAGTGGCTGGTCGGCAGGCACCTCGGGATGACGCTCGATGCGTCGCAGAACCGCATGCTGGATGCGGTGTTCGCATTGCTGGCCGACAACGCGCTGGAGCAGCCGCAGGTGTTTGTGCACCGCGACTATCACTCCCGCAACCTGATGGTAACGGCGCGCAACAACCCGGGCATCCTGGACTTCCAGGACGCCGTGCGCGGCCCGGTCACCTACGACCTGGTCTCCCTGCTGCGCGACTGTTATATCCAGTGGCCGCCTGCCCGCGTGCAGGACTGGGCACTGGGTTACCAGGAGCTGGCCTTGCAGAGCGGCATCCTGCGCGGGCAACAGGATGACCCGCAGCAGTTCCTGCGCTGGTTCGACCTCATGGGGGTGCAGCGCCACCTCAAGGCTGCCGGCATATTCGCGCGGCTCAATCACCGCGACGGCAAGCCGGGATACCTGGCCGATATCCCGCGCACGCTGGGTTACATTACCGCGCTGGCTGACCGGTATCCCGATATCGCCGGACTGGCTGCATTTGTCGGGCAGCATGTGCGGGCCCGCCTGTGAAGCCGGGCCAGCGCGCCGCCGGCACTGATCACCGATAAAAAAAGGCGGCCCGCAGGCCGCCTGGTGGACACATCACCGGGGTGATCAGTGATGCTTGTGTTTGTGTTTGTGCTTGGCGTGTCCCGGTGGCACGCGGTAGGCATGGGCCGGCGGGCCGCCATGCGAATGGCCTTCCTCGACATGTATCACGTGCTTGCCGTCCTTGCCGTCGTCGTCGGTTGCCACGGCCACGCCGACCGCGGCACCGATCGCGCCGCCGGCGATGGCGCCTTCACGCCCGCCGACTTCCGAGCCTATGGCAGCGCCGACTCCGCCCCCGATGGCGCCACCCAGCACGGCATCGCCATCCACGGCCAGTGCAGGGGTCGCCGAGAGCAGCCCCAGAGAAAACAGGATTCCCGATATTCTTTTCATAATGAAGTACCTATATGATGTCTGTCGGCATGCAGGTGCATGGGTGCCGGCCGCATGGCGGCCTCTGACTGTCAGTGTGCCGGTGCCGGTGCCGGAAAACCGCGAACTGCGTCACAGCTATGCAGCGGGCTGGCCGATGACCCGGGCAGGACGGACAGAGGAGAGAGCGGTGAGGAAAGTGACTGTTAATATGGATGCCATCGCTGTGGTTGCCCTGGCGCTGGTGATCTCGATCGGGATGAATGTCTGGCAGCGCAGCCAGTTCAACGACCTGCTGACCGAGTATGTCGACAGCCAGTGGCAGGCGCAGGATGTGCAGGTCAACCTGGTCCACGCGCGGCGGCTGCTCAAGGAGTGCGACCCGGTGAAATATGCCGACCTGGACGTGGACGGGTGACGCGCGGCTGGCTGTTGATATACGGTGTCGTGTTTGCCTGGTCGGCCTGGCGTCCGGCGGACTTTTATACCTGGCTGCTGGAGGTGTCGCCGGCGATAATCGGCCTGGTTGTGCTGCTCGCAACGCGGCGCGTTTTCCCGCTGACCGGGCTGGCCTATGCGCTGGTACTGGTGCACAGCATCGTACTCATGGTCGGCGGACACTACACCTACGCCGAGGTGCCGCTGTTTGACTGGATCCGGGATGCCTTCGACCTGCAGCGCAACAACTACGACAAGGTCGGTCATTTTGTACAGGGCTTCGTGCCGGCAATCCTCGCGCGCGAGGTGCTGCTGCGTTTCTCGATCATCAGCAACCGTGCCTGGCTGCATTTCCTCGTGGTGTGTTTCTGTCTTGCGGTCAGTGCAGTCTATGAAATTATCGAGTGGTACGTGGCGCTGTTGTCCGGGGCGGCTGCAGCGGCTTTTCTCGGCACCCAGGGCTATGTCTGGGATACACAGTCCGACATGGGCTACGCGTTGCTGGGGGCGCTGCTGTCGCTGTTGCTGCTGAGCCGGTATCATGACCGCGAACTGGACAGGCTGCAGAATGCGGGGACCCGAACATGAACAATCTGCCGTTTCCCTGGCTGGCGCTGGGGCTGGGCGTGCTGGTAGGTGCGGGGCTGCTGGGCTCGGGCGCGCTGGGGCCGGGTGAGTCGTACCGGCTCCCCATGCTGACCATGCTCATCGTGACCGAATTCGGCTTCTTCGTGACTGCCATTGGTGCCGGGGTGGGCATCAACAGGCTGCTGGCGAGCGGCGGGCAGGGCGGCCTGCTGGCAGCCACCATTGCCTGTGGCCTGTTTGCCTGTGCCTTTCTGTATCTCGGTATCCGGCTCTGGCCGGGTGGCCTGTCACTCTGAACTGCAGTCGTGAATACAGGGCGGCCGGTTGTGTTTTCGATTATCGAATCACCGGCGCACCGTGACTTTTCCGCGCTCTACCGGCGCCTGGGCATCACGGAAACCAGGCTGCCTTCCATGCGCAAGGCCATCAGCGCGCTGAAAACGCAGGTGCCGGACTACGTCGTGGCCGAGTTCATGTACGGCTATGGCAACAACTATGCCGGGGTGAACGTCAGCAACCTGGATGTATTTCTGTACAGCCTGCAGAAATATTCGACAGATGCCCGTATCATTGTCATGGTTGAGCGCGGCGAGATGCAGTACATTGACAAGCTGTCCGCCCTGTTTCCCCTGCATGCCGTGCTGCCCCTGCCGGTCAGCGAGCAGGACATGGAACACGCCCTCGGGGAACCGGAGTAGTTGAAAAGCCATGCAAACCGACAAGCCTCTGAAAACCGGTGTACTGCTGACCAATCTGGGGACGCCGGATTCACCCGCACCCGGTGACGTGCGTCGCTACCTGAAGCAGTTCCTGTGGGACCCGCGCGTGGTCGAACTGCCGCGACCGCTGTGGTGGCTGATACTGAACCTGGTGATCCTCAATACCCGTCCGCGCCGCTCGGCAAAGGCCTATGCAAAGGTCTGGACCGAACAGGGTTCGCCGCTGATGGTGATCTCGCGCAGGCAGCATGCCGCGCTGCAGCAGCGGCTCGACGAGACGCTTGATACACCGGTGCGGGTAGCACTGGCCATGTGTTACGGCAACCCGTCGATCGGCGCCGGCCTCGCGGAGCTGCGTGACGCCGGGGCAACGAGGGTGCTGGTCCTGCCGCTGTACCCGCAGTACTCCGCGANNTACCCGCAGTACTCGGCGACATCGAGTGCCGCGATTTTCGATGCCGTGACCGCCGAACTGCGTGGCTGGCGCGCCGTGCCGGAACTGCGCTTTATCAATGACTACCATGCGCACCCGGCCTATATCGCGGCACTGGCAGACAGTGTACGCGCCTTCCAGCAGGAACACGGGACGCCCGAGAAGCTGCTCATGTCCTTCCACGGTATCCCGCAGGAGTACGCCGACAAGGGTGATCCCTATCCCTGCCAGTGCGAACTGACCGCCATGCTGCTTGCCAAACAGCTGGGGCTGGAACAGCCGCAGTGGCAGTTCAGTTTCCAGTCGCGGCTCGGACCGAAGGACTGGCTGAGGCCCTACACCGACGAGACGCTGGAGGCACTGGGCGGGCAGGGGGTACACGATGTGCAGGTGCTGTGTCCCGGTTTCAGCGCCGACTGCCTGGAAACGCTGGAGGAGATCGCGATGGAAAACCGCGATGTGTTTCTCGAGGCCGGCGGTACCGGCTACCGCTACATTCCCTGCCTGAACGACACGCCTGCCCACATCAATTTTCTCGCACAGCTGGTCGAGCGGCACCTGCAGGGCTGGCTGGAATGAATGCAGCCGGGTGAGCACCCTATGAAGGCCATGATCCTGGCAGCCGGCCGGGGAGAGCGGATGCGGCCGCTGACCGATAGCACGCCCAAGCCGCTGCTGCGCATCGGCGGTCAGACGCTGATCGAGCATCACCTGCATGCGCTGGCACGTGCGGGTATCACGGAGCTGGTCATCAACCATGCGCACCTGGGCGAACAGATCGTGCGTGCGCTGGGCAACGGGGCCGCCTATGGCGTTTCCATCACCTGGTCACCCGAGGGCGACACGGCACTCGAAACCGGTGGCGGTATCTGCAATGCATTGCCGCTGCTGGGCACGGCAGCGTTCCTGGTGGTGAATGCCGACATCTGGACCGATTTCGATTTTGCGATGTTGCCAACCGCTATCGAGGGTCTGGCACACCTCGTGATGGTCGACAATCCACCGCAACACCCGGACGGTGATTTCTCGCTGAGCGAGGGCAGGCTGGCGCAACGGGGGCCGGCGATGCTGACCTACAGCGGTATCGGTGTGTATCGTCCGGAACTGTTTGCCGGCTGTTCCCCCGGCGCGTTTCCGCTGGCGCCGCTGCTGCGTGACGCGATGGACCGTGGAGAGGTCACCGGTGAGCACTTTTCCGGCAGCTGGTTCGATATCGGCACACCGGAACGGCTTGCCGCAGTCAACGAGGCGGTAATCAACCTGCAGTAGACGTACATGGGCCAGGAAATAGAAGCCACTCATTTCACGCCGGAAGATTTTGCCGCGTATAACGAACGGCTGCAGCAGGAGACCGCCCTGCTGGAGGAATGGTTCCGTAGCGGGATCTTCTCGCCGCGTGACCGCATGGGCGGGTTCGAGCTGGAGGCGTGGCTGGTCGATCGCCACGAACGGCCGGCGCCCATCAACGACGTATTTCTCAAGCGGCTCGACAATGCCATGGTGGTGCCCGAGCTTGCCCGCTTCAATGTCGAGCTGAACGACCATCCGCAGCACCTGTGGGGTTCGGCCTTCAGCCGCTTCGAGGCCAGCCTTGGTGCAACCTGGCAGCAGTGTGCACGCATGGCCGAACAGCTGGAGGCGCACCTGGTCATGATCGGCATCCTGCCAACCGTCCGCGAGGAAGAGCTGACGCAGGAGAACATGTCGGACCTCAGGCGTTACCGGGCGCTCAACGAGCAGGTATTGCGGCTGCGTGGCGGGGAGCCGCTGCACCTGGATATCAACGGGCATGAACACCTGAAGACATCGCACCAGAGCGTGATGCTGGAGGCGGCCACCACCTCGTTCCAGCTGCATCTCAAGGTGCATCCGGACCGGGCCGTGCGCGCCTTCAACGCCTCGGTTATCGCCTCGGCGCCGATGGTGGCGAGCTGCGCCAATTCGCCCTACCTGTTCGGTCATGAGTTGTGGGAGGAGACGCGCGTGCCGCTGTTCGAGCAGTCGGTCTCGGTGGGCGGTTTTGCCGGCGCCAGCCATGGCCCGCTGCAGAGGGTGACCTTCGGTTCCGGCTACGCGCGTGAGTCGATCATGGAGTTTTTCCGGGAGAATGCTCAGCATTACCCGGTGCTGCTGCCCATGTGTTTCAAGGAGGGGCTGGAGCAGATGTCACACGTGCGCCTGCACAACGGCACCATCTGGCGCTGGAACCGGCCGCTGATCGGTTTTGATTACGACGGCTTGCCGCACCTGCGCCTCGAGCACCGCGTGGTACCGGCCGGCCCCACCATCGTGGACATGATTGCCAACGCCGCGTTCTACCACGGCCTGATCGAGAGCCTCGTGACCCAGGAAATCCCGCCCGAGCAGCGGATCGCCTTTGCCACGGCGCGTGACAATTTCTACAGCGCTGCCAAGCGCGGGCTGGATGCCCATGTCAGCTGGACCGGGGAAGCGCGGGTATCGGTGCGCAGCCTGGTCCTGGAACAGTTGCTGCCGATGGCGCGCAGCGGCCTGGAGCGGCTGGAAATTGATCGCGAGGATATCGATCGCTACCTTGGGGTGATCGAGGCACGGGTGGCGAGCGGCCAGACCGGTGCCGAGTGGCAGCGCGCGGCCGCGGCCCGCTGTAACCGTGATATGGCGTCCCTGCTGTTGGCCTACCGGGAGCGACAGGAGCGCGGCCGGCCTGTCCATGAATGGGATCTGGATGTCTCCTGATCGGAGCAAATAGCAATATATTGCATCAAATAAACACATTTAATATAAAATAGAAGAAGTTAGCAACAGTTATCTATGCTGAACGAACTCAACGACATACCCGAGGGTCTGCTGGAGGTCGGTTGTGCAGGGCTGGAAGATTTGCTCGGTGGCCCGACCCTGCTGCACCTGCCGGGCCGGCAGCCCCGGCCGCTGTTTGTCACCGTGCTGGCACACGGCAACGAAACGACCGGTTTTCAGGCGCTGCAGTCCCTGCTCCGGCATTACCGCGCTACGCAACTGCCGCGCGCGCTGTCGGTGCTGATCGGCAACGTTTCGGCGGCGCGCCATGGCCTGCGCCGGCTGGAAGGACAGGTCGATTACAACCGCGTCTGGCCGGGCACCGATACCCCGGATGTGCCGGAGGCGCGGCTGATGCAGCGGGTCGTCGACATCATGCGCTCGCGCAAGCCGTTTGCCAGCATCGACGTGCACAACAACACCGGTATCAATCCGCACTACGCCTGCATCAACCGGGTCGACAACCGCTTCCTGCAGCTGGCATCGCTGTTCAGCCGTACCGTGGTGTATTTCATCCGTCCGCGCGGTGTGCAGTCGCTCGCCATGGCCGAACTGTGTCCGGCGGTGACCATCGAATGCGGCAAGGCCGACCAGCAATACGGGGCGCAGCATGCGCGCGATTTTATCGATGCCTGCCTGCACATGAGCGAAATACCGGACCACCCGGTGCCGTCGCATGATATCGACCTGTTTCATACCGTGGCCATCGTCAAGGTGCCTGACGAAATCAGCTTCAGCTTTGCGGACGAGGCTGTCGACCTGCGCCTGTTCGGCAACCTGGACCATTTGAACTTTCGCGAACTGCCGGCAGGGACACAGCTGGGCTGGCTGCGCAATGATGCTGATATCACGCTGGATGTACGTGACGACAATGACCAGCCGGTGTTTGACCGTTACTTCAGCATCGAGCAAGGCGTGCTGCGAACCACACGGGAATTCATGCCCTCCATGTTCACCCTCGATGAACGCGTCATCCGCCAGGACTGCCTCGGCTACCTGATGGAACGCCTGCTGCCGGGCAACAGCTGAGTCGCGGTCCGCGCGCCCGTCAAGAACAGTTCAGTGCGGCCGCCCGGGGTTTATCCAGTGCGCCTGCAAGGCGCTCCTGCAACGTATATAGGCAGGAGCGCCTTGCAGGCGCGATTTCTTCCTGCCTGAAATCCCCCCGCAGGACCTGCCACCTGCCTCGTGACGTGCTGTCGCTAAAGTAATCGGGAAGACTGCCGTTACTGCCCATGCGACGGACTCCTGCGCGGGCAGCGAAACCCCGGAACAATGACGCCGGTTTTGCTGTAGCCGGGCCGCACCCGGGTCCGGTCGTTGTGCTGGTGCAGTGCAACCCCTTTCCCTGTGGCATGGAGGAAGGACGCGATGTCCGGATTGTCAGTACCTGCCATGTGTTCCTGTCCCCTGTATCGCAGGCGTGCTGGCTCATGGCAGAGGTGAAGGCCAGCCTGCGTGTCGAGACGCGCCTGCGGGGGGTTCCGCTCTCGCCGGGCATCGCGCTCGGCAGGCCGTGCTTCTATGAACACCGCTGTGCCGGGGCCGGGCCGGCATCCGCGACCTGCCCCGGGCAGGAAACACGGCGCCTGCAGGATGCCCTGACATGGCTGGAGCGCCAGCGTTCGGAACTGGCACGCCAGGCGCAGGCAAGGCTTGGCCGTGAACACGCGGAAATTTTCGAGGCGCAGCGCATGATGCTGGCCGATGAATCCTTTCACTCGCAGCTTGCAGCCAGTATCGAGGAGCACGGGTGCAGCGCGGAACAGGCGGTGCAGACGGTGCTGGATTCCTACAGCGAGCAGTTCGCCGCAGCAGATACCGAATATTTACAGCAGCGTATTGCCGATATCAGCGAGATCCGGCAGGGCCTGCTGGGTTACCTCGGGCGGGCAAGCGCCTGCCGGCGCTGCAAGGACACGACGGGCTGCAGCCTGGGCCACTGCCGGCTCGGCAATGACCACATCCTGGTGGGCGAGGAAATCACCGCCAATCTACCCATCGAAACCGACCGCAAGACCGTCGGCTTCATCGTGGAGAAGGGCGGCCCGAACAGTCACGCGATTATCCTGGCGCGGGCGTTGCGCTGTCCTGTGGTCGGCGGTATCCAGGACCTTGCCGAAGCCATTCCCGCGGATGCCCAGATCCTGATCGACGGCGACCGTGGTGAGGTCATCCTCAACCCGTCACCGGCGACGCTCACGCACTATCGGAATCTGTCCACCGGTCGCGGGCAGGAAGCGGAGGTTTCCACGCCGGTCCCGGGGCTGAAGGTCATGGCCAATATCGGACAATCCGGGGATGTCGGTGATGCGCTGGCCTGCGGCGCCGAGGGGGTCGGTCTGTACCGGACCGAGATGGAACTGCTGGTGGCCGGCAGACTGCTGAACGAGGCGGAACAGTTCGCGCGTTACAGCGAGGTGGTAACGGCCATGGCCGGCCGCCCGGTCTATATACGGCTGCTCGATCTTGGCGCGGACAAGGCCGCGAAATGGCTGGAAACAACGCTGCAGGATGATGCGCTTACCGGGATGCGCGGTGCCAGGCTGCTGCTTGCCCATCCCGGGCTGCTGCGGGAGCAGGCGCGCGCGCTTGCCCGCGCAAGCTGTCATGGACCGATCCACGTGCTCTACCCGATGATCGGAACCGTCGAACAATTTGTCGAGATGCGGGCATTGTTCGATCAGGCGGTGGCGGACCTGCAGCCCGCCGGTCTCAGGCACGGGGTGCTGTTCGAGGTGCCGGCCGCATGCCTTGCAGGTCGGCAGCTCATGCAGCACGCGGACTTCGGCTGCATTGGAACCAATGACCTGGTCCAGTATCTTTTTGCCGAAGACCGCTGCGAGGGGAATACAGCCTGTTATGCCGGTTTCGAGAACAACCCCGTACTCTGGGAACTGATCCGGGAACTGTCGCGGGTTGCCGCCAGTGCCGGCAAGCCGATGGCCATCTGCGGTGAACTGGCGGGCGATCCCCGTTTCACCGCCAGGATCATGGACTCGGGTATCTCTGCTGTCAGCACCAGTCCGGCGCATATCGCAAGGGTACGCAGGGCGGCCGAACAGGCGCGCTGCGCCACCTCGCGGCCCGCCAGCCGGGCGATATCCGCCGGACGCTGAGGGAGGCAGCCGGTGCGTGCTGCTATCTGGCGCGCTTCACATCCGCATAGAAATTGGTGCCCAGCCAGGCAGCGATGTTCTTCTTTAAGTAACCTGATCCCGTCACCACGACCGATTTTTCCCGGATGGCCTTCATGATGGTGGTGTCGCCCATCCACACGGCAGTCAGTGTTCTCAGATCGGTTGTGATGTTCAGATCTACCTCATGCCCGGGGTCCTGGTAGCAGACATCTATATTGTCCCGGGTGATCACCAGCCACCAGCAGCGCAGTTTCGAGGTGTAGTCGGTGAACTCGAACACGATTACCGTTCGGGGTGCCTTGAAGAAGCCGGGGTTGATAGTCCTGTGGATGTCCCAGACCAGCAGTGACGGATCAAGGTCCGCGCTTGCCAGGTCGCTCCTTACCCAGCGGTGCCCCCAGGTGCCCAGCTGCCAGATGATCTGTGCAAGTTCCTCGCCGGCTTCAGTCAGGTGATAATCGACGTGGTTGTTACGGGATGTGCGCGCCACTATGCCGGCTTTCTCCAGCGTCTTGAGTCTTGTCGACAACAGCGAGGGGGACATCAATGGCAGGCCCTTGCGCAGGTCATTGAAGCTATGGCTGCCTGCAGCAAGTTCCCGGATCACCAGGTTGGTCCATCGCTCCCCGACCACCTCGGTAGCCTTGGCGATGGGGCAATATTGTCCGTAGCCTTTCATGGTTTATAACCTCGCTGTTGCCAGCATAGTCTACCCCGATATGGGCTAATGACCAGTACAAAATATGTATCTTAAATTATGAATATTCCAAGAGGCTTCACGCACCCACCGGCCGCGTACATATGAACAATATAATAAAAACAATCGGTTATATGATTCTTGAAGATAGCGAACTGACCGTATCTGTCGATCAACCAGTACAAACGTTGTACTGGTCGCCCATGTGATCACCGTCCAGAATTGTGCCATGAGCCTGGCCGCCAGCAGGCAGGACGCGTTCAGGCTCATGTCCTTAACCACAACAGAGGAGCAAGATCATGGCACTGTTACCCAAAACACTACGCTTCTGGTTATTCGATACCCTGTCGGTCAAGACGATGCGCTACCTGCAAGTGGTGCCCCGTCACAGGGCGCACGGCCTGGTGGCAGAGGTCTACAACCAGATTGCCGAGGATTTTTTCATCAATGGCTCACTCACCAGTCGTTCCGGAGTCCCGGACCTGCTGGCTGCAATCTGGACCGGCGGGCGTGAAACGGTCCTTGTCAGTGACCGGCTGGACCGCACCACCAAGGAGGCACTGACTGCAACACTCTCGTCCATCAATGATTGTCCCTATTGCGGCGACATGATGGTCAGTCTGGTGCATGCGGCGGACCGGCATGATGATGCCATCCAGATCCTCAGCGAGACGGAGCAACATATCACCGACCCGCTGCTGCGCGAGCGTCTGCTCTGGGTTCGCGCAGTAGCCACGCCGGGCGCAACGCCGCCTGCCACCACTCCTTTTAGCAGGGCCGAGTTGCCCGAGGTGATCGGTTCACTGATGGCACTGAGTGATATCAATCGCTTCAGTCACATTGTGATGGACGGCTCACCGGTGAATGCCCCGTTCGGACTGCAGGCGGTGAAGGCATTTGCCCTGCGCCTGTTCGGCGGAGAACTCAGGGCAACACATGTGCATCCCCTGGAGCCCGGCCGTGCTCTGTCCCTGCTGCCGGAGGCGGAGCTGCCCGATGACATGCAATGGGCAAGGGCGAATCCGCGCATTGCCAGTGCGGTTGCCCGGTGGGCAGCCGCGGTTGAGCGGGAATCCGAGCAGGTGATTCCGGACCGTACCCGCAAGCTCGTGCACGACAGCCTGAAACACTGGCAGGGCGAACAAATGCCGATCAGCCGCAACTGGGTTGAGCAGGAAGTCGAGGGGCTGGAAGGCAACGAGCGCGCCATCGCCCGGCTGGCACTGGTGCTTGCCAAGGCCTCCTACCAGTCCGATGACAGGCTCGTGGACGAGGTGCTGGCATACAACCCGGAGCAGGAACAGTTTCTGCGTATCCTGGCCTGGAGCACGTTCACGGCAGCCCGCTACGTGGCAGCACGCATTGCCGGGCTGTGCGATGCAGACACTGCGGTGCTGGCGCATGCAGCCTGAATGTCGTTCCAAAGCAGTGCGAGACGCTGCGTTCCCTGCAGCGTCTCCCCTGCTGAACAGCACAGGGTTGCAACCACCATGTTTTCCACGGACAGCAGCTTACGTTGTCGGGGTATACAGATATGAACAGCCAGGCCATACATCCGGTATTGCTGATTATTGCCGATATAAGCGGCTATACAAGATTCATGGTGTCCAGTGACATCGAGATCGAACACAGCCAGCAGATAATCAGTGAGCTTATCCAGGCCATCATAAGGCAGGTGGAGATCCCGCTCGAGGTGGCGAAGCTCGAGGGTGATGCAATATTCCTGTATGTAAAAAAGGATGCAGGTCCGCTTGCCTGGGATGATGTTCGCAGAGTCACTGCTGACAAGCTCATCAGGTTTTTCGATGTCTTCCATGAAAAATTGCGGGAGATATCAGCCCATACTGACTGCCCCTGCGGTGCCTGCAGCAACTTGCGGATACTGAAGCTCAAGATCATCGCGCACAGCGGCGAGGCGCTGTTTTACCGTATTCATCACTTCGATGAACTGTCGGGCAGGGATGTCATACTGGCACACCGCCTGCTGAAGAACTCCGTCCGGCCGGATGAATATTTACTGATGACGGAGCCGGCCTACGAGGATCTCGGGTGTCCGAACGAGCTCCGGGTAGAGCAGGGACATGAACATTACGAGCACCTCGGCCGGATAAAGACCTATGTTCACAGTCCGGCCAGTCATGCGATGCGGCAGCTCCGGTTTGCCGGCAATGCAACACGGATCTGAAAGGATCTCGGGCGCGGGCAGGCTCTGCCTTTCATGGTGAGCACCGGTGCTGACCCAGGCATGCGCCAGGGCCTGCATGCCGTGCCGGCTTCAGTCGGATGATTGCAGCGCGCTTTCCTGCCGCGTACCGGGGCCGGTGCGATGGTCATCGAGCTGCGATTTCAGTGCGCTGTTCTCCTGCCGGAGGCTGGTCACCTGCTGCTGCATCAGGTCGAGGTCCTGGCGTTCGATCAACAGCAGGGTGACACTCGTCACCGATACGGCGGCAAGTACCAGCAGCGCCATACACAGGCCAAAAACGGTTTGATGTCGAAAACCCGGCATCGTATTTCTTTGTTGTGTTTCCCCCCGGCTCCCAGTCTAGCCGAGCGGGCCACCCGAAGTGAAGCGGGAGCGGTCAGCGGTTCCCGGCCGGCGCTGACCGGCCAGGCGGGGCTAGCGGCAGTAAGAATCCTTGCGACAGTCCCGCTTGTCGGCACAGTCGATCCTGCCGTCGCCGTCATTATCGATCAGGTCGTTGCAGATCTCTGCTGCCTCGTTACCGCTACCGGTATCGCCGCCACAGGCCAGCGTGCCGGAAATCGAGGGGATTTCCGCATACGTGGATTCGCTCAGGTAGGCAGTGATCGCTGTCTGGGTGAACAGGGGCTCGCAGTCGGCCTGCACCAGGCTCACGTGCACCATGTCACACAGGCCGGGCCAGCCCTGGGTGTCGAACTTGTCCCCCTTGTCGATGAACACCGTCTGTACCCAGGCGGAACCCTGGATCGTGCATGTCCCGGCCCGCTCGCAGGTCTGGCTGAGGGGATCGTCACGGCAGCTGCTGTAGTCCTGTGTGCCGCCCGCAAACACGGAAGCACTCAGCAATAGCCCGGAAAAGAACATGAAGCACAGATTATTACTGGTCATATCGGAGTTTCTCGTTATTCATTCTGGTCCGCGGGGAAGCATACTGGAAAGGCTATGTTTCCTGCCACTGACAGTAAATGGTACAAAGGTACCACCCTGACCGGTGCGCAAGCATGTCTGCCCGGACCGGACCGGGGAATCCGCTGCCGTCGCCGGGTTACGGGTATGTGTGATGTCGGCGGGGGTCAGTCGCTGCCGGTGGCCTGCTTTGCCTGCTGGTCGGCATGGTAGGACGAGCGCACCATGGGGCCGCTTGCGACATGGCTGAAGCCCATTGCATGTCCCAGCTCGCCCAGGCGCTCGAATTCATCCGGCGTCACGTAACGTTCCACCGGCAGGTGGTGCACGCTCGGCTGCAGGTACTGTCCCAGCGTCAGCATGTCGCAGTCGTGCGCACGCAGATCACGCATGACCTGCTCCACTTCGGCGATCGTCTCGCCGACACCCAGCATCAGGCCGGACTTGGTCGGTACCTGCGGATGCAGGCCCTTGAAGCGTTGCAGCAGGTCCAGTGACCAGTCGTAGTCGGAGCCGGGGCGTACCTTCCTGTACAGCGACGGTACCGTTTCCAGGTTGTGGTTGAAGACATCCGGTGGAGTATTGACCAGGATATCGAGCGCCCGGTCCATGCGGCCGCGGAAATCAGGTACCAGGACCTCGATGCGGATATCGGGGTTGTAGTCGCGGATGCGCGTGATGCAGGCGCTGAAATGTGCTGCGCCGCCATCGCGCAGGTCATCGCGATCGACCGAGGTGATGACCACGTAGTTCAGGCCCATGGCACTGATGGTGCGCGCCAGGTTTTCCGGTTCCTCGGCATCGAGCGGATCGGGGCGCCCGTGTGCCACGTCGCAGAACGGACAGCGACGCGTGCAGATATCGCCCATGATCATGAAGGTCGCCGTACCGCCGGCAAAACATTCCCCGATGTTCGGACAGGACGCCTCCTCGCACACGGTGTGCAGGCGGTTTTCGCGCAGCACCCCCTTCAGGCGCGTCACGGCCGGGTCGGCCGGGGACCTGGCACGTATCCAGGCCGGCTTGCGCAACGGCCGGGTGGTGGTCTCGACCTTGATCGGGATGCGCGCGGTCTTGGCCGCGCCGCGCTGTTTCCTGTCGCTGTCGCTCATCGCTATTCAGTCCTGCAGCAGGCGTTCCAGGTGCGCCAGCAGCGGTTTGCCGACCTGCGCCGGGCTGCCCGCGATGCCGAGGTCCGCCAGTTGTGTGACCTCGAGCCCCCGGTAGCCGCACGGATTGATGCGCGCGAACGGGGAGAGGTCCATGTTTACGTTCAGGCTCAGGCCGTGATAGCTGCAGCCCCTGCGCACGCGCAGGCCCAGTGCCGCGATCTTGCGGCCGTCGACGTACACACCGGGGGCGCCGTCACGCCGCGCGGCGGTTATCGCGTGGTCTGCCAGCAGGTCGATCACGGCCTGCTCGAGCCGGTTGACGAGGGATTGTACACCGAGCTGGCGGCGCCTGAGGTCAAGCAGGGTGTAGACCACCAGCTGCCCCGGCCCGTGATAGGTGACCTGGCCACCCCGGTCGCTGCGCACGACCGGGATATCACCGGTTGCCAGCAGGTGTTCCTGCTTGCCGTTGCGCCCCAGCGTAAACACCGGCTGATGCTCCAGCAACCACACTTCATCCATGGTTGCAGGGGTGCGTTTGTCGGTAAAGGACTGCATGTCATGCCAGCTGCGGGCATAGTCCACCGGCCCTTCGTGGCGCACCGCCCGGATGCCGTGGCGGCATGCCTGCGAGCTGTCCGTTGTACTGTTCACCGCGACAGACATCAGAGCGCCATGATCACATCATCGCAGTCAACCAGGTCCTGGTAGATGGCGTCCAGTTGTGCACGGCTGGTGGCCCGCACCACAACCGTTACCGAGAGGTAGTTGCCCTGGCCGCTGGTGCGCGTCTTGATCGCGCCCTCGGCGAGGTTCGGGGCGTGGCGGCGCACGATCTCGACTACGGTGATGTCGAGATCGCAGTCCGCCTTGCCCATCGCCTTGATGGGGAACTCGCAGGGAAATTTGAGCGGGCTTTCCGGTTCAGTCATGGCATCAGTTTATCAGGCTGGCCGCGTCGTCTCGATGTGTCTTCGGCTAGCGGTTGCCGGGCAGGGTCATGGCCGGCGGTCGGTGCAATCGTGTAGCGGGCCACTTGCGGGGCTGTTGCGCTCGAGGGTCCGGCCGGTCGTGGTCCCGGTATCCGTGCTGGTGATGTCGCGGGTGCGGGTGCCAGACAGGCGCCGGGTACCAGGGGATGTATGCCGGGATAGGGTACGGCGCTGCGCTTTCTCCGGCAGCCTGTGCCTCGGCCTGCGCGCGCCATGCCTCGGCCTCGGCGTGACGGCGTTCGGCCTCCAGCCGCTCGCGTTCCAGGCGCTGTGCCTGCATGCGTGCCGCCTGGTTGATGACCGACCAGTAATCATCCTGGGGGCGGGTTACCGGCGGGTACGGGGGCAGCTCCAGTTGCATCATCCCGCCCGTCCCGGGCGGCGGCGGCAGTTCGCTGAAGTGGGTGATACCGGCAGGATCGACCCAGCTATAGACCGGGCCGGCTGCTAGCGGTGGCAGCACCAGGCACAGCAGGCCGAGCAGTGAAATCCGGAAATCGCCATACATTTCAGTTACCTCACGGGGTAGGACTGTCAGCTGCCGGGTGAGTTCACGATAGCGCGCGGCAGGCTGCGCTGTCGCGCGGCGGCGCGCTGCCGGGCGTTATCCCCGCATTCCAGAATATTCATATACAGAACATATGGATAGGAATGGATCGTGCGCGCGGGCCGGCGCCGTTAAAGGCACCTTTCCGGATGGCCGATAGCTCTCTTTAGAGCCGGCCGGAGCTGTGTCCGGTCTCGCAGCAGGGGGGTAATCATGAGTGCAGTCACCCGTGATGTGGTTGGCAAGAAAAAACCCGGCAGGAAAAAACGCCGCAAGGGCATGGCATCACTGAAGGCGATGCGGGCCGCCATGGCACGCCACAAGCTTGAACTGATGCAGGAAGAGGCCCAGCTGCAGGAAGCGCTGTACGACGTTTTCGCCGACGACAAGGTAGCCAAGAAGCGCTAGTCTGATCCGGTCGCCCGCTACGGTGCGACCTCTCTATCTGCGGGCCGTCCCATGCGACGGCCCGTTTTTTTATCGGGCCCGTGCTGTCGCCGGGCTGGTGGCGGGCCGCTGGTGCCGCGTGCGCGTGCTCAGTCAATCCAGCCCTGCAGGGCGGCGATGATCTTCTCTGCCTGGTCCTTGCTGGAAATGTTGAACTTGGACTTCTGCTGGTACTCGCCGCCGCGTTTCTGGTAACGGCGTATGGTGTACTTGTCCGGGCCGTAGACTCCCTTGGCACGGTCCCAGTCCTGGTAGCGAAAGATGATGGTCGACCAGGCTCCGCGGGTGAGGATCTGCTTGTCCAGTTCCTTGACCGTTTCGATGCCGTCTTCCTCGTAGCGAACGGTCAGCTCTTCTACACTGCTTGCCATAAATACTCCATTGGTTGATGCACATCACGACTGGTTCGTGATCAATGGTCGGCCATCATACGGATTTCCGCCCGTTCCGGAAGGTCCACAGGCAAGGGCCTGATTTTTCAGGTGGTCGGCGGCTACCGGCAGGTAAATAGCGCTGTCCATCCTGGCGGCGCTCTGTTTACCATACGGGGCAACGATGCTTACCCGCAAAAAACAGTTGCATGGTGGTCACCTGCCGCGGCATTCGGTCCCGCTGTCACTGCGCGTCATGCGTTTCCTGTTCGCGCGCGCCGGCGCCGTGTTCCCCGGCCTGCTGGGCCACTGGGCCTATTCACTGTGGTTTCGCACAAGGCGTTTCCCGGCGTCTGCGGACGGCCGGCAGGCCTTGCTGGATGCCCGGCACGAGATCCTGCAGGTCGGGGATAGCCCGGTGACCGTTTACAGCTGGGGCAGCGGTTCTCCGGTGCTGTTCGTGCATGGCTGGTCGGGGCAGGGCAGCCAGGTGGCCGCCTTCGTGAAGCCGCTGACGGAGGCGGGTTTCCGGGTGGTCTCACCGGACTTGCCGGGGCATGGCGCATCGCCGGGCCGCAGCACCACCATCCTGGAGTGTGCGGAGGTGTTGCAGGCATTGCAGCAACACTATGGCAGGCCGGCAGGGGTAATCACGCACTCGTTCGGTGGCATGGTGCTGGCCTATGCCATGAACCACGGACTGCAGACACGTGCAGTGGTCTGCATCGCCGCACCGGCAGACGCACATTTCCTGGTGGACGGTTTCACGCGCACACTGCACATGCACCGCGCGGTCATTGACAACCTGTGCATGCGCCTGGAGCAGCATTTCGATAATGGTTTCTGGGAACAGATATCGACCGAGTGCAATGCCCGCAAGCTGTCGACACCGGCACTGATCGTGCATGACGCGAAGGACACCAGCGTGCCCCTCGAACACGGCGAGCGGATCGCCGCTGCCTGGCCGGGTGCCCGGTTCATGAAGACCGACGGGCTGGGGCACGGCAAAATCCTGCGTGATGCAGGCGTGATCGATGCTGCGGTATCATTCATCGCACGGGCTGCCGGACAACAGTCGCCGACACAGGGTTGAGTGATATGAAGCTTTACCTCGCACAGCACGGTGTGGCCCTGGGCAAGCAGGAGGATCCCGCGCGTGCGCTGAGCGGGCAGGGTGTGCAGGAAGTCACCCGCATGGCAGCGGCGCTGGAGGATGCCGGGGTGCGCGTGGCGCGCGTCTGGCACAGCGGCAAACGGCGTGCAGAGCAGACCGCTGCCATACTGGCGGACAGGGTGCTCCAGCAGGGTGATATCGACTGGATAACCGGTATCGATCCGCTCGACCCGGTGCAGGAGTTCGTCACCGATGCCGATGTCTGGCTGGAAGACACCCTGGTGGTCGGACACCTGCCTTTCCTGTCGCGGCTGGTTTCCCTGCTGCTGTGTGGTGATGCGGAGCGCGAACTGGTCAGCTACCTGCCCGGCAGCGTCGTTTGCCTGCAGCGCGGCGAGACCGGCTGCTGGACCCTGCAGTGGATGCTGCGGCCGGACCTGCAGGGCGGCGGGCCGCAATGAGCCTGCGCGGCATCGTTCCACCGGATCCCGAGTCGGGAGTTTCGCAGCCGAGGTACGCGGTGATCTTCACGCCGCGTCGCGACCGCAAGCGCTACCCGGCCGGGTGCGTGGAGATATTCGCGACCGGGGAGGAGGCGCTGGCGGCGGCCGACCCGGACAACAGGCGCCATGCAGCGCGCGTGCTTGGCCCGTCCAAGTCTTCCGAGGGCCAGTTTATCTATTACCTGCTGGAGTGGCTGTAACCCGGCTTTCCAGGCTGCGCAGGAAGGACAGGTAGACCGGTTTTTCCCATTCCCGGCCGCCCAGTGCCTGGTAGCGGATGTGACCGCCGGGATCGACCAGGTAGGTGGCGGGCAGCCCGCGCGGCTGCCAGGCTTCCGTGACCAGCCCGTCCGAGTCCAGCAGCGGTATCAGCTCGAGTTCGGGTACCACGGTGCCCAGGAAGGTGAATACCTCGTCTTCCGTCTCGGCGGTATTGATCAGTACAAACTCGATGCCGCTGTCTTCCATCAGCGCGACCATCTTCTGGATGCTGGGCATCTCGCGCCGGCACGGACCACACCAGCTTGCCCAGAAATGCACGAAGCGCCAGCGGCCCTGTGTAGCTGCCAGGTCGTAGGGTTCGCCGTCCAGGTTGTTCAGCCGCAGGGCAGGCGCGGGCGTGCCGTCAATCCGCAGCACGCCGGGGGGCAGTCCCTCGTCGGCCTGCGCACAGTTGATGAACAGCAGCAACAGGCAGGCTGGCAGCAGCTGTGCTTTCATCGGGCCGGTGTGTCCTGCGGGCAGGGTATGTTGCCAAAGCCAAGCCTGACCGATTCGCCCGTCTTGTCGGCACCGCTGTGGAAACGGGCGTCGATGTTGAAACTGTCCGTACCGCCGGGAAGCACCACATTGCCGCCGACCGGTTCACCCGGCCGCAGGTCGCGCACCAGCGGGAGCTGTGTCCAGCCGAAGGTGGAACGGCTCGCCTGGCGCAGGTCGATTTCATCCCACTGGGCATCCCAGTAGGTCTTGTCGAGGTGTGGCAGCTGCTTGCCGTTGCTGGTGAACTGCCAGCGCTCGAGTTCCAGCCAGAGGACACGATCACTCCTGTTCTTTACATACACGGTGACGAAACAGGTTTTCCTGATGCGCTCGATTGCCTCCGGCGGGAATCCGCGTGCCTCGTAAAATGCAGCCATCTGGTCGGGGGTGCGCGGAGCCACGGCGATTTTCATGTCGTCATTTTCAAAAAACGTACCGGTACGGGGACCTTCCTGCGCCGCGAGGCTGGTGGCCTGCAGGCTGGCCAGCAGTATGAGAAAGATGCGCAGCATGGTTGAATCAGTACGGAGTTCCTTGGGAATTGACTTGTAGTTGACTTACCATGATCCTGTGACCACGCGGGCTGCGCAGTGTTCCGAGTTTGCACAGTTTGCCGCCAGAGGACAAGCCATGCTGAAAAGGTTATACCTGCTTGCAGTTTGCCTGGGCCTGATCGTTCCGGGCGCGACCGCCTTTGCGGATTTTCCCGCTGTGCAGCGCCCGGTGCATACCTACTCGATCGTCGCGCGCGATCCGGTGACGGGGCAGCTGGGTGCCGCCGTGCAGTCACACTGGTTCTCGGTCGGCGACCTGGTGCCATGGGTCAGGGCCGGGGTCGGTGCCGTGGCCACCCAGTCGTTTATCGACGTGCGTTACGGTGTCGAGGGCCTGCAGCTCATGCAGCAGGGCAAGACCGCGGCGGAGGCCCTTGCGACATTGCTCGGGGCCGACGCCAGTCCCGGTGTACGGCAGGTTGGCATGATCGACGCACAGGGTGGTATAGCCCAGCACACGGGCGAGAACTGCATTGCGCATGCCGGTCACCTGGCCGGCAAGGATTTTGCCGTGCAGGCCAACCTGATGATCCACGAGGGCGTGCCGGAGGCCATGGCGGATGCCTTTCGCAGCAGCACGGGCACGCTTGCAGAACGCATGCTGGCCGCGCTGGAGGCGGCCGAGGCGCTGGGCGGTGATCTGCGCGGCAAGCAGTCCGCAGCCATCGTGGTGGTGCGTGGCGAGCCGGCCGAGCACGCCTGGCAGGAGCGGCTGGTGAACCTGCATATCGAGGACCACCCGACGCCGCTGCGTGAACTGCGGCGCCTGCTGACACTGAACAGTGCCTATCACCACATGAACCAGGGCGAGCATGCGCTGGAAAAGGATGACCTGGACACCGCGCTGACCCACTACAGCCGGGCAGCCGAGCTGGCCCCGGCCAACCTGGAGATCCGCTTCTGGCATGCCGTCTCGCTGCTGAATGCCGGCAGGACGGAGGCGGCGTTGCCGGTGCTGTCGCCGGTTATCACCGCGGATGAGGGTCTGCGGCAACTGGTGCCGCGCCTGGTGGCGGCCGGTATCCTGAAGATCGACGCACAAACCTTGCAGAAAATAGAGGCCGCTGGACTATCGCGGCAGGAGGCAGAATGATGCAGAAACCGATGAAGATATGCTCCGCTTTCATACTGGTACTGTCGGTACTGGCGCATCCCGCAAGCCGGGCGGATGATGTGCTGCCGTCGCGCCTGATGGGGCTGGATCTGGCGCGCGATATTGCCCAGGGGGCGATCGATGCCTGCCGCAAGGAGGGCTACCAGGTGGCCGTCGTGGTGACCGACCGCAGTGGTGATCCGCTGGTGGTCATGCGCGATGTCTTCGTCAGCAAGTTCATGGTGCAGCTTGCCCAGAACAAGGCGAATGCCGTTGCCATGTCCGGCCTCAGTTCCGGTGAGGTGCGTGACAACATGTCGCGCATCCGCGACGAGCTGAACGAGCTGGATGGCGTGCTGCTGATGGAAGGCGGTCTCCCGATACGCGTGGCCGGCTCCCTGATCGGGGCGGTCGGCGTGAGCGGTGCGCCGGGCGGTGACAAGGACGCGGCCTGTGCAAGCCGTGGTATCGAGGCGGTACAGGAGCGGCTCGATTTTGCCGACTAGCGGCTAGTCCCCGTTACGGAAAACCTCCCGGATTCAAGAAGATCCTCTCCCCTGCCGATGCAGTGAAAGGGCCTGCACGGGGCGGGTCGGGGGGATGGATCATGAAGTTCACGCACATCGTGCCGTGTGATTCCTGCCAGCAGGTTTTCCGCCGGTTCAGTGATCTCGGTTACCTCTACTGCGGGCATCACCGCATCATCGCGCTGCGCCATGCCGATGCACCGGTTTCATTCCTGCCGGTCAAGTCGACCGCACAGGCCATGCTGGTTATCGAGGACCATGGCCGCGTCGCCGGCGGTTTCTCGCTGACGGCTTGATCCAGGGTTCAACGCTGTTCCGCTAGCGCTGCGCCGGTGAGCAGCACCAGCTTGCCGGTGGTCTGTCCGGATTCCAGTGCCCGGTGTGCCTCGGCAACGGCTGCGAACGGAAACGTGCGTACCATCGGCAATTGCAGGCGGCCCTGGTCCAGCCAGCCCAGTATCTCGCGCATGCCTTGCTGCAGCAGCGCGTTCCTGTCGAACAGGTAGCTCAGGTTGAAACCGAGTACGCTGCGGTTGCGGGTGGTCAGGTCAAACGGGCTGAAGCGTGGTGTGCGCAGCCAGTCTGCGGCCAGCCTGATGCGGTTCGGTTTGCCGTGGCGTGTCGACAGCATGCCGTGGAAGCCATAGACCACGAGTTTGCCAACCGCTGCCAGGTGTCGGTAACTTTGCCGCAGCGTGGTTACGCCATTGGCGTCCAGTATCACGTCATAGCCTGCCGGCGCGTAATGCTCCGCCGAGCGCCACAGATCTTCAGTCGATTTGTCGATGACGGCATCCGCGCCCAGGTCGCTGACAGCGCGCGTCTTGTGCGCGGCGCCAACGACGCCGATCACCCGGCAGCCGGCAATCTTTCCCATCTGCACCAGCATACTGCCGACGCCGCCGGCCGCCGAGTGCACCAGCAGGGTGTTTCCCGGTTGCGGGTGAGCAAGCTGGAACAGGGCAAACCAGGCTGTCAGTGCCACGCTCGGCAGGGCTGCCGCCTGTACCGGCGTGAGCGACGCGGGGATGCGGAATACCTGCTGCTGACTGACTGCCAGCTGCGTTGCATAGCCGTTGAAACGGGTGACGGCCAGCACGGGCGTGCCCGGGGACAGGCCGGCGACGGCGCTGCCGCACTCGCGTACCGTGCCGGCCACTTCAAAGCCCGGTGTGATCGGGTAGCCGACATAGTGGCGTGCCGAGGCATACAGCCCCATGCGCGTTACACAGTCTGCATAGTTGATGCCGCAGGCGGCCACATCGATCAGCACCTCGTCGCTGGCCGGTACCGGGTCCGGCTGTTGCTCGATACGCAGCCGCCGGTAACCGCCGGGACGGTGAATGACAATTTTCCTCATGGTGTGCGCAGCTTGAATTCTGTCCGTCAGCCCCAACATGGGAGGTTACAGGAATTCCTTGCCGGAGGCTGACATGACTGCAGGTATCGTATTGATTGTTGCCGGGATCTTGCTGGTGCTGTTCCCGCCGCTATTGTCGATTATCGTTGCAACGCTGCTGATCCTTATGGGTGTGCTGGTGATTGCCATCGCGCGCGATGAGCGCAAGCTGCGGCGGCAATACCACAATCCGACGATAGAGTTCTTTATCAGGCACTAGCCCGCATACCGGGGCCGTCCTGCAGCAGGACCAGCCTCTATTCAGGCTTGCCCCAGAGTTCTTCCAGGCGCTTGTCGCGGCCACAGCCGTAACGGTAAAACTTGTAGCGAACGGGGTTCTTCTTGTAATAGTCCTGGTGGTAATCCTCCGCCGGATAGAAGGTAGCTGCCGCGGTAATAGGGGTCACGATCGGCTCCTCGAAGGTTTTCTCTTTTTCCAGCCTGGCCCTGGACTCGGTGGCAAGCCGTTTCTGTTCCTCGTTATGGTAGAAGATTTCACTGCGGTACTGGGTCCCCCAGTCGCAGAACTGGCCGCCCGCCGTGGTCGGGTCGATATTGCGCCAGAAGATTTCCAGCAGTTCTTCATAACTGACACGTGCCGGGTCGTAGCTGACCTGGACCGCCTCGGTATGTCCGGTGTTGCCGCGTGACACCTGTTTGTAGGTCGGATTTTCCAGGCTGCCGCCGGTGTAGCCCGAGATGGTCGAGATCACACCGTCGAGCTTCTCGAACGGCGGCTCCATGCACCAGAAGCAGCCGCCGGCAAAGGTGGCGGTCTCGGCATGCTGCGGCTGGCTGGCCGGTTCGGCGCCTGTTCCGAACCCGGCAAGGGCAAGGATGATTGTCAGGCAGTACTGCTGCAGGCGCGGGTGATGCATGGAGTTGTCCTGGTTCAGGTCGCGGGTATCGCTAATGGACAGCAGCCGCAGGTAATTGTTCAGTCGAATATACGCTATTTATATCAGTCTCTTGCAATGATTTAAAGACGCGGCCGGGTGGCCGATAGCTTTACTGTACCAGTGTCAAACAGCGAGCTACTGCAATGGGCAACGATTACCCCACACCCCGGGAAGCCGGAGTCCGGATCCCGCCTGCGCTCAGTAAGGAGCGTTTCTGTGCCGGTTTCAGGCACGGGCTACAGGGCGGTCAGCTGGACCGGATCGAGTACATGAAGCAATCCTTTCGTGAAGGGTTCCGCGCATCGAGGCTGTACCTGCGCGAACTGCGCAGATCACGCGGTATCCTGGAATTTCCCACCCGCTGGCGTATGCGCATGAAAGTGGCATAGCAGCCACCGCTGTATGCCGGTCACCCCGGCCTCCCGTTTGCCATAGCCATAACGGGAGCTGATAATCGCTGTGTGTTTCTCCCTGACGAACAACGCTTTCCCGTAACTGTCGCAACCGGCTGTGTCATCCCGGGCCGGTCGCTGTTGCGGGCGGGTTCCATGCATGCAGCTTGACCGCCGGCTCACCGGGTTGCTGGCCGGCCCGCTGCTGATGGTGACCCTGCTGCTCCTGCCGTTACCCGACGGCATGAGCCAGGCCGGTATGCATGTCGCGGCCGTTGCCGTGCTGATGGCGGTATGGTGGCTTACCGAGGCGATACCGATCCCGGCAACGGCGCTGTTACCCGTGGCGCTGTTTCCGTTGCTGGGTGTCATGAGCGGATCCGACATCACGCGCGCCTACGGACATCACCTGATCTACCTGTTCCTGGGTGGTTTCCTCATCGCCGTCACCATGGAGAAGTGGAACCTGCACCATCGCATCGCGCTGCATACCATTCGACTGGTCGGCGTGACGCCGCAACGCATTATTCTGGGATTCATGCTGGCGACGGCGTTCCTGTCCATGTGGATCAGCAATACGGCCACCACCATGATGATGGTGACCATCGCAGTGGCCGTGCTGCACGAGGTTGACCAGGAAACCCGGCACAGGCCCGGTGAACTGCGCTTTGGTATCGCCCTGATGCTGGGTATAGGGTATGCGGCGTCCATCGGCGGCGTGGCCACCCTGATCGGGACCCCGCCCAATGCCATTTTCGCCGGCGTCGTTGAGAAGAGCTATGGCTACAGTATCAGTTTCCTGGACTGGATGCGTTTCGGTCTGCCGCTTGCCGCGGTGATGCTGGTGATTACCTGGCTGTATCTCACGCGCATCATGTTCCGCAGCGAGGTGGCCGAGTTGCCATGCGGACGGGACTTCATTCACCAGCAGCTGGCACGCATGGGTCCCATGAAGCGCGAGGAGAAATACGTCGCCGCAGTATTCGTGGGTGTGGCCTTGCTGTGGGTCCTGCGCGGTCTCTACCAGCCGGCAGCCCTGCACATGGTCAAGGACTCCACCATCGCCATTGCCGGGGCGCTGCTGCTGTTCCTGATACCGGTGAATCTGAAAAAGCGTGAATTCCTGCTCGACTGGCAGACCGCGGTCACCATTCCCTGGGACATCATCATCCTGTTTGGCGGCGGGTTTGCACTGGCGCAGGGGTTCCAGGACTCCGGCCTGACCGAGTGGCTGGCGCAACGCCTGAGCGTGCTGCAGGGAACCGAGCTGCTGCTGGTGATTGCGGCAATCGTGCTGCTGGTGATCTTCCTGACCGAAGTGACCTCCAACACGGCAACCGCATCCCTGTTGCTGCCGGTGATGGGCGCGCTCGCGGCGGCCATCGGGGTACATCCCTTTGGCGCCATGGTGGCCGCCGTGGTTGCCGCTTCCTTTGCCTTCATGCTGCCGGTGGCGACACCGCCGAACGCGATTGTGTTCAGCAGTCGCTACGTGACCATTACCCAGATGGCCCGTGCCGGGGTGTGGCTCAACCTGATTGGTGTGGTGCTGATCAGCGCGTTTGTCTACTACCTGTTACCGCTGGTGTGGGGCATCGATCTCGACGCTGCAGCAGTGCCTATTCGTTGACCTTTGCCAGCACATTGACGTGGAAGCAGATCTGCTCCAGGAAGGCCTGTGTGTCACGGGCACCGGCAGCGATGTTCATGCGTATCTTGCAGTCGTCCTCGTCGAACTCGCCCGCGGCACCGAAGATCTGCCAGCCCGCAAAACTGGCGACGCCGTCCGTGCGGGTTCCGGCCAGCGAGGCGGAGGCCAGTACCTTGATGACTTCCTCGCCCTTGTGGCAGTCATACTTCCTGCCGATGTCGAAACAGATGATCTCCAGGGACCAGCGCGGATGTGGCAGTCCGCCGCACAGTTCGACTTCCGCCATGCCGCTGTACATGAACAGCCGGTTGGCACCGTTGGGCCCTCCCACGTGGACTTCCATTTCCTGCATGTTCGTCAGGCGCTTGGGGGTAATGATATTGGAATAATCCACGTATAGCCTCCGTGACTTTTGTTCTCGCCGGTAATCCTATTGGACGACAGTTGCCGGGAGAAGGCAAGGGGCCTTGATGCGGGAGTTGCAGTTCCCGGCCCGGTATCGGACGTCAGTCTCCTGCGTTCTCGACCAGGTGGTCAAGCTTGTCATCCATGTGCAGCTCGGTGAGCTCGGTAAAACCGCCGATGCAGACGCCGTCGATCACGATTTGCGGAACCGTGCGTGCGCCGTTGGTGACTTCGGCAAATTCACGCCTGGCCTGCATATCCGAATCGATCATTGCCTCGTCGTAGGGGATGTTCCACTTGCTCAACAGCTGTTTTGCCTTCACGCAAAACGGGCAATGGGCCGTGCTGTAGACTTTGACGCGCGCCATGAGCAGCCTTCCTGTAAGGGCCTGTTGTTCGAAGGGGGGGTATTATACAAAAAATGCCCGCGGCTGCAGGCTACGGCGCGATCAGTCCGCGAGTTCGCGCGGGCGGACCAGCTGCAGCAGGCGTGCCGTGCCGGCCTGCAGTGTCTCCCAGGAGGCGCTGTGCTCGAGCACTGCCAGCGCTGCCGTCGGCATCAGTTTGCCGTTTCCGGAAAGCGGCAGGGTATCGGTGCACAAATATTCCAGCAGTTCCTCCAGGCCGGGGTTGTGCCCGACCACCATCAGTGAGCGCAGCTCCGGCGGGGCCTGGCGGATGACAGCGAGCAGCTCTCCGACGCCGGCATGGTACAGGCGCCTGTCGGTGACCATGCGGTCCTGCGCCATCCCGGTAGCGTCGCACACCAGCTCGGCCGTTCTGCATGCGCGGGTGGCCGGTGATGAAATGATGTATTCGGGTACCTGTCGATTATCCTGCAGCCACCTTGCGATGCGCCTGCCGGCCTTCTCGCCACGCCTGTTGAGGGGGCGGCTGAAATCATCGGCAGCGCCGGCATGCCAGTCCGACTTGCCGTGGCGCAACAGCATGAGTGTGACGGAGCTGTTCGACAAATTCAGGCGCGTGCCGCTGATTTCTCTCGCCCGGCTGCCGGCTTCACGTCTCGGCCAGCTTCTCGAGCAGGACGGCCTGTGCGCTGACAGGCTCGTTGTCACCGGGTTGCAGGCGCAGGTAACTGCCGTCGGCATCCATCAGCCACGCCTGGGTATTGTCCGCCAGGTAGATGCCGAGCTCGCGCATGATGCGCTTGCGTGCCTTCTTGTCGAGGATCGGGAAGGCGACCTCTACCCGGTGGAACATGTTGCGTTCCATCAGGTCGGCACTGGCCCCGTACAGTTCGGCGTTGCCATCGTTCTGGAAGTAATACACGCGTGTGTGTTCGAGGAAACGTCCGACTATCGAGCGTACGCGGATATTCTCCGAGATACCCGGGATGCCGGGGCGCAGGCAGCACATGCCGCGCACGATCAGGTCGATGTTCACCCCTGCGCAGGAGGCGCGGTACAGGGCCTTGATGGCCTTTGCCTCGGTCAGCGAATTGATCTTGATGATGATGCGTGCCGGTTTGCCGTTGCGGGCATGCCCGGCCTCGCGTTCGATCCACCTGATCAGTGTCGGGTGCAGCGTGAACGGCGACTGCAGCAGGGTGTTCAGCTTCGGCATCTTGCCGAGACTGGTGAGCTGCATGAACACGTTGTGCACATCCTCGCCGATGTCGGAATTGCAGGTCAGCAGTCCGTAGTCCGTATACAGGCGCGCGGTACGCGGGTGATAGTTGCCGGTGCCGAGGTGTACGTAGCGTACCAGGCGCTTTTTCTCGTCGTTCCTGACCACCAGCAGCATCTTGGCATGCGTCTTGTACCCGACCACCCCGTATACCACGTGTGCGCCGGCCGCCTGCAGGCGGCTGGCCAGCTCGATGTTTTCCGCCTCGTCAAAGCGGGCGCGCAGCTCGATGACGACGGTGACCTCCTTGCCGGCCCGGGCGGCACTGACCAGCGCGTCGACGACGGCCGAATCGGGTCCGGTACGGTACAGGGTCTGCTTGATGGCGAGCACCTTCGGATCGCTGGCCGCCTGCCGGACCAGGTCGATGACCGGTACGAACGACTGGTAGGGATGGTGCAGCAGGATGTCGCCCTGCGAGATGGCCTCGAAGATGTTGCTGCCGCTCTTGAGGCCGCTCGGCAGGCCCGAACTGAAACCCTTGAATTTCAGGTCGGGGCGGTCAACCAGGTCGTAGACCGCCAGCATGCGGTTCAGGTTGACCGGCCCGTTGGCCTGGAATACCTCGTCGGCACCCAGCTGGAACTGCTGCAGCAGATACTTGCGCAGGTCTTCCGGGCAGTTGTCGGCGACCTCCAGGCGTACCGTGTCCCCGTAACGTCGTGCGCTCAGCTCGCCTTCCAGTGCCAGCGCCAGGTCCTCGATTTCCTCCTCGTCCAGGAACAGGTCGCTGTTTCGGGTGACCCGGAACTGGTAGCAGCCGGTGCTGTTCATGCCCGGAAACAGGTCGTCTGCAAAGGCGTGGATGATCGATGACAGGAATACAAACACGTTTTTCCTGCCTTCCGTGACAGATTCCGGCAACTGGATGATGCGTGGCAGCACCCGGGGCGCCTGTACAACGGCCAGCGCCGAGTCGCGACCGAAGGCATCCTTGCCCTTCAGCGAGATGATAAAGTTGAGGCTCTTGTTCAGTACCTTCGGGAACGGGTGTGCCGGGTCGAGCCCGAGCGGGCTGAGGATCGGCGTCAGCTGTTTTTTGAAAAAATCGCCCAGCCATTTCTCCTGTTCCCGGGTCCATTCGGAGCGCTTGAGGAACAGGATCTCCTGTTCGGCAAGCTCGGGAATGAGTTCCTCGTTGAGGATGCGGTATTGCTCGTCAACGAATCCCCTGACCTGGTCCAACAGCACCTTGAGAATCTCCGCCGGCGTCCGGTTGTCCGGTCCGAACTGCATGGCCCCGGATTTGGCGCGCTGTTTGAGCACGGCGATCCTGATTTCGAAGAACTCGTCCAGGTTGCTGCTGGAGATACACAGGTGTTTGAGCCGCTCCAGCAGCGGGAACGCGGGGTCGCGTGCGTAATCCAGTACACGGTGATTGAATTCCAGCAGGCTCAGGTAACGGTTGATGTACAGTTCCGGCTGCTCCAGCGTTGCGTCATCGGGTTCCGGGGCAGGTTCCCTGGCCGCGGTTTCCGGCTTGCCTATGTTGATGATGTTCGATGTCATGGGTTGTGGTCTGCAACAGGTAATCTGTCGGACGAACAAGTCGCCCGGACGAATAACATTAATTCATCATATCACCAGCGGTATTGCCGGGATTTGTTTCAGGTCAAGCTGCCGGCGCCGGCATCGCCGGGCCCGGGTAGGGCGGGGGCTGCCGGCAGCCTGCCGCGGTCCCGGCAGCGCAGTTTGCTGCCGTGCAGGGTCACCCGGGTGACGAAAAGCGTCAGAAACCCGTCAAACTGGGCTATTGCAGGGTAGCCAGCTTGTCAAACAGCTGCTTGCCGATCAGGCTCATCAGTTCTTCCATGGTCAGGCTGTCAGGTACCTGTTTTACATTGGAAAACCAGATATTTTCCACCTGGCCGTTGTGTTCCGCGGTTTCCTCCGAGACCAGCGGCAGGCCCACGAAAACGCCTTGTTTGCCATCATCCAGACCAACCGTAATTAACTGAAGTTCAAGAGTTTTCATGTCGTTTTCTCCAAATTCCCGGTGCCGGGGGCACGGGATGGGTGTTATGGGATTACGACTAAAACCATGCATTTCATATGCCATTTATCCCGCTGTCGCTGGTCGCCTCCCGGTTGCGCGACAGCAGCCGCCAGATGGTGCCGCTGGGCCGGTCGACACCGGTGCAGATGAAGTTGAGGGCGTTGAAGTTGTGCGCCGTCCAGCGCATGTGGGTCTCGGCATGGCGCTGTCCGCAGAACAGCAGCTGGTCGCCGAACTGCAGCGGGGTGTCGTCATCCGGCAGCAACAGCTCATCGTGGTTGCGATGCTTGAGGTAGAGCGGGACACAGGGCAGTGTCTGGCTGGTCTCGCGCGGGTCGATGGTGAGGTCTTTCACGGTGACATTGAGGCCCTTGCTGAAGGCCTCGAGCAAAGCCGGCGTGTGTTCCATGGAGATCTCCAGTGTCCAGGTCTCCGGTGGCGAGTCGGTGATAATGCCGGCCACGCGGCTGACCAGCACGTTGGCCCAGCTCTCGTTCTGTGAATGGGCCATGCGCAGGAAATCACTCAGCAGGGGGTTGGTCAGCAGGTCGATGACACGCCTTCCGATCAGCATGCCGGCCTGCATGATCAGGTCAACCCTGGCTGCGTTGAAGATCTCTTCGTTGCTGCGCAGGTTCTGCCGTGCCACGGTGAACAGGTTTTCGTTCATGTCCAGGGCAGTCATGATGATGGACAGGTTGTTGGCATCGTCATCGGTGCCGGCAATGATGCCCACGGCCTGCTCGATATCGGCCTCGTGCAGCGTGATAGCCTCGGTGCCGCGTCCTGCAATCGCGCCTTCGGGGGCACCCGTGCCCACGATGTCGGATTCAACGATGACCGTCTGGATGCCCTTGAACGACAGGCTGCGCTGCACCGCCTTGCCGAAACGGCCGTAGCCGCACAGCACCCAGGTTCCGCGTGGCGGCGCGACAAACTTGCTGAGTGGTGCCTCGTGGATACTGGTCATCCATTCGTACACCAGGTACATGCTGGGCGACTGGAACATCATGGCGAAGCGCCTGGCGAAGGTATCGAACGGGTTGATGATGTAGTCCGTGCCAAACGAGGCCATGTTGGCCTGTGCATCGTGTATCTCGGAGCGGCAGATAACGGGCAGCTCCGGCGCCAGCAGCTTGCTGGTGATGGCTATGGTCAGGTTGACGTGGTCGACCCCTGTCATGGCGATGACGCCGGCGCATTGCGGTTTTTTCAGGCCGGCGGCGACCAGTGCCGAAGTGTCCGCGACATCGGCACACAGGGCGGGGACGTATACCGGGAAGTCCTCCAGTTGCAATGTCTGTACCCGCTGTTCATTTCGTTCAACCACCACGCTGCGGATATGGTCATCGGCCAGCTCCCGTACCACCAGGTGACCGGCATCGCCCAGCCCGCACACCAGGTAAAACGGCTCGCGGATGCGGCGTACCGCGCGGCTGAACGTGGTGAATGCCAGCACGCGGCGGAAAGCCGGGTCCTGCAACAGGGCGAACATGGAGCCGATGGCATACAGCCACGAGATGACGGCGAGATACATGGCCATACTCGTCCACAGTCGCTGGGCATCGGTAAACGGGTACGGGATTTCGCCAAAGCCGATGGTCGAGCCCATGTAGCTGACGAAATAGAAGGCATGGAAAAGACTCATATGCCAGGGATTGCCCTGGTCGTCCACGCCGGGTATCAGCACCAGCCCGAGTATGGAAATCGCGTAGACCAGGATGATGACAATCAGCGGCAGCCGCATGCGCCGCAGCATCAGGTAGACGAGGTTCTTCATGGCCGGCTACCGGCGGAACATTACCGTTTCGGTTACCAGTATCGTGACAGAGGTGATGTTGGCCAGCAGGGCACCGCCGGAAAGGGACACGATGCTCGACATCACCATCGGGGTCAGGCCCGTGCCGGTGCCGTGCACCGATACGGCCCAGACAATCACTGCCGCGATCAGCTGCAGGTCCGCCACCAGGCTGGTGGCCAGCAGCACGGCCCCGATATGTGCGCGATCGCCGAACTTCATGATGGTTGCGATCAGGCTGACAACCAGTGCCGCATACAGCTCGTAGACATTGTGATGGTTGGGATCGTCAAGATCGCCGATAAAGAACCCGAAATTCAGGGTCAGTGACAACACGATGAAAAACGCGAAGATGACTTTTTCCAGGTTCATTGCAGGTTCCTCCGGATGTCCTGGTGACCGGGTGGCCCGGACGCGCTCCCGGGTGCAACCGTAGCAAAGCCCCTTGAGGATAACAATCAGCACTTTCTGCACGGGCAAGCGATTGAAAAAAGCAGGCCGGCAAACGACAATGACTTCATGAAGGTGGGTGATATAGACGACAGGACACTGCGCTCTCTGCAGGCGCGTGTCGGCAAGATCCACCTGCGCCAGCGACTCGGCATGGAGAGCGTCTACGAACACAAGGTGTTCGGGCAGGGCAGGACGTTCTTCCACATCGAAAACTGGTATTCGCTGCGTACCCTGATCCGCAATTCACTGCGCCTGGTGCTGCTGTACGGGCGCAGCCGGCGTAACGCGCGTCGTATCAGGCTGCGCGAGAACCATATCCGTGTTGCCGGCTTGCCACCCGCCTTTGAAAATTTCACCCTGCTGCATATCACCGACCTGCATCTGGACATGGCGCCCGATTTTCCCGCGGTGCTGGCAGAGGCGGTGCGCGACCTGGACTACGACCTGTGCGTACTGACCGGTGATTACCGCGGGGAGACCTTCGGCCCTTTCCAGGCAGCGCTGGATGGCCTGCGCCACGTACGCGCACAGCTGGGGGGGCAGGTCTATGGCGTGCTGGGCAACCATGACACCATCCAGATGCTGCCGGCCATCGAGGCAATGGATATCCGCATGCTCATGAACGAGGCGGTCGCCATAGAACGGGGGGGCGAGAGCATTTACCTGGCCGGCGTGGATGATCCGCACTACTTCCGCGCCGATAACCTGGAGAAGGCCGCCGACAACATACCGGATGGCAGTGTGTCGATCCTGCTGTCGCATTCTCCCGAGATCTACAAGCTGGCCCGGCACGCCGACTTCAACATCATGCTGTGCGGGCACACCCACGGTGGCCAGATCTGCCTGCCCGGCGGCATAGCGCTGGTCAAGAACGCCTCTTGCCGCCGCGAGTTCTGTTTCGGTGTCTGGGATTATCACGGCATGGCAGGTTATACCTCTGCAGGTTCAGGATCCTGTGTCGTGGATGTCCGGGTCAACTGCCCTCCCGAGGTGGTGCTTCATCACCTGCACGCTGCTGACAGCGCCTGAGTGCAGCTGACAGCAGCAGGTCGATGACCATGAAAAGCGTGACCACCACGGCAGTCTCCGTCGCAGTCGCTGTATGCACCGGTTGCAGGACCAGCAGGGGGAGCAGTGTTTCGGGCAGCTGGTCCAGTCCCGGCCGCGAGCTGCTGGACGGATAGCCCAGGCGGCGCTTGGTAAAACTCGACAGCAGGTCACCCAGCATGGCCAGGCCGCCAAACAGCGCGCCGTGAATCCAGCCGAATCCGACCAGCGGCGCGCATGCCGCACTGGTCGTGATGGCGGCCACAATGCCGCGTACCGTCTTTGATGCACCGAACCAGGGGCGCTGGTCAACAAACAGGCGTCCGCCATCGAGCGGCCGGTCCCAGCGCCTGCCGAGCAGCAAGCCGAGCACGACGGGTGCGCCATTCGCGGCAATGAGAAGAAACAGCAGCTCGGCGATCAGTGCGGCCCGCATGTCAGGTTGCTCTTCCGGTAGGCATGTCTTCAGACTACCGGTTGCGTGGCAGTGTTGCGACCGCCGGTGTGCAGCGGGCAAAAAAATACCCGCCGGAGGCGGGTATGGAATGGAGGTTGGTGTCGGGCTAACACGCAAATATCAAATGCTGCGTATTACTCTTGCTTTTTCGCTGCTACGCGATCCGTTACATGAACGGTGGTCACCAGCGGCAGCATGATGTACATCATCGAACCGGCCGGTGCCTGATTAAGACAACCTGCCAGCCGTTAGTGTCCAGTTACAAAAACTCGTTAACATCGAAGCGTATGTTTCCGGGTAATCGCTCCTGGCCACAAGGCCTGATCGATGAGTGAGTACGATTACGCCCTCTGGGCGGGGACCTGTCAACCACAATAGATTGACGCGAATTTTGCCGGGATCGACTCGATTCACGTAGTGGCTTGATAACGCTGGATTATCGGAATCGGGTAATTTTTGTATATTCAAAACTCGCGAGAAAAAAATTTTTTCCTCCCGGAGCTATCACTCAAGTTACTGAAAAACAATACATATTTGTAATTATTGGCGGGAGTGCCCGGTGACGACGGGGTGCCTGTACAGGTGCCTGCGCTGGAACCCGTTCTTAATCTTCCTGTAAGTCGATGTTAAAGATACGAAAGCCTGCAGCGACGAAGTGTTCCGCCCGCAGCGATGTATACTTGAGTAAATAACGATATACTAATATAATGTTTCCTGTCACCGGCTAAACCGAATCACGCGGCGTGAACCGGTCAAGGAGATGCATGATGAAAAAGCTGCCGTCCGTAATCCTGCTACTGGTACTCGGTCTGTTGTCATCCATGGCGCGAGCCGACGTGGTTGTGCTGGTACACGGCTATCTCGGTGGTGCCGCTTCCTGGGACTACAGCGGTATCACCGCTACCCTGCAGCAACATGGCTGGCAACGTGCGGGGGTGTACGTGGCCGGTCCGGCCGGTGTGCAATTCATGCCGCTAGCTGGTGCTCACCCGACACGCAGTTTCTACGCAGTGGACCTGCCATCCGAGGCCCCGGTGCTGCTGCAGGTTCACCAGCTGCAGACGATCCTCGCGGCGGTTGAGAGCCGGCATGCAGGGGAAGCGCTGGTGCTGGTCGGTCACTCCGCAGGTGGCGTGGTGGCGAGGGCCGCGCTGGTGGGCCGGGACAATCCGAACGTGAAGGCGCTGATCACGATTGCCAGTCCGCATCTCGGCACCAGCCGTGCGGAGCAGGCGCTGGATGCCACGGACATCCCGTTTCCGTTCTCCCTGGTCACCGACTTCCTGGGTGGCGACACCTATGACACGGCCATGCGTTCACGCGGTCTCTATGTCGACCTGGTGCGCCCACGTCCGGGTTCCCTGCTGTACTGGCTGAATGCCCAGCCACATCCGGACATAGCATATGTGTCCATCGTGCGTGACCAGGGCGCGGCCGGCCAGGGAGACTATGTGGTGCCTGCCTACAGCCAGGACATGAACAATGTACCGGCAGTGCGCGGCCGCTCATCGCTGATCACCGTTCCGGCCGGTCACGGCCTGGAGCCGCTGGATGGCGGCATTATCGCCGGCCTGCTTGCGGACCCGGGCTAAGCACTGTTATCCCGCCCCGTCCCGGACAGCGGGCTCCGGTTTACCCGCACCTCGCAGGTTATATAATTTCCGCACTGGCCGATTACCGGTCATGGATTTCCTGAACCACCTGCTTGCGGGGTAAACCTTGCTACAGTTTGTCTTCAAGCTTGTCTGGCGCCTGGTGTGCTGGATAGAACTCGCCCTGTTTACGCTGGTGATGTACCTGCTGTCATGGCTGCCCCGTGCCGTGACAAGGTCGTTCTATTTCACGCTGTTCCGTTTCTGGACGCGCAGCTTCGTGCGCGCGCTGGGAGTGGATCTGCGTGTGCACCAGAAATACACTGCAAAGAAGCTGCCGGACCAGTACATCCTGATCGCCAACCATCCCTCGGCATTCGAGGATATCGGCATACCGGCAGTGTTCCCGGTGCATTCACTGGCCAAGATCGAGGTACGGGACTGGTGGGTCGTGGGGCGTATCAGTACCGCGTCCGGTACGCTCTATGTGCACCGCGAATCCAGGGAGTCGCGCAACGAGGCGGCTGAAGCGATCGAACGCGAGCTGCGTGCCGGAAAGAACATCGCGCTCTACCCGGAAGGAGGCTGCAAGGGCAGGCGTATCTTCGAATCCTTCCGTTACGGTGCGTTCGATATATCGCTGCGCACCGGTATCCCCATCCTGCCGGTGTTTCTGCACTACGAATCCCAGGATGACTTCGAGTGGCGCGAGCCCCAGACCCTGCTACACAAGATCTGGCACATGAGTACCACGCGCAACTGCCGCGCCAATTACTACGTTTACGATGTACTGGATCCCGGTGATTTTTCCGACCGCGAATCCTACGCTGCCTTCGCACACGCCAGATACCTGGAGTGGCAGGCGCGCTACCTGGATTAGCACCCGTCCCGTGATAGCGCGCGGTATCAGGAGACAGGTGCCGGGCAGCCTGCGGTTTCGACCGCCCGCGGGCTGAAAGTCCGGTTCGCTGCCTGTAGAATCCCTTCCCCGTCAGCCAGGCGAACTTCACGGGGAAGAAAATGTTCATCAAGTTGTCCTTATATCGCTGTGTTCTTGTCGTCTCCTGCCTGCTCGTCCTGATGGCAGCCCGGCCGTTGCTTGCCGATACGCTTGTCATGAAGGACGGCTCCCGGCTGGTCGGTGAAGTGCTGCGGCAGAAGGAGGGGATGCTGGAGTTCAGCACCAGCTATGCCGGCACCATCAGTGTCAAGTGGAGCGAGATAGTCGAGATCAGGGCGGACAAGCCGCTCGATATCTACCTGGACAGCGGCGAGTCGCTGCAGGTAAACACGCTGCGCAATACCGAACAGTCGACCGTGCTGGGCGAGGCCGGAGCGGCCAGGGAGGTTTCCGGTGCCTCGGTGGCGTTCATCAATCCCGAGGCCTGGCAGCGTGGCGATGGCATGAAGCTGAGCGGTCAGGTCAACGTCGGCATTGAATTCCAGCAAGGCAACACGGACCAGCAGAAACTTGCACTGGACGGTGCGCTGAAGGCACGCCGTAAGCACGACCGTTATCGGCTGACCGCCCAGTACCAGAAAGACGAGAGTAATGACGTTACCACGGCCTGGAACTGGCAGCTGCGTAACAAGTATGACTATTTCGTCACCAGCAAACGCTACTTCGGTGCCGCGCTGAATTTCGAGCAGGACAGGTTCGCTGATCTCAAGTTGCGTACCAGTCTCGGCCCGCATATCGGTTACCAGTTTTACGAGAGCAAGCAGTTGAATCTCGGTGTCGATGTGTCCCTGCTGTATGTCATCGAGGACTTCTATGTCGCGCCGGAGAATGAGTACAGCGCGCTGGGCTGGAATGTGGATTTTGACAAGCTGTTCCTTGCCGATCGCGTGCAGTTCTATCACCGGCATAACGGGCTGCTCGAACTGGGCGGGACCGGCAATGTGGTGGTGAACAGCTGGACCGGGCTGCGCTTTCCGCTGTATGCCGGTCTGCTGGCCAGCACCGAGGTGCAGGTCGATTATGACAGCGGGGCGCCGGCCGGCGTTGACGAGGTCGATAGCATCTGGCGCGTCAAGCTGGGCTACCAGTGGTAGCGTAGCGGAACCGGTTCCGGGGCGCCGCGCGCTGTTCCGGACCAGGCGCTAGCCGAAACTCTGCATGATCTTGTCGAACAACAGCAGGGCGAACACGGCGACCGACACCAGCAGCACCAGGTTCATGGCTGGACCGTTGCGCAGGTCATGCACCCAGTCACGCCGGTTGTTCATGATCAGCAGCAGGGCGCCCAGCAGCGGCATGAAAAAGGCACCGGCCACGGCATAGGTCAGGATCAGCCAGACCGGTTTGCCGAACAGCAGCATGATCATCGGAGGTATTGCGATATATACCAGGTACCCGCGGTAGGCGCCTGAGCGGGTATCGATCGGACGCAAGGTCTCGTCCGGGTGCGTGTGCTGCTGCACAAAATCGGCAAACAGGTAGGGCACCCCCTGCCAGACGCCCAGCATGGACGAGAACACCGCGGCCCAGAAGCCGACCAGGAAGCACCACTTGCCAAACGGTCCGACCACCGCCTCGAGCTGGCTGGCGACCGCCAGCGCCATCTTCGGTCCGGTCACTGTTTCCGGGTGCAGCCCGGCGGAGACGATCATGATGGCAATGCCGAACAGGCCGGTCAGGATATAGGCGACTGCCAGGTCCCTGCGTGTGCGTACCAGGTCGTCGGGTGTAGTCCAGTTGCGCTCGCGTATCCAGTAGCCGTAGCACAGCAGCGTGACACTGCCGCCCACGCCGCCGATGACACCGAGTATGAACACCAGCGAGCCATCCGGCCTGGAGGGCACCAGCCCGCGCACGATTTCGGACAGGTCCGGTGCGACCAGTACCGCACAGACCAGCACGACGACCATCATCAGCGCCATGAATACCTTCATCAGCGCCTCGAGCGCACGGTAACGACCGATCACCACCAGTGCTGCCGCAAGCAGGGAATGAAGCACGCCCCAGGTCTCCAGTGACAGGCCGGGAAACAGTGCATGCGCGGCCAGGCCGGTGGCTGCGATCAGCGCCGCAGCGACCACGAAGGTCCACAGCAGCAGGTAGATAAAGAAATAAATGGAGACGAAACGGGGCAGGCGCTGCACCCAGCCTTCCAGTAACGTGCTGCCCGTGGCCAGCTGCCAGCGTGCCAGGCCCTCGTTCATGGCAAATTTCATGATGGCGCCGAGCACGGCAGCCCAGAGGATGGTGGTTCCGTATTTCGCGCCCGCAACCGAGGCGGCAACCAGGTCACCGGCGCCGAGGCCGGTGGCAGCAATGACCAGCCCCGGTCCGATGTCCCTGATCCTGAAAGCTGTGTTGCTCATGGTGTCCCCCCTGCAGCCACGCTGAGCGATCCATTCATGGTAAAGTGGTGTTGCTGTTTTATGTCCCGTGAAGCGGGTGGAAAGACTGCGGATGAAACTGCGTACCCGGATCTCTCTCTATCTCATCCTGTTCGGCATGGTCCCGTTGCTGGTTGCTTTCGTGATCAACGTGCCGATGATTTTCGACCGGATCGAAATACTATACCACAAGGCCCATCTGCAGAACCTGCGCGCCGAGTTCAGTGATCTTGACCAGCACCTGGCACGCAGGCACGAGATGGCGCGCCTGCTGGCAAAGATGCCGGAACCGGGCATGCTGCAACTGCCGGATGTCCGGCCCACGGATGAGGAACTCGGCATGGCGCGCAGCCGCTATGTCAGCTGGGTCAACCAGGTATTGCTGGACCAGCTTGATGTAACCCAGGTGCTGTTTCTGGACGAGGCAGGCCAGCCGGTGTTCTGGCTTGACCGCAACAGTGTCACCGGACAGCTCGAAATCAACACGGCGCAACACCCCGGGGTGGATCCGCGCCTGCATGAGGCGAGCAGGGCGCTGCGCCCCGGCACCGTGCTCAACGGGCCGATCATCTTCAATCGTGAGGCCGGCAGGGATGTAAGCAGCCGCTTCATGCAGATAAGCCTGGTCAGTCCGATAGTCATACCGGTCGTGTCCTCCGGCGCGGACAGGATGCACGGGCATCATGGCACCGTGATTGTCTATCTCGACCTGGGTGGACTGGCCGGCGCATACCGGGGCAACTACTGGGTACTGGAGGACGGGCAATATCTGCCGGACGCCCCCGGCGAGGCGAGGGCGAATTCTGCATTTGACGATTTTCGTGGTCTGCAGGAGCTCTTCAGCAGGGGTGAGCTGGAAGTGTTGCGATTTGATGACCAGCAGGTGTTATGGGTGCCGCTGTTCGAGACGGAGGATGCCGGCAAACTCTGGGTCGGGCGCAGCGTGGATGCCTCGCCGCTGGCAAAGCTGCAGCGGATGGTGGAACTGCGTATTGTCCTCGTAGCCATCGGGCTGCTGGTCGTGGTGTTCATCGTCGCACGCCTGATTGCGATCAAGACCGAGCGTCTCGGCCAGGAACTGACCGACCGCATCACCCGGGTACTGGAGCATGACGAGCCCGTGGTTTTCTCGTGGGATCAGCCGCAGGAGTTGAGCGAGCTTGGCAGGAACCTGACGCGGCTGGCGGCAACCCATGCCGGCAACACCAGGGCACTGCACGATTACGCGGAGGAGCTCGAGGCTTCCAACCGCTACAAGTCCGAGTTTCTTGCCAACGTCAGCCACGAGTTGCGTACCCCGCTGAATTCCATTCTGTTGCTGTCCAAGATGCTGGCGGACAAGTCGCAGGGCGCGCTTTCCGATGAGCAGCGCCGGCAGGCCCAGGTCATCCATCATGCCGGTGTGGACCTGAAGGCGCTGATCGACAATATCCTTGACCTGTCACGCATCGAGGCGCGGCAGATGACGCTGGTGGCAGAGCCGGTCGAGCTGGGTTCGCTCATCAACGGGGTTATCGAGTTAATGAAACCGCAGCTGGACGAAAAATCGCTGTACCTGAAGCTGGAAACAGACCCGCAGGCACCGCAGTCGATCATCAGCGACAGCGAGAAAATAAGGCAGATACTGGTCAATTTTCTTTCCAATGCCGTCAAGTTTACCGAGCAGGGCGGGGTGACAATCCGTCTGCAGCGCAGTGCGGAAACCTGTGATCCGTCCCGGCCGGTTACTATCAGTGTCACGGATACCGGCATCGGTATTGCGCAGGAAAAGCACGGCCTGGTATTCGAGGCATTCAAGCAGGCGGACGGTTCCACCAGCCGGCGTTTCGGGGGCACCGGGCTGGGCCTGACAATCAGTCGCGAGCTGGCCTACCTGCTGGGAGGCCGGATCGATGTGCAGAGCCAGCCCGGGGCCGGTTCCGTTTTCACGCTTTGCCTGCCCGCGGAAATGCCTCATGAACCGGAAGCGGCCGAACGCGGTGATGAAACCGGCAGCCGGGCTGACAAGCCGGCCGGCGAATCCATTCCTGCCGCCGACTATGGCGGTGCCAGGGTGCTGCTGGTGGATGATGATATGCGCAACCTGCTGGCGTTGACGCCGCTGCTCGAGCAGTGGAATCTGCAGGTGATGGCAGCCGGCGACGGGCCGGAGGCACTCGATACCCTGTCGTCCGCTGGCGAATTCAGCCTGGTGTTCATGGATATAATGATGCCGGGTATGGATGGGTATGAAGTGATAGAGCGCATCCGGCAACAGCAGCGTTTCAGTGAACTGCCGGTCATCGCCCTGACTGCAAAGGCCGGTGAGGAAGACCTGCTGCGCTGCCGCGAGTCGGGTGCCAACGATTGCCTGGTGAAGCCCGTCGATACCGCGGAAATCAAGAATTTGCTGGACAGGTACCTGGCTGGAAAGGGTGCAAACGGGGAATGATATGAGTGGTAACAAGCGTTATGCGGACTTTCGCATACTGATTGTCGATGATAACGAGAACAACCTGTTCACCCTGCGTTCGCTTGTGAACAAGTATATGGATGTGGAGGTGCTGGAGGCCGGGTCCGGGCAGCAAGCGCTGGACATTGCCCTGAACAACCCGCGCATCGATCTCATCGTGCTGGACGTGCAGATGCCCGAGATGGACGGTTTCCAGACTGCCTCCATGCTCAAGGTGAGGCAGAGAACCCGGGACATCCCGATCATATTCCTCACTGCTGCCTACAAGACTGACGAATTCCAGAAAAAAGGCTACGAAGTCGGGGCGGCGGACTATCTGCTCAAGCCGATCGATGACAACCAGCTGATCAACAAGATCAGCACCTACCTGAGGCTGATCGAGAAGGAGCGGGAACTCAATACCCGCCTGGAGGCGCTGGTCGAGGAACGCACACGCGAGCTGGATGTCGCCAAGACCTACCTGGAGAAGATTATCAATCACATGGGTGAAGCGCTGCTGGTGCTGGATCCCGAGGGCAAGATCACGGCGGTCAACCCGACAACCTGCCGCCTGCTGGACTATTCCGAGAGCGACCTGCTCGGTATGGCCATTGGCGATGTTTTCGAGGAAGAAGAGGCAGAACAGGCCAATGCCTTTATGGGAACCTGGCTGGAGGCCCTGATCCGCACCGGCACCATCAGCAGCATCGAGGCATCCTTCATCGCCAAGGACCAGCGACGGGTACCCATCCTGTTTTCCCGTACCGCAATCAAGGATGACGCGGGCGAGATTACCGATATTATCTGCATAGCAAAGGACATGACCGGGTACGCGCGTGTCGGTGCTGCCATGCGGGGTCCCGGGTAATGAATTTGATCGACGCCACTTGCAAC
>JABAHR010003318.1_pt2 | contig 53995 bp, 52 predicted proteins | sample 7062101 | NCBI WGS metagenome assembly JABAHR01 (sample SAMN14534553, study PRJNA622989) | marine sediment metagenome | biome: marine biome [ENVO:00000428]; feature: marine pelagic biome [ENVO:01000023]; material: deep marine sediment [ENVO:00002113] | place: India: Gulf of Kutch | collected...
AATCTTGTCGTCGTAGATCGCGTCCTCGGGGACCATCTTGTAGACGTGGCATGCCGGATGCACCGTTGCACGAATGTGACTGGCGTCGATCACCTGGCGCTTCGCGATTTCATCGCGCATCACGTGCAGCCACTCGGAGTAATGCACGATCTCCTCGGGGATCAGCAGCTTGCCGTCGACGAGGCGGCCGAGCTTGCCGAGAATCTTCTTGACGCGCTCACGCAGCTTCGCCGAATGCATCAGGTAACCGCGCACTTCCTTGTAGTTGCCGAAAGAAGTGCCGCAATGCACGAGCGGAAAATAGTATCCCTCCGGCAGTCCCTCGGCTTTGGCCGAGACGTAGGCCTGGTGGAAATTCCTGAGGAATACGGCCGCCAGGCTCTCGATGTTGCCGATGCCCGAACCGTGATAATTCCAGGCCGTGCAGGAAGTCTGGTCGGTCTCGTCGAGATACCGGATGTCCATCTCGTTCATCAGCCACAGCAGCGACGCCGGGTAGCCCGGGATGTTGCCGCACTGGCCGCAGGACTTGTGATGCCAGAGCTGCGTCGTCGGGACGCGCTTGTCCCAGCCGTAGAGCGTCTTGACCGTGACGGGCTCGTGTTCGTCTTTCACCCGGTGCACCAGGATTTCGCCGTCTTTTTCGAGCTCCCACATGACGTCGCGCACGTCTTCGACGCGATCCTTGTTCGTCAGCATAGAACGCCGGTTGACGATCTGGTCTACCCAGACCGTTGCGACGTGCGCATCTTCCTTACTCAGGTTCGAATCCGTCCATTCAGAACCGTGACCAGTAAAACGTTCCCCACCATTACCTGTCGACATTTCCTTCTCCTAGTCCTCGTCCTGCTCGTCCAACCAATCGTCGTAATCGTCGCGCTTCTCATCCATGATGTCGCAAATTACGTCGAAGAGGTTTTCATCGATAGTTTCCAGGCTGTCGAGCACGCCGGTTTCTTCCCAGATCGTGTACAGCTCGACAGACGTTTTCAGATTGACCTCCCAGGCCGTCTTCGTCGTATGCAAGGTCGGCATGGGTATGGCTTTGCGAAGCGTCGCCAGCGGCGCTTCGACTTTCGAGATATTCGGACCCCAGTCGGCGAAACCTTCCGGATTGATCATGTCCGGCGACAGCTGGTTGCCGGTCGAAATGAGCTTCAGCATCACGCGGCTGAACGGCCGCAGCACGCTCTTCGCCGATTCCATGCCGTGCTTGATCGCCGTCTCGCGCATCAGCATGACCAGGCCGCCCGGCGAATTGCCGAACGGGCAGCGCGCGGCGCAGGTATAGCACTGGGCGCAGGACCAGATCTTCTCCTGCATCGCGTCGTAGATGCCCTCGAGGTTCTCGGTCCACAGCAGCTGCACGATCTCGCGCGGGCTGAAATCGTAGTAATGCGCCGCCGGGCATGTAGCGGTGCAGATACCGCAATTCAGGCAGCCGTTGAGTTCATGGTCATAGCGGAGATCCGCCTGGATATCCTGGAATATCTCTTCCAGCTTGTCACGGGATACCGGCGCTTCGTCCGAAACCGGATCGCCGATGTATTCCTGAACCCTGGATGTAGCAGCCTGCGACATATGCGCTCCCTAGTAGGACAATACGCGGACGTCCTCTTCCATGACCTCTTCAATCAAATGTGCGCCGCCGACGATACCTTCGCATTCCGGAATCAGGTCGTCTTTAGTCATGTCGAACAAATCCAGATTCGGCGAGCAACAATAGAATTTGGCACCGGCCTCGTGGGCATCCTGGATGAAGCTGTAAACAGATTTCGGAGAACCCTCTTTCACGAAGAGTTTCTCGGCAACACCCTTTTTCATGAGCCGCCCCGACGTCGCGGTGCAAATCACGTCTACATCGTAATCCATGGCCGCAGCGACCGTCGCCTGGAAGATCGGCGCGCCCAGTTCCTCGCCGTTCCTGGGGTCCGTATTTGCCATAACGATGATGAGTTTCTCAGCCATTGTTGATTTACCTCGTAGTAATCGCCGAGACGACCGCCGGCCGTACAACAGCACATTAGCATATCCTAAATTACTTGATTGTCCAATCGCGATGCGGCATCCGCAGCGGCTTTTGGCGACGACATCAGTGACGTGCATTGCACGAGCCCGGTCATAATCGGCACGAGCTCGTCCTCGATTCTTCGCTGCAGCCCGCGCAGCGTCTCGAGATTTTCGGGCACCCCGTCCGGCACCTCCTCGAATTCCATGACCAGGTCTTCGACGATGCCCAGCTTGATGCCCGGGTTGCCAAGGAAGCCGAAGGCGTTGGCGCCAACCTGGAATGCCGCCGGCCGCCCCGTAGCGTCCACGGCGAGCACCGCGGCGTCGCCGGGCAACACCGGCCGGTCGCGCATGTAAATGACCTGAATGAACTCCTCCGGCAGGTAGCCGTTCAATGCATCGTCACGGGTTCTTTTTACTGTGCTCATCTCAAAGACGAAATCCGTGGATTCCGCAGCGCCGCCAGCGGCGATCGCCAGGATCTGCGCGCCGACGCCGATGCCGATGACCGGCGTGCCTTCTTCCAGCCGGGCCCTGGTCAGCTCGATTTCCTCTCTCAGCGTCGGCAGGTCGCGTGTGCCGGCCGCACCCCAGGGGCCACCCCCGAGCAGGACCAGCGCATCGGCCGGCAACTCCGGCGCCGGGAGCTTGCCGCCGCCTGTAAACGGCCGGAAATACTGGAAGCGGATGCGGCGGCCTTCGAGATGGTCCTCCATCAGGCCGAGGTACTCACCAGCCGTATGCTGAATGACGGCGATGACATTCATCGGCGTCTCCGTGCGGCCGGCCATCGCGAAAGCATCGGGACTGCACTTGGAGCTCATATCAGGATCCATCGCTCACGGCATCGGAGATCGACGACTTGAAGTCGTCGGGCGAGACGCTGAGCATGTCGATGTCGTTTCGTGCAAAAAACGCGTCGATGGCGGCGTCGATCTCCTCGAGCCTCGTGCCGGCCAGGTACGCTTCGAGGTCAAAGACTATGCGTGGCGGCGTGACGAAGAAGTCGCCCGAAATCAGGACCCGCTGCATGATTCGCTTCGTCGGTCCCTCCAGCTTGACAAAACTGTCAACCGTGCCGCCGCCACCGGTGTGGCTTCCCGCAAGCACCTCTTCCTCGGCACCGGGGCTGTCGATCTCGTGAACGAATTCCTCGGTCCCGATCTCTTCGATGAAATAGCGATGGGCAAGCGCTTCTTCGTTCTCGGTGATATCGCCAGGCTCGGCGCTGATGCCCAGACCTTCCGAAAATCCTTTCAACAATGCCGCCTTGATCGTCTCTATGTCAGGCAGATCATTCCCGAGCAGCTCCTTGAGCGTCACAACTCGCTGCGCGGCCGAGTCGAGTTCGTGTTTGGCCAGCTTGCTTTCCGGAACGTTGAGCGCGGCGACCATGCGCTGGGAATCCATGTCGACGAGGACCGTTCCCTGGTAAATAAGAATGTCACCGTCGAAAAAACCGCCGGTTCCTGAAATCTTGCGGCCCGCGACCTCGATGTCGTTACGCGGCCTGAACTTCGCGTCAACGCCGAGTTCGCCGAGCCCCGCCGCAGCCGCATTACAGATCAGGCGGGCGATATCGGGCAACGCGGCAGCACCCAGGGAGCTGCGGTGAAACACGAGTTCCCAGCCCAGCTGACCTTCGTCGAGGTAGATCGCGCCGCCCCCGGTCAAGCGCCTGACGATACCAATGCCGTTCTCCCTGCAGTAGTCGAGATCCACTTCGCGACTCAGGTCCTGGTGCCGGCCAATCAGCGCGGTTGGAGGAAAGCGCATGAAACGGATCGTATCGGGCACGCGCCCGGCCTGCCGTTCCTCGATCAATGCCGGATCAAAAGCGATATTGGCCCGGCCGTCGCGGATTCCCGTGTCAATGACTCGAAATGAATTCGCCATTACTCGACGCGCACGGGAATATCCAGCTGCCTGCGGATTTTCTTGAGGTCCTTTTTCTTCGGCTGAAACGGATAACTGGCGATATCCGACGGCGGCGAGTCGCCGTAGGGCCGGTCGCAGGCCGATATATCGTCCTGGAACTTGCCGGGACAGCCGGACGTGCGAAATGCAATGCCCTCGTCGATAATCGCCTGCAATTCCGGACCCGGAACGCCGTAGTCCACGACACGGCCGGCATCATCGAATCGCATGTGGTCGATACGCACGTTCCGGTAGTCGATCAGGTAACGCGCAAGCTGCACTCGCCGCCATTGATCTCGCGGCGTCGCCGGCAAATGATCCATGAGAGACCCTTGTTCGGGGAAGAAACAGAACATGTGGCTGTGCCCGCCGAGGTCGACGAGTTCCTGCACCAGCTCGAGCACTTCGCGCTCCGTCTCGCCCATGCCGACAATGATGTGTGCGCCGAATTTCTGCGGACCGAAGATGTCCTTCGCGTCGAGCAGGATCTCCCAGTACTTCGACCACTTGTGCGGCGACTGCACGCCCTTGCCGCGCGTGCGATCGAACACTTCCGGCGTCGCGGCATCGAGCGCCACCGTGAAAATATCGGCGCCCAGGTCCCTGCATTTCCGGACGTCCGCGCGCTTCATCGTCGTTGGATTCGACAGGATGGAAACCGGGATCGCATCCGGATCGATTCGGTCGGTCCACTGCTTCAAGACCGTGAAGGTATCTTCCTCGGATCGCGGATGCGTGATCATCGAGATGCACATGCGGTGGAAGGGGCTGGCCTCCGGGTCCTTCGCAACGATATCGATGATCTCGGCCATCGGCACGGCCGGCCAGTCGACGCGGATAAAGTTGCGGTCCGCATAATCGCGATCGGCTTCGCGATGCCGCGCCAGTCCGCAATAGGCGCAGTTCGCCCGGCAGCCCTCGGGATAGGTCAGCAGCAGGTTCAGGCAACGCGTGCATTCGCAGCCGTACATGCGGCCGCCCATGATGCCGAGCGTAATGGCGGCAGCGTTCGAGAGCTGCACGTATTCGGGTGATTTCATGTGCGGCGCCATGAAATTATTGTTCGGCAGATACACGCCTTCGGGCGGGATGTCGTTCATCTTGACGTGCTTGCCATTGCGCCGTTCCACGGGAGTTTTCTGAGGACTGCGCGGCTGCATTGACGTGTTGGCGCTCGGCTCGATACAACTCATCGGTTTTTGTCCTCTGTTATGCCGCGCATGAGCGCGCCAGTGTTGTCTTGAGATTGTTGCCCAGTTTGATCGAGCAACAGGAGTGTGCCTGCTCGAACGGCCGACCGATCGTGTGCGCAACGCTGACAGCGCCATCGGCCGGAAACGCGATACCGTCCAGTCCTGCCATGATGGCGTAGGCGTCGGTTACGCGCTTGTGCATACCAGGGGGGCGTGCACAGCCCAGCAAGACCTGCCTGTCGGGCAGGCGCTCCCGGGCATCCAGGAAAACGCGTCCGACATCCGTGGTCTGCGGCGTGCCGAAGGTACCGGGCCTGGCATAAAAAGGCATGATGACCACGAGCACGAGCGCCGTGACCGGATAGCGGCTCACGATGTCGAGCGCGTTTGCCTCGCCAAGTATCTCGCCGTAGTGCAGGCCGATGACGATGTGCGGCGTAACCTCCATCCCGGTCGAGCACAATGCCGCGAGCGTCGCCTCGAAATCGTCGACGGACCGGTCCAGCTTATACACCTGGTTGATTGTTTCCTGCGCGCCGATGACATCCATCATGACCGTGTCTACGCCCGCCGACTCCATCTCCTTCGCCCGCGCTTCGTCGAGCAATGCACTGTGCACCGCTATCTTCAGGCCCGGATAGTCTTTCTTGAGCTGCTCCACGACAGGCATGTAACGACTGTACGGAATCTCGTTGCGCTTGTTCGAGCCACCCGATAACAGGAAGCCATTCATTTCCTCGGTCTCTATCAGATACCGGACCTTTTCGTCGAGCATCGCCGGATTCGTCGCCGGAATCATGGGCTCGAGAATCTTCTTCTGGCAGTGATCGCAGTTCAGTGCGCAGGCCGCCGCCGTTATCGAAAACGCCGGGAAACTGTTCTTGCTGCATCCGGAAAGCTCGGAACTCGAATATTCCTTGAACGTCGGCGTTGAAAAGCGAATCGGGCGCGACCGCGCATTCGCGGCCCTGGCCTCGAATTCGGCAACCAGCCCGGCGTCGAATTCGGCGTCTTCCAGGTCTTCTATTTCAGCGAGCGCGTCGATCCATCCCATGGCCTGATCCTTAATGCCTTACCTGTCGCGCCAACGACCGTATTTCCTCCCGAACGGGAGCCGTAATCGTTTTATCCACGAGCGTCGTTAACCATGCCTCTTCGATCTCGTCTTCGTCAACGAGATCGCACTCCATGCCGGCGAGCATCTCCGTCGCTTCCTGCGGCAGCCGTTCGGGAAACTCCTTGCCACTCAGGCGTCCCCACATCCCCGCCCAGTATCTCGCTACGGTCCAGGGATTGTAACCGCCCCCGCCCAGGACCACCGTCGGTTTGCCGATGCCGACAATCCGGTCCACGGCATCCCAGAGCGCGACATTGCTCAGCAGCATGCCCGACAGCGGATCGCCGGCAAGCGCGTCCGCGCCGCAACAGAGTACGAAGGCATCGGGATCAAATGCGTCTGCCAGAGGCAGGATCGCCTGCTGCATCAGATGGTCGAGCTCCGCGTCATTGAATCCTTCGGGGACGGGCAGGTTTCGCGCGCCGCCATTGCGCCGGTCGCCAGCCGCGCCGCTGTATGGCCATCGATCCCGTTCATGTATGGAAACGGTCATGACACAGGGCTCGTCGACAAAAGCCTCCTCGACGCCGTCGCCATGGTGGGCGTCCAGATCGATGTACATCACCCGCTCCCGCCCCTCCCCGAGAAAAGTCGAAATCGCAAAGACGGGGTCGTTGAAGTAACAAAAACCACTGGCGCGGTCGGGACGGCCATGATGCGTGCCGCCGGACGGATGAAAAACCAGCTTTCCCGCGCAGGCGAGCTTCGCGGACAGGATCGATCCACCAACAGTCGTCGCGGCCCGTTCGAACAAGCCATCGAACAGCGGGTTTTCCAGGGTTCCGATGCAATAGCGGGAACGAACATCCGGATCGACTCGTCCTGCCGAATCTGCATATTGCAGTGCGTCGACATAGGCGCGATCATGAAACAGCGTCAGCTGCTCCTTCGTCGCGGGCGCCGCAGCTTCGAACTCCTCGTCGCTCATCCAGCCGAGGATGCGAACGAGATCGAGAACGGCGGCATGGCGAACGATTTTCAGCGGGTGGTTACTACCGAAAGCCGCCCTGCGGAAGACGTCGCTGCCTATGTAGATGGGATGGCTGTGCATAGAGACATAAGCTATCAGTATGCTTCAGGGGTAAGCGGATCAGAATATTCCATTACACTAATAAAGACAATTCTGATATTCTAATATGTCCCAGAAGCGCCACCGCCAAGACAAAAGAGGAAATAACCTATGTCCAGCGAAGCTCAAGTCGTTCAAGACGCGGTAAGCGCAGCGCCAGTCGCCGCGCCGGAAGAAAAAAGTATGTCGATCATCGTCACGAAGGGAAGCCTCGACTGGGCTTACCCGCCCTTCATCCTGGCCACCACCGCCGCCGCGATGGGCGTGTCGGTCACGATGTTTTTCACTTTTTACGGTCTTCCCCTGTTGCTCAAGAAACTCAGTCTCCAGGTCACGGCGGCCGGTAACCCGGCAATGAAGATGCCGATGATGGGCGGCCACATGGGCCTGCCGAACCTGGTGACCGCGATTCCGGGCGTGGATGCCGCATGTTCGGTAATGATGAAGAACCTGATCAAGAAAAAAGGCGTCGCGTCGATCGAGGAGCTGCGCGAGCTCGCCGTCGAGGCCGAGGTACGCATGATCGGCTGCCAGATGACCATGGACCTCTTCGAGTATGACAAGGAAGACATGATCGACGGAATCGATATCGGTGGTGCGGCGACGTACATCGAATGTGCCACGAATGCCGATATCAACCTGTTCATCTGACCGAGACAGTAGCTACCGGAGCAATAATAAATGGCTGACGCAACACTCGACGCGAAGGGGCTGAACTGCCCGTTACCCATCCTCAAAGCCAAAAAGGCACTGAAGGACGTGCCTGCAGGCGGAACGCTCGAAATCCTCGCAACCGACCCGGGGTCCGTGGCCGACTTCGAGGCATTCTGCCGACAGACTGGCAACGAATTGATGGAGCATTCGGTAGACGACGACGTCTACCGTTTCGTCATAAAGCATTCGGCAGCCGCTTGAGCGGACTTTTCGGGGGCGCTGGGCTGCCCGCCCAGCGCCCCTCGTTCGTAGTCGGTTGCGGGTACATGAGCCAGTTGCGCACGATTGCCGACATGGCACACGGATTCTTCGGAATCTGCAGAGACCTGTGATGAAAGACAATAAACGCGGCATTCACGAACTGTATGCACATAACCCGGTTGCGGCGGATGACATTGTCTGGGGACGCAAGGTCGACCCGGTAACGCGGCGGGGATTTCTGACCAAAGGCGGTCTCGTCGCGATGTCGGCGGCCGTCGGTGCGTCGATTCCGTTTGCTCACCTGATGCCGGGCGGGCTGATCCCGGCCGCAATTGCGCAGACCAACCAGCCTTTCGAGATCCCGGGCAAGGAAGGCCTGATCATTCTCAACGACCGTCCCCTAAATGCCGAAACACCGGCACACTTGCTCGACGATGACGTCACCCCGGCGAAGTACCTGTTCGTGCGCAATAACGGCCGCCCACCCGTAACCGACAACATCGATCCCGATGCCTGGGTTCTGCAGATCGGGGGCGAATCGGCAGCTACAGCGATGTCGTTCTCGGTCGCACAACTCAAGAAACTGTTCAAACATTACACCTATCAGTTACAGCTCGAGTGCGGCGGCAATGGCCGCAGCGAATTCGTCCCTCCCGCATCGGGCAACCAATGGTCGGTAGGCGCCGTCGGCTGCCCGCAGTGGACTGGCGTAAGGCTCAGGGACGTACTCGACCATGTGGGAATCAACGAGGACGCCGTTTACGTCGCCTATTACGGCGCCGACACGCACGCAAGCGGCGACCCGACCAAGGTCCCCATCTCGCGCGGCGTGCCCGTTCCCAAAGCAATGGAAAAGGAAACGCTGATTGCCTGGGCAATGAACGGTGAGGACATCCCGCACATGAATGGCTACCCGCTCAGGCTCGTCTGTGCCGGCTGGCCTGGGTCCGTTTCGGGCAAGTGGCTGAAGAGGATCGTTGTGCGTAACCAGGTTCATGACGGCCCCAAAATGACGGGCACGTCTTACCGCGTGCCGTGCGCGCCCGTTGCGCCCGGCAGCACGGTTCCCGAGGAAGAGATGTGCATTATCGAGTCGATGCCGGTGAAATCACTGATTACCTATCCGAAGTCGGGCGTCGAGCACTCCGTCGGCAAGCCATTCGCGCTGCGCGGACACGCCTGGGCCGGTGACCACGCAGTCGACAAGGTTCATGTTTCGATCGACTTCGGCGCGACCTGGAAAAAGGCCGACCTGAGGTCCCCGGTCAATCGTTTCGCCTGGCAGCGATTTTCCGCCGAGATCGAGTTTGCGCAGCGCGGATACTACGAGGTCTGGGCGCGGGCCACCGATGAGAACGGCGCGGCACAACCCATGGTGCTGCCGGGCTGGAACCCGAAGGGATACCTCAATAACGCGTGCCATCGGATCGCCGTGCAGGTCGTCTGATGAAGGCGTGCGTCCTCGCTTTACTGTTAACCGGCCTGGCCATTGGCGGCGCACGGGCCGACGAGCCCGAACCCGACCCTTTTTCGGGGCTCAAAATGGCAGGTGACTGGGAACTGGTGCGGGCGAATTGTATCGCCTGTCATTCACCGAAACTGATTACGCAGCAACGCGGCACTGCGGCGCAGTGGCTGGCAATGATCCGCTGGATGCAGAAGAAACAGAACCTGTGGCAATTCGATCCCGACACGGAAGAAAGAATCGTGGCCTACCTCGCTGAATATTACCCGCCGGAAGAAAGCCGGCGCCGCGCGGCCATACCGCCGGATCTCATGCCTCCGAACCCCTACTCGCCGCCCGCGGAACAAACGAGGAAATAACACCATGCTGATGAATCCATCCGACCTCGTCGCCAAGGCCAAAGCCACTATCCGGGAATGCTCCGTTGCCGATGCGAAGGACTGCGTTCATGGAGACTCGGTCCTCGTCGACGTTCGCGAACCCGCCGAATTCATGAAGGGACATATACCGGGCGCTGTGTTGTTACCCCGGGGCATGATCGAATTCGACATGCACAAGGTCATCGACCAGGTGCGCAAGAATCGCGATATTCCGCAGGAAGACACCGAGATCGTGCTCTATTGCGGTACCGGGGGACGATCCGCACTGGCGGCCCGGGTAGTCGAGGAAATCGGCTACCGGAACGTCAGGTCCATGTCTGGCGGCATCGTCGCCTGGGCCGAGGCCGGACTGCCGGTAACCATCTCCGAAAAGTTCTGATGCAACCGCCCGCACCGCAGTGCGTCCGGCTTCATTTCGTTACTTCAACGCGCCTCTTGATTATCTTGACCTGCTGCTCGCCGTCTGCGCGAGCTTCGGTGTCGATAAAGGTCACGTCACCGTCGTGACCCGCTGACTGCAGCGCCGTGCGAATTACGTCCCGGGTCGCCGCATCGATCGGCTTGCCGCTGACGATCACTGTGCCGCCCGCCGGATCGGGCCCGCCGATCTTGTGTTTGACGACGTGGACGCCGGTTTCCAGTTTGTGGTCGCCATCAATATGGATATCAAAATCACCAGCGTCGTCGAAAGACGGCATTCTTATTGTCTTGCCGTTGACGTCGAAGCTGAAGCCGTCCTCGTCCCGCGCGACCAGAACCGTCTGGCCCGAGTCATTGGTAACCGTCCGGCTTTCGCCGACCTGCAGCTCGCCGAGGTCGAACCCCAGGTCGTCGCTGTCAATCTTGAAATTGTATTCACCCTCGGTGTCGTCCGACGTCACGGCAATGACTAACTGGCGGTGTTCCCGTTCGCCCGCATAGACCGCGCCTGCGAGGCTGGCCACGAAGACCAGGACCATGAATTTTTCGAATCGCATCTTGCTCATCTCCCGAAAAGGAATTGCTTACCTAACCCAGATGCGTGCAACATGCAAAAGGTCGCAGGTTGTTGCCGCGCTCGGGCCTTTTGCAGGAAAGTCCTGTCAACCTCCCTTGCGCCTGTGCGTTCAACTGGATATAGCTTCCAGAGAGGTAAATCATGACCGATTCAACAAAACTGCTGCTGCCGGCGCTTGCAATCCTGCTGGCCGGTGGCGCGGGCAACGCGCAGGAGGCCCTGCCGGCCGACCCTCAGGCGTTGACGCCAGAGCAGCAAGAGGCCGCTCGCCAGGCGCATCGTGAAAACTTGCGGAACATGACGGAAGAAGAGCGCGAGGCGCGACGCGCCGAAATGCGCGAGCGCTGGGAGAACATGTCCGAGGAAGAACGCCAGGCTATGCGTCAGGAACGCAGGGAGCGCCAGGCCGAACTCCGTGACAAACGACGCCAGCGCTGGGAAAACATGTCCGAAGAGGAACGCGAGGCGATACGCCAGGAACGCAGGGAGCGCCAGGCCGAACTCCGTGACAAACGACGCCAGCGCTGGGAAAACATGTCCGAAGAGGAACGCGAGGCCATTCGCGAGCGCAGGAAGCAGCGCCGCGGCGCACACGGCCGCCCGCGCGGGCGGGGGCAAAACGAAATCTAGGTCAGGCGATGGCCTTCAGGGGGACGGCCAGTCTCTGTAAACGATACGGGATATGCGGTGGCTGTCGTCGACGTCGATCAGCGCATTCGCAAGGTCCGGAAGCGTTTCCTGCATATGCCTCGTCAGGCGCTCGAAGAATGCGAGGAAACGCAGCATCGATTGCTCGTCGGCATGGCCGACGAGCTTTATTTCCTGCAGCGTGCGCCACTCAAGGACTTTGTCGAACGACGGCACCCGCATAAATGCCAGCACATCGAGCCAACCGAATAAATCCGCATAGTCGCCACTCAAACAATCGTTTACACGGCGTCGCCAGGATCCGTCCGGATCTTCACCAGCTTCGAGGTCGTTGACGGGCTCGCTCAGCGCCTCGGTCGATTGCGGCCTGGCTCCGACGCACCAGCCCTCGAACAGGACCACGTCGACCGGAGCCGTAATTTCCCGCCATTCCGGCCTCGCCACACGGTCATCGCCAGCCTTGTCGAACACGGGAATCGCGACAACGGCGTCGCCCGATATCAGGCTGCGCAAGATATCCGAACCAAGAGCCGTATCGTGCGTACCGGGAACGCCACGAGTCTCGAATAGCGGATGAATCGCAAGACCCAGCTGCTCTCGCGTCTGTTTGCCGAAATACAGATCGTCGAGCGACAGCGTCGCGACCGCAAGGCCGGCTTCGCGCCTCAGCCAACGCTCGAGAAAAAGAGATAGCGTCGATTTGCCGCTGCCCTGGGCGCCGCAGATACCGACGACCACCCCTCGTGGCTTCTGCCGCCGCAAGTCGCTGATCCTCTCTCCCAGCGGAATGACATGGTCGCGGAACGTAAAAAGGTAATCACGGGGCAATTGCTCTCGCTGCCTGAGTTCCTCGATCCAGTCTCGCGCATTCATGCTGCAATACTAACGCCCTTCACGCCCGTACCCGGACGTCATTGCCAAAAGACTTCATGCGATAAATAAAGGGGCGGCAAGCGCCGCCCCCTTTTTCTTGGACGATCTGGCTTGTCAGGCAACCTTGACCTTGAACGGATGCGTGACTTCGACCTTTGGCAGGTGAATCTCTACGATCCCATCCTTCATCTCGGCTTTTGCCTTTTCGCCGTGAACTTCGACTGGCAAACGAACGGTCCGGAACAGCCGACCATGAGCCATTTCGTGGCGGAAGAAGTCGTCTTTCTCTTCCTTCTCCTCAAAATCGCGTTTGGCCTGCAGCGTCAGGCGGTCACCTGCAATCGTGACATCCAGGTCTTCCTTCTTGACGCCCGGCATTTCAGCGCGGACGAGCAATTCGTCGTCCTTGTCGATAATGTCTACATTCGGCAGAAAATCGAATTTGCCTTCGATTTCTGGCCAGAACGGTTTCCTCCAGGCAAAGGGCTCGAAGCCTTCCATCCAACGGCGTGGGAAGAAATTCTCGAAGAAATCCTCCATGCTGTGGGTGAACGGCATCATTGCCCCGCCGGCGCCAGTCTCACGTTCCTTTTTCGGGAAAATGTTTCTTACGTTGGGCATCTGCGCTCACCTCCTATAGGTTAACCACCGGGCCAACCACCCGGCGGAATCTCAATTGGGGACAGTCGGGAAATACCCAATGCGTATATATACCTACCAGATGAACTCAGGTTAGACTCCCGCCCCACCTCAAGAAGAACAAGGCGCGACCATGGCGAACTCCGATCTCCAGTCTCACACGACTACCGTCAAGGACGTCAAGCAACTCGGCATCTGGGCAGCGCTCGGCAGCCTGTCCTACGTATTCTGGATTTGCGGTGGCATGGAAATGGTAGAGCGTCTCGCCTACTACGGCGTGCGTTCGGTCGCGAGCCTGTATGGCACGAACTCGGTATCGAGCGGCGGCCTGGGCCTGACCGGCACCGACATGGGCATCATCTTCACGGTCTGGGCCTTCGTGCAGTCGTTCGTGCCGGTCGTCACGGGCGGCATCTCGGACCGCGTCGGCTACAAGGAAACCATCTTCGCCTCGACGGTCTTCAAGATCCTCGGCTACCTGATCATGGCCTGGTTCCACAGTTTCTGGGGCTTCCTGATCGGGGCCATCGTGCTCGCTTTCGGCACGGGCATCTTCAAACCGGGCATCCAGGCGACCATCGTCAAGGCAACGAACCGCCAGAACAGCTCGATGGCCTGGGGTGTCTTCTACCAGACCGTGAACATCGGCGGCTTCCTCGGCCCGCTCCTCGCCGCCCAGCTCAGGCAGCTCGAATGGCAGTACGTGTTCTATGCCTGTGCCGCGATCATCTCGCTCAACTTCCTGCTGCTCCTGACCTACAAGGAGATCGACGAGGACGAGCGCCTCGCCTACCGGGACAAGGTGAAATCGGGCGAAGTCGTCGAGAGCAGCCTGTGGCTGGACAGCCTGAAGGAACTCGGTCGGCCGATCATGATCTGGTACATGGTCCTGTTCTCGGCCTTCTGGTTCATGCTGTACGCGTTCTGGGACGTGGGGCCGCTGTATTTCCGCGACTGGGTCGACACGTCCGTCATGGTGCGTCACCTGTTTGGTGAGGACGGGACGTCGAGCAGGTTCTGGATCTTCTTCCTGGGCATGAACCAGGACGGGTTGCGGATCCAGCCCGAGGGCCTCGTCAACCTCAACGCGATGCTGATCATGTTCGTCTGTTTCATCGTCGCCGGCTGGAGTGCGTTGATGCGGGCCACCAACTCGATGGCACTCGGCACGTTCCTGGCTGCCGGCACGCTGATGGTGTTCGGCGGTTTCAACTACGTCTGGCTGATCGTGCTCGGCATCGTCAGCTTCTCGATCGGCGAGATGCTGTCGAGCCCGAAGAGTTCGGAGTACCTCGGCAATATTGCGCCGGCACAGAAAAAGGCCATGTACCTCGGTTTCAGCCAGCTGCCATTGGGTATCGGCTGGACGATCGAGGGCTTCACGGGCCAGTACCTTTACGGAAAATTCGGCGCCAAGGACACGATCGCCCGCCGGGCACTGGTCGAGGACGGCGTGTCGCCGGCCGAGGTCGATACGATCCCCATCGGCGAGGCGTTCCAGCGGCTGGTCGAGTTCTCGGGACAGTCTGCAGAAGTCGTGACCGCGAATCTCTACATGGCCAACAACGTCGGCATCGCCTGGTACATCATGGGCTCGGTCGGCATCGTCGCCGCAGCCGGAATGTACGTCTACGGGCGCTGGACATACCGGCTGAAGGAATAGGCTCCAGGGCATGAACGAGCTGCAGGTCCATGAATACCTCGTATGGACGATGCTCGTTCTGGCCGTCATCACATTCATCACGCTTTTCTATGTGACCGCGCCTTACGGCCGCCATCTGCGGCCCGGCTGGGGTCCGCAAATTCCTGCCCGGCTCGCGTGGTTCGCCATGGAGAGCCCCGCCGTTTTGCTGTTCATCGGCATCTATGCAAAGGGCGACCACGCGCAGTCTGCAGCTGCCGTGGCGTTACTCGCGCTTTGGCAGTTCCACTACATCTCCAGGACGTTCATCTATCCATTTCGTTTTCGTGCGGGGGGCAAGACCATGCCGCTCGCCGTTGCGGCGATGGCATTCACGTTCAATTGCCTGAACGCCTACATCAACGCCCGGTGGATATCACACCTCGGCGAATACTCCGAAGACTCGCTCGGCAAGCCGCTGTTCATAACCGGCGCCGCTTTGTTTGTCGCAGGATGGCTCGTCAACCAGCACGCCGATTCCGTACTGATTCGCCTGCGAAAGCCGGGAGAGACGGGGTATGCGATTCCTCGCGGCGGGCTGTACCGATGGATCTCGTGCCCGAATTATCTCGGCGAAATTCTGACCTGGTGCGGCTGGGCGATCGCGACATGGTCGTTCGCCGGTCTTGCATTCGCCGTCTTTACGATTGCCAACCTGTTGCCGCGAGCGCTGGCCAATCACCGCTGGTATCGGCAGACTTTCGACGACTATCCCGCGACGCGGCGGGCGCTGATACCGCATATCCTCTAGTACAAAAAAAGGCCCTGGAAAATCCAGGGCCGCTTTGCGAATTAGAGGACGCTTTGGTAGATCTGCTTCGTCGCGTTGCCGGTTCCTTCTCGTCCGCCCGCCTTTCGGCAAGCTTCTTTTTCCGGACCCGAGCCACGTTCTTGGTATCGGGCTACCTTTGGCGTAACACACCGGTGGCTTTCCGAGTTCCTCCGCTGCGTTCCTTGGGTTCTGCCGTTCCGCTTTCGCTTTCCGGTTTTCCCCGAGGTTCCGCCTTTCGCGTCCACCGCCCCCGACACTTGTCGAGGCTCGGACCTCTTCCAGCAGGGCGGTTGTCAACAAGCGAACTTGTTGGCGCGTGAGGCTATCGCCTCAGCTTCCAATGTAGGCCCGTCACAGGGAATGTCAACGATTTCAAATCCAAATAAGACGGCGGCAATCATGAGGTCACAGGGATTCGAGAGCTTGGCTCCGAAACTTGAAGTAGATTCGCAACTCGCCAGGAAGCGGGCCGGTCAGGTTTTGCGCAAAAAGGTTTTTTCGAGCATGTAAAGCAGGAGGCCAAAAAGAAGCAAAGCTCCGATATACAGCCAGGATTTAGCCGTGGAGTGGGCGGCCATCCACACACAAACGCCCAGTGCGAGCAAGGGAACCAGGTTGCCGCCCCACAGGGAAAATGCCTGTTCGCGCGTCGCCGCATCGGCCGCCTTGCGAATCACGGGCAGTGCGGCAATGCAGACGCCAAACGTGATCAGGCGTGTCAGCGACGACGCCACGGCCAGGAAAACGAATGAGCCTGTCAGCCCCAGTATCATCGCCAGCCCGCCATAAAACAGGATCGAGTTGGCCGGCGACGCGTATTTCGGGTGAATCCTTCCGAACCAGGACGGTAACAGGCCATGCTCCGAGAGCGACAGCGTGAGCCGCGGCACCGCGAGCACCGAGCCCGACAAGTTACCGCCAATCGAAAAGACGGCGGCAAAGGTGATGACGATGGCGCCGATCGGCCCGGCCAGCCGCCTCCCGACGTCGACGAGCGTGCCGTTCGCTGCCGTATCGCCCGGAAGAACGGCAATGTATACGAGCATGATCAGGAAATAGAAGAGCGCCGTAAATATCACGGTTTGGATGAGTGCGATCGGTATCGTGCGCCTCGGCTTCGCCGTTTCGCCGGCAGGTATCAGGATCGACTCGAACCCGACCAGGGCATATATCAGCAGCAAGGTAGTGCCGCCGAGATCGTCGATGGTCGGGATCGACGTCGGAAACAGAATGTCGGGCCCGATCGAACGCAGGCCTGCGAGCACCAGCAGTACCAGCGGAACGACCTTCAGGACCGTGAATAAAGACAGGGTCCGGATGCCGCCTTTGACGCCAATGATGTTTACGATGGTCAAACCTGCGCACAACGCGACGATAACGGTGTAATGCCCGGCCGGTGAATCGAACCAGGCCCATATCGTACCGAGGTACACCGCCATGACATGCATGTTGGCGGCGAGCGCGGCGACGCGGCTGACATAATATATCCAGCCCGTGCTGAAGCCCGTCAGCGGTCCGAAGGCTTCGGTCGCATACAGCACGGGACCGCCCGATGCGCGGAAATAGCTGGCCAGCTCCGCCATGGTGAGCACGACCGTAATCATCAGTAAGCCGGCACCGAGAAAAAGCCAGGGACTCAGGATCCCAGCCCGCTCGGCAACGGCGGCGGGCAGCGCGAAAATGCCGGCACCGATCATGCCGTTCAGAGCGAGAAACGCGCCACCGACGAGGCCGATACCGCGGATCAGATGGCTATGTTGCTTACTGATCGCGACGCCAGACATCTACGGAGTCGCCCGCAGTGCCTTCTTCGATAATGATCTCGCCGATCTTGCACGGCGTAACGCCGCGCGTTTCCTCACAGGTCTTGAGTTCTGCCAGTCGATCCTGATGTGCGGCATGCGACACCGCCGACTGACCGTCGTCCTCGCCGGGAATATGCCACCCCGTCTTGTCCTTGTATGCCTCGTTAATCGCCTCGAGGCTCGCAAACGCGTCCGTCTGCCTGGCCGACGGTGCGCAGCGCGACGCCGCATGATCGACGATCACGTATTCGGACTCTTCTTTCAGGCTGATCAGCTGTTCGAGCGCGACCTGGCAGTCGGACTCGCTGAAAAACAGGAGCTCGAGTTGCTGCTCCTGACAGACAGTCTTGCCGGCCGGTGCGACGCACTCGGCCAGAGTAAGCACGAAGACTTGTATCCATGCAGTATCCATGACGAACGCTCCGGTTCTGTTGTTATAGCAATCAGGGTAGCAGATATCAGAGGCAGCGCTTTTCGAATTTGTTCAGCAATTTCTCTTCGTCGCGAGCCAAATCGAAAAATTTTCCCACATAATTCAGGGCCGTCTGTTTGTTGCGGTCGTTCAGGCCGGGAGTCGCCTCGATTTCCCCGAGAATCTCGCGCTCGCGCGACTTGATCGCCTGCAATGCACGCTGTAATACGTCCCGCTCGATGCACAAGCCGCGATACAGCCGCCGAGTAACCCTGCTGATAGGCAACGTCGGATCCGGAAACGCGTAACGCGCATTGACGATGCCCGAGATGTCGAAATCATAGGGAATGAAATGCACCCGGCCATCAATCTCGAACAAATCGCCGTTGTGGCAGCAGCTGGCGTCATAGTCGGCTTTTACGAATCCCCAGTCGGTGTTGCCGATGAGGTACTGGAATACGAACACGAGGGCAGCATGATCGCGGTCATACCTTTTTACCGGCATACCAATGAGTTCCGCAGGAGACGCACCTAACCTGTCCGCCAGGTGCCAATCCGGCTCGATCACGAATCCGTAGCGAAGGGATGCATCCGGATCGAGCCGGCCGTCGGAATCTTCATAACTTATGCGTAACAGTCGCACGCGATAGCTCACATCCGTTATCGCGTTGAAGGTCCTGTATGCCAGGTACTCCTCGAGCAGATCCTGCTCACCCTGGTCGTAATTCCGGCAGTGCGTCACGAGTTTGAGCCTGTGCTGCCCGGCGAAGACCGTTGACGCATAATGGCCTGGCTCCAAGTTCAGCCTGATAGGATAAAACTTGCAAACGCGGAGACGACTGTTGCCGCGAATACGAACATCGAGCGGATAAGCTTTACCGTCGACCGTGAGCGAAAATCCAAGCTCTGTGCGATCCTCAACATCACGAAATAGCGTGGAGACGGGACCGCGCAGCGTAATATTGACGACGGCGGCATCCTCGAACAGCGGCGCAGCCTCGGCGAGGCCGGCCCAGCATATCGCGATCAGTACCAGCCGTCTGAGCACACCCTGCCTCCTTTTCAAAAGATGCTTTTCACCGCCTCCGTCAGCACGCCGTCGGCTGCGGCAAGAAAATACCCAATCCGCATGCTCGGCCTCTCGATGTTGACGAGCCGGGTGAGGTCGGTCGGCGTTGCCACGAGCACGAGGTCACAGTCGACCGCATTGATCGTTGCCTCGAGATCCCGGATTTGAATCTCACCATACCCCATTGCGGGCAGCAGAGGGCCGATATCCGGATACGTTGCGAAGGTTTCGGCAATCTCGCCGACTGCCCATGGCCGGGGATCGACCAGTTCGGCAGCGCCGTGCAGGCGTGCCGCAAGAACGCCCGCCCCAAACGGCATGCCGCCATGAGTGGTTGTGGGCCCATCCTCGACCGCGAGGACGCGCTTGCCTTCGATCCTCCCGGGATCGGGCACGTCGAGCGTCGAGTCGCGACGAATTACCCTGGCAGACGGATTGACGCGGGCGGCATTCGCCTCGACGGTCTCCACATCGTCCGAATCGGCCGAGCCGACCTTGTTGATCAGTATCAGGTCGGCCCGCGCGAAATTCTCGGTGCCCGGGAAGTGGCTGAGTTCATGTCCCGGACGGTGCGGGTCCGCGATGGCGATCCAGAGATCCGGCTTGAAGAACGGCGTGTCGTTATTGCCGCCGTCCCAGACGATGACATCCGCTTCTTTTTCCGCTTGCCTGAGTATCGCCTCATAGTCCGCACCGGCGTAGACGATCGTCCCGTTGGCGAGATGGGGCTCGTACTCCTCGCGCTCCTCGATCGTGCACTCGTGCTTCTCGAGATCCTCGTAGGATGCGAAGCGCTGTACCGCCTGTTTGTCGAGCGCGCCATAGGGCATCGGATGTCTCACGGCGACGGCCCTCTTGCCAAGATCCTTGAGGATGTCCGTGATCCGCCGGGCCACCTGGCTCTTGCCGCAGCCGGTTCTCACGGCGGTCACCGCAATAACCGGTTTCGAAGAAGGCAGCATCGTCGCATCGACGTCATACGTGGAAAACCGGACGCCCTGTGCCTCTATCTGCCGGCCTTTGGCTTCGACATAGCCGAGGCTGACATCCGAGTAAGCAAATATCACTTCATCGATATCGTTTTTACCGATGAGTTCGTCCAGCTCTTCCTCGGGTACGATCGGAATGCCATCCGGATACGCCGGCCCGGCGAGTATCGCCGGATAACGGCGGTCTTCGATATGCGGGATCTGTGCAGCCGTGAATGCGACCACGTTGATGTCGGAGTTATTTCGATAGCAGCAGTTGAACAGGTGAAAGTCGCGTCCGGCCGCGCCCAGGATAATGATATTTTTCATGACACTCTATGCCGTCTTGCGGGTATCGAGTAAACCGGGTTCCGCCAGCCCGTCGTGCAGTTGCTGCCAGCGCTGCTCCAGCATTCCCGTATAGCCTATGGACATGCGAGTGCATGTCGAACTCGCCCCGATCGACACGTTTGCGCCCCCGTGCTCTCCGAACTCGTGGCGCAGGTGCGCAAGGGCTTCAATTGGGTTTCGTCCGCTCATGACGGGCCTCCCGGTGACTCGGCCAGGATATCAATGACCCATTTATAGGCCGGAAGCAGGCCCGAGATGAATTCGTAGAACTACCAACCAGGCGAAATCGGCATGCGAGCCCGGCCTGTCCCGGCGGCGATTGTTGGTCAGGCCGGCGCGTCTGCGAGAGCCAGTTCTTCCTCGCGGCTGCGAATAAACGGTAATACCGCGAGTCCGAGCACGATCAGCACGGCATCAATATACAGGACCGGCGCGTAACCAAAGCGCTCGGCGACGATGCCCTGCCAGTAGTTCGTGTAGCTGATCACGACGTTGCCCATGGCCATGAAGGCCGTAAACTGAGTTGCCGCGACGGCCGGGTTTGTCACACCCATGAAGATGGCCGCGTGCGTGCCGAAGACCGTGCCGTAAATGAAGCCATGGGTAACCAGCAGTCCCTGAAATAAACCCGGCGGTATTTCCGTCAGGCCAACGCTCGCAATCTGCGAAGCCAGCGCCAGCCCCGGCACCGCCGAGATTAGATAAAAAATACCCATCATTTTTCGTATGCCGAATCGATCGGCTAGCACGCCGCCGACCACGCACCCGACCGCTGCGGCTATCGTGTTCATGATGCTGAGGCGCGCGATCTCGGTCTCGGTCAGGCCGTAGTCGACCTGCATTGTCGTCAGCGCCGCGTAGGCGAGCACCAGCGCACCCGTTGGCAATACTGAAAACAGCAATGCAGCCTTCGGCCCGCGACCGGATCTGAGAAAGCTCGTATACACGACTTTGAGAAATCCCCACAGCATTCGCGCAAATGCCGCAAGCAAGTTTTCCGTTTTGGCCTCACTGGACCCGGCCGCCGGATCCCTGACGAAGAAAAGGACAAATAACAGGCAAAGAAACTGCATCACACTGACATACAGAAGAGCCGCTTCCAGCCCCCACATCCCGAATACGTAAACTGCACCGCCGCCGCCCATCGCAATGCCGGTATATTGGCCACCGAACATGAAGCCGTTGCCGCGCCCGCGCTCATTCTCTTTTAGCGTGCTTACGGCGAGCGAATCGATTGCGACGTCCTGCGTGGCACAAAAAACGTTATTGAGGACGATCATCCATAGCAGCAGCCGAAAGTCGCTGGAAAAGTCCACGACCGCGGCCATCAGCAGCGTGATGATCATCATCACGGTGCAAAATACAACCCAGGCTTTTCGGCCGCCGAATCGCCGCAGCGTGATCAGGTCGATAAGAGGCGCCCACGCGAACTTGAAAGCCCAGGGTACGAATAAGGCCGCCGTGAAAACGCCAATCTGGTCCAGCGACAGGCCTGCCACGCGCATGAACGTGACCATGGCGACCGAGGTGAACCCATACGGAATGCCTTCCGAAACGTAAAGAAGCGCAAATGTCAGGAATCGGCCGTTACGGCTGTCGAGCAGGTTTTTCTGTCGCATTTTATTGTTGTACGGACAGGAAAGTGGCGCCCACCTTACCACGTAGGAAATTCTTGCTTAGTAGCGCCCGTGCTGCTTGAAGATGTAGTTACTGAGCTCGATGAACTCGGAGTTCATTCGCCTTACGATCTTGTGAGCCGAGCGAGCCACCGCGCTCATGAGCTTGTAAACGAGCTGCGGGTTCTTGTCGACAATCGATTCGAAGTCTTTCCGCGCGAGGCTGATTACCTTTGTGTCGCACAGGGCGCGAAGCCCGACCGTGTGCTGCTCCCCGTCGATGAAGCTGAGCTCGCCGGCCAGGTCACCCTCGCGCAGTACCGCGAGACTTGCCACCTCGCCCGCACCCGTCTTTTTGACGACTTCGAGCTTGCCGGTGAGCAGCACATGCAGGGCGTTATCGGCGGTTCCCTCGCTGATCAGGTAGTCGCCGTCACTCAGGTCGAGCATCGTCATGATCGGGCCAAGGATGGCCGCCTCCTCTTCCGTCAAACCCAGAGACGTCTCCAGCATGCTCATAGTCTTGTCGTTCATGGCCCCTCCTGGTAGCGCGATCCTAGCACTGCCGCAGCCGCAACGTGATACGCAAGTACCGAAGGCAACCCTATGAAACTAGGTGGTTTCCGGCATTTTAACGGTGCTATGAGGAACGTATTTTCAACTCGGAAAGCGGTTAACTCCGAGGACTTTGTCGTGAACGACCAGCCCCCTCCATTGCCATATCGAGGCGTCAATATTCTGCACGGCCTGCGCCGGAATCATGTACCAGCCTGCCTATCCGCATTATGCATAACATCGTTCAGCGCCCAAATACCGCGCCAACTGGTACGACATCGGGTGGGGCGCTATTATTGAATAAAACTATTATATGAGAGGAAGCTAATATGGCCTACGGTAGCTGCGATATTCGTAACGTGTGTCTTGTGGGGCCAAGCGGCGCCGGCAAGACACAGTTGGCCGAAAGGCTCCTGCATGCCGGTGGCGCGATTGCCGAACCGGGCTCGGTCGACAAAGGCGACACGGTATCCGATTTCACCGCGGTCGAGCGCGAACAAGGTCACTCACAATTCTCGTCGGTTTGTCACCTCGATCATGGTGGCATCCACGTCAACCTGATCGACACGCCGGGATACAGGGACTTTTACGGCCGCGCTCTATCGGTTCTTCCCGCTGTCGAAACGGCCGCGATTGTGGTCAACGCACAGGCGGGAATCGAAATGGTCGCCCGCCGCATGATGAAAGCCGCTCACGATCAGCGGCTTTGTCGTATGATCATTGTCAATAAGATCGATGCGGAAGGCGTCGATCTCGAGTCGCTCCTTGGCGATATCCGCACCGCATTCGGTAGCGAATGCCTGCCATTGAATCTGCCCTCCGCAGACGGTACCGCTGTCGTCGACTGTTTCTTTCAGCCGGAAGGCGCCGAAACTCAGTTCAGCGACGTTGCAACAGCGCACACGCAGATCGTCGATCAGGTCGTCGAAGTCGATGACGAACTCATGGAGCTGTACCTGGAACAGGGCGAGGAGCTGCAGCCTGATCAACTGCACGATCCGTTCGAAAAAGCCCTGCGCGACGAACATCTGATTCCGGTCTGTTTCGTTTCCGCAACGACTGGCGCCGGCATCAATCAATTGTTACAGATCTTCGAGCGCCTGATGCCGAACCCGATGGAAGGCAATCCGCCGGTATTCCTCAAGGGTGAAGGCGACGATGCCGAGGAAGTGTCTACAACAATTGATGCCGACGCTCATGCAATCGGGCACGTGTTCAAGATCGACATCGACCCGTTCAAAGGTCGGCTCGGCGTTTTCCGGATTCACCAGGGCACGATAAAGTCGGGCAATCAGCTATATGTGGGCGATGCTCGCAAGCCATTCAAGGTCAGTCAGCTGCTCAAAATCAATGGTGGCGAACACGTCAAGGCCAATATCGGTGTGCCCGGCGATATCTGCGCCGTGCCGCGCGTCGATGATGTGTACTACGATGCAGTAGTTCACGATTCGCATGACGAGGATCACTTCCACCTCAAGGCACGTCAGCTGCCGCGGCCCATGTACGGACTGGCCATAAAGCCGGCGAACGACAAGGACGCACAGAAAGTGTCGGACGCATTACACACGGCAGAGGCAGAGGACCCGTCACTGATCGTAGAGCACATCGCCTCGCTGAATGAGGTCGTATTGCGTGGGCACGGCGAACTGCATTTACGTGCCGTGCTCGAGCAGATCAAAGAGCGCTATGGCCTGGAGGTTTTGACGGCTCCGCCGTCCATCGCCTACCGGGAGACCATCACGGCACCCGCCGAAGGCCATCATCGCCACAAGAAACAGACCGGCGGCGCCGGTCAGTTCGGCGAGGTCTATCTGCGCGTCGAGCCGCTGCCGTCCGGCTCGGGCTTCGAGTTCAAGAGTGAGGTGGTCGGCGGATCGATTCCGTCGCAGTACATCCCTGCGGTGGAAACCGGTGTCAAGCAGGTCATGAATTCAGGCGCGGTCTTCGGCTTCCCGATGCAGGACATCAAGGTCACCGTTTATGACGGTAAGCATCACTCCGTCGACTCCAAGGAAATCGCGTTCGTACAGGCCGGCAAGAAGGCATTCCTCGACGCCGTCAACCACGCGCGGCCGATCATCATGGAGCCGATCGTCGACGTCACATTCACGATACCGAGCGACTGTGCGGGCGGCGTAGCGGGCGACCTGTCATCGATGCGCGGCATCGTCAGCGGAACGGAAACGCTGCCCGATAATCGCATTCAGATCTCGGGACAGGCGCCTCTCAAGGAGCTGCAGGGCTATCACTCGCGGCTGAAATCGCTGACCGGTGGAGATGGCAGCTTCGACATGGACTTCAGCCACTATGCCGAAGTCTCGCCGGATCTTGCGGACCTGCAGCGAGTCAATGCATAGATCTATCGGTTAAGAGCCCTTTTCCCGAAAAGGGCTCTTGTTCCGAACAATATTCCAAGCAACAGCCAGCCAAAGCTGCCGCCGCCGTCGCTCTCTTTCTGAGGGGCGCTGACCGTGACCGTTCCGTTTGCCGAATTGTCGCTTGTGTCAGCATCCGTCTCGGCCGATGCCAATGACACAGCGTATCCCTTGTTACCGGTCGCCAAGCCGGTCACGTTGAAATTCAGCGTGGAACTGGACTGGTTCGCGAACAGATTCGCCTGGCAGTCAACCTGCTGCGCGGTGACGCTGCAAGTGCCGATCGACCAGCTTGCAGAATTGGCCTGCAGTCCGGCATTAAGGGAAAGGCTTAGCGTTACGTTGGTTGCGTCCAGCGTCGACAGGTTCTCGAGCGTCACCGATATATTGGTGCTGCTATCGACATCGACCCGAACCGTCGACAACGCATTGACCACAAGATTGACGGCAGGATCGACCGTAAGCTGAAGTGAATCCTGATTATTCGACGGTCGATCATCCGCATCGGCGACCACGGTGGCATCGAACGAGTCGCTGCCGACCGCAACCGTATCCGTCGATACTACGATGGACATGGCACTGCCGCCGGCGACCGTGCCCAGCTGGCAACTGACAGAGCCAGCACCGTTGGCGCACGTTGCACCAGTAGCATCGACGAACGAAACGTTAGTCGGCAATGAGATATTTGCCACAACGTTGACAGCGTCATCGGTACCCATATTTGTAACGTCGGCAGTGACCTGAAAAGCATTGCTCAGCAGCACGGTTGAATCCGGATCCGCAAATGCGACCGAGATATCCGTGCTGGGCAATGGAGTAACGCAGAGCGCGGCTGCGGCATTTAATTGCATTACGCCGACACTGCAAGCCGAGAAAGTGTCGTTGTTCGGGTTCACGCTCGGCGCCATGATGTGATTCAACGGAGCCGAAGGACATGATCCGTTGATATCGCCGTCATGATCTGCGCCAAAGTTGTGGCCGATTTCGTGGGCTGCGATCAGGCTGTCGATCGTCGGGCTGTTGCTGATTTCGCTGAGGCCGCTGCCGGCACTCGGCTGGCAAAGCACGCCCACGAAAGCGACGCCGGCAGTGGTCCCGTCGAGGTCGCGCCCTGTGTAAAGATGCGTCAGGCCCTGGGCCCTCTGATCCGTTGACCCGGAGCGATAGGCGGCAACTTCGTTCAGCAGCAGACCGGCGACAGTTTCATCGGTGAAAGGATCATTCGCATCGGAAAAGATTTCGATGAACGGCACGTTGATCTGCACGCCGACTTGCTGGCTATAGATCCCGTCGACATTGCCGAGTCGCGCCAGGATTTCCGCCTGGGTACTGCCGCCATGGACTCCGAAAGCCTCGAAGTCACCGACGGCTCCTATATTGATCTCTTCCACAGCGCCCGGAGCCAACGCGCCGACTGCGCCGTCGACGATCGCTTTGTAAACTTCGGCTCCGGTTTTCGCAGACAACCCTCCGCTCGCGCAGCTCAGCGCCCCGGGTTCGATGACGACGTCGGAAAGCCGGAAGCCGATAATACCCGGCGACCCCGCAATATTGTTTCCCGGAGGCTCGATGGCAATGATTTCCGCGCCATCCCAGATCAGACCGGCCGGAACGCCATCCGCAATGACAAGACGCGCCCAGGAATCCGCAACGCCGGCAATTTGACCCCGGTAGGGCACGACCGAGCCCCGGCGGTCCGCCGGGATAGCGGCGAGCAGGCTGGCGTTGGGTTCGAGGTCCAGGTCGAAGCTTCGCCCGAGAGTATCGAAGCTCAACCGGACTGCGCCGATAACGCCCGGCTTGCTTACGCCGTTGGCGCCCTCGTTAGCGATAACAAGCCTGTCGACGGGCTCGAAATGCAAGAGCGTAACTCCGGCGCGGCCATCCGCATTTGTCACGGAGGAATAAAGGACAAGCATTAGCAGTAAAAACCAGCGGCAGGCAATCATGATGCCCTCCTAATGATCGCGCCCGACCTTCGTCAGCGCGCAATCTTCATCAGGACCGCCCTTCTCCATGGCGGCCAGTTGTGCATCGGTCAGCAGCTGCAAACCCATGCCGTCGTGTTCATGAATATTGAAAGTTTCGATCGAGCCATCCTCTTCAAACGCGAGGATCAGCCTGGTGCCATCGATCGTGTAATTGCCTCGTTTCGGGTAATCCGGGAACGCGTCAACCGGGTTGCCGTCTTCGTCGACCTCGATCGCGTCGGTGAACTTGTCCCACTCGAAGCTGCCGTTTCGCAGCTCGATGCGGTCGCCGGCGTAAGCGGCGCACCCGGGCAAAAACGTGCCATCGACAGCCTTGCAGCCTGCAAGGCATGCAACGAGCAGCGCCACGCATGTAAGGCGAATAACCATAATGTGCCATGAAACCCCAAGACTGACCGGGGAACCGTGATCAATTGCCCATTTCCGGCCAACTGGCGTTCAGTTTCGTGCGACAGGTCATATTTCATTATGTTCGCTTCGGCGATACTCGGCGGTACATGAGCCCTGAGGTGACACAGATTGCGATGTACCTGCTGGCCGCTGTGATTGGCGGCGCCGCCGGCGGCTGGCTGCTGCGCGGCATCTCCGGCAAGCGGCAGACCATTCAACTTCTCGACAAGTGGCAACTGAAGTACGACGAGGCGGCCCGCCAGCGTGATCGATTCAACGCCGAGAACACGAAATTGCGGACTTCGATCGAGGCGCAGCAGTCAGTGCTGCACAAGCACGAGATGGCTGTCGCCAAATATCGTACCGAACTCCAGTCTGTTGCCGAGAAAGCAAAGTCTCTCAATAAAGAGCTGTTCTCCGCGAAAACCGAGCGCGATGAATACCAGCGCATATCCAATGACCGCCAGGGCGCGCTCGCGCAGGCGAAATATCAGGTAAGTGCTATCGAGGAGGAATTCAAAAAGACCGGCGTTTTCTACAAGGGAGAGCTGCAAAAGTCGCTCGATAAACGCCGTGACCTGCAATCCCGCGTTGAGGACGCGATGGCCGAACGTGAGTCTTTGACAAACCTGCTGGAAGCCTCGCAGCGGGAAACCGAGTCGATAAACAAGATGCTGAGTGCCGCGCAGACTCGACTTGGAAACCTGGATTCAATGGAGCAGAAGGTCATCACGCTCGAAGCCGAAAACGCGCAATTGAGACATGATTCGGCTGTCACCCATCAGACTATCGAAGCCCTTCAACGTGACGTCGCGGAACTCGACGAACTCAAAATTCAAAACAAGGAATTGTCCAGTTGCCTGAGGTCCATGGAAACGAGCCGCAAGCAATACGAACGCGATGCAAAACGTTATCGCGACAAGGCGGACCAGTCTGACAAGCGATCGGAAACGCTGCGTATGAAGCTGGACGACGTCGAAAAGAGCTTCGCAAATATGGCCAGGAAGCACGATGACGCTTTGAAAGTGGTCAGGAGGCAGGAGACCGAACACAAGACAAACGGTGAGAAAAAAGACAGCCAGGAAGTCGACGATCTGACGCAGATCGTCGGTATCGGCAAGGTTTTCGAAAAAACCCTGCACGAGCTTGGCATATGCAGCTTCCGGCAGATTGCCAATTTCGGACCTGCGGACATCGCCAGGGTCAACATGGAGCTGAAGGAGTTCAAGGGCCGCATGGAACAGGATGACTGGGTCGGCCAGGCCAGGGAGCTGTATTTCCAGAAATATGGAGGCGAGGTGTCATGAAACGACTAGCTGGAATAATCGTTATCGCTGCGAGCCTGGCGGCCTGCAATCTGGGTTCTTACGACGATGCGGTGGACCGGTTCAATGCGGGTCGGCCGCCAGCACCCCCGCCCGACGATGGCGGCAGTGGCGGTGGCGGTGGAGCCGGCTTCAATCCGGTCTTCTCTGCAATCCAGGCCAACGTATTCACGCCGAATTGTGCGACGGCGGGCTGCCATTCCGGCGGCAATCCGTCCGCCTCGCTGAATCTCGAAGCCGCAAACAGTCATGCCATGCTGGTCAGCGTAAACGCCACGCAAGACGCCGGTGTGCAACGCGTAAACCCGGGGAACCCGAACTTGAGCTACCTGATTACGAAGCTCGAGGGCCCGGGCGCCACCGGTCAACAGATGCCGCCGAACAACCCAATGCCGCAGGCCGACATCGACGTCATCCGACAGTGGATTACCGATGGCGCGATCGACGACACAGCCCAGCCAAGCGTCCCGGTCCGGGTATCGTCGCTGTCACCGGCACCGGGCACCACGCTGGACGCAGCGCCGGCAAGCGTCATTGCCGGCTTCGATCGTGACGTGGATGCGTCCACGGTAAACGCCAATACTTTCATACTCGAAGCCAGCGGTGGCGACGGCGCATTCAACGATGGCAACGAAACACAGATAACCGCCACATCGATCACGCTGGCCAGTGCCCGCAGCGCAGTGTTCGACCTTACGGGCGTTGCTCTCGGAGATGACACCTACCAGGTGACGCTGGAGGGCACCGGCGCTTCGATCATCCTGGACCTCGACGGCAATGCGCTCGACGGCGAATACACGGGCGCGTTCCCATCCGGCAACGGCACCGCAGGTGGAGATTTCATGGCGCGCTTCACGATATCGACGCCGGTCGCAATCCAGCCGACGCTCGACAGTATCCAGGCTGTTGTCTTCACGCCGACCTGCGCAAGGTCGGGCTGCCACGATGCCGTATCCGAGCGCGCACTGTTGAACCTTTCCGATGCCGATACGAGCCTCGCGCAGCTGAGGGACGTGCCGGCAACGCAGAACAATGCCAAGCTTCGCGTGGTTCCGGGCGACCCGAATGCGAGTTATCTCGTCGAGAAACTGGAGGGGCCCGGAGATACCGGTCAGCAGATGCCACCGGGCGGCCAGCTGCCACAGGATCAGCTCAGCGCGATCCGCACTTGGATCGCGAACGGCGCACAACGCTAGTCAGCGGGTTCTTCGACGGGTGGGGCTTCCTCACCCTCGATGACGTCTTCCACATCGGGTGCCTCGACGTCCCGGGTCTTTCGTGGCTCATCGGACTTTTCGAACATATCGACGAGATCCTGTTCGGTCACCAGCTGAAACTGGCCGAGCCTGCAGGACCTGCCGATCTGGAGTCCGAGGCCGCTGTCGCTCATCACATTGATCCGGTCTGATTTGCACAGGCTGCTCGTGTGGCTCTCATAGGAAAAACGCCTCTCCCGCGCGAGGCCCGGGCACGGCCCGGGAAGAGTATTGAGATAAATCTTGCTGCCGCGCATTTTGAAGACGATATTTCTGTCGTTGGCGACCGACGTACTCCGGATCAAACGCGTGTTAATACAGCGTTCGTACGCATCGTCCGCGGGCTCGTCGCCCTGTTCCGCCACTGCCAGGACCGGCGTTGCCAGGAGCAGCGCTGCAGCGAAAACATGCGGCGGGCGGATTCGCATAATTCGTCTCGTTTCCCCTTTCCATTGCCAATGTGACGGCACGAAGCCGAATAGTCTATGGGTATTGTTGCGAATTGATGTCGGTAAATACGTCCGGACAATTGAATATGGGAGAGTATGCGACAGGTACAGTCAAATGTCCGTGGAGACCATTGGCACATACACCGTTGCTCCCGAAGATCTGCGCCGGGCATGTCAGGCCTTCGAGGCACGATTCGATCGCAGCGATCAATTGCCGCCCGGTGAGGCGGGCCTGGGACAGGAGCGCGCAATCGAGGCCATTCGCTTCGGTATAGAGATTGACCGTCCCGGTTACAACGTATTCGTCCTGGGCAGGCCGGGAAGCCATCGTCATGGCCTCGTCGAGCAACTCGTGCGCGATCGCGCCGCAAGCGAACCTCCCGGCAGCGATTGGTGCTACGTCAACAATTTCCACGATCCGGAGCGACCGCGGGCCCTGGCCTTCCCGGCAGGCAAAGGCGTGGAATTCCGGGACGATATGCATGCGCTGATCGAGGATATGCGTCTCGCGATTCCGGCGGCATTCGAGGGCGATGACTACCGGAACCAGCTGCGGGCGATCGAGGAGGCGACGCAGAAAGAGGCCGAAGCGCAATGGAAGTCGCTCGAGGAAGCGGCCGCGCGCGAGGACATCGGCGTGCTGCAGACCCCGACAGGGTATGTGCTCGCTCCGCTGCGCGACGGCAAGGTTATTGGCGATAAGGATTTCGATCGCCTGCCCGGGCCCGAGCAAGAAAGGATCCAGGCATCGATCCGGCGTCTCAGCGAGGAGCTTCAGGCGCGCATCGAGGAAATGCCGAAACTTCGTAAACGGCATCGCCAAAAGGTCAGGTCACTCGACCAGAACGTCACGGCACATGCAGTCAGCGTCCTGCTCGATGAGCTGAAGCACAGGTATGTCGAGATCCCGAAGGTAACGGCTTATCTCGAAGAAGCCGAGCAGAACATCATCGACAATGCGCAGGATTTTCAACATCCCGAGACGCCGACGCTGCCATTCCTGTCCACCGACTCGTCGCAGCTGTTCACTCAGTACGAGGTCAACCTGTTGACGCGCGACGGCGACAGCGAGTCCGCGCCGGTTGTCTACGAGCCCAATCCGACTTACCCCAATGTCATCGGCAAGATAGAGCACCGCGCCGAAATGGGCGCGCTCGTGACCGACTTCCGCATGATCCGCGCAGGCGCGTTGCTGCAGGCAAACGGCGGCTATCTTGTACTCGATATCTATCGCGTCCTGACACTGCCATTCGTATGGGAGACGCTCAAGCAGGCATTGCTCAGCGAAAGTCTGCGCATAGAATCCCCGGGCGAGAGTTTCGGATTTGTCAGCACTACCTCACTAAAACCGGAGCCGATACCGCTCAATATCAAGGTGGTCCTGGTCGGCGAGCGCTGGCTGTTCTACCTGCTTTCCAGGTACGACAATGAATTCGGCGAGCTTTTCAAGGTCGCCGCCGATTTCGACGATGACATAGAGCGTAACGAAGACAACGTGGAGAGTTATGCGCAGCTGGTCGCAGACCGGGCCAAAGCCGGCGAACTGCTGCCACTCAGCGAACCCGGTTTGCGCAGCGTCGTCGAACAGAGCGCGCGGTTTGCGGAGGATAGCGAGCGTTTGTCCACGCACATGCGCTCGCTGGACGATCTGCTGATCCAGTCCGACTACTGGGCCCGGAAGCGCGGCTCTGCGCTGATAGAACCGGCCGACGTTGCGGAGACGATCAGCAAACGGGAACGCCGTCTGGATCGCGCGCGCTCGAAGGTGCTGGATGCGATCCGGCGCGATGTTCTTCTCATAGACACCAGCGGTGCACGAATCGGTCAGGTCAACGGCCTGTCGGTCGTCGACCTTGGCGACTTCCGTTTTGGTCATCCCATGCGCATTACGGCAACGACCCGAATGGGTACGGGTGAAGTCGTGGACATCGAACGGGAAGTCGACCTCGGCGGCGCAATTCACTCCAAGGGCGTGCTGATCCTGTCGTCCGCATTGACGACCCGGTACGCGCGGGAGGCGCCGCTTTCCCTGCATGCCAGTATCGTCTTCGAGCAGTCCTACGGCGGTGTCGAGGGCGATAGCGCCTCGGTCGCAGAACTGTGTGCGCTGATTTCCTCGTTATCGAACGTGCCGATAAAGCAGAACATCGCCGTCACCGGCTCGGTGAACCAGCTCGGCCGGGTACAGGTTGTCGGAGGCATTAACGAGAAAATCGAGGGATTTTACGATGTCTGCGAATCCCGCGGCCTGGATGGAACCCACGGCGTCGTCATTCCCGCTGATAACGTCAAACACCTGATGTTGCGGGAGCAAGTCGTTGACGCGGTACGCAACGGCAAATTCACCGTTTATGCCGTTCGCGATATCGACGAGGCCGTGTCTCTCCTGACGGGCGAAGACGCCGCATGCGTCAATCAGAAGGCCGAGGAACAGCTGATCCGGTATGCACAGTTGCGCAAGGCGTTCGGGCAAAAGGAAGAGAGTCATGAGCCGGCGTGATGAACTGCGGCGCATCGTGATTGCCATGACGGAGTCAAGTCCTGTCGCCGACCTGTGGGCGGCAGCCATGGAACAAGTCCGCGACTCACACGCCGAACTCGTCGCCGTCTACCTGCACGACGAGAGATGGGAACATGCAGCGAGCCTGCCCTTCACGCGGGAGATCTCGCTCGTCGGTGGCAGCGTCAGTGACTTCACGCTGTACCGGGCGGAGCAGCTATTGACCGAAACGGTCGCATTGCTGCGCAATCAGATTGAACAACTGGCGAGCAAGGCGGGGCTAAACGTCGCGTTCGAGGTTTTGCCGGAGTCTGACAAAGCGCTGGTTCAGGCCCTGTTCGGAAGCGGTGAGATCCTGGTTGTCGCCACCCCGGTTCTGAGACAACACCGGATTTTTGAAGACCTCCCGGGGCTTGCCCAGAAAATACTGCTTATCGAACCGGAAGATAGCCAGAATTGAGTCCCGCGCTAGGTGGGACCGCGAGGTTCCGGAAACCACCGCCGCAGCAGCAGATGTGCCGGCACATAGAGAACCGCCGGAATCAGCACCATAAGAAACACGACCCACAGGGGCCCCGGCACTATGGTCTGCGGTTCGGGCCCGAAACCATAGACCCAGTTGATGCTTGCGGACGGATCCGTGATTGCGTACGTCAGCGGCAGCACAAGCCAGGCGAACAAGGTTTGGCAAAGCAGCCCCCTCCGATCATAGCCAAGCCGGTACACCATCCAGGCAGCAATCACCGGCAGCGCCGCATGGAACAGGGAAAGACCGCGAACGGGCAACGGAGTCTCGGCATTAAACATGTACCGCGTGCCCACGATTGGCAGCGCATCGGGACCGAAGGCCAGCCTGCAAAGGAAATCCAGGGTCCACAGGCTTTCTACCAGCAGCACGGCCGTCGCCATCATACTGGCCAGCAGCCGGCTTTCGGTCCAGAGAGCGAAACCGATCAGGATGAGGGCAATATCTGATCCCCACAGGAAATTTGCCGGTCCGTGAAAGACCATATAGGTGGGTATCTGGATACACAGAAACAGCGTATACAGCAGCTTCAGCCAAAGCGGCAGGGATTTACTTTTCGGCACGGGCCTCTCGCACCTTGTCGAGCAGTCCGCGAACTTCATCGTCGCTCGTCTGAGCAAAGTCGATATAAAACTGACCGACGGCATAGAAATCGGGCGGCGTGTCCAGGCAAATGATTCGATCGGCCATCTTCCCGATAGCCTCTACGGACAGCGCCGACCCGGTGGGCGCGGCAACTGTGATACTCGATGGTTGCATGGCGCGAATGCCTTCGACGGCGGCGCGAATGGTCGCACCGGTCGCGATTCCGTCGTCGACCAGGACTACATCGAAAGCCCCCAATTCCGGATACGGGCGGTCGCCTCGATACAGCCTTTCTCGCCGCTGCAATTCGGCTGCCTCGCGAGCGACGATCTTGTCGATACCGGCCTCGTCGATGCCCAGCGTTGCGACGACATCGTCATTGAGCACGCGCACTCCCCCGGACGCGATGGCGCCGATGGCAAGTTCGGGCTGAAATGGCGCACCGAGCTTGCGTACGACAAAAACATCCAGCGGGGCACGAAGCGCCATGGCGACTTCGAACGCGACCGGTACCCCGCCACGCGGCAGCCCCAGAATCAGCGGGTTGTCGAGTTTGCAGCGCTTCAACTCCGGCACGAGTGCCCGGCCGGCGTCACGCCTGTCTGCGAAGACTCTGCTCTGCATGGATAAAGAGCCTCTGATCTCATATTAGAGCCATCCTTGCCACAGGTAAGTAGGTAAATTTACGTCTTCACCTGCCGGGGGGCGACGCGCATAGTAATCGATAATGGTCTGTTTCCGCCGCTTTCGCTTCGAAAGCAGGTATGAGCAATCGGTACACTGACAACGAACGCTTGAAATGACCACTGAACTCGCCACGAAGATATGGGCGTCGAAGTACCGGCAGTCGGGCGAGTCGAACATCGAAGATACCTGGGTGCGCGTTGCAAATGCTATCGCGGCCGCCGAACATGATTCGGAATCCCACACCGGGGGGTTCCGCTCGATTCTCTCGAGCAATCGCTTCCTGCCAGGAGGGCGTGTCATCGCCGGCGCGGGCACCGGCAAACAAGTCACCCTGTTCAACTGTTTTGTCTCGGGACCCCTGCTCGATTCAGTAGAAAGAATATTCGAGTCACTCAAGGAAACCGCGGTCACGATGCAACAAGGCGGTGGTATCGGGCTGGATTTTTCGGCGCTCCGGCCGGCCGGCACTGCCGCCGTGCGGACCGGTTCGATGGCGTCGGGGCCCGTGTCCTTCATGCATATTTGGGACCTGCTGTGCCAGACCTTGCTGGCAACGAGCACGCGGCGCGGCGCCATGATGGGTACGCTGAGTTGCGACCACCCCGATATCGAAAAATTCGTCGACGCCAAACGAATTGCCGGCGAACTCGCTAACTTCAATCTCTCTGTTCTGATTACGGACGCGTTCATGAGGGCGATCGACAACGGCGCCGACTGGCCGCTCGTGTACCCGCCTGGCACGGACCAGGTGTATTCCCGCATACCGGCACGGGATCTCTGGCAGCGTATCGTGTGCTCAGCTCATGAAACGGCCGAGCCGGGCCTGTTGTTCATCGATACCATCAATCGCGAGAACAACCTCCACTACTGCGAGCGCATCGCCGCAACGAACCCCTGCGGTGAAGTTCCACTACCTCCCTATGGCGCCTGCAATCTCGGGTCCCTCAATCTCACGGCATTCGTTGCGAATCCATTCACGGCGCAATGCGCGCTCGATGAAGGCCGGCTGCTGGATACTGTCAGGGTCGCCGTGCGGTTCATGGATGACGTAATCGACGTCTCGCGCTTTCCGCTGGACCAGCAGGCGGAGCAGGCACGAGCGACGCGACGCATCGGCCTCGGTATCACGGGCCTGGCGGATGCGCTGGTGATGCTCGGTTTGCACTACGATTCGGACGAGGCGCGCGAATCCGCTGCCGGGACAATGAAAATGATCCGCGATGCTGCGTATTCTGCATCGATCGAACTGGCGAAGGAAAAAGCTGCGTTTCCCCGCTTCCGGAAAGATGATTTTCTCCAGTCGCCTTTTGTTCGGCGGCTGCCCGGCCGGCTCAGGGACGGTATTGCCGATAACGGCATTCGTAACAGCCACCTGCTGGCAATAGCACCGGCGGGAACGATAAGCCTGCTCGCGCATAACGTTTCCAGCGGGGCCGAGCCCATATACGCGCTGCGTGCCGAACGCGCCGTGCGGGCGAGCGAGGCCGACGTAGAGCGGCTGGACGTATGGGATTATGCCTATGGCTTGTGGCGCGAGAGTCGCGGCAGCACGGAGCAGTTACCCGGGGTATTCGTAACAGCGAATGAACTACCGGCGAGGGCGCATCTCGAAATGCAGGCCTGCCTGCAGCCATTCGTCGATGGTGCCATTTCCAAGACCATCAACCTTCCCCCCGATGCAACCGCGGCCGACGTCGAGAAGGCCTTTCGCTATGCCTGGCGCTCGGGTATCAAAGGCTGCACGGTATACCGCCGCGGAGCCCGCAGCGGCCAGGTGCTGCGCGCGCTGGCCGACGCGCATTGCTGCGACGCCGACCGCGAGGCCGACTGATCCATCGCTAACGGTCTTCGGCGAGCGGGCGAATCTCGGACTGCCTCAGTATCGCGAGCAAGCGGCCGATTCGTTCGTCCTGCCGTTGCTTCATGCCGATCAGGCCTTCGTCGTCATTCTGCAGCAGCTGCAGTGCGGCCTCGAGTTCGTGAATATTTGTTCCGGTATGCAGAATCTCGAGCACCGTGTGGTCCTGGATTCCGGGGAAAAGCCGGACAATATCTTTACGCGAGGCAGCTTTCATCCGTTGGCCCTCAGTCCGTGAGGACGAAGGTTACCTTCATGTGAACGCGATATTCGACGATATCATCGCCGTCCACGCGTACTTCCTGATCCTGAATCCACGCTCCTTTGACGTTTTGCAATGTCTTGACCGCTCTTGAAATTCCCGTCTTCACAGCATCTTCGAATCCGACTGCCGATGCTGCGGTGATTTCCGTAACTCTTGCAACTGACATGTCTCCAAAACCTCCGAAATACACTTCGGGCAACTCACCCTAGCAGCTGTCAGCCCATGAAACGATACGGTCAATTGCCTAAGCGTATGCTCTTATAGACACGCGCGAGTCTTTGCTTCAGATTTAGGAAGAGGATGGGTGCGGGTAACTGGGAACACTTCGAACACGACGCGGACATCGGGCTTCGTGCAACTGCCGCCTCGCGCGAAGAGCTTTTCGAGCTCATGGGCGAAGCACTCACGGCGCTGATTACCGAACCGGCAGGGGTTGCGGCGCGGGATACGGTAACGGTGACGTGTGAAGCCCCCGATGACGCAATGCTGCTCGTCGACTGGCTCAACGCCCTCGTTTTCGAGATGGCGACACGAGGCATGCTCTTCGGCGACTGGCAGGTCGCAATCGATGGACACAAACTCAGCGCAAGCATACGCGGCGAAGCCGTAGACAGGGACCGTCACCAGCCCGTCGTCGAAGTAAAGGGGGCAACCTACACGGCGCTGTCGGTTGCGCAGGACTCCGCAGGTGCCTGGCACGCACAATGCATCGTGGATGTTTGAAATGGATCTGAACCGTCTCGTCCAGGACAGCGAATACCAATGGCGAATTCCGGCCGAGGGACCGATGAGCGTTCCGGGCGTTCTCTACGGTGACCGTGAACAAATCCTGCAAATGGACGACAAGGTCTACACGCAGCTTCGCAACGTGACCCTGTTGCCGGGCCTGGCCGGGCCGGCCTACGCCATGCCCGACGCTCACTGGGGATACGGGTTTCCGATAGGCGGTGTTGCGGCATTCGACGCCGATGCAGGCGGTGTCGTTTCGGCGGGCGGGGTCGGCTTCGACATTTCCTGCGGCGTGCGGACGCTCCATACCGGTCTCAGCCCTGCAGACATAAATTCGGTGAAAAGCGACCTCGCCGATGCGCTCTATGCGGATATTCCGGTCGGCGTCGGCAGCCAGGGAGCCATCACGCTGGACGATAAAAACATGGACGCAATGCTCGAAGGCGGCGCGAAATGGGCCGTCGAAATGGGCTACGGCGATCCGCAGGACCTCGTGCGCACCGAGGAGCGCGGCCGCATCGAGAACGCAAACCCCGAGTGTGTTTCCGATCACGCAAAACGCCGCCAACGCAGGGAGATGGGCACATTGGGATCGGGCAACCATTACCTGGAAGTGCAGCGTGTCGCAAAGATCTACGAGCCTGATATAGCCAGGCGATTCGCGCTGGCCGAAGATGATGTGGTGATCAGCATCCATTGCGGCTCGCGCGGCCTCGGACACCAGATCGGAACAGATTATCTGCGCGAGATGGTCATCGCGGCGCCGGGCTACGGGCTCGAACTGCCTGATCGCGAACTGGCGTGTGCGCCGATACTCTCGGAGCTCGGGCAGCGCTATCTCGGCGCAATGCGTGCCGGCATGAACTGTGCGCTGGCAAACCGGCAGATCATCACTCACCTGACGCGCGCGGTTGTGGCCAGTTTGTTGCCACAAGCTCGACTGGAGCTTCTTTACGACGTTTCGCACAACATCTGCAAGGTCGAGACACACGTGATCGATGGGGAAGCCAGAGAACTCTACGTGCATCGCAAGGGCGCGACGCGGGCATTCGGGCCTGACAATCCGGACCTTGACGACGAACTCAGACACGCTGGCCAGCCCGTGCTCATTGGCGGCTCCATGGGCACCGCCTCCTATGTCCTTGCAGGCACTGCCCGCGGCGAGGACCTGTCGCTGAGTTCCGCCTGCCATGGCGCTGGTCGCGCCATGAGCCGGCGCCAGGCCCGCCGACAATACAGCGGGCGTCAGGTCGTGGACGAACTCGCCGCGCGTGGCATCCTAATTCGCTGCCCGTCCCAGCGTGGCGTGGCCGAAGAGGCTCCGCTTGCCTACAAGGATGTCGACAGGGTGGTGGACATTGCCGACCTCGCCGGCCTGGCCCTCAAGGTCGCAAAGCTCGAGCCGATGATCTGTATCAAGGGGTAGTGAATTTCACGTATTGCTATTGGCCGTCTCACCCCAACCCAATGAATAGAGCTGTTTGAACAGCACGGTTTGCGGTACGAGGTCATCATGCCCAGGTATTTATCGGGCTTTGCCACCGTTCTTCTGCTCGCGTTCGCGGGCGCCGCCTGGTCGGCCGACGAGCAGAGCATATCGTTTACCGGCGATGAGACTGACCAGACCGATGCCTTCGCGATGGAAGGCCCATGGCTGCTGGACTGGAGCATCCGCGCCAAGTCAAAGCTGTCCTGCGACTTCGCGATCTGGACGGACGAGGATGCCAGCGGACAGCCGTGCAATTTCGAAATGCGGCTTCTTGACGCCGACTCTGGCAACTACCTCGGTACGATCGCCCGGTCGGAAAGCACGGGACGTGGTTTCAAGCTGTTTGAGCAGCCCGGCAAATATCGAATTGACGTCGTTGCCCAGAACATTATCTGGGATTTACTGATCAAACCTGTCGATGCGCAAGAAGCAGCAGAGCTCAAGGCCCGCACGGAAACGGAGCCGGCGCTGGCAGCTCGGGCGATGGCAACGTCCCGACGCCTTGCCGAAGCCACGTTCGTCTCATGGCGTCCTGTTGATGACGAGACGCTGCTGCTGTTTGCCGAAGATGAGACGCACGGATATCGGGTGACGTTCTCGCCAGCCTGCCACGGCCTCGCGGACGCCACCGCATTGTCATTTGTCTCGGTCTTCGACACTGACGTCGAGAGCTACAACTCCATCCTTCTCGATGACGGCACGCGGTGCTATTTCAGCCGCGTCGTTCCGACAATATTCGACTGACATGCACGTTCCGTTACAGATCAACTTTCAAGGTCTCGGGCCGTCACCGGCTATCGAAGCGGCGGTTCGCAAGCACGCGGAGAAACTCGAACTGTTTCGCGACGACATTGTCAGCTGCCGCGTTACTGTTCAGGCACCGCACAAGCATCAGCACAAAGGCCGGCTGTATCACATCGTAATCGACGTCAGAACAGAGGGTGATGAGATAGCCGTCAGTCGCATGCCCGATGATGAGTCCGCGCACGAGGACATCTACGTCGCTATTCGAGATGCATTCAAGGCCGCACGCCGGCAGCTGCAGGACCACCTGAAAATCCAGCGAGGCCACGTTAAAAGGCATGAATTGCCGGGACAGGCCGTTGAGTAATAGATATGACTGAACTAGATCTGAATCGCGACACGGTGCAATCACTAATCGATAAAGCACATGAGTTTCAGGCCGGACTCGAAGTGACCTTTCCCGATGCCTCGGAAGGCGGCGACGAACAGTGGGCCAAAGAGGTGGCCGCCAGTTTTGCGGGCGACCCTTTCTACACCGAATTCAAGGCCATGGTCGAAGATCTCGACCCGGACCAGCAGTGGACACTCGTATCCCTGATGTGGCTGGGCCGCGGTGATTACTCAGTCGAGGATTGGGATGATGCGCTCAAATATGCCGAACAGACCTGGACCGACCACACAGCCGATTACCTGATCGGCACCTCATTACTGGCCGACTATCTGCAGGGTGGTCTGGACGCTATCGCAACGAGTCCGTGACCTGCCGTACAAGGGGCGCTGCCGCCAGCGGAGCCAGGCTGAACAACAGGATCAACAGCCATCCGGCAGCGCCCGGATCGACCAGCCGCAGCACGCCGCTTAGCAGCGGTGTCCAGACGGCCGCCAGAATCAGGCCGAGGCATACCGCGAGCGCGACCCAGATCCACGGGTTGCGCGTAATTTCATTTTTGACAACGCTCCGCATGTTGCCGCGCATATTGAAGACGTGCCAGAGCTGGGCCAATGCAATCGTGCAGAACGCAACCGTGACCGCTTTCTCTAACGAAAAACCGAGTTTCGTCATGCCGATGGCCATCGCACACAAGGTCACGGCCGCAAGAATCACGCCGTGAATCCCTATCTCGATCCAGTGGCCGCGGTCGAGTATACGTTCGTGCGCGAGCCTGGGCTTTCTTCGCATCAGTGACTTTCTTCCCGGGCCGACGCCCAGCGCCAGCGCCGGAAATACGTCGGTTACGAGATTCAGGAACAGGATCTGTAACGGCAGCAATGGCAAGGGCGCACCGGCGAGCGTCGCCAGGCTGACGACGAGTACCTCGCTCGTATTGCAGGACAGAAGGTATATCACGAATTTGCGAATATTCTGGAATATCGCCCGACCGTGGCCGATCGCCAAAACGATCGTACCGAAGTCGTCATCCTGCAGAACCATTTCGGCCGCCTCCTTGGCGACGGCCGTTCCGCGGATACCCATTGCCACGCCGATATCCGCCTTCTTCAGCGCCGGGGCATCGTTGACACCATCGCCCGTCATGGCGACAACATGGCCGTGCCGCTGGTAGAGATCGATCAACTTCAGTTTCTGTTCGGGAGTGACCCGCGAAAAAACCCGGCCGGCGAGCAACTCCTCGTCCCGGTCTTCTTCCAGCATTCGAACCACCGACTCACCGCCCAGGAACTGCTCCGCAGCTGCCGATGCGTCCGTGACGCCAATAACCGCCGCGACGTTCTTCGCGGTTTCTGCATGGTCGCCGGTCACCATGACGACCAGGACACCCGCTTCACGACATTGATCTATGACGTCTCCGATACCCTTGCGTGGCGGATCCTCGAGCCCGAGCACACCGAGAAGAACGAGGTCGGAATAGGGTTCCGCCTCTGCCGCGTCCGCCGTTTTCGTCGCCACGGCAAGGGTCCGCAAGCCACGCGTGCACAAGTGCTCGATGCGGCCGAGCCAGTCCTGCATCTTCCGCCGATCGAGGGCGGCATCGCCATCCAGCGCACGTTCGGCAACGCAATATGACAGCACGACCTCCGGAGCACCCTTGATGGCGAACTCGCAGGTGTCCTTCGAACGATGCACGGTCGCCATGCGCTTCTTGTCGGGGTCGAACGGGTCCTCGCGCAATTCCGGCTTGGCAGCCAGCAGGTCCTCGCGCCAGATATTCCGCGACGCGGCAGCCTCGAGCAACGCAATCTCCGTCGGATCGCCGGCAGCGCTTTGCAATCGATAGTCGTGACGCGTCAGCGCCGCGCCGTTACACAGCGCCGCTGTTGCCAGCATCTCGTCCAGTAACCGCGTCGACGTCGGGTCGGCGGCATCCGCCAACGAGATTTCGCCGTCGGGCAGCAGGGCGGTCGTTACCGCCATTCGATTTTCGGTCAACGTGCCGGTCTTGTCCGTCAGGATCACGCTGGTCGCTCCGAGCGTCTCGACCGCGGACAATTTTGTAATCAGCGCGTTGCGCTTTGCCATACGCCACATACCGCGAGCCAGCGCGATCGTTGCGACGATCGGTAAGCCTTCCGGGATCGCAGCCACCGCGAGGGCGATAGCCACCTGGATAGCGACCTGGACATCCCGGCCCGTCATGATACCTATCGCGGCGAGCAACACGCCGATGACGATGACCGCCCAGGCGAGCCATTCACCCAACACGTCCAGGCGCTTTTCGAGCGGCGTTCTCACAGCGTGGGCTTCGCTTACCTCCTCGAATATCTTTCCAAACTCGGTATTCAAACCGGTTGCAGTGACGACACCTCGTCCGGTACCGCGTGTAACGGCGGTGCCTTTGAAGGCCGTGTTGAACCGCTCGAACATGACCGCCTGTTCGTCAAGGGCATTCGTGAGCTTGTGAACGGGCAATGATTCTCCGGTCAGCGTCGACTCGTTTGTAGTGAGTTTCACCGCCTCGATGAGCCGCAGATCCGCCGGCACGACGTCACCGGCCTCGAGGAACACGATGTCGCCAGGCACCAGGTTCTCGGCAGCAGTGCGACGCACGACGCCGCCACGCAATACCACGCAGCTGAAGCGGGCAAACTGCTTGAGCGCCTCCATCGAACGTATCGCCCGCCACTCTGTAAAGAACCCGATGGCGGCGTTGACAACAATGACCGCGAGAATAGCCACGGCCTCTGGCACTTCGGAAAACGCGAGCGCAAGTCCGCATGCGACTACGAGCAACAAGGTGACAATGCCGGTGAACTGGTCTTTCAGAATCGAGATGACGTGCCGTTTCCTGGTTACCCGAAGCTGGTTGCGGCCGAAGACGGCGCGCCTGGCGGCGGCCTGGTCATCTCCGAGTCCTTGTTCCGGATCGACTTCGAGTTGATGCAGCACCGCGTCGACGGTGGCGCTCCAGGCGATAAAGCCCTTTTCGATCCGGATGGTCATGTGCTTTCAGGCCCGACCACTGTGGCCGAATTCAACGTCCGATGCCTTAAGCGGCAGTCAGTAACGCTGCAATCTCCATGGCTTTGGCTGTGTAACCCGATACTTCTGCCTGTATCACGGCGAGGCTCCAGCCGTAATCCGAGCATCTACGTAGCTACCCTACTATCGCTCCCGGATTTCGCCGCTAAGCTGGAAAATGAGGAGGAATGACTGCTGAGTATCCTGTACCTCATTCTCGTCCTGCTCGTGGTTACGCGGGTATTTGCAGAGCTGGCAGAACGGGTCCGCCTCCCCGCGATCGTCGGGGAACTCGTTGCCGGCGTTGCGCTCGGGATGGTTTTACTGCGGTTCTCGGATAAATGGCCCGATTTGTGGTCCGCCACACAAGGCGATGCCTACGAACTCATCGTGAGCCTGGGCATGTTCTTCCTGATGCTCATGGCCGGCATTCGCATGGAACCCCTGGACTTCGCCCGAACCTCGAGGTCGGCAGTGTTGATTGCGCTCGGCGGCATGGCGGTTCCGGTGGCCGCGGGCTTCGGGCTCGGCTACATCGTGCTTCCCGTATCGCCGTTCAAAATCGTGCAATGCCTGTTCCTCGGCGTCGCGCTTGCGATCACCGCGGTACCGGTTGCAATGCGAATTTTCATGGATCTCGGCATGCTCGAAACCCGGGTAGGCAAAACCGTCATAGCGGCGGCTTTGTGGGACGACCTGCTGAGCCTGTTTCTGCTCGCCGTCCTGGTCGCCGCACTCGCCCAGAACGAGCAAGGCGCATTCGAGGCTGGCGCTATTCTCCTGCTGCTCGGCAAAGTTGCGCTGTACTTCGCATTGACCATTCCATTCGGACTGTTCGTCTTCCCGCAGATTGGCAGGCGCCTGAAATATCTGCATTTCCCTGAAGTTGACTTCAGTATGCTGCTGATCGCGTCGCTCGCCTATGCCGTATTCGCGGAATTCATGTCGCTGCACTTCATTCTCGGCGCATTCCTGGCCGGCATGTTCTTTCATCCCGATGTGGTCGACGAGCCCGTCTATCGTCGGGTCGAGCAACAGGTATCGGGAATGACGCGAGGCTTTCTCGCGCCGATTTTCTTCGTATCCGTCGGTCTCCATCTGCATTTTGACGCCGTAAGCCAGGTGCCCGGATTTGTCATTGCGCTGATTCTGATCGCGCTGCTGAGCAAGTTTATCGGCGCCGGCCTGCCGGCATACTGGGTGGGTTTGTCACGCCGCGAATCGATCATGGTCGGAGTCGGAATGAGCGGAAGAGGCGCGGTAGAACTGATCGTTGCCGGCGTCGCTCTGCAGGCCGGGCTGTTCAACCATCCAACCCCCGTACCCGTAATCGTGGACAGCCTGTTCTCAGCCATCGTAATCATGGCGTTGGTTACGACCATTCTCGCGCCGATCTTCCTGCACTGGCTCGTCAAACTGAAATAAACTAGAGTCCGTTTTTTTGCACGGCCCGTAAATGAGCGACGACAAACGTGATTACTCCGACGTCGAATCACGGCGTCCGATACACACGAGCCGGCGCATGTCGCCGGGTAGACGCATCGCATACGCGATCGGCAAACCGCTGTTGCGCTCAATACTGTTCCTGCTGACCTCGAGTTACCGCTTCGACAGGACCATTGGCCGCGATATCGCCGATCGCATCCTGTCGGAACGAGACAATGCCTGGGTGCCCGTGTACTGGCATGGACAACAAATCGGCTGTTCGTGCCTCATCCGGGACTGGATCAAGCGCGGATTCCGTGTCGGTTACGTCATCTCCGCATCGGTCGATGGCGAGGTTCCGGCAGATATCGCCCGATCCTGGGGCGCAGAGGTCATTCGTGGGTCGGCGCAGGATACCGGTGCGCTCGTTCTGCGTGACTCGCTCGCGATGATGCGCGACGGCGTGTCGATCGCGACAATGTCGGACGGCCCGCTGGGACCCAAACACGAGATCAAGACAGGCACCATACTCATGGCGCGAATGGCAGGCGCTCCGCTAATACCGATCGTATGTGCCGCCAGCCGCGCATGGACGATGGATACCTGGGATGCTTTTATGATCCCCAAGCCGTTTGCGCGCGTGGTTCTGGCTGTCGGCGAACCGATCGAAGTGCCGCGTACGATGTCGAGCGAGGACATTGAAGACGTGCGCAAGTCCATGCAGGCAGCGATGGACTCACTGCTTAATCGAGCAGAGCAGCAACTGTCGTAGCGACGTACTCCATTTCCTCGTCGGTCATCTCAGGGAATATCGGCAGAGATACGCAGCCTCCAGCCACACGTTCCGCAACCGGCATTTTGCCGAACCGGCAGGTTTTGCTGAAGTGCTCGTGCTTGTGCAGTGGTTTCGGGTAATAAATCGCCGTCGCCACGCCTGCCTCGCCGAGCCGCTTTCGCAACGCATCGCGGTCGTCGACAATGATGGTGTAGTAGCCGTAAACGTGATGCGCAGCATCCGGCGCCGTCGGAACTTTGGCTCCTGCCGCCAATGCGTCGTTATAGTGTGCCGCTATCTCGCGGCGCCGATCGTTGCAGGCGTCAATATGCTGGATTTTGATACGCAATACCGCGGCCTGTATCTCATCGAGCCGGCTGTTGTAGCCGAGGCGAACATGCTCGCCTCCTTCACCAATGCCGTGATTGCGCAGCTCGCGCAAGCGTCGGTCTACGTCAGCATCATTCGTGCTTACGAGGCCGCCATCGCCCAGGCACCCCATCGTCTTGGTCGGATAGAAACTGTGCGCCCCGGCACTGCCGATGCCGCCGACGCGATCGTCGCCGAGCTTCGCACCAAAACTCTGCGCACAGTCTTCGATTACAGCCAGCCCCCTGTCTTTTGCGATACTCATCAACGACTGCATGTCCGCCGGCAGACCAAACATGTGCACAGGGAGCAATGCGCGCGTCTTTTCGGTGATTGCCGCATCGATAAGTGCCGGATCGATGTTGTAGCTGTCGGCGTCAATATCGACGAGCACAGGCTGCGCACCGACATACTCAATGGCTTCCACCGTGGCCGCAAACGTAAATGGACTCGTTATGACCTCGTCGCCGGGACCGATGCCCAGACCGGCCAGCGCGAGATGCAGAGCATCCGTGCCCGAGCCGCAGGCCAGGGCATGACGGACACCCAGATAGTCGGCGGCGGCTTCTTCGAGGCCAGCAACGTTTTTGCCCAGCACGTAGGCACCGCTGCGCGCGACTTCCTGCATACAGGCATCGAACGCCTCAGCGTGTACGCCATAGGCGCGTGCGAGGTCCAGAAACGGAACTTTCATGCTCTATTTGCCTCCCCGGCCGTTTGCTTCCCTACTTCCTGGCTTATCGCTGCTGCCGTGGCCAGTGCTTCGGTCGCCGTTTTTCCCGTCACGAGCGGAGGCGGCCCGCCGTTGACGGACTCGAGAAACGCCTCTGATTGCACCATCATCGCGTCACTGTCGCCGAATTCGGCTTTTTCCATCACAACGTCATCCGGCCCTGTCACCGGGCCGGCGCCTTTTCGTGCATACCGGGTCACAGTCTTTCTATTGAGGTCGGCAGAGATGTATTCATCGGACTGAAAGATCCGCAGGGACCGTTCTGTCTTCGTGCTGACACGGCTGCTGGTCACATTTGCGACACAGCCACTGGCGAACCGGATGCGTGCATTCGCGACGTCGATGCTTTCTGAAAATATCCGTCGTCCGACTGCGTCCACATTCGCCATTGGCGACCGCACGAAACTGTGTATGAGATCGATATCGTGAATCATCAGGTCGAGTACGACGCTGACGTCCAGTGCGCGCGGCCGATAGGGCGCGATACGATTGGATTCGATGAACAACGGATCCCGGATATAGTCGGCGATGGCGAGGACTGCGGGGTTGAAACGTTCCTGATGGCCAACCTGCAGCACCAGGCCTCGATCTTCTGCAAGGCGAACCAGGCCCTCTCCCTCCTCGACCGTTGTCGCTATCGGTTTTTCGATCAGCAGATGTATGCCGTTTTCGAGCAGTGTGCTCGCGATCTCGAAGTGCGTTGATGTCGGCGTAGCCAGAGCAACAGCGTCGACCTTGCCGATCAAATCGCGATAGTCGGTGAACGGCTGTACGCCAAGATCCTTCGCTACCTCGGTAGCACGATCGACATCACTGTCGACGATTCCTACCAGTTCGGAGGCATTGAGTGCAGCGAATTTTTGCGCATGGCGTTCGCCCTGAACACCGGTCCCGACGACTGCGGTTCTTTTTGTTGTCATTCCGTTGTCAGCTCGTGAAAGGTTCCGTTGCCGTCATTCAGCGCGAAATAGCACGGTGCGTCGAGCCAGCTGCCGAGGTTGACGGAGCGAAAGGTACCGGAGCGCCCTTCCAACTCGCAGTCGTCTCTGACATGAACGTGCCCGGAGAGAATGATATCAAAGGGCCTCTCATCGAATGCCTTCTTCGCGTGGCTTCTGATTTTGGCGACGGCCTCATCGGACTCGATGGTCTTGGTCTGCGACGTGTATTCGCGGCTCGCCGCGCTGGCACGCTCGCCGATGCGACGAATGACCGCGCCGGGCAGATTGCAGATCAGCCAGCGGACGGGCGGCGTACGAAGGAACCAGCGCAGGAAACGATACCCTTTGTCGTCCGGATCCATCTGATCGCCGTGTTCGATCCTCAATCTGGTTTCGCCGTGCCGAACGTATACCGGGCCGGCGTGGACCGCCACGCCAAGCCGGTCGCTCCAGTAGGAGCGCAGGTGCAAATCGTGATTTCCCTCGAAATAGATGACCTCCACGCCTTCGGCGCGAAGGCGGCGGAGCTCGGCGATGATCTCGTGATAGCGATCGACGAAATAGCGATGATCAGCAACCCACAGATCAAATATATCGCCGAGAAGATAGAGGTGCGTGAGTTCCTGGCCGCCGCTCAGCGTACGCAAAAACGACGCAAATAACTGGCCACGCGGACACTCCGGGGACGTTATATGAATATCCGAAACGAAGATTGCGCTTGCCACTGACCGGTTACTCCGATGATCTGATTCAAGAGTCGACGAAAGTGTCTACGATTGCAACGGCATTACCTTGCGGTAGCCGTGGCCCGCGGTCACCTTTATACAAGCTGCCAGTTCCGTGTCGAGTTCCTCGTCGTCCGTATCGACGCGCAGTGCCGGTATTTCCATCAGCTTGGCGCTGTTCGCAATCGGGGCGCCTCAGCATCGCGAGGCAAGTGTTTCCTTCATCGCGACAGCGACCCAGAGCCCGGAGACGGCCATAGCGATCGCCGTAAACCAGAAGCCGGCTTCGAGCGACGCATAGGCATCCGCTATAAATCCAAGCGCCAATGCGCCGATTCCGTAGCCGAGATCACGCCAGAATCGATACACGCCCAGGCTAGAACCTCTCCAGGCCGGGTGCGAGATGTCGCCGACAGCGGCAATGAGCGTCGGATAGAGAAGCGCCATGCCGACACCGGTCACGGCAGCCGTGATGCCCCAGGCAAACACCCCGTCCACCGCGAGTGTCGCCGCAACGCCGAATGCGCACGTCCACATGCCGATGACGATCGGCCACTTGCGGCCGAACCCGTCGGACAGCGGCCCCGTCCAGAGCTGGCTCGCGCCCCAGACAAAGCCGTACATGCCGACCACCCACCCAATCTCGATGAGTGATACGCCTTTCGCGTACAGGTAAGCGGGATAAAAGCCCCACACGAGCGCGTCAACAAACTTCTCTACGCAGCCCGCTTGCGACAACGCGGAAAAGGTCCTGTGGCGAAACGAGACCAGGGCAAATATCTCGCCTGTCGTCGGCTTTTCCGACAGGTTCGTCGGAAATCCTGGTTTCGGGCCCTCGTGCGTGCCCGCGTCACGCGCCGCGGCCTCGGCGCGGGCCCATGGCAGGGTTTCTTTCGAGAACAGCAATGCTGAAACCAGTGCGAGCAGGATGACCGCCAGGCCAAACGCGAACAGGCTCTGCCGCGGATCGTAGTCCGCTGCGAGAAGGCCCGTGAGCAGACCCGCCATCGCGACGCCCACGTAGCCGGCAAACTCATTGAAGCCGGTAGCGAGGCCGCGCTGCTCGGGCCGCACGATGTCCAGCTTGCTCGTGACCGTCATCGACCACGTAAAACCCTGGTTGATACCGAGCAGGACGTTGGCCGCAACGATCCAGTTCCACGTTGGCGCGTACAGGAAGATGAATGGGATTGGCAACGCAAAAAGCCAACCCAGAATCAGCACGCGGCGCCGGCCGGCACGCTCGGATAGCCGGCCCGACACGAAATTCATAGCGCCTTTGACGAAGCCGAAACTGACGACGAAGGCCATCAGCATGAGCGCGGAGCCTGCCTCGACACCGAATTCGGACTCCGCAAGCGCAGGTACGACGGTGCGCTGCATGCCTATGGTCAGGCCGACGAAGAAGACCTGCAGCAGCTGCTGCAGGAATTGACCAAGATTCTGGCGGATGCCCTGAGCATATTCCGTCATGACGCGGCGATTGTGCCTTTTGGGACCCGTAAAGCAAGCCCGCAGGCCCGAATTGGGGCCGCGGAGCAAGAATTTTCGTTGCAACGCAAAGATTTTCAGTCTATTAATGGGGTGTCCGCCATGGACATCAGGGGGGAGTTCATTCAGAAGCAGGCAGTTTCACTGCCTGTATCACGCTCTTCTCATTTGTTACTAACAGATATCGGAGAGATAGATGAGTTTTGGAATCAAGAAAATAGGGCTGCTGCTCGGCCTGGCGATCCCGTTATGGATGGTCGCTCCGCAGCAATCCATCGCCGAGGAAGAGGAAATGATCGAGGAGGTCGTCACCACCGGTACGCGGTCGCGCGCCCGGTCGGTCGAAGACTCGCCTGCACCCGTCGACGTGCTCTCTGCAGAGTACTTCACGGACCAGGGCGACACGGACCTCGTCAACCTGGTAAGGAACATCGTTCCTTCTTATAACGTGAACACGCAGCCGATCAGTGACGCGGCCACGGTCGTGCGGCCCGCAAACCTTCGCGGCCTCGCACCTGACCACACGCTGGTCCTGATCAACGGCAAGCGTCGCCACAGGGCTGCCGTTATCTACTGGCTCGGCAACGGCGTTGCCGACGGCGCGCAGGGACCGGATATTTCCGCAATCCCGTCGATCGCGCTGAAGCAGGTCGAAGTCNNTCGACTTTTTCCTGGGAGCGGCTGGCCACGGCCACATTTGCACCGGCCGCGGCAAAACAGCGCGCGATGCCGAGATTGATGCCGCTGGTGCCGCCGAATACGAATACGTTTGCGTCTTTGAAATCGAAGGTTGTCGTCATGGCTGGTTCCGGTCAGGGAATATCATGTCCGCAGTGTGTTGTCCTTCGGGGCGGATTTCAATGCGCTGGCGCCGCTCCGACACGGGTGCAGGACCGAATGTCGAAGCCTCAGATAGGCCGAAATACTTGACTCGGCGCGCCCAAAAGAGAATAGTTATCAGGTGGAACAGTGTCGTAAATTTACAACGCTGTCGAAACGGGGGGTCTCTGCTTCGCACTCGCACTCGAGTATCCCGGGCTAAATTCCAGGCAGGAATCGCGTCATACGTGCGTCGCAGGCGGCAATTCACAAAAGGAGAAAATCGTGGACATCAATTTCACAAAGCAACCGAAGCTCGCGATCGGCCTGATTTCGGCGCTAGTCGTTGCTTTACCGCAACAAGTTCTTGCGCAGGAAGAATCGATCGAGGAGATCGTCACGACCGGCACGCGCGCCAAAGCTCGCTCGGTCGAGGATTCGCCCGCACCCGTGGACGTACTCGCGGGCGAGTATTTCAGCAACCAGGGCGATACGGATCTACAGAACCTGGTGCGGAACATCGTTCCGTCCTACAACGTGAACGTGCAGCCCATTAGCGACGCCGCGACGGTCGTCCGCCCGGCCAATCTTCGCGGTCTGGCGCCGGATCACACGCTGGTGCTGATCAACGGCAAGCGCCGGCATCGCGCCGCCGTGATCTACTGGCTCGGCAACGGCGTGGCGAACGGCGCGCAGGGTCCGGACATCTCGATGATCCCGTCGATCGCGCTGAAGCAGGTCGAAGTCCTGCGTGACGGCGCCGCGGCCCAGTATGGTTCGGATGCCATCGCGGGCGTGATGAACTTCATCCTCAAAGACGACGCGGAAGGCCTGACGCTGGAAGCCAAGATCGGCGAGTACAGCGAAGGCGACGGCCAGCAGTATGCCATTGCCGGTAACCTGGGCTTGCCGCTGACGGATGCCGGATTTGCCAATTTCAGCTTCGAGTTCGGCGAGTCGGACCCGACCGATCGCTCGGTGCAGCGTAACGATGCCGCGGCGCTGATTGCCGCCGGCAATACCGCCGTCGCCAACCCGGCGCAGATCTGGGGGTCACCGGAAATCACCAACGACGTGAAGCTGTTCGCCAACCTGGGCCTCGACCTGGGCGGCGGTTCCAGCGCATATATGCACGGTAACTACGCCAGCAAGCACGTCGATGGCGGCTTCTACTTCCGTAATCCGAATACTCGCGGCGCGGTATTCAGCGGCGACGGCGGCGCGACGCTGCTGATCGGCGACATGCTGGATGCCGAAGACGGCATACTTGACGGGTCGGCAGGCTGCCCGGTCGTCCCCGTCGTGAACGACGTTCCGGATCCGGGTGCGTTGGCCACGGTTTTTGCGGACCCGAACTGCTTCTCGTTCCAGGAGTTGTTCCCCGGTGGCTTCACGCCGCGCTTCGGTGGTGACGTTACGGACGCCGCGCTGGCGGCCGGTGTCCGCGGCGAGATGGATAATGGCCTGCGCTGGGATGTCAGCGTCGGCGTCGGCATGAACGATGTCGACTTCTTCATCCGCAACACCGTGAACGCGTCTCTCGGCCCGGCCACGCCGGTTGAGTTCGACCCGGGCGACTACACGCAGACGGAGCAGATGTTCAACCTCGACTTCGCCTACTCGCCGTCCGAGGCCACCAACATCGCTTTCGGCGCCGAGTGGCGTAACGAAACTTTCGAGATAACGGTCGGCCAGGAAGAATCATTCATCATCGGTCCGCTTGCAGACCAGGGCTTTAGTGCCGCGTCGAACGGCTTCCCGGGCTTCAGCAACATCGCCGGCGGCTCATTCGACCGCAAGAACATCTCGCTGTACGTTGACGGCGAATGGGAACCGATGGAGAACCTGCTCCTTGGCGCCGCTGTTCGTTTCGAGGACTTCGACGATTTCGGCACGACGACCAACTACAAGCTCGCGGCCAACTGGCGTATCACTGACACCTTCGGCCTGCGCAGCACGGTCAGCACGGGCTTCAAGGCACCTACGCCGGGACAGTCGAACGCGTTCAACGTCTCGACCGAGTTCGACCTGGTCATCCAGGACCTGGTCAACAACGGTACGGTACCGTCGACGTCCGGTCCCGCGTTGCTGCGCGGCGGCGAGCCGCTCGAGCCTGAAGAGTCCACGAACTTTACGTTCGGCGCCTTCTTCAACGCAGGCGCGCTCGACGTCACGATCGACTATTTCCGCATCGAAGTGGACGATCGACTCAGCCTGACGCAGGACTTCGCGCTGACACCGGCCGAGGTCCAGCAGCTGATCGACGAAGGCATCACGAGTGCCGGCAACCTGGCAAACTTCCGTTTCTTCGCGAATGACTTCGACACCGAGACCAAGGGCTTCGATATCGTGGCTACGTATCCGGTCTCCTGGTCGAACAGCGATACCGTATTCAGCCTCGCTTACAACAATACGGACACGAAAGTAACGAACCCGGGTGTCAACATCGGCGCCACGCGTATCCAGGAGTACGAGGAAGGGCTGCCCGAGACGCGCTACAACATCGCCGCCAACCACAATATGGGTGACTGGCGTTTCCTGGCGCGGCTCAGCTACTACGACGACTGGTTCGACTCGGAAGACGGGAATACCTACAGCGGCAAGAGCCTCGTCGACCTCGAGGCGGCGTATACCTGGAACGAAAACACGACTGTCGTTCTCGGTCTCATGAACGCCTTTGACGAGACGCCCGACGAGAACCCGGGAGCCGCCGATGGCGTGGGTAACCGCTACAGCCAGTTCAGTCCGTTCGGCTTCAACGGTTCCTACTGGTACCTGCGTGTGAAATACGACGTATTTTAGATCGCAGGTTCGATCTTGGATCGAAACAAAAACCCCGCTCTTCGAGCGGGGTTTTTTTTGAACTTCGAGATGTCATTCGATCTTCCAGAAGTCGATGCCTGACGCCTGCTTGCCGATTTCGACGGATGCACGTGTCTCGAAAGTCTTCAAATCGATGACGTCGACCCTGCCGGGGTCGTCCCTGACACCCTCGATGCTGATAAAGGCATAGCGGCTGTCGGGGCTGATCGTGACGCCATGGGTAATCTTGCCGCTGGCCGGAACGCTGGCAAGCTCCTTGCCGGTTTCCAGGTCCCAGATCGCCGTCGAGTGGTCGGGTTTGCAGGTGGCCAGGATCAGCCTGCCGTCCGGTGACACGGCCAGGTTATAAGGACCCTTCTGCGTATCGAAGCGCCGCGTGATCTTCCAGTCCTCGAGGCTGACCTCGGCGATCTGGTCGGCGCCCTGCAAGGCCACGTATACGTAGGGCTTCGTCGGGTGCGGCTGCACCCAGGTCGGCCTGGCCGTACCCATGGCGTGGCCGCCATGGTGCGCATGCCCGGCGGCCTCGCCGCTGCCGAGATCCAGTTTCCTCGACACATCGAGCTTCATGACGTCGATCTCGTACAGCGTGTCGTCCATCATGCCGACCGAGTAGTGATGCCGGCCGTCCGGCGTCGTCCTCGAACCGTGCGGCATGATGCCCTGGCCGATCTGCGCGATCTCGGCCATCGACACGGTATCGATCACCGTGATGGTGCTCGGCTCCATATCGCCGTGCAGGTTGAAATTGGCGACAAACATCAGGCCGGTGGAAGGACTGATGGCCATCGTCGCCGGAAACAGCCCGGCCCGGGTATCGCCAACGGAAATGTTATCTGCAGTGTCGTACTTGAAGAC
>JABAHR010001642.1_pt8 | contig 53944 bp, 54 predicted proteins | sample 7062101 | NCBI WGS metagenome assembly JABAHR01 (sample SAMN14534553, study PRJNA622989) | marine sediment metagenome | biome: marine biome [ENVO:00000428]; feature: marine pelagic biome [ENVO:01000023]; material: deep marine sediment [ENVO:00002113] | place: India: Gulf of Kutch | collected...
ACCCAGGTGCTGGTGAACTCGCGCATGTGCGCTGTGGGAAAGCGGCCGATCTGTCAGGACACGGGCATCGTCAACGTGTTTCTGGAGGTCGGCATGGACGTATCTTGGTCGGGCAAGCTGAGCGTCGAGGCGATGATCAACGAGGGGGTCCGTCGCGCCTACATGCATCCCGAAAACGTGCTGCGCGCGTCCGTGCTGACCGACCCGGATGGTGCGCGCGGCAATTCGAAAGACAACACTCCGGCGGTGATCCACACCCGGATCGTTCCCGGCGACAAGCTTTCCGTCGAGGTGGCTGCGAAGGGAGGAGGCAGCGAGGCCAAGGCCAAGTTCGCCATGCTCAACCCATCGGACTCCATCGTCGACTGGGTGCTGGAGGTCGTTCCGACCATGGGCGCCGGCTGGTGCCCGCCCGGCCTGCTGGGGGTCGGGATCGGCGGGACGCCGGAGAAGGCCATGCTGCTGGCCAAGGAAGCCCTGATGGAGCCGATCGACATTCACGATCTCAAGGCCCGCGGTCCCGCCAATCATTTAGAGGAGCTTCGTCTGGAGCTGCACGAAAAGGTGAACGCGCTCGGCATCGGGGCCCAGGGGCTTGGCGGGCTGACCACCGTTCTGGACGTGAAGGTCAAAGACTATCCGACCCATGCGGCCAACAAGCCCGTCGCGGTCATCCCCAACTGCACGGCCACGCGGCACGTGCACTTCACCCTGGATGGCTCCGGGCCTGCAACTTTCGAGGCTCCCGATCTCGACGAGTGGCCGGACGTCGCCTTCGAGCTGGGCGACGACGTGCGGCGGGTCGACATGGACACGCTGACGCCCGAGGAGGTGTGCACCTGGAAGGCCGGCGATACGCTCCTGCTCAGCGGCAAGATGCTGACGGGGCGCGACGCCGCGCACAAGCGGCTGGCCGAACTGATCGAGCGTGGCGAGCCGCTCCCCGTGGACTTCACCAACCGCATCATCTACTACGTGGGCCCCGTGGATCCGGTTCGGGACGAGATCGTAGGCCCTGCCGGCCCCACGACGGCGACCCGCATGGACAAGTTCACCGGCATGATGCTAGAGAAAACCGGGCTGATCGGGATGATTGGCAAGGCTGAGAGGGGACCCGCTGGAATCGATGCCATCCGTGAGCACGGCGCCGTCTACATGATCGCCGTCGGCGGGGCCGCCTATCTCGTCGCCAAGGCCATTACCCGAAGCACGTTGCTGGCGTTCGAGGACATGGGGATGGAAGCCATCTACGAGTTTGAGGTCAAAGATATGCCGGTAACCGTCGCCGTGGACGCGACGGGCGCTTCGGTGCATCGTGAAGGTCCCAAGGTGTGGTCTCAGAAGATCGCCGAGCGTATCGGTGCTACCCGGTTGTGATCACCCCATGTCATGGTCAGCGGGAGGCTACGCAATGGTAACAAGAAGACGAACAGTAACGACGGGGCTGGCACTGATTGCCGGAGGATACCTGGGCGCAATTGCCCCGCGGGCGCGCGCGCAATCGCTGGAGGACGCGCTGGCGGCGTCCGACCTGATCTACCTGACGCCGCTCAAAGGCGATGGCTCGGAGAGCAGCTGTCAGGCCGAGATCTGGTTCGCGCGCCATGAAGCCGATCTCTACGTGGTCACGTCCAGTGACGCGTGGCGGGCGCAAGCCGTCGGGCTAGGGTTGACGCGCACCCGGGTGTGGGTTGGCGACGTCGGCGTCTGGTCGGACAGCGGTGGCAGCTATCGGTCGCTGCCCCAGATTGAAGCGGTCGCTTCCACGGTGGCCGAGGTCGACGTGCAGGAGGCGGTGCTCGACATCATGGGGGACAAGTATCGGATGTCCTGGCTGGTCTGGGGTCCACGGTTCCGGAACGGTCTCGCCGACGGGTCGCGAGTCATGCTCCGTTACCGTCCAGCGACCGCCTGAACAGGCTCGCCGAAGACATGGAGGGAACGGTGCGGTCAGACGTAGTGCAGCCAGCGCCGGAACGCGGGCTCGTCGCCTGACCAGATTTTCCTCAGGGCATCCCGCAGCTTCCGCGTCACCGGCCCTGGATCCCCGCTGCCGTACACCACGTCGTCCACGCGCTCGATGGGCCAAACGCCTGTGGAGGTATTGGTCAGGAAGGCCTCCTGCGCTGAGTAAAGCCGCGCCAGATCCAGCTCCCGCTCCGCGCAGGGAATGTTCAGGAATTCGGCAATCTCGATGATCGAAGCGCGCGTGATGCCCAGGAGCACGTCGTTGTCCGGCGGCGTCGACAGCCCGCCATGCTCCACTACGAAGATGTTGGACGTCGGCGCTTCCGCGACGGTCCCGCGTTCGGTCAGCAGCAGCACGTCGTCGAAACCGTCGGCTCGGGCCTTGCGCTTCGCGATGGTCGGAGAGGTGTAGTTCGCCGCCACCTTGGCCTGAGGGGGCAGGATGTCGTGACGCCGATTGCTGATCTCTCGTTCGACTCTGAGGGCAAGCGTATCCCGTATCGGGTACGGCGTCTGGTGCGTCGCCATGATGTCTCGCGCGCTGTCGTACGCCGCGATGAACACCGCCACGGTGGGATCCTGGGGAATCAGCTCTACCTCGATAGAGGCGATCAGCGCGCTGATCTTCACGGATTTGCAGCCCGGGTTGCGACGCACCGTCTCCGCGCACGCCTCCATCAGCGTGTCGGCGGGGTAACCGATGGGCAAGCCCTCCAGGTGGCAACTCCGCAGCAGACGGTCGATGTGGGCGTCCAGACGGAAGATCGCCGGCCCGTCCGCGGTCTCGTGGACGCTCATGAAGTCGAACGCGAGGGTGCCGCGCTGCAGGCTCTGGGCGAGCACGTGAACCGTCGCATCCGCCCAGGGCACGAACTCGCCGTTGCGCCAGATCACCCGGTCGGATCGAAGGGAATTCATGGTGTCGTCGTTTCCTTTGGCGTCTCTAGGTATCTTTGCCCGCGCCCCAAAGGGCCTGTCTAGGAAAACCCACCCGACTGTCGCGATAGACCAGGCCGGGCAGTCGGTCACGAACCAGCAGCAGCGGCCCGTCCAGGTCCACGAAGCGCGCAGTCTGCGCTAAAAGCAGGGCTGGCGCCATGGCAAGCGACGTCGCCACCATGCAACCCACCATGATGTCCATGCCAAGGGCTTCCGCCCGCTTCTGGAGCGATATGGCTGCCGTTAATCCCCCCGTCTTGTCTAGCTTGATGTTGGCCACGCGATAGCGGCGCGAGAGAGCTTCGAGATCCGTCCGTGCGTGCAGACTTTCGTCGGCCCCGAGCGGGACCGGGCTTCGATATCCGTCCAGAGCCTCATCCTCCGTCGCCGGGAGCGGTTGCTCGATCATCTCGACGCCCAGGTCGGCCGCCACGGGGGCGACGCGCTCGAGCTCGCCGAGAGACCAGCCCTCGTTGGCGTCGACGATCAGGCGGGCGTCCGGGGCCCCGCTGCGGACCGCGCGCAGGCGCTCGACGTCCCGTTCTGCCCCGGCGCCGAGCTTGATCTTCAGCAGCGATCGCGTCGAGTGCCGCTCGGCGGCTTCGCGCATCTGCGCCGGCTCGGCGAGCACGATGGTCAGGGCCGTGACCACGGGCACGGGCTCGGGTAGCCCCGCGAGCTCCCAGACCGGTTGCCTGCGCTGTCGTGCCTCCAGATCCCACAGGGCGCAGTCGATGGCGTTCCTCGCAGGCCCCGCAGGCAGCAGCGCTTGCAAACGCTCACGATCCAGCTTGCCACGCTCTGTTGCCGCCGCCCGGATATCTTCCAGGGTGCCTTGCGGGGTTTGGCCATAGCGGGGATAAGGCAGACACTCGCCCATGCCGGTCAGGCCGCCATCGCGCACGGTGACCACGATCACCTCGGCCGCCGTCTTGCTGCCTCGGGCAATGGTGAAGGTCCCGGCGATCGGCCAGCTTTCGGTGTGTGCGAAAACGTCCATCGAGCTGGGGACGCGGTCAGTCGGGAAAGCTTGCAGCTAGCTGATCCACGATGGGACCGGCTCCGAAGCGGATGGGATCCGTCGCGGGCAGCCGGAGTTCCCCGGCGGTGGCCGCGAGCAGCGCTCGAGCTTCGGTCTCCTCGATCGCCGCGGTGTTGATCGCAATACCCACGCACGCGACGTCCGGATTGGTGGTCCGGCCGTGGACGAGCGTCTGCTCCATGACGTCGCGAATCTGCGGCATTGGCGCGCTGACGTTGCGCATGTTTTTCCTGGTCGGCTCGTGGCAGACGACGATGGCGTCCGGCTGGGTGCCGTGCAGCAGGCCTAGGGAAACCCCAGCAAATGAAGGGTGAAAGATTGAGCCCTGGCCTTCGACGACGTCCCAATGGTCGCTTTGCGCATCCGGGGTCAGACACTCCGCTGCGCCGGAGATGAAATCCGCCGTGACCGCATCGATCGCGATTCCGCTGCCGGCGATGAGGATGCCCGTCTGGCCTGTGGCTCTGAAGTCGGCGTTCATACCCCGATGGCGCATCTCATGCTCCAGGGCGAGCGCTGCGTACTTTTTGCCCACGGAGCAGTCGGTGCCCACGGTGAGCAACCGGCGGCCACTGCGTTTGCCGCCGTGGCCCGTAGGGAAGTGGTCCGCACTGTGCCTGACGTCGATCAGACGACGCTGGTGGCGCGCGGCTGCGTCGCGGATCTCCGGAAAGCTGTCGAGCCGTTCGTGCATTCCGCTCGCCAGGTCGAGGCCGTTGCTCAGCGCTGCGCGCAGCGTGGGCAGCCACTCTGCCGGCAGGGCGCCTCCGGGGCTGACAGTTCCGATGACCAGCGTGCGGGCGCCGGATCCGGCGGCTTCCTCGACTGTCATGTCAGGCAACCCGAGATCGGCTCGGCACTCGGGCAGCCGCAGCTGGCCGAGGCACCGATCGGGGCGCCAGTCGACGATGCCCTGGCCGGTTTTCGCAGCCAGCTGGTCGTGCGCGCTGCCGAGAAAGACGAGGTATGGGGCCTCGATCCTCGTGCCCGCCGGCGCTGTGTCGATCGGCTTGCGCAATGTGGAATCCTCGGAGGGGTCGAGCTCGGCGTGGCTTACAGACGGTATACGCGGGTTGCGGTGCCGCTGAACATGGCGTCCTGGTCGCTTTCGCTGAACTCCGCCGCGATCCGCTTGATGCCGTTCCAGAGCACCGCGTAGGACAGCGACATGCGATCCACGGGAAAATTGCTCTCGAACATGCACCGCTCGGGGCCGAACACGTCGATCATGTGCAGATAGTAGGGACGCTGCGCTTCGGCAAACTCTGCGGACGTGGGCGGCCGGTCAGCGACGTGCCAGCCGAACCCGTTGTCCGGCATGGCCATTCCGCCCAGCTTGGCGACGACGTTGGGGCAGGCGGCAATCTTCTTCATGTCTTCCTGCCATTGGCGAAAAATCTCCGCGCGCTGGTCGGCGTACGGGCCGACGCCCAGCGGGGTGCCGAAGTGGTCGAGCACCATGATGGTGTCCGGCGCTGCTTGCGCCAGCGCCAGAAACTCGCGGTTCTGATAGTGGTAGTGCCACGTGTCGTAGGTATGACCGCGTTCGCCAAGGCGCTGCACCCCGCGACGAAAGGCGCCATCCGCATAAAGCCCTGCCGGCGCCCGCCCGGCTATCCTCAAGGCCTCGGGCTCCCGAGCGTGGGCGCCGGAGTGGCGGATGCCCTTGAACAGGTCCCCGGCGATCTCGACGTGAGCATCCAGCACCTCATCCAGGGTGTCCCCCAGCCGCAGGTCCGCGCGCGAGACGATTCCGGCAATGACCGCTCGTTCGCCACCTGCTTCAGCCGACGTGCGGGCGGCTTCGGTGACGTATTCCGTCTCGCCCACGCAGCGCAGGTGCTCGGGCCCGGATTCCCGGTAGCTGGCCCCGCACTCCAGGAATACGGTCTTGTCGATCCGATGTCCCGAGCCGGTATCGCGCCACAAGTCGTCCAGCGTGTAGCGTCCGAACGCGCTCGGCTGGTCCCAGAGGTGGTGGTGGGGATCGACGATCACGCGATCCGGGTCTATGACCGGTTCCTCGACTAGATCCAGCCAGGCCTGGCTGCCGGGTTTGGCGGTATCCACGACAAGATCTCCGATCGGCCACTTGGGAGCAGCCATCTTAGTACAGGATGGCCGGGTCCTGCTCGTAGCCGGAGCGCGTGGGGGCCGCCGTGCTCCCCCGCCCGCGTTGACGAATCCGAAATCCTCGGTTGTGATCAGCCGCCCGGCTGCAGGTTGGTCCCGGAGCCGATCTTCGAGCGATGCTCCTGTACGCCCTGGGCTACCGGATCCCAGCCGGACACGTCCTCGGCGACATGGTACAGGGCGGGGACGAGCACCAGGGTGATGCCCGTGGCGAACAGCACCCCGAATGCCAGAGATATGGCCATGGGGATGAAGAACGCGGTCGCCGGAGTATTGCTGAACATGAGCGGGATGAGGCCCACGAACGTCGTCACCGATGTCAGGAGGATGGGCCTGAAGCGGACCACCCCGGCGCTGTAAAGGGCTTCCGCGATGGGCATGCCTTCCCGACGCCGGCGATTCGTGTAGTCCACCAGGACCAGGCTTGCATTCACGACCACGCCGGACAGGGCCACCATGCCCAGCGCGGAGAAGAACATAAGCTGATAGCCCATGACCCAGTGGCCGACGATGGCGCCGACGGCCCCGAAGGGAATGACGCTCATGATCACCAGCGGCTGAAGATATGACCTCAGGGGAATCGCCAGCAACGTGTAGATGACGATGAGCGCGAGCACGGCTGCCTGGGCCAGCCCCGTGAAGGCCTTGGTTCGCTCTTCCTGCTCGCCCGACACCCCGACCGAGAGCGAGGGGTATTTGGCGCGGAGCTTCGGCAGCACCTGGGAGGAGACGCTCGAGCCGATTTCCTCGGGTGAAACCAGGCTTCGGTCCACCTCGGCGGTAACGTTGATGACCCGCCGCCCGTTCACGCGACGGATCGTCGAGTAGCCGCGGCCGACCTCGAACTTGGCCACGCTGTAGAAGGGTACCTCTGTGCCCTGGGGGGTACGGATGTACATGTCCTCCAGATTGCCGATGGAGGTTCGCTCGACCTCGGGGAAGCGCACCATCACGCGAACGTCGTCCTGGCCGCGCTGGATGCGCTGGGCCTCGTAACCGTAGAACGCGCTGCGGACCTGGCGGGCCAGGTCGGCAAGGGTCAGTCCCAGGTTGCGGGCCTCGGGCAGCAGGGAGAGCTTGATCTCCTGCTTACCCGCGCGGAACGAATCACCAATGTCGTAGACGCCCACGTAGCGGCTGAGCTCGGAGCGAAGGTCCGCGGCCGCGGCGCGGATCACGTCGGGGTCTCGGGCGGAGAGCTCGTAGTTGATGGCTTCACCCACGGAGAAGGCGTCGGCGGTGAAGGAGAGTTTCACCGCGTCGGGAATGTTTCCGACCAGGTCGCGCCATCGATGGGCCACTTCCTTGGCCCTGATGTGGTTGCGCTCCTCCGCCGGTGCCAGCTCGAGAACCACCTCGGCAAAGTGCGACCGGCCGCCGCCACCGGGGCGCGACGGGCCGTTCTGCCGGTCTGCCGGCATGCCGATGGAAGTGAAGACGTTGCGTATGGTTGCCGGCGTGTTCAGCTCGGTGTCGAGAGCCTCGCCGAGCCGGTCGCCGGCGGCCTCGATGATGTCGACGGCCCGGCTGGTCGCTTCCACTGAAATGCCTTCCGGCATCTCCAGCGTGGCGTAGATGCGGTCTCCCTCGATGCCGGGGAAGAAGGCGAACACCACCCGGCCGCTGGCAATCAACGCCACGGCCATGATCAGCAGGCCGAGACCGGCTGCGGCCGTGACGTATCTGTACTCGATCGCCTTACGCAGGAAGGGCTCGTACTTGAAGTTGGCCACGTTCTCCAGGCCGCGCGCCAGCCGGCCCTGGATCTGGTTCCAGCGCTGGGAAAGCCCGTTCGACGCTTCGTCGTGATTGCGGTGAGCGAGATGAGACGGGAGGATGAGCTGAGACTCGACGATGCTGAACACCAGGGCGATGATGACCACCCAGCCCACGACGCTGAAGAACCCGGCCATCCGACCCGTACTGAGCAATAGCGGCAGGAAGGCGGCCATGGTGGTCAGCACGCCGAAAATGACGGGAACAGAGACTTCCCAGGTCCCGTCTATCGCCGCCTGAACGGGCGGTTTGCCCATCTGCTCGTGACCGTATACGCGCTCGCCTACGACGATGGCGTCGTCTACCAGAATGCCCAGAACGAGGATGAAGGCCATGACGGTCATAGCGCTCATGGAGATGTCGGCGTATGGGAACATGGCCACCGCGCCGAGCAGCGCGATAGGAATGCCTGCGGCCACCCACATGGCCAGCCTGAATTTGAGAAACAGCGCGAGGATGACGACGACGAGGCCGAGCCCGGAGAGGGCCATGCCGTTCAGAGTGTCCAGACGGGCCTTGAGCTGTTCCGACTCGTCGTTCCACACCTTGACGTACAAGCCGGCCGGTAGGGTCTTTTCGTAGCGCGCCAGGTACGCTTTGATATCCGCCGCCATTTCGAGCGCGTCTTCCTTGCCGACCTGCCAGACCTTGACGACGGCGGCCGGGTACCCGTTGAAGCGCGCGCGCATGTCGCCCTCTTCGAAGCCGTCCCGGATCTCGGCGATCTCGCTCAACATGACCTTGGTGCCGTCGTTGCGGGTGACCACGACGATGTCCTCGAACTCCTCGCCCCAGTAGGCCTGGCCCTTGGTCCGCAGCAGGATCTCCCCGCCCTTGGTCTTGATGGTACCGCCCGGCATGTCCATGGACGTATTGCGGATGACCTGGGCTACCTGTGCCAGAGTGATCCCGTAGCGCCGCAGGGTGTCCTCGGAAATTTCGATGGAGATCTCGTAGGGGCGGACGTAGTTGAGAGCGATGGTGGAGATGCCGTCGATCATGGACAGCTCGTCGCGCAGCTCCTTGCCGAGCTCCTTGAGCGTGCGCTCGTCCGTATCGCCGTAGATGGCGATCTGCAGGACGTCGCTGGTGATCGTCATCTTCGAGACGATGGGTTTCTCAGTTTCGAGCGGAAACGTGTTGATACCGTCGACCTGGCTTTTGATCTCGTTCAGGGCTTCGGTCTGGTTGGCGTCCTCGTAGAGCATGGCCTGCACGCTGCAGGTGCCCTCGCGGGCGGCGGACAGGATCTTCTCGATACCCTCGGTGCCTTCCAGGGCCTCCTCAACGCGGATGCACACGCCTTCCTCCACCTCCTCGGGCGCCGCGCCAAGGTAAGGCACGGTGACGTTCACCACGCGAACGTCCATGGAGGGGAACTCTTCCTGATGCACGTTCAGCAGCGCAAGAGAACCGCCGATGAGCAGGATGAACATCAGCAGGTTCGCGGCGACAGGGTTCCTCGTGAACCAGGAAATGGCGGTGTGCATGGGCTCAGCCGGCGATCGGGGCGGTATCGGTGACCGGTTGTACCGGCATGCCCTCTATGGCCGTCTGTAGCGGAGAAACGCAAACGCGCTCACCGGCCGCGAGGCCTGCCTGAACGAGGACCTCGTCCTTGTACAGACGCAGGGGTTCGATGTCCCGGAAGCGCAGGCTGTTCTCGGAATCGACGACGAGCACCCGATTGCCGTTGCGTAAGGCCGTTCGCGGCAAGACGACGATGTCGTCGGCCAGCAGCCCCTCGATCTCCGCGTTGACAAACAGCCCCACGTTCAACGGAACCGGCTGCTCGACGTTGGACACTCGGGCGACGACGTGAACCATGCGGCTCGCCGTGTCGATCTGCGCCTCGGTGCGTACGATGGTCCCCTCCCACAGGAGGCTGCGGCCGGCATACTCGGCTCGCAGGGTGACGAGGGGTTGCTGCTCGGCGGGCAGCTCGCCGCGGTGATCCACAGGCAGGTTCAGGAAGGCCAGCTGGCGGTCGGCGATGGGCAGGCGGACTTCCGCCTGGTCGCTGGCGTAAACGGTTGCGACCGGCGCGCCTCGGCTGACAAATTGCCCGACGTCCACTGCTTCCCGGCGCACCAGGCCGTCGAACGGAGCGGTGAGGGCGGTCCGTTCGAGATCGCGCTTGGCCTGCTCGATGGCCGCCCGTGCTTCTTGGAGCGATGCTTTGGCAACGCGGGAAGCGCGTAGCGAGTTTTCCATCTGGGACTTGCTCGCGAGCTGGCGTGCCTCCAAGCTCTTCAGGCGCTGGTACTCGTACTGGGCGTGTTCGAACTCCGCCTCGGCCCGGTCCAAATGTGCATCCGCCCGCGTCAGGGCGGATCTGTAATCGGTGGCTTCCAGACGCAGCAGCACCTCCCCCCGCTCGAAGTAGCCGCCGTTGACCAGGGACGGCGAGATCCACTCGACGCGCCCGGACACTTCCGGAATGAGCTCGCTCTCCGTGTTTGGCACGACGGTGCCCTGGGAGTGCACGGTGAGTCGAATGGCTTGGGGGACCACCTCCACCACCCGAACCGTCGTGGCGAGCGGCTCGATGGCATTGGGCTTCAGCTCGGGCGCTGTCGCCATGAGGGTTACGGCCCCGAAGATGGAGGCCAGGATGACGAGTCCAGGAACGAACAGCTTCTTCATCATGATGCGGCTACCCCCGTCAGCGGTGCCCGCTGTGCCGCCTCGTAGGCTTCGAAAGAACGCAGCACGGATTCCCGCGTGAGCGCCGCGCCGTCGGCGAACACCAGGCGCAGAGCGTCCGCATCCCGATTGGCCAGGGCAAGGTCCAGGCGCCTGGCATTGTCTGCGTGGGCCTCCGTGTGAAACTGGGCGAAGGCCTTCAGAGGCTCGGTGCGCGGGCGGAGTTGCAGCAGCAGGCTGCGCGCGATCAGCTGGCAGGCGAGATTGTCGCTGGCGCTCATGATGGCGCCCATCAGCTCCAGCCGAGCCTCCATGTGGTCGAGGTCGTCCAGGCCTTCCTGGAAGAGGGGCCGGTTGTAGTCGCGAAGGCGCTCGATGTCCACATCGGTGGCCGTGCTCAGCGCCGACTCCACGGCCAGCCTGACCAGCGCCGAGATCACCTCAATGATGTTGAGGACGAGCTTGCTGTCAGGGACGTCGCCCATGGCGAGCATGTGGCCGATGACGTCCAGGCTGGCTTCCTGCAGCGGCGCAACCCGCGCGCCGCCCGGCTGGATGTTCGCGATGCCCAGCTGCTCGAGCTTCTTCATCGCCTCGCGGACGGCGCCTCGGTTGGCGTCGAAACGCACGGCCAGGTCCCTCTCGGACGGTAGCCGCTCGCCGGTGCGGTACTGGCCGCCGAGAATGTCCTGGGTGAGGCTCTCAGCGATTTCCTCGTGTTTTGCCATGGCAGTGCTCGACCTCTCGAATTGGTGTGACCAGATTGGTCAGACCATAATGGTCGGTGCATTTTAGCCATGCGTGAGGGAAAGTCCAGCTTTTCGTTACCTTTCGTAACGAAGTGTGCGCGCGTTCGCGGAAGCGAGGCAGGTAGGGCAGGGCAGAGCCGGAGATTTGGGGGGCTACCCGCCCCGGGGAGCCCTTCGGTGATCGAGGACGTTGCCGTGGCGGAGCAACTCGGCCACCCGGGCGCTGCGACCGCTCGGCTTGCCGGACCAGTAGGCGTCGTTGAAGGCCGCTGCTGCCCGGCGGTGGATGATGCCCATGGCTACCGGGTTGGGTGGGGCTAAGGAAAGCAGCATGTGCGCAAGCGCCGCATTGGTCTCGTCGTGCACGATCAGGTCGGCTTCGCTCACGCCGCTCACGCCCAGTGAAACGACCTCCAGGCTGAGGGTCCGGGGGTTCAGGCGCAGGCCCTTGTCGCGCTCCTTGCCGAAGACTAGCGGCTGGCCGTGCTCGACGACGACCTGAGTCTCGGCCGCCGTTTTCTTGGCGACCACGTCATCGAAGACGTCCTTGTTGTAGACGATGCAGTTCTGGAGGATCTCCACCAGCGCAGCGCCCTTGTGTTCCCGGGCTGCGTTGAGAATTCCCGGCAGCACCTTCTGATCGATGTCGACCGCTCTGGCGATGAAAGTGGCGCCCGCGCCCACGGCGAACAGACCGGGTTGCACTGGGCTGTCCACCGACCCTTTGGGGCTCGAGGGGCTGGTCGTGCCGATTCGCGACGTCGGCGAGTACTGGCCCTTGGTGAGGCCGTAGATCTCGTTGTTGAACAGCAGGATCTTTAGGTCCACGTTGCGGCGCAGCGCGTGCATGAGGTGGTTGCCGCCGATGGAGAGGGCGTCACCGTCGCCGGTGACGACCCAGACGTCGAGGTCCGGGTTCGCCAGCTTCACGCCGGTAGCGACCGCGGGCGCCCGGCCGTGAATGGTGTGAAAGCCGTAGGTGTCCACATAGTAGGGCAGTCGTGACGAGCAGCCGATGCCGGATACGAACACCGTCTGCTCCTTGGCGGCGCCGGCATCGGCGAGCGCCCGCTGCACGGCCTTGAGGATCGAGTAGTCCCCACATCCGGGGCACCAGCGGACTTCCTGGTCCGTTGCGTAATCCTTGAACGTCAGCTCCGCCATGATTCAACCTGCCTCCTGAATGCGCTTGGGCGCATAGCGCGCGATGGCCCGCTTGACGTCGGCGACGGTGAAGGGCTGCCCGGAGACCTGGTTGAGATGCTCCACGTGAAGCAGGAGCTTGTCACGCAGCAGGGTAGCCAGCTGTCCGTTGTTGAGCTCCGGAACCAGGATCTCGTCGTACTGCGCCAGCAGGGTCGCCAGGTTTGCGGGCAGCGGGTTGAGGTGGCGCAGGTGGATGTGGCCCACGGCCAGTCCTTCCGCGACCGACTCTCTGACCGCCTGATAGATCGTGCCGTAGGTGGATCCCCAGGCCACCACGGCCAGCCCCGCGTCCGTGCCGGAATCTAGCTTCTGATCGGGGATGAAGCTGGCAACGCTGGCCACCTTGGCCTCGCGCATGTTGGTCATTTCCTGGTGGTTCTGGGCATCGTAAGAGATGTTGCCGGTGTGGATGTCCTTCTCGATGCCGCCGACCCGGTAGATGAAGCGCTTGTCCCCGGGGGTAGCCCACAAACGGGCTTCGGTCTTCGGATCGCGGCTGAAGACGGAATGGCGCGGATCGGTGCTGGGGTCGGGCTTGTGGGTTTCGATCGGCTCGTAGTGATCGAAATCGGGCAGGGGCCAAAGCTCCGAAGCGTTGGCGATGTAACCGTCGGTCAGCAGGATCACCGGCGTCATGTGCCGCAGGGCGATGCGCACCGCTTCGATGGCTGTGTCGAAGCAATCCGCGGGGGATCGGGAGGCCACCACCGGCAGGGGCGTGTCCGCGTTGCGGCCGTACACGGCCTGGTAGAGGTCGGACTGCTCGGTTTTGGTGGGCATTCCGGTGGACGGCCCCGCCCGCTGAGAGTTCACGATGACCAGGGGCAGCTCGGCGGCCACGGCCAGGCCCATGGCCTCGGTCTTGAGCGCGATGCCCGGCCCGGAGCTGGAAGTGACGCCGAGCTTGCCGGCATAGGATGCTCCGATGGCGGAGCAGACCGCCGCGATCTCGTCCTCGGCCTGGAAGGTCGCCACGCCGGCGTCCTCTAGCCCGGTGAGCTGATGCAAGAGCGAGGACGCAGGGGTTATGGGGTAGGAGCAGAACATCAGCTCCGTGTCGGCCAGCTCGCCGGCGGCCACCAGGCCGAGGGCAAGCGCCTCGGCACCGGTCAGCGTCCGGTACTCTGCCGATGCCAGCGGCGCTTCTGGGGTTGGGCGTTGCCGCAGGTTCGGGCCCAGCTCCGCGGTTTCTCCGAAAGCGTGTCCGGCGTTGAGCGCGGCAAGGTTGGCGTTGCGCACCTGCTCGTTCTTGCCGAACTTTGCCTCTATCCACGCAATGGTGGCATCGCGCTTCTGATCGAACATCCACAGCACGAGCCCCAGGACCCAGAAGTTCTTGCAGCGCAGTGAGTCCTTCGCGCCGAGGCCGTAGGCGTCCACTGCCTTGTGCGTAAGATCCGAGATGTCGATGTCCAGCACCTCGAACCCTTCCAGAGTGCCGTCTTCGAGCGGGTTGCTCGTCAGGTCGGCGCGCTTCAGACGCTGGTCGGTGAAGGCCTGCCGGTCGACGACGACGAGCGCGCCGGGCGTCAGATGGGACAGGTTGACCACCAGCGCGGCCGGGTTGAAGGCAACTAGGACGTCGGGAGCGTCTCCCGGCGTGGTGACCCGCTCGCCGCCGAACTGGATCTGGAACGCGGACACGCCGTATCGAGTACCGGCCGGCGCGCGAATCTCCGCGGGAAAGTCGGGCATGGTGGCCAGGTCGTGGCCGGCAAGCGCGGAGGCAGTGGTGAACTGCTGCCCCTGCAGCTGAATGCCGTCGCCTGAATCCCCCGCAAAGCGGATCACGTAGCTGGTTTTGTCCTCGACCATGGAAGGCTCCCAGAGCCTCTGCGCGAAAAAGGAGCGGAATTGTACTGAAATCCGGCACTAATTGGAGATTCATTGGATCATAAGGTTATGTCTCGCGGGCCCGGCCCGCCGCCGGGCGCTGGATGATTTTGCGAATCAAATCCCTTAGAGTGCGCCGCTTGCCACACTCTGGAGCCCGAAGTGAAAGTCGTAGCCCGAACCGACGAGTACACCATCTACCAGCGCCGCGACGAGCGATATGCCGTGAAGGACGCCGCGAAGGCCTGGGTCAATGGAGATGCGAAGGTGGCCATCCTGGTAGAGCACCAGCTGATTCAGGCCCCGCTGCCGGTTGCGCCGCCGGAAGAACCGGAAGCCGACGCTGGCGAGCAGCAGGAGGCAGCCGCAGCGGCCGAAGAGGCGGTCGCGGAAGAGGCTGAGCCTGCCGAAGCTGCGTCCGAGGAGTCTTCCGAGGAGGCTCCCGCCGAGGCTGGTGCCGAAGAGGAACCCGCGCCCGCCGAGGCTTCTGCCGAAGAGGAACCCGCGCCCGCCGATGCTCCTGCAGATGCGGGTGGTGAGGCTTCTGCCGAGGAAGGCGAAGAGGAGCCCAAAACGGAATAGTCCTGAATGGTCAAGGCCGTCGCGGAATTTGAGGTCGTCTCCGACTATGAGCCCGCCGGCGATCAGCCGACTGCGATCGCGGGGCTGATCGAGGGCCTTGGTGACGGTCTCGGCCATCAGACCCTGCTCGGCGTCACCGGGTCGGGCAAGACCTTCACCATCGCCAACGTCATCGAGGCCGTGCAGCGACCGACGCTGGTGTTGGCGCCCAACAAGACCCTGGCCGCTCAGCTCTACGGTGAGTTTCGGGAATTCTTTCCGAACAATGCCGTGGAGTACTTTGTTTCCTACTACGACTACTACCAGCCGGAAGCGTACGTGCCGGCGTCGGACACCTATATCGAGAAGGACTCCTCGATCAACGCGCATATCGAGCAGATGCGGCTGTCGGCGACCAAGGCGCTGCTCGAGCGTCGCGACACCATCATCGTCGCCTCGGTGTCGGCCATATACGGCCTGGGCGATCCTCAGTCGTACCTACGCATGGTGCTGCATCTGGATCGCGGCGACCGCGTGGATCAGCGCTATGTGCTGCAACGTTTAGCGGAGCTGCAGTACACGCGAAACGACATGGCATTCCAGCGTGGCACCTATCGGGTCCGGGGCGATGTGGTGGACGTCTTTCCGGCGGAGTCGGAGAAAGAGGCCGTTCGCGTTGAACTCTTCGATGACGAGATCGAGAATCTTTCGGTTTTTGATCCCCTGACCGGCGAGATCGTCAATCGGGTCCCTCGCTACACGGTGTTCCCGAAGACCCACTACGTGACGCCACGCGAGCGCATCCTGGCCGTGCTCGAGGACATCAAGGAGGAGCTCCAGGATCGGCTGGCCTATCTCCAGAAGCATCACAAGCTCGTGGAGGCGCAGCGGCTTGACCAGCGTACTCGGTTCGATCTGGAGATGATCCGAGAGCTCGGCTACTGCAGCGGCATCGAGAACTACTCGCGCTACCTGTCCGGCCGCGAGCCGGGCGAGCCTCCGCCGACGCTTTTCGATTACCTTCCCAAGGACGCGCTGCTGGTCATCGACGAAAGCCACGTGACCGTCCCGCAGATCGGGGGCATGTACAAGGGCGACCGGTCCAGAAAGGAGACGCTCGTGGAGTATGGCTTCCGGCTTCCCTCCGCGTTGGACAACCGGCCGTTGCGCTTCGACGAGTGGGAGCGCATGAGCCCGCAGATGATATTCGTCTCCGCCACCCCGGGGCCCTACGAGGAGGAACGATCCGGTGCCGTTGTCGAGCAGGTGGTGCGGCCGACGGGCCTAGTGGATCCGGACGTGATCGTCCGTCCCGCCTCCACGCAGGTGGACGACCTGTTCGAGGAGATTCGCGCCACGGTCGCTGCCGGGGAGCGGGTGCTGGTCACCACCCTCACCAAGCGCATGGCCGAGGACCTCACCGAGTACCTCGACGAGCACGGCGTGCGGGTCCGCTATCTGCACTCGGATATCGATACCGTGGAGCGCATGGAGATCATCCGCGATCTGCGTCTTGGCGAGTTCGACGTGCTGGTCGGCATCAACCTGCTGCGCGAGGGCCTGGACATGCCAGAGGTCTCCCTCGTCGCCATTCTCGATGCCGACAAGGAAGGCTATCTGCGCGCCGAGCGCTCGCTGATCCAGACCATCGGCCGCGCTGCGCGAAACGTCAACGGCCGGGCGATCCTGTATGCGGATCACGAAACGGGATCCATGCGGAAAGCCATCGACGAGACCGAGCGCCGGCGGGCCAAGCAGCTGGCCTTCAACGAGGCCCACGGCATTACGCCACGTACGGTCGAAAAGCAGATCGCCGACGTCATGGAAGGCGCGAGAGCCCCGGCCCCGGGCGCCGTGCGCCGGAAGGGCACGGGATCTGGACGCAGGTCCGCCGAGCAGATCCAGATCCCGGAGGATCCGAAGGCGTTGGGCCGGCTGCTCGCCGAACTGGAGGAACGAATGCTCGAGCACGCCCGTAACCTGGAGTTCGAGGAAGCCGCGCAGCTGCGTGACGAGCTGCAGAAGATCCGTGAAGACCGGCTGCTGGCCTGAGACGACGCTACGCGTCGGCCTGAAACGTGCGCCCCGCTTCCCACTGGACGTCGATGGGGCCCATGGATATGAGGATGAACTCACACCCATCCGGACCCGACTCCTCGGGTCCGTAGGTATGGTTGGCGCGCACCCATCGCACGTCCCCGGGCTCGTACCATCCCGTGCCGTCGTTGAAGGTCATGCTGCCACGCATTATCACGTAAATGGTATCCGCCGCGTGGGCGTGACGGTCGGCGCGGGTGTTTGGCGGAAACTTGTTGGGAACCACCCAGGGCCCTGTTTCCCAGGTCTCGCCCATGAACTTCACTTTCACTACATCGGTCATGTGATCGAAGAAGTCCGGCGACGTCTCCGGGTCCACGAACGTGGACCACTCGCCGTCGTCGAGGTTGGCTTTGCCGCGCCAGTCGTTGTGCTCTGCTATCGTCTTCATACGCTCCCGATCCCGATCTGCGTCGGGCCTCGCCTGAACTTCGTTTTGCCCACCGTATCTTCAGCGGTGGTCGGTGTGTTGGCAAGGATCGCCGAGCGCGAGCGTCTTGCGAGTGTCAGATCGAATTCGGATGGCCGTGGTCGATTTCCTCAGGCGTTGCCGAGCGAACGTCCACGATGCTGACGTCGAAGATGAGCACATGGCCAGCCAGAGCGTGGTTGGCGTTCAGGGTCGCGGTCTCCTCGGAGATCGCTTCCACGACAAACACCTGGATCGAACCGTCCGAGGCCTGGGATTGGAGCTGCATGCCAACCTGGAGGTCCTCGATCTGGGCCAGAACTTCCAGGGGAACTTCTTGGACCAGGGCGGGGTCGGGAACGCCGTAACCGTCCTCCGGCTGGACGACGACGTTGAGCTCATCTCCGGCTTCCCGGCCGGTCAGCTCCCGTTCCAGGCCCGGAATCAGGCCCTGGTTGCCGTGCAGATAGCTCAGCGGCTCTCCTCCCGAGGAGGAATCCAGAGTCCGGCCGTCCTCGCCGGTCAGGGTGTAGTGGAAGGCGACCACGCATTGGTCTGCGATTTTCATAGCTAGTCTCGTTTGAGTCGGGCACGCTTGGCGGCGCTTGTTGGTGATGCCGGAACCCGTCGCTCGACGGGCTCCGGTTGCGGCTCGCCGGCTCTTAGAAGCCGCTGGCGCGGCGCGGCTTGTCGTTGGCCTGATTGACCTTAATCTGCCGCCCGTCGACGGCGTGTCCGTTGAGCTCGGTAATGGCTCGGCTGGCGTCCTCGTCGGACATCGCGACAAAACCGAAACCGCGCGAACGGCCGGTGTCGCGATCGGTGATCACCTGTGCCGAGCTGACCGGGCCGACCGATGAGAAAAGATCCTCCAGGTCGCTGTCGGTCGTGCTCCAGGGCAAGTTTCCTACGTACAATTTCACTCAATGTTCTCCTTGGCTCTTTGAGCCATGTGCGTGCGTATTCCCGGCGTTGAATCAATGCGAACGCGGTTATGTCTGATTGACCCTTCGTCAATGAGTTGTTGAGGCTAGAAGCGATTGCCGATGAACTGGCGAGAAACGAAGCTCGGGAGAAGATCGGGACGGGGTTTCTAAGCGGGGCGTATGGTACACGCTTGGTTGGAGAAAAGCTCGCGCTATCTCCGAAAGGCCGCCCGTCAAGTGAGCGGCTCGCCGACCATGATCCGGTGTCCGCCTGGTGAGCGCAGGCCAAACTCTCGCATATGCCAGGGTTCGTCGGTAAGAGTTTTGATGACGTCCGCCCCTTTGTCGAGCGCCTGCGAGTAGAGCTCGTCGATTCGTTCTACGTAAAGATAGGCGAAGTAGGAATGATCTCCGATCTCGGAGGCCGGCATGGCCTCGGGACATGCGCCCAGATGGATTCGGCAAGCGTCGCGCCGCATGAAACACCAGCCGGGCGCGTCGACCTGCAGGTGTTCGAAGCCGAGTATATCCTGGTAGAAGGTCCGCTCCGCCTGAAGATCACGAACTGCCAGAACGAAAGCGGAACCGCTGAAACGGTGAGTCATCGGGCGTCTCTGAAAGCTTCGGTCCGGGGAATCATCACGTGCTGCGGGGGCTATCGTCAAAACGGCGTGCCTGCCGCTGGCCGGGACGTAACCCACTTGAAACTCGGGATGTGTCCCTTCGGGAACTCTGGCAGCATTCGAGTGCCGAAGGGTTAGGGTCGGCGCGTTGCCGGGAATCCGCTTCCGGTGAAGCCGACGGCCTGGTACGCAAACTGGACATAGAACGTGGAAGAGCTCACCGACTTCGTGCGCGACGCTCTCAAGGCAGGGGCCTCCCGAAAGGAGGTGGAGAAGGCCCTGCGCAGCGCCGGCTGGTCGAACGAGCAGATTGCGGATGCCCTGGACCACTTCTCGGAGGTCGAGTTCGTGGTGCCGGTGCCCCGGCCCGAGCTCCAGGGATCGGCGCGGGATGCCTTTCTCTACCTGGTTATGTTCACGATGCTCTACGTCAGCGCGTTCAACTTCGGCGCGCTTCTGTTCGACTTCATCAATCTGGCCATACCCGATCCGCTCGACCCTCTTCGCGACGGGTACGGAAGTTTCGCTCGCAGCAGCATCCGGTGGGAGACGTCGGCGCTCATGGTGGCGTTTCCGATCTTTATGCTGATCGCGGCGCACATCAACAAAGCGGTCGCCGGCGACCCCGGTCGAAGAGTGTCGGGCGTGCGCCGTTGGCTTACTTACCTGACGCTCGCGGTCATGGCGATGATCCTGCTCGGTGACGTTGTCGCGCTGATCTACGCGTGGTTGAACGGGGAGCTTTCGCTGCGGATGATTCTCAAGGTCCTCGTCGTCGCGCTGATCCCGTCATCCATCTTCGCCTACTACCTCTGGTCCATGAAGGAAGACGACGAGGCGCTGAAGCGATGAATGTCAATCGCGTGGCCGCAGTGACCAGCTCCGTGATGGTGGCGGCGGTGGTGCTCGCGGGTCTCATCATTGCCGGATCCCCCGGAGACCAGCGCCTGAACCGGATTGATCAGCTCCGCGTTGATGACCTGCGGCTGATCGGCACCGTGCTCCACCGCTACTGGAACCAGCACGAGGCCCTCCCTGAGGCGTTGGGGCAGCTGGTAGACGGACGCTTTCTCAACGAGCTCCCGCGGGACCCTGCTTCAGGCGACCCGTACGAGTACGAGCGGACGGCGCCCGATGCGGTCAGGCTGTGCGGGGTGTTCGCCCGCGCGTCCGCCGAGGATTCTCCCGACGATTACTGGTATCACGACGCGGGGCGCCATTGCTTCGCGCTCAGCTTCGCCCCTCAGAAGAAGACGTAAGAACGCACCACGACGTTCTTCCGGCACGGCGCGTCGGCCGGCGCCGTCGGGTCGACGCAGGCCGTGTGGAACGACCAGCGCGACACCGAGCCGTCGGTGACCGAGTCGTAGCACTTGAGCATCGATACCTCGTGGGGTTCTTGGTGGGGAAACCAGTACCACTCGTGATCGGGCCGGTAGGTGAAGCGGGTGGTCTCGCCGACCCGGTCGTCGTAGATGCGGTAGTTGTTGATGTAGGGCTGGTCGGCGAAGGACGGCCACGCGCACAGGACGAAGGGGTTCTGGCGCACCGTTTCCATGGGCTTCGCCAGGTTGATGGACATGAATCGGCGCGACATCTTCGCGTCGGCCTCGGCCTCGGTGTAGTGCTGCTCGCGCCCGAAGTTGCGCAGGTTCTTGGTCAGCAGCTCGCGGCAGCGCACGCGGCCGCTGTTGTCGTTCAGATCGTTGTGCACGAGGTTGGCGTAGCTGGTGTTCACGCCCGGGTCCTTGTTGTCCTGATCCTCCGCCACGTCGCCGTCGTAGGATTTGTCGAAGACGTCGTGGTTGTAGACCAGCGCGTCCGTGGCGCCGGGAAAGAACTCGAGCAGGAGCTTCTCCATCTCCGGGTAGAAGACGCGTTCCACCTCGGCCGCGTCGTAGAAGTTCTCGCACCGGGACTCGCAGTGGCCGAGCGAGACGCCGAGCCGGTCCATGCACTCGGGGCTCGACGGCGACAGGCCCGGGTAGTACTCGCCGATCCTGCGGGCGTCGCGCAGCACCTGGGGAAAGTAGAGGCAGCGTCTGACGCTGTCGTGCTCGTCCTTTCGCAAGGCGTCGGCATCGTCCGTGCGTGCCGGGTCACGCCACAACGCGTTGGACGACACCACGGAATAGGACGGCTCCTCGTGAACCGTGTAGCGCAGCGGGATGGCCAGGCCGCCCGCGGGGGCCTCGATCCCGTTGTCGCGTATGTAGTCGAGACACTCGGCGTAGCGCCGAAACCCCAGGCCCCACTTGGTCTGGATGGGTCCCGGCGGCGCGTTCTCGATCAGGTCGATGACGGCCTGTCCCTCGCCCTCTTCGATCAGCCGCAGGGCATCCTCGGTCGCCTGGGTCGTGCCCGCGTCGCCATCGCGGTCGAAGGCCATGTAAGACAGACCGCCGTGGGCGGCGATGGGCGCCCGCTGCCCGGCGGTGAGCTCGATGGGCGGGACGTAGGGGGAGCCCGCCGCCTGCGGGTCCGCCGGGGTGGTCGATCGATTCATGACAGGGCCCCGATCGTCAAAACGATTATCGTGGCACAAGGGATTGATGTGGGCAATTGCGCCCGGGTCGGGTCGGCCCTGCGCGGATCAGCGGCGCGAGGCGCGGTCGATGAGCTGATCGAAGTTCAGAACCACGCGGATCTCGGTGGTTCGGTACTGCGCCTCGTCAACATCCTCCATCGTCGCTGTGAGGAAGCTCCCATCCGGGAGCGTGTCGTACTGCGTGAGCGGGACGTAGGTCTTGTAGGGCCAGGTCATCAGCTTCCGCGAGGCCGAGAAAGTTCCGTTCTGGTGCTCGACTACCATCAGATCCGGTAGCAGGGTACCGGCCGCAAAGAAGTAGAGCTCGCGTCCGTCGTGGGACCAGTGGGGCGACCACGCCCCGTCCGCTACCAGGATCGCCGGCCCCGGCCCAGGATAGGCCCGCACGTAGACGTTCGCCTCGGAGGCGTAGGCGATCCATCGGCCGTCGGGCGAGAATGCCGCGAACCTTTCGAATTCGGGGGACTCGAAGAGTGCTTGTTCCTCACCGTCTTCGCGCAGGATCCAGATGTCGCCGTCCTTGAGGAAGGCGATGTCCCCGTCTACCGACCAGGACGCCACGGCCATAGATGGACCGGGCTGCACGAGGTTCTCGGGCTCGCCGGAGCCGTCGGCGGGCATGCGGTAGACGCCCGGCTTGCCCTCCTCGCGATCCGAGGTGAACGCGACGAACCGGCCATCGGGGCTCCACGCTGTCCAGGTGTTGTGGAAGCCCCCCGTCTTTAGCCGGCGCGTGACCCCCCGGACGGTGTCGTGTACGAACAGCGATGACTCCCATCCGCTTTGATTGACGAAGAGAATGTATCGACCGTTTGGCGACCGGCGAACCTGGCCAAAGTTTCGCTCTGTCAAGCCCGACACCGGCGTTGACGTGCCCTCGCGCGTCACCGTGACGAGAGTCCCTAGCTCAGGTGGGAAAAGGCTGCCGCTAATAAAGGCCAGATGCCCCGTGGCCGAAACGGCAACCTGTCCGCTCCCGGTTTCCACGCGTGAGTTGAACATCCCGATTGCCTGCATGATGCCTGGCTGCACGACCACGGGATCGCCCGCAATCGCCATCTTTGCGGGATCGAACGGCGCTGCCAGCAGCGCGCCCCGACGCATGAAGAGCAGCTCGCCGGACCGTGCCAGGTACTTTGGATACATGGCATCTTCTAGCACCAGTTGCTGGTTACCCGTGCTTGCGTTTATCGCGAAGATGGCCGCTTGCTCGGGATCCAGATTCCCCGGGAAGCGATGGAAGAGGATGTGCTCGTCATCCGGCAATCCGTGCGGCGCCCAGTATCCGCCGTAATTATCACTGGGAACGGGTTCGACCAGCATCTGCGGATCACCGCCCGCGGCGTCGATCAGGGAGAACCCCCCTTTGACGTTGTTGATCACCAAGGTGTCAGCGTTCAGCCAACCGAACCCGCCGGGCACGCACACGGCTTCTGAACGCCAATCCCAGATCACGTCCGCCGCACCGCCCGCCACCGGCACCCGGCGCAGCTGCCGGCCATCGAAGAAGTACAGCCACTGGTCATCTTTGGAGAAAATGGGCGCGTAGCCGCCAACCGTTTCCGGGATCACCACGGCTCGGTCGGCATCCAGGCGGCGCAGGTAGAGCTGTTGAGTTTTGTCTGACTTGTCGCGCCCGGCGTAGACGATCATGCGGCCGTCGTTGGACATCGCCAGGGCCGTGGTAGGAAAGTGGCCCTTCACGTATCGGGCAGCCTCGCCAAAACAATCCTGCAGAACGACGTCGTCCGCAACCGGGATCGCAAAACGCACGACCCCCGGTCCCGAATTGCTGGTGTCCCCGGTCCCGTACTCCGCGACGGTATCAACGAGGCGCACGCCCCCCGCGGCGGCGAGCCCCACCAGCAACGCGGCGGCCACGGCCGCCCTCAGGGTGACCCGGCGTTTTCTGCGCGGCCGAATGACCGCGCCTTCGGCGTCGCCAATCGGTCGATCGATGTACGTGGCGACCGCGGAGAGCAGCTTGCGCTCGTAGTCGTCGGGTTCGAGCTCTTCGCGGAAGAGGGCCTGGCGGTTGGCGATGGCCATCCGCACCCCGTCGGGGAGCTCGGTGGGTTCGAGATGGACGGAGAGAATCGGGCGCTCCTCGTCCAGGGCGAACTCGAGTTCCTCCCGGCACACCTGGGAAGCCACCGATCGGGGGGTCACGAAGAAAAGCAGCAGGTGACAGCCGCTTAAGTGCCCGGCAATGGCGTCCCGCCACCGCGACCCGCCGCTGATCCCCTCGTCGTACCAGATGTGGATACCCTGATCCTGAAGCCAGCGGATCTCGGGATAGACCAGGCTCTCGTCAGCGTGGGAGAAGCTGACGAAGACAAAGGGCTCGTCGCCTTCGTAGGCGGGCAGGGGCCGGTTGGCCATGCGGAACTCCCGCTAGTGCGGCATCAAGTCTAGCAAGGCTTTCCTCGGCCGGTCAGCCTGCAGCGCTCGGCTGGATCGACATACGGATGGACCAAATCCCGGCCCAGAGGGTTGAGGGGAGATTTGGAACGTCCGAAAGGATTGGTAGGCGCGATTGGATTCGAACCAATGACCTCTACGATGTCAACGTAGCGCTCTAACCAACTGAGCTACGCGCCTAGCGTTCGCAGGAATTCCGGAGATCCTAAATCGTGGCCCGTTCAGTCCGGCTCCGGAGCGGCAATCATACAAAAATCCACCAGATTGCAAAATTGAATCGGTGTAGGTGCCGATTTCGCCGGGCCGGTCGGCGACGCTCGCCGGTGCTTCCGCGGCCCGAATTTTGCTCGCAACGACAATCAGTTAGCTCACGTCGGGCTTGTGCGGCCGGCCGCCCAGGCATTAGAATCCGCCCCCTGCCGCACGGCGGTGGGCGTCGGGTCCCTGGGACGCCGGTTGCAAGTGAACGAGGATAGGTCGAGCGCGAAGCCCGGCGATGGCGCGCGTCGGCCTGTTTTTTGTAAGAAAGGGTGCGCGCGGAGCACTTGCCGCCGTGCCGAGGTTGGATGGAGAACGCCTATTAAGAGAGGTGGAGCGAAGCGCGTCGAGCGGTCTCTCCTCAACGAGGAGATCATGGCTCGCAGCGTGCGTCTTATCGGCGCTGACGGCGGTCAGGTCGGTGTAGTTTCCCGGGACGAAGCCCTGGACGAAGCCAAAAGGTCGGGCCTTGATCTGGTGCTCATCGCGCCGGAAGCGGACCCGCCGGTGGTCAAGGTCATGGACTACGGCAAGCATCTGTTCGAGCTGAAGAAGACCAAAGCAGCTCAACGTAAGAAGCAGAAGCAGATGCAGGTCAAGGAGATGAAGTTTCGGCCCGGAACGGAGGAGGGCGATTATCAGGTCAAACTACGCAACCTGATTCGATTCCTCGAGGACGGAGACAAAGCCAAGGTTTCGCTGAGGTTTCGGGGCAGGGAAGTGGTGCACCCGGAAATCGGCATGAACCTGATGTCGCGGATCGAGAAGGACCTCGAAGAATATGGGGCGGTGGAAGCCGAGCCGAAGTTCGAGGGGCGGCAGGTGGTGATGGTCTTGGGTCCGAAAAAGAAGAAGAAATAGAACAGCATCATTGAAGTCTGGAAATTGCGAGTAAGTTCATGCCGAAAATGAAGACGAAAAGCGGAGCGGCGAAACGTTTTCGCCGCACCGCAAATGGTTTCAAGCATCGCAAGGCGAATCGAAACCACATATTGACCAAGAAGGCACCGAAGCGGAAACGTCAGCTCCGGGGTCTACAGGACGTATCTGCGGCTGATGCCCCGGCGATCAATCGCATGCTTCCGAAAAAAGCGCGTTAGGAGGACGGGATGCCCAGAGCAAGAAATACCGTTGCCTCGCGCGCGCGCCGGAAGAAGGTGCTCAAGCAGGCGAAGGGTTACTACGGGGCGCGCAGCCGTTCCTTCAAGGTGGCCAAGCAGGCGGTCATCAAGGCCGGCCAGTACGCCTACCGCGACCGCCGACAACGCAAGCGCCAGTTTCGCTCGCTGTGGATCGTCAGAATAAACGCCGCGGCGCGCGAGCACGATCTGTCCTACAGCCGATTTATCGCCGGCCTCAAGAAGGCGGCGATCGATGTGGATCGAAAGGTGCTCGCGGATCTGGCCGTGCACGAAAAGGAAGCCTTCGCTGTGCTGGCGCAGCAGGCCAAGCAGGCTCTCGCGGAAGCAGCCTGAAGCACTGATCCTTGAACATCAGCCGTCTTCTGGGGGCCGTCGAAGGGCTCTTCCCGGAAGCGGGCTCGTGAGAGCGATTTGAGGGAAGAGACCGGCAGCGGTACTTCCCTCTTTTCGTTTGAGACCGAGATGAACATAGAAGAGCTACTCGACCAGGCCCGAACGGGAATCGCCGAAGCGCAGGATGAAGCGGCGCTTGATGCCGTGCGGGTCCGCTTTCTCGGCAAGAAAGGGGAGCTGACCGCGTTGCTGAAGACTCTCGGCACTCTCGATGCCGAGGAACGACCCAAGGCGGGCGCCGCCATCAATCGTGCGAAGGAACAGGTTCAGGGGTGGATTGCGGAGCGGCGCACCGCCCTCGGCTCGGAGCAGCTAGCCCAGGCCCTTGTCCGCGAAAGTGTCGACGTGACCCTGCCGGGACGCGGGGAGAGGCCGGGGGGGCTGCATCCAGTCACCCAGGCGATGGAGCGAATCGAGGACATCTTCACGGGGGCGGGCTACGCCGTCGTTCCGGGCCAGGAGATCGAGGACGACTACCACAACTTCGAAGCGCTCAACATACCCGCTCACCATCCGGCCCGGGCCATGCACGACACGTTCTATTTCGGTAACGGCTTGCTGCTTCGCACCCATACGTCGCCCTCACAGGTCCACGTCATGGAGAACCAGGCGCCGCCCATCCGGGTCATCTGCCCCGGGCGCGTATACCGGCGCGACTCCGACCTAACCCATACGCCGATGTTTCATCAGGTGGAGGGGCTGGTGGTCGATCGGGACATCAGCTTTGCCGACCTCAAGGGCACGGTGGTGGACTTTCTGCAGCGATTCTTCGAGCAGGATCTCGCCGTCCGGTTCCGGCCTTCTTACTTCCCGTTCACCGAACCGTCGGCCGAGGTGGACGTGCAATGCGTCCACTGCCTTGGTAAGGGTTGCCGGGTCTGCAGCCAGACGGGCTGGCTGGAGGTGATGGGCTGCGGGCTCGTCCACCCGAACGTGCTCGAGATGTCCGGCGTAGACAGCGAGGAGTTCTCGGGCTTTGCCTTCGGCATGGGCGGCGATCGCCTGGCCATGCTGCTTTACGAGGTCGACGACTTGCGCATGTTCTTCGACAACGACCTGCGCTTCCTGCGGCAGTTCGCGTGACGGGGTGGAGGGGCGATCATGAAGTTCAGTGAAGCCTGGCTGCGCGAGTGGGCCGACCCGGACGTCTCCAGAGGGGAGCTCCTCGACCAGCTCACCATGGCCGGGCTGGAAGTAGACGGCGTCGAGCCCGTTGCCGGTGAGTTCACCGGCGTCGTGCTGGCAGAGGTGGTCTCGGTTGACGCGCACCCCGAAGCCGACAAGCTGTCCGTGTGCACGGTCAACGACGGTACCCAGACCCATCAGGTGGTCTGCGGCGCGCCCAACGTGCGGGCAGGCATGATCAGCGCGTTCGCCCGAGTCGGGGCCGTGCTGCCCAACGATTTCCGCATCAAGGCGGCCAAGCTTCGCGGCGTCGAGTCCCAGGGCATGCTCTGCAGCGCAGCCGAGCTCGGCATTGGCGAGGATCACAGCGGCATCCTCGACCTGGACCGCGCCGACCGCGTCGGCGTCGACCTGCGGGAGGTGCTTTCGCTCGACGACGTCATCGTGGACCTCGATCTCACGCCGAATCGTGGCGACTGCCTGAGCGTGCGGGGCCTCGCCCGGGAGGTCGGCGTGCTCAACAACGTTCCGGTTGCTTCCGGCGAGATCGATACCGTCGCGCCGGTGGTCGAGGATACGTTCAGCGTCGAGATTCAGGACCCCGAAGGCTGCCCCAGATATCTCGGTCGCGTGATCCGGGGAATCGATCCGTCCTGCGCGAGCCCGTTGTGGCTCACCGAGAAGCTGCGCCGCTGCGGGTTGCGCAGCATTGACCCGATCGTGGACGTCACCAATTTCGTCATGCTCGAGCTGGGTCAGCCCATGCACGCCTTCGACCTCCGGCAGCTCAACGACGGCATCGTGGTCCGGCGGGCGCGGGATGGCGAACGCCTGACGCTGCTCGATGGGCAGGAGCTGGAGCTGGACGCGAACGCCCTTCTGATCACGGACGGCAACGGTCCGGTCGCTATCGCCGGCGTGATGGGCGGGGAGCGCAGCGGCATTCAGGCGGCAACCAACGATGTGTTTCTGGAGTGCGCTTACTTTGCTCCGCTGGCGGTGGCGGGCACGGCGCGCCGCTACGCGCTGCACACCGACGCATCGCACCGCTACGAGCGGGGTGTCGATTTCGAGTTGCAACACACGGCCATGGAAAGAGCGACCCGGCTGCTCCTGGACATCGTTGGCGGCGAGCCGGGGCCGGTGACCGAGGCGGTGGAACCGCAATCGCTTCCGACGGTGGCCGACATCGGGCTGCGCGAGCGTCGGCTCAACCGGCTGCTTGGGACGCAGATCGCGCCCGAGATCGTTGACGAGGCGCTGGCAAGGCTCGACTTCGACATAACTTCGCGGGAGTCGGGGCAGGACGGCGTGCGCTGGGCTGTTCGAGCGCCAAGCCACCGTTTCGACATCGTGGGCGAAGCGGATCTGGTCGAAGAGGTCTGCCGCATTTACGGATACAACAACGTGCCCGCGCGCCGGCCTTTGACGGAGCTGACGCTGACGCCGGTGCCGCTCGAAATTAGCCCCGTGGCGCGGCTGAAACGGCTGTTGGCCGGGCTCGGCTATCAGGAAGCGATCACCTACAGCTTCGTCGACCCGAGCCTGCAGGACCTTTTCGCGCCTGGCGCGGACGCGCTGGCGCTCAGCAACCCCATGTCGTCGGAGCAGTCGGTGATGCGACTGAACCTGCTGCCCGGCCTCATCGAGTCGCTGCGTTTCAACGTCGCCCGCCAGCAGGACCGGGTGCGGATATTCGAGCTCGGATCCTGCTTTGCCCCGGGCGATCCGGTGATCCAGCAGCTTACCCTTGGCGGCGTGCTGTGGGGTCGGCGGCATGTCGAGAACTGGAATCAGCCCGGCGAGGACGTCGATTTCTTCGACCTGAAGGGAGACGTCGAGAGCCTCGTGGCATGGAGCGGCGAGCCGGTGAGCTACGTGCCGCTCGAAGACTCGGTCCTGCACCCCGGCCAGGCGGCGGCGATCATGGGCTCGCGCGGGCAGGTAGGGCGCCTGGGACGGCTACATCCGGAAATCGAGCGGGCCCTGGACACGTCTTCGTGTTCGAGCTGGAGGCGGATGCGGTCCTGAAGCGAGCCCGGCGCAGACACCGGGGCCTGTCGAGGTTTCCCAGCGTGCGGCGGGACCTGGCCGTCGTGGTTGGGGCCGACACGCCTTCCGCCGGCGTCGAGCGGACCTTGCGTGAAGCGCTCGGCGAGATTCTCGTCGACCTCAGAATATTTGACGTTTATCAGGGCAAAGGCATTGATTCTAATGAGAAAAGCCTTGGGATAGGGTTGACGTTGCAGCATCCGTCGGCCACCCTTAACGATCAGGAAATTGGCAAATACATGAGCGAAGCCATCGATGCCCTGGCACGGGATTTGGGCGCAAAGCTTCGTTGAAAACGCAGGTCCCCGCGCCCGTTGAGCGACGGGTCGGGTGCCGAGAGACAGGAGACTCCCGGGTGGGTGCCCTTACCAAAGCGCAGATGGCCGATCGCCTTTTCGACGAGCTCGGGCTCAACAAGCGCGAAGCCAAGGAGATCGTCGAGATGTTTTTCGACGAGGTCCGGGACTCGCTGGAGAACAACCAGCAGGTCAAACTCTCCGGCTTCGGGAACTTCGATCTGCGTGAGAAAGGCGAGCGCCCGGGCCGCAATCCCAAGACGGGAGAAGAGATCCCGATTACCGCCCGGCGGGTCGTGACGTTCCGACCCGGGCAGAAACTGAAGGCGCGAGTGGAAGCTTATGCTGGACCCGGGTCAGACTGACGAGCTGCCGCCGATCCCCGGAAAGCGGTACTTCACCATCGGTGAAGTCAGTCAACTCTGCGAGGTCAAGCCTCACGTGCTCAGGTACTGGGAGCAGGAGTTTCCCCAGCTCAAACCCGTGAAGCGGCGAGGCAACCGGCGTTACTACCAGCGCCAGGACGTCATGACCATCCGCCAGATCCGATCGCTGCTCTACGACCAGGGCTTCACCATCGGCGGCGCCCGGCAGCAGCTGGCCGGAGATGACGCCAAGCACGACCACTCCCAGTTCAAGCTGCTGGTCCGGCAGATGATCGTGGAGCTCGAGGACCTGCTGAGGGTGCTCAAGTCCTGAGCCTCGGGGCACGGTAGCGATCTTTGATGCAAGACGACGACGGCAGTGCGGGCGCAGGCAGGGAAGAGGCGTCCGGCTCCGTACGGGTCGCCATCGTAATCTTCATGGTGACGCTTGCGATGCTGATGGTGATGGGGATCATCTGGATGTTCATTCGCGTCGATGCTCCTCCAGCCGTTGACGAGGCTGCAGCCGTGAGCACCAACCTGCAAGCCGGACCCTGCCCGGGTGTCGCCTGCCCATCGCTGGCAGGTAGACGGCCCAACAACTACGTATAGTCGCCGCAAGCTTGCACGTCGCCTCGAGGCAATCATGAAACGCTGGCAATGGATCGTCGGCTCCCTCGCAGCGCTCTTGCTCGTTCTCGGCTCCTATCTCTATACCCAGTTGCGCAGCGTCGACGTGGAACGGCTCAGCCAAGACCTTTACGTGCTGCGGGGGCTTGGCGGCAACACGGCCATTCTGCGAACCGACGCTGGCGCCGTCGTGGTGGACACGATGACGGTTCCTCTCCAAGGGGCGCGCATTCGCGGGCTGGCGCGTGAGCTGACCGGGATGGACGCCGTGCTGCTGATCAACACGCACTACCACCTTGACCACACGCACGGCAATCCGGCGTTTGCCGAAGGCATCATCGTGATGTCGACCGCCCGCACGCTGTCACACATGACGGTGCTCGACGGGGATTTCTGGACGGGTGACAGGGCGGCGTTCCTTCCAAACGATGTCTTCGACGGCAGCCAGACCCTGAAGCTCGGCGGCAAGACGCTGGAGCTGCTGCACCCCGGGCCGGGGCACACGGACGGCGATCTCGTCGTCCTGTTCGTCGAGGAGGGTGCGGTTCATCTGGGCGACCTGATGTTCAACCGCCTCTACCCTAGGATCGATCTTGGCGCCGGGGGGACCGTGCGCGGCTGGCCGGCTTCGTTGGACCGGGTGATGGAGATGACGTTCGACCGGGTGATCCCGGGTCACGGTGCCACCACGGATCGCGAGGGTCTGCTGCAGTTTCGCTCGTTCATGTCGCAACTTGCGGATCTTGCCGCCGCCTCCGCGGCGCGGGGTGAGTCCCTGGACGCGTTTCTCGCAACGGGCGAGCTTACGACCGATGCCGGGTACGAAACGATCCGGATGGTCGTCCCGGTGGGCCTCAATCGCGAATCCGTCCTCACGGAAGCATGGCAGGAGGCCACCGGGAATTTCGCCTTGGCCAACTGAGGCCAGACCACAGGCGGCGCGGCTGCGCTCCTCAGCTCAGCACGTTCTTCGGCACGTCGCGGAACGGTCCGGTGTCGAAGCGCGGTTCCTTGGGCATACCGAGGACGCGCTCGGAGATGATGTTTCTCTGTACCTCGTCCGTGCCGCCGGCGATGGACGTGGCCGGCACCGACAGCAGTATCTCGGCGACCACACCCCCGAGCGGGCTCTCCGGACCGGAGAGCATGGCGTCGGTCCCGCTGATCAACGTGTGCACATGGGAGCAGGCGCGGGCAACGTTACTCGCGGCAAGCTTGCCCAGAGAGCCCTCCGGCCCCTGGGGCCGGCCCAGCTGCTGGGCGGCACGGGCCCTTCGTGCGGTCCATTCGGCGCTGCGTGACATGATCAACGCCCCGGCCATGGCCTGCCGCACGTCGGGTTGCGCGGCCGCGCCGGTGGCCGTGGCCCTGGCGACGACTAGGTCGATGCGCCCGGCGCGCTGCGGGTACCACTTGTAGGGCTCCATCACCGTGGCGAGCTCCGCCCGCTCCTCTTCGTAAATGCGTCCGGGCAGATCCCGGGCGCGGGCCGCGTTGCGCAGCCCGTCGGCGCCGCGGCGTTCGTGGGCGAGGGTGGTCATGGCCACCGCCCAACCGTTCCCGGTTGCGGAAACCTGATACTCCGGCACGATTTTCGCGTCGGTGATGAAGACCTGATTGAAGGACGCATGCCCGTTCATCTGCTTCAGCGGCTGCACGTCCACCCCGGGTTGAGACATGTCGAGCACGAAGTACGACAGCCCCTGGTGCTTCGGTACGTCCCAGTCCGTGCGCGCCAGCAGCAGCCCCCACTGCGCGTGATGGGCGCTGGTGGTCCACACCTTCTGGCCGTTGACGATCCAGTTGCTCCCGTCGAAGTCCGCTCGGGTGGTCGCGCCGGCCAGGTCGGATCCGCTGCCCGGCTCGCTGAACAGCTGGCACCACGTGTCCTCGCCGGTGAGGATGCGGCGCAGGAACTTTTCCTTGTGCAGCTCGCTGCCGTGCTCGAGCAGCGTGGCGGCCGCCAGCAGCCTGATGCCGGACTTCGCCACGCTCACCGCGTTGACGGCCGCCAGCTCGTCGTCCACGACCGGCGTCATGCCCACGGGCAGGCCCCGGCCGTGCCACTCAGTGGGCCAGTGGGGCATGCCCCAGCCCGAGTCCACCAGGGTGTTGCGCCACTCGAGCAGCCCGAGCCGCGGATCCCAATGGGCCTTCAGCCAGGCCCGAACCTCGTGACGGATTTCGTTCTCGTCGAGCTCGCTCATCGTCAATTTCCTCAGACGTCGCAGCGCTGCAGATACAATTCCCGGTGGTAATCCGGGCTGCCCAGAAAAACCTCCGAGCTCTTAGCCCGCTTGAACCATAGATGCGTATCGTGATCCCAGGTGAAGCCGATGCCGCCGTGGATCTGGATGCAGCTCGTCGCCGTGCTCACGAACGCGTCGCTGGTTGCGGCTTTGGCAAGGCACGCCAGGGCCGGCAGCTCGCTATCGCCCGACGCAGCGGCCTGTGCCGCGTAGTAGGCGGCAGATTTCGCCAGCTCCACTTCCACCAGCATGTCTGCGCACCGGTGTTTGATCGCCTGAAACGAGCCGATGGCGCGACCGAACTGCATGCGGATCTTGGAATACTCCACGGCGGTGTCGAGCATGATCTGAGCCCCGCCCACGGACTCGTTGGCCAGCGCCACCGCGGCGAGATCGAGCGTGCGCTCCAGCGCTGGCCAATCGGCACCCGGCTCTCCCAGAGGCAACGCCGGGGCGTCGCGCAGATCGATACGGGCGAGCTTGCGTGTCGGGTCGATGGTCTCCAGAGCCGTTCGACTAACCCCGGAATCAGCGGGGCGTACCACGAAGAGCCCCACGCCGGCGTCGCCGACGGTGTCCGGGGCCCTGGCGGCCACGATGAGAACGTCGGCATTCAAGCCATCCACCACGAAGCTCTTGGCACCGGTGAGAGCGAAGCCGGCATCGCTCTCCCGGGCGATGGCCTCGATGCCACCACTGTCCCAGCGCCCGCCGATCTCGGTGACTGCCAGGGCACCCAGTTGCCTGCCCGCGCAAATCTGGGGCAGGAGCTCCGATTTCCAGGACTCGGTGCCGGCCTCGAGGATGGCGGTTGCGGCCAGCACGCTGGATCCGAGGTACGGGGCGCACACTAGGCTCTTTCCGAGCTCCTCCATGACGATGCCCAGCTCCACGGCACCGAACCCCGCCCCGCCGAAGGACTCCGGAACGTGGATGCCGGGCAGCGCGAGGTCCCTGGACAGCTGGTCCCAGACAGCCGGGTCGTAGCCCTCGGACGTTTCCATCAGGCGCCGGACCTCGGTCGTTGGGGACTTGTCCTGCAGGAACCGGCGGGTCGCCTCCCGGAACTGCTCCTGCTCGTCGGTAAAGCTGAAGGACATCTCGTGAGCTCCGCTAAGTCAGTCGGGCAGGCCGAGAACGCGTTTCGCGATGATGTTCAGCTGCACTTCCTTCGTGCCCCCGGCAATGGTCAGCGACTTCTGGCGCAGCCAGGTGCGCAGGGCCTCGCTCTCGCGGCGCTCGAGCCCAGGCGCGTCCCAGACGATGCCCTGGCTCCCCATTGCCGCGATCAGGAGCTCGTCCCCCTCCTGCGCGTGGAGCGCGCCCGTCAGCTTCACCGCGGAAGAGGCGTACCCAGGGGCGCGCGCCTCGAGTTCCTCGATGACGCGTTTCTGGGTCAGGCGCTGGGCGTGACCGTTCTGCTCGTAGCGAACGAGGCGCTCGCGCAGCGCGGGATCCTTAAGCCTACCATCCCGGCTCGGCACGTACTGCTTGAGCTTCTCGGCCAGATGGCTTTCGGCGCTGCGACCGCCCTGGGATCCGGATATGTTAATTCCCGCATGGGTGGAGCGTTCGAACTGCAGCAGACGTTTCCCCACGGTCCAGCCGGCATTCACCTCGCCAATGACGTCGTCGGCCCGCGCCGTCGCGTTCTCGAACGTCGTCTCGTTGAAAGGCGAAGCGCCCGAGAGCAGGCGAATGGGGCGCACCTGGACGCCCGGCTGGTTCATGTTCACGAGTATCAGGCTGATACCCTGGTGTTTCGGGCGGTCCGGATCGGTGCGTGCCAGCACGAAGATGTAGTCGCAGTCCATGGCGTCCGAGGTCCAGGTCTTGCGCCCGTTGAGCACGTAGTGATCGCCCTGAAGCTCCGCGCGGGTGCTCAGGCTGGCAAGGTCGGAGCCGGCTCCGGGCTCGGAATACCCCATGGCCCAGCCGCCCTCTCCCCGGGATATTCCCGGCAGCCAGCGCGCCTTCTGCTCGTCCGTCCCGAACTCCAATATGGTCGGCCCGATGTAGTTCACGCCGCGCCCGGTAAGCGGGGTGCGGGCGTCGAGGCGCTTCAACTCGTCGATCAGCACCGTGTACTGATCTCGTGTCAGCTCTGCGCCGCCGTATTCCCTGGGCCAGGTGGGAACCGTCCAGCCGCGCTCCGCCATCCGCTCCAGCCACAGGCACGCGTCGTTCTCCAGCGGGATCGTGCTGCTGCCCCACGGTATCTGTCCCGGTCCCCGGGCCCCGGCGGGACAGTTCGCCTCTAACCATGCCCGGGTATCGGCGCGGAACTCGCTTAGTTCGGTCATCCTGTTTCTCTTCGGCGCGCGCTTCGGCGGTAAAGCTGGGCTGGAACGGCGATCGCGGCGGCCGAATAACGCTACAATTCATCCATGAAAATTGCTACCTGGAATGTCAACGGGCTGAATGCCCGGCAGGAGTTCATTGGTTTGTGGCTGGCCGACCGGCAACCGGACGTGGTTGGTCTGCAGGAGATCAAGCTCGTGGACGAGGCGTTCCCGACCGATTTCTTCGCCGGGCTCGGCTATCAGGTTCTGACCCATGGGCAGAAGGCTTGGAACGGCGTTGCGGTGCTCAGCCGCCTGCCCGTGAACGTCGTGCAGAAAGGATTGCCGGGACAGGAGTCGGCGGGTTCCCGGCTGATAACCGCCAGAGTCGACGATCGCCTGGAGTTCACCACGGTCTACTGCCCCAACGGCAAGACCCTGGAGCACGAGGACTACGCGAAGAAGCTTCAGTGGTTTGCATCGCTCAGCGAGTACTGGCGTGATCGTCCGTCACGAGGCGCGGTGCTCTGTGGCGACTTCAACGTCGTGCCCGAAGCCGTCGACAGCTGGCGGGGCGAGGCCGGTGACGGGCGGATCTTCCATACGGTCGAGGAGCGGGCGGCATTGCGAGCGCTGCTGGATTCCGGATTGGCGGATCTGTTCCGTATCGTTAACCCTGATGAGCAGGCGTTCTCCTGGTGGGACTACCGAGGCGGCTCGTTTCATCGTGGCCACGGGCTGAGAATCGATCTGATACTTGGCTCACCCGACCTGGCTGAGCGGGTGGTGGAGGTCGGCACTGATCGGGACTACCGCAAGAAGAAAGATGGCCTGACCGCTTCGGATCACGCCCCCGTGATTGCCGAGATCGACATCTGAGGGATCTTCCTGCCTGCGCGCGGTAGCTGCCTCCGCGCGCCGCCAGGCTGCCGTGACTTGGTTAAATGGATCACGGTTTGCGAGCCGAATCGCGGGTATGGTCCAAGTGCAGGCACATTTGCATGCAATCCTGTTGGTTGCGGTTGCACGGAATGCTTCCAGAGTGGTTCAGATCGGACGAGATCTTCGCCGACGAGGGGCGGTGGTACTTCGGAGCCCGCGGTGGGCTGCACGTCGGTCCCTATGGGGACCGTGAGCTGGCCAGGTCCCGCAGCCTTGCCGTTTCGCGCCGCTTGCGGGCCCTAAGAACGGACGCCGACCGGCTCCGATATGTCCGCAAGGTGCTGCACGAGGAGTGGGAAAGCCTGAGAGTCGGCGCCGGAGGCGCGGACGCGGAGACGACCATCGATCTCTCCCCGCCCTCCGAGCCTGTCCGCAGTGGCGAGCGCCAGCGAAGGTGGTGTCGGTCGAGCCGCTTCTTCCAGATTCACGGTGTCTGGTTCGTATCCACCCGCGAAGGCATCAGCATCGGGCCCTACGGAACGGAGTTCGAGGCGAAAAACCACGAGCGCCACCTCATCGCGCTGCTCGTCAGGGCGCGGGACCCGGCGGAAGCGAGAAAGGTGATCTATCACTTCAAGCACCGGCCCAACGTGACCGGCGCTCCCTGATCTCAGATCGACGGCGTGACCGGTACCGGCTGAGTCGCGGCGCGGCCCCTCCCCTGGCCGTGCCGGCCCGTCAGGTCGACGCGAGTCGCTCCCGCTTGATCCGCTTGGCCAGAGACCAGCGGTGAACCTCGGACGGGCCGTCGTAGATCCGAAAGGCTCTGATTTCCCGGAACACCTGCTCCACGATGGTATCCTGGGTCACCCCGGTGCCGCCCAGGATCTGTACGCAGCGGTCCGCGATGCGGAACAGGGCTTCGGACACGGCCACCTTCGCCATGCTCGACTCGGCGGTCCCCGGCGCCCCCGAGTCCAGCACCCCCGCGCACCAGTCGATCATAAGCTCGGCCTGTTTCAGATCCATGAGGTTGTCGGCCAGCATGAAACCGACGCCCTCGTGATCGATGATGGGCTTGCCGAACGCGTGGCGCTTGCAGGCGTAGTCGGCGGCGATGTCGTGAGCGCGCTGGGCGCTTCCCCACCAGCGCATGCAGTGGGTCAGGCGCGCGGGCGCCAACCGCACCTGGGCATAGCGGAAGCCCTCGTCGAGTTCCCCCAGGATCTGGTCTGCCGGCACGCGCACGCCGTCTAGGCGCACGACGGCGTGGCCCCCTGGCATGGAGCTGTCGATGGTCTCCAGAACGCGCTCGATGGCGATGCCGGGCGTGTTCATGTCAGCGAGAAACATGGTGGCCGACGACCCGGTCTTGGCCATTATGATGCCGAACCCGGCGCCGTCGCCGCCCGTAATGAACGACTTGCGGCCGTTGATCACCCAGTCGTCGCCGTCTTTCTCCGCGCTGGTCGCCAGCATGCCCGGATCTGATCCGGCCCCGCCGTCGGGCTCGGTCATGAGAAAGGCCGAGCGGATGGTCCCCTCCGCCAGCGGCCTTAGAAAGCGTTCCTGCTGCTCGGGCGTTGCCACCTTGTGCAGAAGGTGCATGTTGCCCTCGTCCGGGGCCATGATGTTCAAAGCGATGGGCCCCAGCGGGGAGTAGCCGGCGGCCCGGAACACGGCGGCCATTTCCCGGTGGTTCAGGTCGTGACCCCCCAGGTCCTCAGCAAGCTGGGGGACGAGCAGGCCGGCTTCGCGGGCGGCTGCCTGGAGCTCGAGGCGCAGTTCCTCGCTGGGCCCGTGAGCCTCGTTACGAGGGTCCTTCTCGTAGGGAATGACCGTCTCGGTGACGAACTCGGCGGTTTGCGCCACGAGTTCGGACGTTCTGGGGCTCAACTCGGCGGCGGGATGATTCATTGCATGATGTCCTGAAGTTGGTAGACGTTGATCGCATTGTCACGAAGAAATGCCGGCCAGGTCTCGTCAGCAAGTGGCAGGTCGTCCATCTCGGTGAAGATGCGCTGGTAGCTCAAGCCCGGGAAGTAGCCAGCGTAGAGCACCTTGCCGCGGCCGCGCTTGTTGGCGAACTCGAGGACGTTCCGCGGGTAGTGCTTTGGTGCCCAGGCGGACGTGGAGTAGTGGAGGTTCGGCCATTTCAGCAGCAGCTTGACGCAAAGATCGGTCCAGGGGTCCCCGCCGTGTCGCATCACCACTTTCAGTTCCGGGAAGAACCAGGCCACCTCGTCGAGCAGGCCCGGGTGCTGACACTTGTAGGGAACCCTCGGCCCGGGCACGCCCACCAGCATGTTGATCGGAATGTCGAGCTCGCAGCACTTGGCGTAGATGGGGTAGAACCTTTTGTCGTCGATGGGTACCTGGGGATTCAGCAGGCAGGGTGCGGCGGACGCCGCTTTGATGTTGGGGTGCAGCCGAACGCAGGCCTCGAGAGCGCGGACACCCTCCATGCCCGCGTTGGGATCGACGCCTACCTCGCCAAAGAATCGGCCCGGGTACTTGTCGAACAGCTCGAGCGCAGCCTCGGGCTTACGCGGGTTCACCGCGATCTGCGCCATGGCCACGCCAAACTCGTCCATCATGCCCACCACCGCGTCGGGGTCGCTGGCCAGAGACATTCGTTCCGGCGCGTCCTTGAAGAGATACTGAGCCGGGTGGTGGGAAAACTCGTCGGTACCCTTGTCCCGGGTCAGTGCCCGGGCCTGCTTCATGCCCATGCCCGCCGTGCCCGTTGGAATCTCGAGCATCAGGTCGATCACCCCGAGGTCTGTCGGTCGTCCCATCCGCGGTCCCTTCCGGTTGTCCCAAAAGCGCGGCCAGTTTAACCGGTTGCCGCGCGGTGCGCTGTTGCGGATGATTGATGGGTATACAAGCAGCGGCCAGGAAGTCGAAATGATCAAGATCTATCATGCCACCGGGACCCGATCCATCCGGATCATCTGGTTGTGTGAGGAGCTGGGCCTGCCGTACGAGAAGGTCGCCGTCGACTTTTCCCCCGCTTACCGGGCGAGCCCGGAGTGGCGGGCGCTCAACCCGGTGGGCAAGGTTCCCGTGCTCGTCGACGATGACGTCACGATGTTCGAGTCCGGTGCCATGGTCGAGCATTTGCTCGACCGTTACGGCGAAAACCGCCTGCGTCCGCCGCCGGGTACCGCCGAGCGGGCTGCGTATCTGCAGTGGTCGTGGTTTTCGGAAGCCACCTTTGCCCGGCCGCTGGGCGAGATAGTCAACCACCGTCGAGAGTTTCCGGGCGATGAGGCGATACCGGCGGTGGTGGCGGAGATGGAAGCACGTGCCGTGCTCTGCGTGCGGGCGCTGGACGCAGCACTCGCGCACCGCCAGTATCTGCTTGGCGACGAGTTCACGGCGGCGGACGTGATGATGGGGTACTCCGTAATGCTGGCTCGCGCTCTGGGAATCGCGGAAGCGCGGGCTGGCCACGTGGGCGCATACTACGACGCGATGGAGCAGCGGCCCGGGTACCAGGCTGCAACGGCCGACCTGCCCGCCGCCTGGCGTTGAGAGCGCGGGGTGCCCCAGGCAAGCACTGACTGACGACGACTGGAGGAAAGGCATGGGCAAATCGAGGTTTGATGTCGAGCCGCTGGACGCCACGTTCGGCGCCGTGGTGACGGGGTTGCGTCTAACCGACCTGGATGACGAGGCCTTTGCCGAGCTCTACCAGACATGGCTCGACTACGCGCTGCTCATCTTCCCGAAGCAGCACCTGACCAACGACGAGCAGGTGCGCTTCGCCGAACGCTTTGGCGCGCTTGAATTCGATCTCACGCCGTTGAGCAACGTGCGCGGTGACGGCACCCTGCGGCCCGATGACGGCAGCGACGACGTCGTCAAGGTTCTGCGCGGCAACATGGGCTGGCATTGCGACAGCACCTACATGCCGGTGCAGGCGAAGGGAGCGGTGTTCACGGCCCATGTGGTCCCGGCGGAAGGCGGCGAGACGGGCTGGGCTGACATGCGGGCTGCATACGAAGCGCTGGACGAGGAGACGAGAGATCGCATCTCGGATCTGTGCGCCTACCACTCGCTCTACTACAGCCAGGCGAAGGTGGGGCACGCGCCGAACAAAAAGAGCGACTACAGCAACTACGGTTTTCACGAGGGCGAACCGCCGCTGCGCCCGCTCGTCAAGATTCACCCGGAGACGGGTCGGCCAGCGCTCATGATCGGCCGGCATGCCTACGGCATACCGGGCATGGATGCCGACGCGTCGGAGCGTCTTCTCGACGAGCTGGTGGATTTCGCCTGTCGCCCGCCGCGGATCTATCACCACACCTGGTCGTCGGGTGACGCCGTGGTCTGGGACAACCGGTGCCTGATGCATCGTGCTTGTCCCTGGGACATGAGCAAGCCCCGGGTGATGTATCACGCCCGCATTGCCGGTGACCCCGACTCGGAGTCTGGTCTGGCCGCATGACCTCTGGCGCTGCCCTCGGCGGGGCGGAGGCGCGCGGTTAAGTGCGGTTGGGCTCGGCCCTCAGACGAAGTAGTCGGTGGCTTCGATGCCGTAGGCGCCGTGGGGCAGCTCGCGCTTGATCCAGACGCTGGGAGGTGAGGTCGGATCCGTGTCCATGGCGTTGAGGTCGGTGATGATTGGGAGCCGGCGCGGCCTTTTCTCCTCGTTCAGAATGAGGTTGACCTTGGGGCGTAGACGCCGCTCCAGGTTCTGGGCGATGACCACGCCCACCTCGCCGGTATTGAGCTCCACCAAGGTTCCTGTGGGAAAGACGCCGATTGCCTGGGTCAGCTGCTCGACCAGCTCTTCCTGAAACTTGATGCCGGCGTAGGTCTGCAGCTGATATACCGCCTCGTAGGAAGACATGGCTGGGGCGTAGCGACGCTCGGTGATCATGGCGTCGTAGGTGTCGATGATGCCGGCGATCTGGCCGAACGTGGGAATGTCGTCACCGGAAAGCCCCTGGGGGTAGCCGGACCCGTCGAGACGCTCGTGGTGAGTGGAAACCATCATGAGGATCTTGCGGTCGTTTAAGGTCGACTGCTGAATCATCTCGACGCCGGCTTCCACGTGCCTGCGAAAGGCGGCTTCTTCCTCCTCCGTCAGCGGGTCGGGCTTGGACAGCAGAATCTTCGGCAGCGTGACCTTGCCGATGTCCACGAGCGCGCAGCCCAGGGAGAGCGTATTGATCTGATCGGCGTTGAAGCCCAGATGACGGCCCAGCACGGCAGCCCAGACGGCGTTGGAGATGGAGTGTGAATAGGTGTAGTCGTCCAGGCTGCGGATGCGCAGCAGCGCGGCGACCGCGTCCTTGTTGCGCAGCACGCTGGAGACCAGCGGCGTCACCGCCGCCTCGATCTGGTCCGCCTCCAGCCGGCCGGTGGCGAGAAGTCGTTCCACCACCGGCTGCATGATCTCGATGGCCTGGTCGATAGAGGTCTTGGCGATCCCGATTTCTGCGGCGGTCTCGACCGTGTCCTCGTAGATTGTCGGGGACCTCGGCTTCACCGGTCTGAGCTGGGGGCGGATGATGGGGGTCGGCCCGTCGGGTGCTGGTCTCGGATCCGGATTCTGGGCCACGACCCGCAACCGCGGTTTCTCGGCAATCTCCTTGAATCGCCTGGGATCGACGAAGACGAACTCGCACTCGGCGCCGAGCCTTTCGATCAGCACGCGGTCGTTCACGTAAAAGCCCTGAACCTCGAACGAGGATTCGAGCCAGGGGCGATCGAGCTTGGCTACGTACATGCCTAATGTGAGTTTGGCGACAGGGGTTTTTATCAGGCCCCGACTGTCGTCCGCGCTAGCCATTCCGGCGTCCTTTGACCCAATGACCAACACACTAGGGTAGTCGCTGTGTGGAAACTCTCTGTGAACCAGTTCACCCGAAGGCCAACACGCTCGATTTCCGCTCACATCCTGCTACCTACGGCGGACAAACCGGGCACGAAGCCAGGACAGCAATCGTCCGGCGCCAGGGCCAGTATGAGGCCAAGAACCCCGAAAGGAGCGGCAGCCCATGTGCAAGCCGAAATCCGTCCGTGCGAGAACTTTTCTCGTCACCATCGCCCTGACCTTTCTCTGCCTGGGAAACGCGGGCTGTCAATCCATGGATCGTGAAGAGCTCGCCTGGCAGACGCTTCACGCGGTCGACGTGGCGCAGACCATGAGCGCGGCGCGGGATCCGTGCTATCGCGAGGCGGCATGGCTGACCCGAAGCATCATCGGCGAGCAGCCCAGCGAGGCCGAAGTGCTCGCCTGGGGTGTTGGCACCGCCATCATTCACCGCTGGGTCGGCCAGGTGCTCGAGCGCCGGGACGCGCCGAGATGGGTGCGGGTCGCTTGGGATCTGGGCACGATCGGCTACACCGGCTATACGGTCGTCGACAATCATCGCAACGGTGTGCGCATCCTGGGGGACAACGTCGAGCACGATGGGTGCAGCGCGTGACACGTCCGGCAGGGCGGAGCCCGATCTAGCCGATCTCCTCGGCCGGTTTGGCGTTCCCGGCGGCGCGGTCGTCCTGGCGGCTCCGAACCGGGAGGAGACGTTGACCTGCGGGAGCGTTTCCGTCGACCAACCTGCCCCGGTACGGACGAATACCCTGTTCAACGTGGGATCGGTAGCGAAGACCATCGTGGCTGCCGCCATCGGCTCGCTCGCGGCCGAGCGCCGCCTGCAGCTGGATGATCGGTTGGTGGATTGGGTGCCCGAGTTCAAGTTTCCCGATCAGCGGCTGCGCTCGACGATTACCCTGCGCGACTGCCTCGCGCACCGGCTGGGTTTGGCCCGGGAGGGATTCTGGGAGTGGGGTGCCAGTGAGTCACTCGACCTCACCACGCTTCTCGGGCGGCTGCACCATGCGGCAATGGTGCGGCCCTATCGGTCTGGATACTCCTACTCGAACGTCGGGTACGCTGCCGCCGCGCTGGCGGCGTCCCGGGCTGCCGGCCTGCCTTTTCTGGACTACGTTCGGTGCTGGTTGGACCTGCCCGCAGACAACTGGCTGACGGGCGGCAGCGCGGCGTGTGGGAATGCCCAGCTCTCCGCCTGCCACGTCGTCGGACCTCCTTCTCGAGCGGTGCGGCCGCACTTCGCCGACAACGTTCTGGGCGCGTCGGGCATCTGGGCTTCGGTGGAGTTTGCCCGGGTGTGGCTGCGCCTTCAGTTGGGCGCGATGCCCGATGCCGGACGACGGCTTCCGGGCCGTACGAAACGGGAACTGCGCCTGCCGCACCTGCCGGTTCCGGTGACCGAACGACCCTTCGGCCTCGGCGGCGAAGCGTGCACGGCCGTGCATTACGCATTGGGGTGGTTCGTCACCCGCTACCGTGGCCATCGCGTGCTCCGTCACAGCGGCGTGGAGGTGGGCTCGAGCGCGCACCTGGCCATCGCGCCTGATGCGGGGGTCGGCGTGTTCGTGATGGCCAACGCCGAATCGCCGGCCGCCGACATCATCGGGCTGACGCTCATCGATAGGCTGCTGGGGCTTTCCCCCCGGGCGTGGGAAGGGCGCGCGCCCGGAGCGCACCCCGCGCCGATCGGCTCGGAGCCGCGCCTGAACGTGGGGACCACCCCGATCGACCCCAACCGGCTGCACGGGCTTACGGGTACGTTCCGGAACCCGGCGAACGGACCCGTGCGGATTACCGCTCGGCAGGGCCGGCTGCAAATGGCCTTCCGCGACGCGCCTCGCTTCGACGGCGAGCTCGTGCCGCGGGCTGGCGGTCGGTTTCAGCCGCGTCCGACGGACCCGGGCGTGCGCTCGCTCATGGAGGAGCACGCTCGCTTCGAGGTCCGGGCCGATGGAGTCTGTGAATTCCGCCTTCCCGGGTTCGGCACCTGGCGGCGTTCCTGAATACGCAGAAATCCTTAAAGACAGTTCGGGTCGTCGCAGGCAACCTCACGTCAGGTTCAAAGACGGAAGCCTTAAGTGACACAGACGTGGTTGATCGTTGCAGATGGCGCGCGGGCTCGGTTTTTCGAACGCAAAAGCGCTTCGGAACTGAGCGAGTTCGATGTCATGGTCTCTCCGGAAGGGCGAACCGACGAGGGTTCGCTCGCCTCGGACCGCCCCGGGCGTTCGTTCGACTCGCGCGGCGACGGCAGGCACGCCATGGAGCCCGGCCACAGCGCTCGGGAACACGAGGCCACCGCCTTTGCGAAACGGGTCTGCGAAAGGCTCGAAGAAGCGCGGCTGGCGGGATCTGTGGACAAGCTCGTGCTCGTTGCGGCACCGCGCTTTCTCGGGCACATGCGGGCGAGCCTGAGCAAGGGAACTCAGGGTATAGTCGCTCTCAGCATCGACAAGGAACTGACGCAGGCCTCTCCGGACGAGATCGCCGAGCACCTGCCCGGTGTCCTTTAAGGGGCCAGATACCAACGCTACGTAGGAGTGATCATGGATATTGACGAGGTCGTTTCAGCTCTGCGCACGGAACGGGATGAGTTGAGGGTGCGCCTGCACCTGCTGAAGGCTGAGGCCCGCGACGAGTTCGAGGAGTTGGAAAAGAAGTGGCAACACCTTGAGAGCCGAGCGGCTCAGGTGAAGGAAGGTGCGAAGGAATCTGCCGAGGACATCGGCGCAGCGGCGAAGACGCTTGCCGAGGAGATCGGTGCCGCCTATACCCGCATCAAGAAGACGCTCTCCTAGCAAGTCTAGAGGCCGGTCGCCCTGGCGGCGCGGAGCCGACGCGCCGGGGACAACAACGCCGAACGCGGGAATCACATGGGCGACGAGATCGACAGACGCTATTACGACGCTGAGGACTTCAGCGCTTTCCGCCGTCGGTTGGATGACGAAACGGCGCTGCTGAGCGATCTGTTTCATCGCAGCGAGTTCAGCCGACGGGGCGACGTCGCGGGATTCGAGCTCGAGGTCTGGCTCGTTGACGAGAATGAGAACCCCGCACCCATCAACGACGAGTATCTGAAGAGCCTGAACAACCCGCTGGTCGTTCCGGAGCTCGCCGAGTACAACGTCGAGCTCAACGGTAGCCCTTCCGCGCTTCGAGGCCGGGTCTTCTCTCGACTTCACGACGAGCTGAACGCGACCTGGGGCGCCTGCCAGCAGGCTGCGGATCGGATGGGCTGCCGCCTGGTGACCATCGGCATTCTGCCCACGGTGGCAGAAGCCGACCTGAGCTCCCGATACATGTCTCACATGGTCCGCTACCAGACGCTGAACGATCGGGTCATGGCGCTGCGCGACGGTCGGCCCCTTGAACTCGAGATCGAAGGTGAAGGACGCCTTTCCACGACCCACTCCGACGTGATGCTCGAAGCGGCGGCCACGTCGTTCCAGATCCACCTGCAGTGCCGGCCGGACTGGGCCGTCAGGGACTTTAACGCCAGCCTCGTGGCGTCTGCGCCCATCGTGGCGGCAAGCGCCAACTCGCCCTTTCTGTTCGGTGAGTCACTGTGGGACGAGACGCGCATCCCGCTCTTCGAGCAAGCCGTGGACGTCGGGCCCAACAACCCCTCGCGGGTGAGCTTCGGTCAGGGGTACATCCGTGACTCCCTGCTGGAGATCTTCGAGGAGAATCGGCGCGACCATCTTATCCTGATCCCCGCCGTGCACGACGCCCCGGCCAACAAGTTTAGCCACGTGCGGTTCCACAACGGCACCCTGTGGCGATGGAACCGCCCGCTCATCGGCTTCGACTTCGACGGCCAGGTCCACCTGCGCATCGAGCACCGGGTGGTTCCGGCGGGACCGACCATCAAGGACTGCATCGCCAACAGCGCTTTCTATTTCGGTCTGATTCGCGGTTTCGGCCTGCTTGAAGAGCCGGTGGAATCGCAACTGCCCTTCGAGGTTGCCAGGGACAATTTCTACAACTGTGCCCGTTACGGTCTGAACGGCAGGGTGCGCTGGATTCGCAATGGCAAGGAAGAAGAGTTGCTGGTTCGCAGCCTGATCATGGAAGAGCTGCTGTCCGTCGCCCGTCGCGGGCTCCAGTCACAGGACATTCCGGAAGAAGAGATCGAGACCTATCTGGACGTGGTAGCAGCCAGGGTCGACTCCGGACAGAACGGGGCCGCCTGGCAGCGGCGCTGGGTTTCCTTGAACGGACCGGACCTGCACGGTCTGGTGAAGGCTTACCGCCAGCAGCAGGATGCCGGCGAACCTGTTCACACGTGGTCGCTTTAACCGGTGCCCGTCAGAGAACTCCACTGGCTTCCTCCGGGTCTGCTGGAGTGTGAAGCCTAGGAGCTGGAAGACGTTCTCGGCTCGCCGAGCCTGATCCACCTGAACGGCCGGCGCAAGCCGGCGCTGTTTGTCTCCGTGCTTCTGCATGGTAACGAGCCGAGCGGCTGGAACGGCCTGCGGCGGCTGCTCGCCGACCACCCGGAGCTGGGCCCGGTTTCCGACCCGGAGTGCGAGGTTCGCGCTTACGACTACCTTCTGCGCTGCCTGCGGCTCGATTCGGTGCCGGCCGGACACGCGAAGGACTTCAGCCTATATCGGAGCGAAGCCCGCGTGCACGTGCCGGAAGGGGTCAGCTTTCATTTCGCGGACGAGGGTGGCGCGGCGCCGCTGGTTCTGACCGGGGGCGTGGAGGGGGTCAACTTTCACGAGCTTCCGGCAGGATTCCGTTTCGGCAGCTCCGAGCGACGGCTGGACGAGGTGCTGCGCGTGCTGGATGCAAACCATCGGGACGTGACAGGACGGTATTTCGTTCTGCACGATGGCGCCATCCTGCTCAAGCGGCCGGTCGTTCCGGCCATGTACACGACCGATCCATACGTCGTGCATCAGGATTGCCTGTGCTACCTGATGCAACGCCTGGAGCACGCGCCCTGAGGTGCATTGCCCGCAGCTGCCGGCGAGCTGATCTTCAGTCCGGTAAGCCGAGCACGCGTTTGGCGATGATGTTGGCTTGGACCTCGTTGGTCCCGCCGTAGATCGTCGTTGCCCGCGTGGCCAGCCATTCCCGTGTCGTTTCCAGCTCGTCTTCGGAAAATACGTCCGCATCGGCTCCCAGGCCCTGAGTGCCGAGCAGTTCGCGGCGCAGCTCCGCGGCGTCCTGCTGCAGCGCGGCACCGTAAAGCTTGAAGATGGACGTTGCCGCCCCGGGCGTGCCTGACTTGTTCTCTTCCGTAGCACGCTGAGTGGTGAGTCGGAAAGCCGCGCGGTTCATGTAGAAGCGCGTAACGGCCTGACGCACGTCCGGATCGGGGATCCTGCCGGGAGCACCGCCGGCAAAGCGGCGGCCCAAATCGGCTAGACCGCCGCCGGGATTGGCGCGCGCATTGGCTCCCCCGAGCCCACCAATGCCAGATCGCTCGAACTGCAGGAGCCTTTTGCCCACCGACCAGCCCTTGTTGAGATCCCCCACCAGATCCGCCTTGCTGGCGACGGCGTTGTCGAAGAAGGTCTCGCAGAACGGTGAGTTCCCGGAGATCAGGCGGATGGGCTTGATGGTCACGCCGGGCTGATCCATGGTCAGCAGCACGAAGCTGATGCCTTCATGCTTGGGGGCGTCGAAGTCGGTGCGCACCAGGGCAAACATCCAGTCGGCCAACGTCGCTCCGGAAGTCCAGATCTTCTGGCCGTTGATCACGAAGTGGTCGCCGCGGTCTTCCGCCCGCGTCTGCAGCGCGGCCAGGTCGGAGCCGGCATTCGGTTCGGAGTAGCCTTGGCACCAATGCACCTCGCCGCGCGTTATCGGTGGAACGTGCCGTTCTTTCTGATCCGGGGTTCCGAACTCCAGCAACGTCGGTCCGATCATGGAGAGGCCCATGCCGATCAGCGGCGCGCGGGCACCGATCTCTGCCATCTCCTCGTAGATGATCTTTGCTTCCACCGCCGTGTGGCCGCCGCCGCCGTACTCGGTTGGCCAAGTCGGCGCTGTCCAGCCGCGTTCGGCGCAGCGCTCCAGCCACAGCTTGACGTCGGGCTCCAGCTCCACCTTGCTGCTGCCCGTGGGGATCTGCCCTCGGCCTCGGGCGCCTGGTGGACAGTTTTCGTTCAGCCAGGCAGTGACGTGGCTCCGGAATTCGCTCAGTTCCGACATGTTGCATTCTCCAGGGAGATGGGGCGGCCGGTCATGGTCGCCACGGATCGTTGTAGTTCTCGGCGCCCGCCGCGCGGATGTCCGTCAGCCAATCGCCCTCATAGGGCCAGGCCTGCGGGGCTTCGGGATCGGGCCCCTGCCAAAACCTTGCCAGAGGCCCGTCGCCCATGGGTTCCAGGGACCAGGCCTGACGACGAAACGTCCACGAATCGGGCACCCGCCGGTGCGCCTCGCGGAAGTGCCGTACGGCGTCTTCGTGCTGACCGTCGATCTCGAGTTGGCTTGCCAGCTCGAAGTGGGCGTGCCCGCGCGCGATCTCTGGATCGCGGCTGCGTGATCGCGCGACTGCCTCTTCCGGGGACAGCGCGTAGACACTGTCGGCTCCTTTTTCGACCCAGTCGCGCAGAGCCTCGTGGTACGCGCCGGGATCTGACTTGATCTTTGCCGCCTCGCCCATCATCTCGACGAAGCGCGCGGGCATTCCGGGGGGCATCTCCCTGGTAGCGGCCTCACCTGAGGTGGGCGGCGCGGGCGCCGTCTCTGCCGGGCGGACGATCCAGCCTTCCTCGTCGATCCATACGCTGCTGGGGATGTTGGTGACGCCGAACAGATCGGCCAGGCGATGGTGCCGGTCGATGAGGGCCGGATGTTTGGGTTCGGCCGCTTCGATGAAGGCTCGGCATCCTTCGTCACCCAGGGTATCCAGCCCGACGGTCACCAGCTCGAGACCACGCGGATGGAGCTCGTCGCGCAGGGCCTGCCACACGGGCAGGTCGGCCGAGCAGCCTCAGTAAGGGGCCCAGGCGTAGACGACGATCTTCTGACCGCGCAGCGACGAGAGCCTGAACGCGTGGCCGTCGAGGTCGGGCAGGATCAGCTCGGGCGCCAGCGCCGTGGTCAGCGCTCGCCCGCCAACGGTCGCCGGCCCCAGCGCCCACAGGTTGTGGTCCGGCGCTGCCACCAGGGGCATGTTCAGCACCTCGGCGAGCTCGGCCACGTCGACCGTGTCGCCCTCCGGTTCGGTCATGGGCAGGCAGACGTCTCCTTTGCAGGCTCCGTCCGGCGTCAGCTTCCAGCCGGTGCCGTCCTCGAAAGTCTGACGCGTTACTTGCAATGACTTGAGCAGCACGGGGATTGATCTCCTTTCGATGATCCGATGGTGCCGTCTGCCGTGCGTCGGCGCAAGAATGCCGCGGAGCGCTTTCTCGAGTGACTGATCTGCGGTAACTTCTGGGGTCCGATCACGCCACGAGCGAGCAATGAGCGCGCTTCCCGCCTTTCTGCTGCAGGACGAAGACGGCAACGACCATACGTTTCCCGGACCGCGGGGCGCGTTGGTCTGCTTCGTCAAAGAAGACTGTCCGACCTGCAACGAAGTGATGCCAGTGCTGGATGCCCTCAACAGGGCGGTGGGCGGCACGCTCGAGGTGCTGGTTGCGGGGCAGACTTCTGAGGGCAATCGCCTTCTGCGGGAACAGCACTCGCCCGGTTTCGCCATTCTCGACGATTCGACCCTCAAGGTTTCGTTTGCCTTCGACATCGATACGGTCCCAACGCTCTTTCTCTGCGACGCCCAGGGTGTGCCCGAGCGCACTCTGGTGGGCTTTGCGCGTGAGGAGTGGCGCGCGCTGGCCGACCTGGTGGCCGAACGTGCCGGGTCACCGGGCGCGGACGTCGACTGGGATGCGCTCCCTGAATGGCGGCCTGGTTGCGGGTCGCTCTCCGTGGATCCTCTGATTGCGGACCGCCTGCGGGCCGAGGCGGAGAACAGCCCCTTGCGAGCGCGGCGCATCGAGATCGCGAGCCAGGATGACGAGTTCGAGTTCATGTTCGACCAGGGATTCAGCGATGGGCTGCCTTTGATACCCCCGACGCCCGAGCGCGTCGTTCGAATGCTTTCGGGAACCTCCCGTGATCCTCAGGAGGTGGTCGGCATCGTGGCGCCCAACATGGGTGAGGCGACCGTGGAGAAGGTGGCCATCAACGCCGTGATGGCAGGCTGCCGGCCCGAGTACATGCCGGTGGTGCTGGCGGCAATGGAGGCGGTGTGTACCGACGAGTACAACATACACGGGGTCATGGCCACGACCATGGGGGCAAGCCCCGTGATCGTCGTCAATGGGCCCGTCCGTCACCAGCTCGGCATGAACATGAAGCTCGGCGCGCTGGGGCAGGGCTCGCGCGCGAACGCCACCATCGGCCGCACGGTGCGCCTGGCGATCCGCAACATCGGTGGCGCCAGGCCCGGGGGCACGGAACGGTCGACGCTGGGCAACCCGATGAAGTTCACTATGAGCTTTGCCGAGTGGGAGGAGCGCAATCCCTGGTCGCCTCTGCACGTGGAGCGAGGTTTTGCCCCCGAGGATTCGGTGGTGACCGTTTTCACCATGACCAGCGGGCCGACGCTGATGGTGGATCAGGACAGCCGCAGCGCTGCACAGCTTGCCGGCAGCCTGGGGCTCTGTCTCGAAGCTGCCTTCCACCCTAAAGCCCACTACGCCACCGAGGTGCTGGTGGTGCTCTGCCCGGAGCATGTCGACACGCTGGTGCGTGACGGCTTCGACAAGGCGGCCATCCGCAGCCGGATCCAGGAAGTGACGTCCCGGCCCATTGCAGAGCTGGCCGAGAACCAGGTCTCTGCGGTCGGGTTTAAGCAGGCTGCCGTGGAAGCCATGACCCCCGAGCAGCGGGCAAGGCCGCTGCCAAAATTCAGGCGGGACGAAGACATTCATCTCGTGGTCGCCGGCTCTGATGCCGGCAAGTTCTCCGGGGCCTTTCACGGCTGGGTCACCGGGGAGATCGGTTCGATTTCCGTGTCACGGAAAGTAAAGGAGGTAGGCTGAATGACGACCATCATGGACCCTACGGACGAACGGGTGCCCGTCGCCCGGCAGCTGTCGCCCAGAAGCGGCGCAGTTGACGGCAGCGTGGCGCTGCTGGACATCTCCAAACCCCGCGGCAACGTGCTGCTCGACCGTTTGGAGGAGCTGCTCAAGGAACGTCTGCCGGGCATCGAGGTGAACCGGTACGCCAAGCCGACGTTTACGAAGCCGGCGCCCGAAACCCTGCGGCGGGAAATATTCGCGAGCAACGACTTCGTCATCGAGGGGCTTGCCGACTGAGGATCCTGTACCACGTGCAGTTTGCATGACACGGTATGGTTCGAGATTCAAGGCAAGCCGGCGGTCTCAATCGCATCCAGCGAGTTCGGAGATGCCGCCGAGACCCAGGCACAGGCCCTCGGCATGGAGGACGCCCGCTGCGTTTTCGTACCGCACCCGATTCAGGATGCGACCGACGACGAGATGCGCGCAAAGGCTGACGGTGTGGTGGAAGCGGTCATCCAAGCGCTGACCGTGGCCGCTTCCGGCTCGTGAGGAACACGGCGAGCGCTGGCGAGGGAGCATGGGGATGAGCGTGGTGAAAGAGCCCTTGTGTGAAGGTTTGCAGATAGAGCCCGTGGGCGCGGCCCTCGGCGCCACGGTCACCGGCGTGGACCTGGGCGCCCCATTGCCCGACGAGGATTTCGAACCGATTCGGCAGGCGTTTGCCGACTACGGGGTGCTGTTCTTTCGCGACCAGCGCCTTGCTCCAGAGGATCACGTGCGGTTCGCCAAGCGCTGGGGGCCGATCAACATCAACCGATTCTTCCGGCCGGTCGACGGCTACCCGACGATCGCGGAGGTTCGCAAGGAACCGGATCAGCGCATCAACATCGGCGGCGGCTGGCACACGGATCACTCCTATGACGACGTGCCGGCCATGGGCTCGCTGCTGTATGCCATCGACGTTCCGGAACAGGGCGGGGATACCCAGTTTGCGAGCATGTACGCGGCTTACGATGCTCTGTCGGACGGGCTTAAAGAGATGCTCGGCGGGCTGCGGGCCGTCCATTCCAGCCGTCACGTGTTTGGAAACGCCCGCCCGGCGGATACGAGCGGACGGATCGGCAATCCAGAGCTCGCGGTGCAGGATGCCGTGCACCCCGTGGTGATCACCCATCCGCTGTCAGGGCGTCGGGCCCTGTACGTCAACCCGGGATTCACCGTTCGCTTCGAAGACTGGACCGAGGAGGAGTCGCAGCCGCTGCTGCTCTTCCTGTATCAGCATGCGTCACGCGCTGAGTTCACCTACCGGTTCCGGTGGGAGCCGGGGTCGCTCGCTCTCTGGGACAACCGCGCGACCTGGCATTACGCCATCAACGACTATCACGGCAAGCGACGGCTGCTGCATCGGATCACCATCGAGGGAGAGCCGCTGGGCCCTTAGCGCGTCGGCGACGATCGGGCTGACATGCTTGCCCCCGCGTCAGCTCTCGAGCTCGGGCAGGTTACGGAACCCGTCGAGGGCCTCCGGGTTTGCCAGGGCGGACGTGTTCCTGACCGGACGCCCGTGAATGGTTTCCCTGACCGCCAGCTCGACGATCTTGCCGCTGAGCGTCCGCGGGATGTCGGCGACCTGCACGATGCGGGCAGGGACGTGGCGGGGCGAGGCATGTCGGCGGATGCGCTCGCGAATCTCTCCGGCCAGCGCCTCGTTCAGTTCCTGGCCCGGCCGCATGACGACAAAGAGCACCACGCGCGTATCGCCTTCCCACTCCTGGCCGACGCACAGGCTCTCGAGCACCGCGTCGACGTGCTCCACCTGNNCGGGATTCAGCACGGCGTCGCTGCGACCGTGGATGACGAACCCGCCGTGCTCGGTGACCTCGGCGAAATCGCCGTGGGCCCATATGTCGGGGAAGCGCTCGAAGTAGGCCGCGCGAAACTTGGCGCCGTCCGCATCGTTCCAGAAGCCGATGGGGCAGGAGGGAAACGGGCGGGTGCAGACGAGTTCGCCCTTTTCCCCGGTCACCGGTCGTCCTTCGTCGTCCATCACCTCGACCGCCATGCCGAGCCCGCGACACTGAATCTCGCCCTCCCATACCGGCAGCATGGGGTTGCCCAGCACGAAGCAGGAGATGATGTCGGTACCGCCGGAGATCGATGCGAGCAGCACGTCCCGCTTGACGTGCTCGTACACGTAGCGAAAGCCTTCCTGAGTCAGCGGCGACCCGGTCGACAGAATGACGCGAAGCGCTGACAGGTCGTGGGTGGCCAAGGGCTCGAGCGAGGCTTTTTGAAGCGCGGCGATGTAGCGCGCGCTGACGCCGAACACAGAGACGCGCTCTGTCTCCGCCATGTCCAGCAGGCTCGCGGGTCCGGGATGAAAGGGCGATCCGTCGTAAAGCATCAGCGTGGCGCCGGTCGCGAGCCCGCTGACCAGCCAGTTCCACATCATCCAGCCGCAGGTGGTGAAGTAGAACAGCCGGTCGTCCCGTCCCAGGTCGGTGTGGAGCTGGTGTTCCTTGAGATGCTGGATGAGCGTGCCGCCGATCCCATGCACGATGCACTTGGGCTTTCCTGTGGTCCCGGACGAGTACATCACGTACACAGGATCGTCGAAGTTGCGCTGGACGAAGGTGAGGTCGGGTTCGCCGTGCAGGAGCGAGCCGTAGGCAACGTCGTCACTCACGGATCCGTCTGTGAGCAGTTCGATCCAGACGATGGTGCGGATCGACGGGATTTGCTCTGCAACCTGACGCACCTTCTCGACGGTGGAGATGCGTTTGCCGTTGTAGTGGTAGCCGTCGCAGGCAAACAGCACCTTGGGCTCGATCTGCCCGAAGCGATCGAGCGCGCCCTCGGCACCGAAGTCTGGCGAGCACGACGACCAGACCCCGCCCAGCGACGTCGTGGCCAACATGGCGGTCACGGCCTCGGGCACGTTCGGCAGCCACCCAGCAACCCGGTCCCCGGGGTTGATGTGATCCTTCAGCCAGGCGGCCACCTGGGCAGTTTCGCGGCGCAGCTCCGCATAGGAGAGGGTGCGCCGCTCGCCAGTTTCCAGTAGAGCGATGAGAGCTGGGCGGTCGTCGTCGTAGCGCAGGAGGTTCTCTGCGAAGTTCAGCTTCGCGCCGGGGAACCAGCGGGCGCCTGGCAGCCGGTCGGCGGTCTCGAGAACGCTTCGCGCGCGACGGGATGCGCGCACGTCCGTTACCTCCCACACCAGATCCCAGAAAGCGGCTGGCTCGTCGATGGACCAGGCGTGCAGGTCGTCGTAGCTTGTCATGGAACGATTGGAGATGCTGGCCGCGTGCCTGGTGAAGCGAGCCATGTTGGAGTCCAGCGCCCGGAGCGGATCCGGGCGCCAGATCGGCTCCTCGGTCACCCGCGTACCTGGCGAAAGCAGCTTCTCAGCTCGCCGACGAACAGCTCCGGCTGCTCGAAGGCGGCGAAATGCCCGCCCCGGTCCAACTCGTTCCAGTAGACGATGTTCTTGAAGCGCTGCTCGGCCCAGCGGCGCGAGCAGGTGAAGATCTCTTTCGGGAAGATGCTGCA